>Ga0255771_1000193_pt1 | contig 68533 bp, 43 predicted proteins | sample 011ome_19_FD_179969 | JGI IMG/M metagenome (GOLD analysis project Ga0255771, IMG submission 179969) | Coastal salt marsh microbial communities from the Groves Creek Marsh, Skidaway Island, Georgia - 011510BT metaG (version 2) | ecosystem: Environmental > Aquatic > Marine > Intertidal zone > Salt...
CGATTCCGGCGGAAAATTTCCCGTTTTGCACCATCGACCCGAACAACACGCGCGTGAACGTCCCGGACGAACGCTTCGATTGGTTGGTGAACACGCACAAACCTAAATCTGTGGTGCAGCCGTATTTAGAGGTGGTAGATATCGCGGGTTTAGTGAAAGGCGCGGCGGATGGTGCCGGTCTCGGGAACGCATTTTTGAGTCACATTAAAGCGACGGATGGGGTGATTCACTGTTTGCGAGCGTTTGACGACGCGGATGTGATTCACGTGGAAGATCGCGTTGATCCGGTGGAGGATATCGAAATTATTACGAACGAGTTACGAGTGAAAGATTTAGAGTTTATGAATAACGCGAAAGCAAAGTTGGATAAAGATAGACCGACGGCGCCCGCGGCGAAGAAGGAGAAGGAGAACGAGATGAGCACGATTGACAAAGTGATCGAATGTTTGGAGAGTGGGAAGGACGTGAGGAATAACATGGAGAACTGGACGACCAACGACGTGATGTATTTGAACAAGTACGGGTTGTTGACGTCGAAACCGGCGATGTATTTGGTGAATTTGAGCAGAAATGATTTCCAAAGGAAGAAGAATAAATGGTTGGTGAAAATCCACGAGTGGATCCAAGCGCACGGCGGCGGTTCGTTGATTCCGTTTTGCGGCGAAGTCGAGGCGGAATTGCAAGCCGTGGAAGGCGAAGAGGAGAAGGAGAAGTGGTTGAAAGAGAACGAGTTGACGACGTCGTTGCCGAAGATTATTAAGACGGCGTTTTCGATGGTGCATTTGATTTATTTCTTCACGGCTGGACCGGACGAGGTGAAAGCGTGGTGCATTCGTAAAGGATACAAAGCGCCGCAAGCGGCTGGGGCTATTCACACCGATTTCGAGAGAGGGTTTATTTGCGCCGAAGTTATGAGTTTTGACGATTTGAAGAGCATGGGGACAGAGCAAGAGGTGAAAGCGAAAGGGAGGTATAGACAGGAAGGGAAAGGGTACACGGTGGAAGACGGGGACGTGATTTTCTTCAAGTTCAACGTGAGCGGAGCGAAAGGTAAGAAGTAATTAAAGGCACAAAATAAAAAACACACATATATATATAGAGAGAGAGAGAGAATGAGTCAAAAATCAAACGCGAGAATTATACGGTTGTTTCTCGATCCATTCGCAAATCTTTCTTCGTTTGTAAGCGTCTTCGCACCCGTACGCGGCGCGCATACAATCGACTTTATTCCACGGACAGTTCTTCACCTCCCTCAAATACCTCAACGCTTTGATGTTTCCCAACAAAGATGCCCACAAACACGCGGATTCGTCAAATTTTGCCTCACACTGTTCGACTAAATACTTCACCACTTTATCGGTGTGATTATACGCCGCGTTTCGAACGCACTCTGGGTCGCGTTTCAAAATCTTCTCTTTCACGATCGGTCTCTCTCGAACGAGATGACGAATAATCGCAATCGTTGCGTTTGGATTTTTAAGTGAATTAGCCCCGTTTCCTCGAATTAAAGCGTGAATGTTCTGTCTGTTATTCACGTCCAAGCCTCGATCGAGAGCCAGTTTGCACATCTGGACCGTTCGAATGTTAGATATCTCCTCCGGTAACGTAGGCAGTCTCGATTTGGCTTTAATCGACGCTTCAAAGCACTCGCGAGAACACGCCGCGAAATTGGAGATGTTTTTATCCAAATGCGGTGATATGTGGAACGAGAATATCTCCGGGTGCGTTTGCAAAAGTTTCTCGAGAGGAGCCTTTAAAAGATGTATGTTTTTGGTTTTGGAAGAAGAGCTTCGTTTTTGTTGTTGTTCTGGTGTTTCTTCTTCGTCTTCTTCTTCTTCTTCTTTAACTTCTTCTTCTCGCCTTCTTCCAAAGAACAGAAGAAAACGAACAGACGTTACCGCGCTTTCAAAAACCAATCTCCAAATCCTCCACAGACCGTTCACGCACGCGTCGAAAACAAAGCGTAAAAACGGTTTGAAATTTTCAACGCATATAGCGAACACTCCGAGACAAAGCCAAGAAAAAATGGCGATCGAGGCAAACGCGACGAACGCGATTTGGAGGAAGATAGTTTGAACCCGGTGGACGAAAACGTCGAGCATCATCATCATCGTCGTCGTCGGTATTTAGTTGCGTGTTCTCTTCTTCTTCTTCTTCTTTTTTCTCGTCGTTGTGAGCATTATTACATGTGACATGTGTTGGATCTGTCTTACCCAAAATGAAGATTCAAAACGGCCACTTTTTTTCTTCTTGGAAAAAACAATCGTCAGTAGAGCATCAAAGAAGACACTAAGAGAGAGAAAGAAGAAGGCGCGAGAAAAGCGAAAAGCATCATCTCATGTCTGGAGTGACGACGCGAGCGCAGAAAAGACGAAGAGGGGAGAGAGATGTGTGGGATTTGATCGTGAATAACGACGATATTTGTTTCCAACACATTCTTCCGAGATTGAATCGAACTGATGTGAAATTCTTGTATGGAGTGAATAGTGAAACGAGAAAGTTGATTAAGAGATCGTCTCGCGCGGGTGATTTGAAAGAGATGTTCAAAGTGAGAGAGATGTCGTCGATATCGGCTTTGGAAGTTGCGTGGGAGCATTATCCGTGGGGTACGTATGACCACGATAGGGAAGTAGAGATGTGGGAACCATATTTCTGCTGGAGAGTTGCTCAAACGAATAAACTCGAGTTACTCAAGTGGGCGCGAGAGGAGAAAAAGTGTGAGTGGAGTGTAGGGCCGATTAATGCGGCCGCAGAACAAGGTAATCTGGAAATGGTAAAGTATTGCGTTGCAAATGAGTGTCCTATCAATGAGTGGGCGTGTGAAAATGCTGCCGCAAACGGTCATCTCGAGGTACTCAAATACTTACGCGAAGAAGCGAAAGCGCCTTGGGATTGGGAAACTGCCTTTTTTGCGGCTAAAAATGGTCATCTCCACATACTCGAATATCTTGTTGAGCGTAAATATGATCAATATAGTACACGTGTGTGTTGGGAAGCGGCCGGGAACGGCCACTTGGACTGTTTGAAGTACTTGCACGAAACCGCCAAAGCGCCTTGGAACTCTGAGGCCGTGCGAGACGCGCACAAGAAAAACCAAACCGAATGTGTACAATACCTCCTCGATAATAACTGTCCTCTCCCACCCGGTTGGCGATACGAGGACGGAGAGTTATATTCAGAATCAGAATCAGAATCAGAATCAGAATCAGAATTAGACTTCTTTGAATAATAATACTTGTACTGCGCGCGCAAATAGTACGCGAAGCACCTTCCTCGGGCCAACGCGTACGGACATACATACAAAAAAAAACATAGAACACGTATGAACACGACACGTCAATACTTCCACGCGTGCACCGAACGAGGTAGGCGTTGTTCCGCGGGGCAAAAAAAGCATTGTGTTGCTCAATACCGGGCTTTGGGGAAACGCGTCAGTTTTGCGAATCATACAACAAAGCACATATAACAAACCTCGAACCGATGACTGAAGGAAGCGAGTTAGTCTTTTTGTTTTATATCCAACTTTTGTGTGAAGCTCACCCTTGCGCTGACAAGAGAACAGAATTTATCTGTCGCCTAGAAATATTAGGCGCACGCTCTAACCAAACTGAGCTCTAAAAGAGGAAAGAGAGTTAGTCCCGCGAACACACAAAGGTGAAGGAAACGCACAATCGAGCATATCGATGCCATTTTCGGCGGATTTAGTATATAACAATTCTTCTGTATTTTTGAAACCCTAAGCGAATCTTTCCCTCTGAAAAAGCCGCTTTGAACGAACGAGAAAAAAAAGGTCTCGTGATTGAAATCTCTTCATAAACACACACTCTATATAAAATAGAATCATGTTCGCCGTCTCCTCTACCACGACACAGTTCGCCTCCGCGAAAGCGCAGTTCAAGCACACCAAGAAGGTAATAATTTAACATAGTTTTAGCGCGATGAAAAGAGTCGAATTATTAGTAAAAAAAAATGGAAGGATTTTGCGGGTGGTGATACGGTTTTTTTCTCCGTCGTTGATCTTCCATCGTTTTTTCTATATCGACTCGAAGAATATCATCTTTTCAACGAGAAAGCAGCGTAAACAGAAAAAGGAGTTTGGTTCGATGATCGTCGAATGAACAACTTTTTTTCTGGTTCGATCGTGTGTCGTCGTTTTTTGTCATCACAAAGAAGCGATCGTAATCAAAGAAGGGAAAAATGAGAGTGATCTATGCGTGCAAAAAAAAGGATTCAAATTCGGTCTCATTTATACTGACATTTTCATTTCTCTGTTATTAAAGACTCAACAAAAGAGTAACAGAAAATCCTCCGTTGTCACTCGCGCGGACTGGTCTTTAGGCTCGGACGTGAACAATATCGTCGTTTTCAACACCGCGGCGTTGTTGTTCGCCGGCAGATTCGGGTTCGCGCCGACGGTGAAGAAGAACTACGGCGGCTCCACCTCGTACGCCATGACTGAAGCGGCGAAGCCGGCGGTTGGCTCGAGAGATCCGGCTGGGTTCACCGCGGTGGATGTCTTGGCGTTTGGCTCCTTGGCACACATCATCTCGGCGGGTGAAATCTTTGGCATGCACATGAAGTAATTACTTTACAGTTGTTATACGTACTAATAAGATCCAATTTTATACACTCATGTACCTACTAATTATAATCATTCGTTAAAATGGAAATCTCCAACAAACTCTCCACTGGATTCCGGCAAATGGGGCACTTGTTCGATTGAAATCGCAAAGCTCTCGCGCACTCCGAGCACATGCACATGTGTCTGCACGGTAAAACCGTCGTGTCTTTCGGTTCCGACAAACAAACGACGCACATGATTTCATCCTCTTCCTCCCGCTGCTGTTGTTGTTGCTGCTGCTGAAACTGATCCAGGTTGTGTTGCTGTTCTAAACTATTGTTATTATTGTTGTTGTTGCTACTGTTGTTATCGATCCCGTAAATCTCTTGCAACTCGTACGAGCTCCCGTTCACGAAGATGTGTTGCTTGACGACTTGTAATTTGACCAAATTTTCTTCCGTTGTGCTAAGAGACTGCGGCACGGAACAGAACGTCGTTTGCGCTTGAACACTCGCGTCGACGCTTTCAAACGCCTTCACTGGATCGAAATAGTGCTGTTGTTGTTGTTGTTTTTGCTCTCCTTCTTCTTCTTCTTCTTTCCTCTCCTCGTCGTCTTTTTTAAACAACACCCGATTCGCCTCCTCTTGCGTCTCCACCTGATCCCCGACGCACTCTAATCGTATAATCACCGCAAATCCATCCGTCGTCTCTTCGTTATTCGTCAAACTCCGCAGCGAACGCACCACCTCCTTCCCAATCGCGACGGAAACCGTCTCGCTAAACCCAGCCTCGCACGGCTTCCTGTGCGCCACCGCGATAAATTTGCTCGCGCCCATCCCCATCCATCCTTTCTGGCACACGTACAACGACGCCGCGCATTTCTTCGTCGCGTCGTACGTAAACTCGATCGCGTTCGCCTCCATCGAAATGAGCACCGAACTCTTCTTCACGTTCACGTGGTTTCGAATGGTGGACGTTTTCTTCGTAATCACACCGTCGTTGTTGTTATTGATATCGTTCGTAGTCGTGGTAGTCGTATTCATCGAGAGCGGTGGTGCTGGTTCCGGCACGAATCGAAGTTCCGTCCGTCCTTGTTCCTGCTGCTGATTCGTATTAGTAGTATGGCTCCCTCGTAACCCACTTCGAAGCCTCGCGCGCGCGCGGAGACTCGCTCTCGGATCGTCGTTTTCCCGTCCTCGACTCGAGTGATTCGCACCCATTTTCTTCTTTAACTTCTTCTTCTTTAACTTCGTTCAAAAACCACTTTTGCACCTTACGTATACGCGCGCGCGTGTGTGTGTGTATATACTCTGCTTAAACTTGCTCTCTCTCTCTCTTATACGGTTATTGTATCGATGAAGATGTGATGAAATGTGATGATTTATAGTTGAGATCTGGCGATTTTTATTCCTTTTTTTACTTCTCTCTGCTATTAAAAACTAATACGAATAACAAACTTTGCGGTGGTGCGATGATACCAACCAAATCTCTCTCTTTCGAACGAATACGAACGACGCATCTGAAGCCGTACTGAGCATAGCTAAAAAGAGCAGCAGCACGTATTATTATTATTATTATTAAAATTAATCAAAGAAGTCTTCTTGAAACTCCTCTATATCCCAGCGGTAGATGTACCCTCCGTCGCATCCGGCGAGGACGATTTTACCGTCGAAGGAAACCTCGGCTTGACGGACGACGGTTTCTTTCGGGAGCCCTTTTAAATCGGCGACGAGAACGTCGTCGTCGTTTTTGTTGGTGGTGGTGGTGTGGTGGTGGTGTGGCTTTTCGCGTTTACGTCGATGTCGTCGGCGGAAAAACTCATCCTTTTCCACTTTGACTTTTTCGTCGTCTTCTTCGGAAGAGGAGGAGGAGGAGGAAGAAGAAGACGAAGAATCGAAATCGTCGTCGGCGTCGCTATCGTCGTCGCTCTCGTAAAACTTCCACACTCTGACTAAACCTTTCGTGTTTCCGCAACACAAAACGCTCGCCTCTTTCGCCAAGGAAAATCGAACCCACCAGTTTTCCGCGTCGACCAAGTTGAAACTTTTCAGCTTCCTGAACGATCGCTTGAACTTCTCGTCGTCGCCGCCGTATTTTTGAATCCCTACTTTTTCGTCCTTGCTGTTGTTGTTACTATTATCGTTATTTTTATTCGTATTTTCATCCGCTTCCACCATAGCGGCGTCTTCGTCCGTATTTTTATTATTCAAATAGAAATCCGGCGTCCACGCTAATATTTTATTCTCCACCGATTTCGAAAATATAACCTCCCCGAAGTATCTCACGCAATCGACGAAGTGATTGTGCGCGTGAAACGTGCTAAACTCTGGCGCCCGAACCTGCGCGGTTGGAAACTCTACAATCTCATCCTCCCAAAGCTCTGAATCTTCAATCGCTTGGCTCACTTTCTTCCCTCTCGTCGACCAGACTTTCACCGCGTTATCCATCCCGCCAGTCGCGATGACCACCACGTCCTCTCTCCCGCTTTCCGGACAAAAGTGTAAATTCGGATGAAAATCCACCGACAAAACGTCGTTCCTGTGCCCTCTCGCTCCGGCGAAAATAGCCACGCACACCCCGTTGCTCACGTTCCACAACCGCACCGACAAATCTTTACTCGCGCTCGCGATAATATTCGGCATCGCCGGATGCGCTCTCAAATCGTTAATCTCCCCGCCGTGCCCGACCAACGCGCCGCAAAAATCCTTCTTCTTACAATTCAAAACTCTCACGACGCCCTTCGCGCCCGCGCACGCGATGTATGGCACCAACGCGTTCTTCTTCGAACACCAGCAACACGTGTAATACGTTTCGTTCGGATCCGCGTCCACGTAGCATTGCAACAACGTCGTTCGTTCGACCGTTTCTTCTTCGTCTAACTCTTCTTCTTCTGTTACATCTGTTTCTAATTCTTCTTTACCAGCAGCATTCGTCGCGTTATTGTTCGCATTAGAAGCGGCATTATTGGCCTTGGTCTTCTTCTTCTTCTTTCCATCCTCCTTCACCACAAAGTCGTCGATTTTATACAGCATCAATCTATTCGCCGCGCACGCCGCGAACACGTGGTACCACTCCGGGTGCAACGTGTTAAACAACACCGAGTACACGGACGTGTCGCTTCGTTTTCTCGTTTGTTCTTTCGTCGTCGTTTGCTGTTGCTCGTTGTCTTCGTCTTCTTTTTCGTGGTGTTGTTCCGGGCAACAGTCGATGTTCCCGGTGAGCACGTACCGGAGTTTCTTCTTCGTTCGCGTCTTCGTGCCTTGTTTTCCCCCCATTGTTACTTTTGGTAGCGCTCTCGTAGTGTTCGCAGTATTTTTGTGCGTTTTTGAACGTTTCGCGTGCTCTTTTCTCAACGCGCGGGTGGTTTTCGTGGTGCGTCACCGGAGAGGAACTTTAAGAAGATTGGTGCGGGGAAAATACGTGGAGTCGTAGGCGTACGAGTTTAGGGTTTACTCTAAACCCTAAACCTTCGTACTTGTTTCATTTGCAAAGACAGACGGAATACACATACTAAACGCAAACATGGACGAACGAGAAGACGTTGGAACGTACTAAACGCAAACATGGACGACGAGAAAGAGGAGGAGGAGGACGAGGATGTGTTTTCCTCCCGTCTGAAATCTGTCCTCCTGAACGCGCCGAAAGAACTCTCGCGCGCGATGTTCGACTTTGCATCATCATCCGCAAAATTCGCTTTGACGACGACGACGAAGACGCGCACGAGAAGAATCATCATCGAATCACGCGACGAAGAAGAAGAAGAGAACGAAGAAGAAGAAGAACGAGGAGGAAAAGGAGTTACGCTGAGATCATTGCCGCTGCGAGAGCGGTTGCAACCGTTTATTACGTCATCGAGCGACGACGCGGAGGAGAGAAGAACGAGTGCGTGGTTTTTGGAACAGTTGAACGAACGAGTGGTGAAACGAGTTCTCGTCGAGATGACGACGTCGATGGTTTCGAAGAAGGAAAACAATCTCGAAGAAGAAGAAGAAGACTGGTTTGAAGCCGTCGTCGAAAAGGTGGTTGAAAGCAGTTTCGCGTTCACGACGAAGAAGGAAGAAGAGGAGGACGAGGAGGACGAAAAGAAGGCTCGCGTACGATTGAAGAAAATTCTTCGTTCTCGGGCGAAAGAATGGTTCGAGAAGACAATGACTTTGACGAATTCGTCGCAAACGCGAGAAGGAAGGAAGAGGCGTCTTCGAGTCGGAACGCCGAGATTGGTGGAGTACGATTGGACGGCGTACGCGACGAGAGCGAGCTCGTCGCTGGAGTCCCTCACTTTGAACGCGTCCTCCGCCTCGTCCGTCTCCTCTGCCTCTCGCCTCCGCCTTTCGCTTCGCGTATCGAAAGAAGAGGAAGAAGAAGAAGAAGAACACCAACACCATCGCTTAGACTTAGACTTAGATTCGCTCTCCGTGCTCGTCGACGCTTTGCGAGATGCCAAAGTTGCCGTCGTCGCCGCTTCCGGCGGCAACATGTAGAGGAAAGTTTTACGTAAAACTCCACGACGCACCGCTTTTGCGTGGAAAAACGGCATAAAAAGCTCCCCTAATACTACACACGCAAAACATCATCGTCCCTCGCTCTCTCTGAATTAAACGAGTATCATCGCGATCACGCAATAACAATGCCTAAATCCAAGCGTAACAAAGTCGTCGCGTTAACCCAGGTGAAAAAAAAAGACCGCAAGTGGAAAGAATCTTTAGTCGAATCCATTCGCGATGCAGTCGACACCTACCCGTCCGTGTTCGTCTTCCGATGTAAAAACATGAGGAACGAAACGTTCAAAAGCTTACGCGACGACGTGTCAAACACGTCGAGATTCTTCGTCGGCGGGAACAAGTTAATGCGAGCAGCGTTACTCGGGAAAGAATCCGAGGAAGGGTTAAAGACGTTCGCCGAACACATCGTAAACAATCGTGATGGAAAAGATGATGATGATGATGATGGCGGCGGCGGCGGCCAAAAACAACAGAAAGAGACGAAAAAACAGCAACGCGGGCGGCAAAACGAAGAATTTGATTTGAACACGACGACGACAGGGATCGTGTTCACGAACTTGAGCAAAGAGGACTTGATGCAGGCGATGGAGGCGAAAGAGACGAAAGATTTTGCGCGGGTCGGGCAGATTGCGACGGAAACGATCGTCTGTCCGGAAGGTCCGGTGAAGAATTGCTTCGACGTGCCGATGTCGCACACGTTGGAGGCGATGTTGAGGAAACACGGTTTGCCGACAAAGTTGAATAAAGGGGTCGTGGAGTGCGTGAATGAGAAGATTATTTGTAAGAGAGGAGTGAAGTTGAGCTCGGATCAGTGCGCGTTGTTGAGGCAGTTTGGGTATAAGTTAGCCACGTTCAAATTGAGATTGGTCGCCGGGTGGGAGAAATCGACGGGGGAGACGGAAGTGTTTATGAACGAAGACGATTCCGAGGAGATTTTAGATTACGGGACGGACGAGGAAGAGGAGGATAGATTCGCCAGCGATGGGTTGCCGAAATCAATGATGCTTCCGGAAGGAATGCTTTAAATATAATAACTACTTTTGCGCGCTGTACCGTTACCGTCGATGTTGTACCTTTAAAAAACTATTCTTCTATTTACTAAATCTGTTGATACTATGTATTACTCCTTCTTTTTTGTCTTCTTCTTCTTCTTCTTTAACTTCTTCTTCTCTCTTCTCTGGGGCGGCTACTATATATTTATCGATGACATTTTCGGTGAACCATTCCAACGAGAATTGCATGTGATGCGCGTCCGGGACGACGTCAATTTTCATTCTGTTCTTTTCGTCCAACTCTCGCAAACACAAACCGTCCTCTTCGTTCAAGTAAAATTTAGTCTCTCGCACGTTCAACAATTCCGACGACTTCTCCTCGGTGTACTCGAACGGTACCGAAGGCGCGTCGCTAAACACGGCTGAATCTCTCGGAACGACTACTTCGTCTTTTTCGAAGGAAAACATCGCGAACACGTCGAGATTGCACATTTTTTCTCTTCTCCTTTGTCCCGTTTTCATCTTTCTCTCTTCTCCTCGCGCGTCGTCCTCGTCGTCGCTCCCATCTTCTTCTTCACCGTTAATCACGCTCAACAAACTCCCCGACCGCACGTACTGTTCAAACCTCTTCGCATCGCTCACGTCTCGAAAATAACTCGCTTGCACGCTCTTACTCTTCAACATCTCGCTATACGCCGCTTTACTCGCCACCTTTCTCGAATACTCGCACCATTTTCGCGACAGCGCGTTTGCCGTTTTATCGCATCCAGGAAACTTCCACACGCCTGAATGCGGCGCTCCGAACGTGATTAACGCGTTGACTTCGTCTTCGCACGTTTCGACCATAGCTCTCGCGAACACGCCGCCTTGCGAAAACCCGAGGAGTATCGTCTCCACTTTATCGTCGTTCTCGATGGTATCGTCATGGTTCATCATCATCTCTTCTTTCGCTTTTCGCAACTGCGCGCACCCGAAATCTTTTACCAGAGAAAACGCGTCTCCGATGAACCCGGAGATGAAATCGCTCATTGAATTTCGACCAAACTTAATTGAGATTACTTTCTTATTCGTATTCGTTTCTTCTGTGTCCTCCTCCTCCGCAAGTAAACTTTCAATCTTCCCTAACGAGAGTGGATTACAGCACGTGTCCCCCATCCCGTGGACTAAAACGATCAAAAGCTGCTTCTGTTGTTGTTCTTGCGCCCGAGAACAAATCGGAAGACAAAGAAGAAGACCAAGAAGAGCACAACAGAAACGCATTTTCATCTTCGTCATCATCATCAATATCGCCGCTCTTTTATTACGTGCGCCGCCATTTCTTCCCATTGCGAGGAGTTTCACCGCACGGAGGATGACTTAATGAAAACCGAAGAACGAGAACGAGACTTTCGAGAAATGAGAGCGTTTTCGCAGGTGCTCGTCAAACATAGAACACGCTACTCTTTGTTTGAAGCATTTCTATGCATTTTAAGGGGGAAAAGCGCTTACAACTTTCTCCATTTCTTACGCGCAAATACTCACACGCGCGAGCAACAGAGGAGACAATAACATGCGCGAAGAATACGAATAATATGAGAGAGGAACCGAGCAAAACCAAAGCAGCGGCAGAGAGCGGTGGTAGTCGCCGAATGTACCGACCAGAGCACTCGCCGGAGAAGAGATCGTCGTCGTTCTTGCGGTTGCACACCGTTGGGGACGAACGAGTGCTTTCCGAGACGAATTTTGCAACCACGCGAGAACGTGAACAACAACGCTTTAATTCTTCTTTCGAAACTCGCGATGAAGGAAAAGAAAAAGAAGAACGCTCGGAGAGCGCGACGAGGAGAGCAGAAGCGTCTTCTTCGAACGCTATTCTCGAGCGATTCTTGAAGAAACTGGAGAGAGATTTTGGGGAAAAGAAGAACGGTGTAGTAGGTGCCCAGTTCTTCGGTACGGAGCAACACCCTCAAAATCGTCTTCAAAATCAGAAAGAGACAACGGACGACGCGTTCCATTTGTTGCGAAAAACTTTGGAGGAATCCAAATCGTCTCTCGAGAACGAGAGAATAGCGTACGCGTCAAATGTGTTGGAACTGGAAAGGGCGAAACGAGACGTAATTTCCCGGACGAAGGAAGCGATGGAGGAGGCGAAACGAACGAGAGAGATGGAAGATCGAGAAAACAAGACGAAAGAGAGAGGGATGCGCGAGGAAATAGATCGGTTGAAACGAACGGTGAGAGATTTTGAGAGGAAGAAAGAAAACGAAATAGAGGTAGTGGAGAGGCGATGCGTGGACGCGGTGAACCGAGCGAAAGAGAAAGAGCTGAAGATTGAAGAAGCGTGCAAGGAGAAGATGCGACGGATGAGCGAGGAGAAAATCAGGGACTTGGAAACGATGCAGATGAAACATAACATGGAAATGGAACACGTGCGATCGAAGCTTGGCGAAAAGAGCGAGGATGAATCGGAGATTAGGAAAAAAATGCGAGAGATGGAAAGCGAATTGGAGAAAGCGAGACGAGACGCGAGAAGAGCGAAAGAGGAGAAGGAAAGGTTGAGAGAACAAGCCGGAGTGGCGAGAAAAAAATTAGAAGAGTTGATGGAAACGATGAAAACGAGAGATACATCCCGAGATGCAGAAATTGAGCTGATTCGAGAGGAAAGCGGAAGACGCGAAGAAGAGTTTATGGAAACGGTGAAAACGAACGAATTGAAACGAGATCGAGAAGTTGCGGAACTTTTGGAGCGAAGCGAAAGAGATGCAAAGATGATCGCTCGGTTGGAAAAACGGGCACAAACTGCGGAGACGGCGTCTATTGCGGTGAAATTTTTGTGCGAAGAAGCGCAGAAATCCATAGAAGATAGCGAAATTGCTGCGGCGTACGCCGAGAGAAGAGCCGCGCGGCTCGCGAGTGGATTCGGCTCCTCCTCTTCCTCCTCGGACGTATCATCCTCAGATGATGACGATGATGATAATGAATACAACAATAAAGAGGAGAAGGAGAAAAGTAAAGTGAAGTTTAGAAAGCGAGCCGATGCGGCCAATCTTCGATTGGAGCGCTCGTTGCGAGATGCGAGAGCGACGTTGCGCGAGTGCATCGAACGCAAGAAAACCATGCTGTTAGAAACCGAGTACGACGATGTCAACGACGAAAACGATGCAGCGTCATACGAGGAAAAAAGGCGGGAAGTATTTGCATTCAACGTTGTGAAGGACGTCGCTGACATTCGCGTTTCTTTTCTCACGCGCGCGATTGCGAGCGTGCGATTGTCGCGCCGATGCGGCGCGCTCGAAGGTTTGATCGCTGGTCGAGCCGATCGAACCGTCGACGAGGACGAAGAAGAATATGGAAAAAATATTCGCAAAGATGATGACGAAGATGATTATCGCTCCATGAACAATACCATAAACACGATTGAGGAGGAGGAGGATGAAGATGATGACGATGACGATTTAGATTACGTCAGCTGGTAGTAAAATGTGTATGTAGTGTGCGAGGTATTTTTCATCTATGTAGATTAAAAACTGCTCTGCGCTTGTTGTTGTTGTTGATGTAATTTTTCTCTACGCACTCGCGTCGCTCTCGCGCTTTCGAGCAACGCCATCGCGCTCGCTTCAATATCCATCAGTTTTTCTTTCAACGCGTTTTGCTTAAACTCTCTGGATTCGCGCGTCGTCGGTACCGTCGAAGAAGAAGCGTCTTTCCTCGGCGTGGCGTACTGAGACGACGTTCTCGTCGCACTCCCTTTCATCTCGAGTTTAGCTTCGAGCGCGATGCATGCGTCGATGGTTTCTCGATACGAGCGATCTAAAGCTGAAAATCTACTGCTGCTACTATTATTTGTGTTAGTATTCTCGTCGCGACCATTCCTATTGTTCGTGTTATCGGCGCCAAAAAACGTGCCAGTCGCCTTTCTCGACATCGACTTGAATGTTGTGTTCGTCAATTTCAAATTTCTTGCGTTTTGCTCGAAGTCGACATCGAAATCCCATGAACTCGCGGTTGATTTAGGACTATTTCTTTCATCCTTTGCTGATGTTTTTTTCTTCAGTGGAGACATCGAAGCTGCGATAGCTGGCGTTCTGCTGGATTGCCACGCGCTTTTTGCCTTCATCTCCATCGCGCGTTGTCTCCAAACGCGAAAGGCTGCGCGCAATCGTCTCGCATCGTTTTCTTCAATAAACGCGGATTTTAGCGCCAACAGCACCCCGTTTCTCTTCGCGCTTTCCTCGCGCCATCTTTGAAACACCACACTCGAGACGCGTTCGAGAAAGTTTCGTCTCTGAAAACGTTTCGCGGCTTGAACGATGGCGATGCCTTCCGGCGTCCCGAAATGCGTCTCGGATTCGTCCGCAATCGCACGTTCCACGACTGCGCGTTTCATTTGCTCTATTCTAGTTTGCTTCAACATTTGCACGTGCGTGTTCCATGCCAATAAGCAGTCTCTTCTTAATTGCGTCTGTTGCTTTCGATATTTCTGCGCGATAAACTTCTCCGTCAGCGCCAATCGATTTCTACTGTCTTCGGCTGAGCGTTTCCAAGACATAAATACGGCTCGTAAAACTTTAGCACGATGCTTTTCCTCTCTTCGTAACGTAAACGACCGTCTTTTTTCCGTGAGTGCTTTCCAATTTGCAAACGGTTGCGCAAAATGTCGCTCGTAGTGCTTTTTCGTCTTTAACGTTCTCACCAACGTTTCGTCGCGTTTCTTTTCCGAAACGGCTAAGGTTCGCCACGCTCTGAATACCTCGCGCATTTTCGAACGTTCGCGAAACATGATCGCGCGGTCTAACTTACGTTCTTGACTCAACGCTTTACGGCGCGCGACCGTTTTTTTATGCCAAAACTGAAGCGTTTCCTTGAGTATTTTCGAATCATATTTTTGCATGGCGTCGTTTTCGAGCATTCGGAACCGTTTTTCCACGTCCGAAACCATCTTCCACTGTGAAAACGTTCGCTTTAGCAGTTCTGGTTTCACTTTCGTTTCAAAATGCACCTCAGCTTTCCTTGGATTCTCTACTCCTTGCGTTTGGGTTTCGTTTCGCCAAATATAAAACGCTTTGGCAACTTTCTTGGAGGACATGCGCGATATCGCTCGCGCCTGTAAGTTGGTAACAATCTTCGAACGCTTAGCGTACGTTCGCATCTGTTCGAACGCTTTCTCTTGCAACTGCGAGTTTCTAAAAGCAGCCGCTTTCCTCTCGTTACTTTTCCCTCTCTCATGTTCTCTGACAAAAACGTCTTCAAAGATTCGTTTTTGCATCCGAAACCGTTTCGCTCGAATGTGATTTTCCAGACGGCGTTCCAACGCTCGATCCTTTTCCCGTTCCTCTCGACTCGTTTCCGTGGCTTCTTTCCACTCTCGAAACGCGCTCTCAATCACGCTTCTTCGTTTCTTGAGCAATAAAAACCGCAACGTTCGCTTCCATCGTTTCGCTTCCATCGTTTGTTCTCTCCATTTCGTAAAAAATTTCCGCGCTAACCGCTCCTTCTTTTCCTTCTCCATCGCTCCAACCGCGCGTTCGATCAACCTCTCCTTTCTCTCTTCGTACGTCTTCCTCCCTTGTTCTTCCTTCAACTTCAAAAGCGCAATCTCCGCTTCAAATTTCTGTTTCGTCTCCGCGTCTCGACTCGCGCGTTCCGTCGCCACTCTCAATTTCTCGTTTTCGTTCGCTTTCGTAAACTCCTCCAACTTTGCCTCGTGCGCGTTCGCTATCCGCGTCTCCTCTTCCTTCCATTGCTCTTTCTCTTTCTCAAATTGCTTTTGCAGTGCCTCCATCCGCTCGTTCAACTCTTTCACCTCTCTCTCCACATCTCTACTCTCTTCTCTCTCCTTCCTCTTCTCCCTCGCTTCCATCCGCCATCTCTCAAACATCTCTCGTTGCAACTTCATCGCTCGCCGACTCGTCGCCCGCGCCAACCGTTCCTTCAACCGTTTCCCGCTCATCCTTTCTTTCCTCCACCGATCGAACGCCGCTCTCAAATATCTCAGCCGTAACCCTTCCACTTTCGATTTTAATCGTTTATTCTGTATTTTCGTCCTTTCCACTTCTTCTCGCCAGCTAGTAAAACACGCGCGTTGGTACCTCAGCGCTCGCCTGTGCAAGGAAAATTTCAACAGTTCCATCTGTTTCTTCTCCAAAACGATGTGTAACAGTTGCGTTTGCTTCTCGGTTTCCGCCTGGTGTCGCCAGATTTGGAAGGTCAATCGAAGTAAGCCCTCTTTGTTTTCCTCCTCTTCCTCGTCGTCGTCGTTTGAAGGTTTTTCGAGGACGATGTCATCTTTAGTACTCCTCGTCGTCCTCGTCATCATCGGCTCAACCAAACCGCTCTTTTGCCGACGATGTTTCCCCTGATGTAAAAGATGTCAATCCTCGCGCGCGTGTCTCGAACGTCGTATAAATTTTTCTGCCGAAAGAAAGTGCTACGAATACTACTACTACTACTGTTACTGCGCGATGATGATGATTCGTTTAACTTCTTCTTCTTCGTTATTACTTTGCATTCTGACGGTTGTATCTGTGAGGTGTTCAAAATGCATTTTTTCTCCCCACAAAATGGGGGGAGGAGGAGCAAAAGAGAGAGAAAAGGTACAACGCACACTAGAGGGAAAATGGTGTTTGCTTTCTTTCTCGCGTGTGCGTTTTGTTTTTAATAACACGTGCTGCTGCTATACAAAATACAGGTTGCTTTGGCTTTTGGATGATGATCTTTCACATCATTTTTTACACCAAAGCGATAAAGTCGTCTCTGATATTCTCCAGCGCGATGAGAACCTCGTTGCGTCTTTGTAACGGGTTCGTGAACGGGTCGTTGTATTGCGCCAACTCGACGAACTCGTCGCCTCGGCGAGGGAGGAATTCTACCCCGTCGTTTATGGATTCTTCTCTTTTCATGGCTTCTCTCAACTTTTTTTCAGTCTCGTCCGTGATTTCTTTGTTCGCGATGCCGGAGAAGGACGCCACGGCGACGAGAAATCGTTCGCGGTCTTTCACCGCCACCGAACCGTCCACCGGCTTGATTGAATTCGAACTCTCTTCCACGACAAACTGCATCTTTTGATTCTTATTCGAAAACACCGGCGTCGTCATCTCCATCTTTTCGTTTTGCTCGTTCTTACCAAAAATGTAACCAGCTAAGCGGTTAAAAGCCTGCCCAGCTTCGCTATCTTCCATCTTCGCGCTCCCGGTGTTTGAGTTCACTGTCGTCTCGGCGACGAAAAATTTCTCGTATTCTCTCACCTCGAAATCGCGGTACCTCCTCAACGTCACGTACTTCGGCGTCTTCAAATTCTCCGGCGTCTTCGCAAAGTTAAACACCTGCTTTAAAACTTCCTGCACGGCTTCTGGACTCAAATACGTTTGGTTCTCGATGCTATCCCACGTGTCCACGTGTTTCACGCACTCGTGCGGAAACCTCTGGTCCATCTCCATGATGGATCTCCCGGTAAACGTCAGCTCGGGATTCCACAAGAACGGAAACGAAGGTAAGTACATCTTCATCGTCCATCGCGTCGTGATTTCAAAATCGTTCGTCTTTTCGATCGAATGCATCGTATATATTGGTTTGAACACGTTTTTCAACATCTGTATGTTGAAGTTGTACCCCGAGAAACTTTCGTATTTCGAGAGCGGATCCGTGAAGACGACATTTTCGGCGTATAACTTCGGATCGATCCCGCGGTCGTCGAATAAGTGCGACAAGTCTTCCGTCAAATCTTCTTTCAGCTTTTGGAGCGTTTCCCCGGTCAACCCTTTACTCTCTTCTTCTTCTTTTATCGTTTCTGTTGTTGTTGTCGTTTGTGCCGCTCCGTCGACGTCAACAGATGATGATGACGACGACGACGACGACGATTCAAACGACGATGCCGCCACGCGCTGACGATGAAAACGCACGAAAACGCTTCTACTACTTCTCCTCCCGCTTCTCCCATAACTGCTGCCACAACATCTCGACGCAGCCGACGAGTGTAACACCGAACAACGCATGGTTTCCAATGAAGAGATTTCGCGAACAAAGTTTTCCCTCACAACAACAACTTTCTTTGGTCGTCGTCGTCTGATGACAAGCAGCGCTGGCACGAACGAAGGCGGTCACTACGGGAGAGTGTTCTCGCTGAGCTTCAGTCCTCCTTTTCTCGACGACTTTAAAGAGGATGAAGAAGAAGAAGAAGAAGTACACGCGCAGCAAAATCCCCTAACGGAGATGAGAACGACGAGGACGACACCAAAGAAGAAGAAGAAGAAGAAGAAGAAAAGGAGACGAAAACGATTCTTAGCGACGAGCGGAGAGGACGATTGCGTGCGATTGTGGGTCGTCCACGCTTCTTCTTCTTCTTCTTCGGAGGAGGAGGAGGAGGAAGAACAAAGCGTCAAAGTGGAACCGAAACCGTTCGGGTTGAGCGTCCTGAGAGGACACTCCGACGCCGTGTTGAAGTGCGCTTTTGGCCTTTCGCGCGGCGCTTTCGATGACGATGATGATGACGATGAAAAGTGCTGCGAGAATAAGTCGTCGTTCGCGTTAGCGACGGGGTCGTCCAACGGCGAAGTGTTCGTTTGGCGAGTCGTGACTACCTCTGGTTCTGGTGAGAGCAAAAGCGGCAAAGGCGAGAACGGCGACCGGTTGATGGCGAAGTTTAACGCGAACAGAAAGAGAGCAGAATATGGGATTTCAAACGAGGACGACTTAGTCGAAGATGCTTTTGACGGAAAGGACGACGAGAAGGATAACGACAACAACGAAGTGTACGGGTTGAAATTTTTAGGCGGAAAGGATGAGTATTTAGTCATCGCCACGGACGCGGAGTTGATTGGCGTGGAAGTTACGCGGAGGAGTTTGAACGAAAAGAACGGGGGAGAATCATCGGTAGAGTTGAAGGAGATTGCTCGCACGCCGCTTGGATTCTCGTTGAACGAAAATGTCGGCGATGGCGGTGGTGGACAAGGTAAATTCGATATAGCGTACGCGTTTGCGATGGACGCGTACGCGACCAGGAGTCGGAGTCGCGTTGATACCGATACAATGGGAAATAAACACATTTTATCGGTTGGATATTCAAACGGGACCATGCGCATGTACTGTTTTGATGCTAAAGCGCGAGAGTTTTATCTCGTCGGGGAGAACGCGAGCGTGTTTGATGACAACAACGGCACAGGACGGAAGAACATGGCGTGCACGTCGTTAACTTTCGTGTACCCAGCCGTGGAAAACGAACTCGAGCAGTTCCCGAACGTTGTGATGTGTAATCGTTTTGGCGACCTCGTGATGTCGGACGCGAAAAATTGGATCGAAAGGAGCAAACCGAGGTTAAATGTGCAAACAGATTTCGCGTTGACGCACGCGGTGGCAGATGTTGGGAACGGGTTCGTCGCGTGTTGCGGACGCATGAAGGAACGTAACGTGAATGGAGTAGCTCTGTTTGACGCGTTCGATGTTCAAAGAGGGTCGATGTTCTTAAACGCGAGCGAGATGATGGGCGAGCACGCGTCCAAGTATCCTCTGTTGTGTGTGGGAGGTTTCGCGGAAGATGTTGAGGAGGAGGAGGAGGAGATGGTGGAGGATAGTACTAGACGAACTAGAATAACCGTAGTCGCTGCGGGCGGAATGCCCGCAAAATTAGTCAACGAGAATTTCTCGAATAGAAGCAACGCGAAGAGTTTAGGATTTAGCTTGGCGAAAATGAAAGTAGGAGGGAAAAGAGACGGGGAAGAAGAGAATACCAAGACTTCTCGAGTCTACGCTTGGGATTTCATCACATAAATACAACTTTGACATTACGCATAAATACAACTATTTGAACATTATTGGACTTATCGCGCTACTACTTTATCGAGCACTTCGCACTGTCGTCTAAAATCTACGAGCTCGTGGGCAGCCGCCCAACCGCCCGCAGCGACAGCTGGAAGACCCGGGCCAGGGAATCGGGAATCTCCCACTAACAATAAATTTTTCAAATTACTCTTGGCGGAAGTCACGGGAACCGCGGCCGCGGAGTCATCTCCGGATTCTTTTTTCTTTATCCACCCGGTGCCGCCGTACGTGCCTTGAGAATTTCCTCTTCGTAAAAAGCGCGCGTGCGTAAGAGGCGTTCCAACCATCTCAATTTCTGCGCGGCTTCTCAAATCCTCGACGGTGATATTATTCAACGCTTTCGCAACAGCTTGATATAACACTTCGCTTCGTTCTTTCTTCAATTTATTGTATTCTTCTGAGTTATATTTCACGTTCTTCCAACGCGCCAAAGGCTCGTTCCCGGGAGTGTAGGCGTGAATCACGTGTTTGCCTTCCGGCGCCATGGACGGATCTTTAATCGACGGTATCGAGACCAAGACGAGATTTTGCTCCGCGTCCACGCCTTTGTCCCAATCACCGACCCACACGTGGTGCATTTCCAGTGTTTCCGCAGCTGGTAAATTTGCGGCGTCAATGCCGAGGTGTAAATGCATGAACGATTGGCAAAATTCGACGTCGTCGTCGACTATTTTCCCGCTTTTAGTTGTTCTAGTCGTAGACGACGCTTCCCGCACGCTCTGGCGCCTCCCTTCCGCGCAATCTCTCAAAAGCGCCTCGGTATCCCAAATCGTCGCGTTTGAAATCACCGCTTTTCTCGCTCTTAAGATCTTCTTCTTCCCGTCTCTCGTTTTCGTGACAATCCCAGTCGCTTCTTCTTCTTCTCCGTCTTTCTTCTCCACTAAAATCTCTTCACAGTGAGTTCGCAAGCGCAAATCGCCGCCGTATTTTTCAAAACCTCTCACTAAGCAATCGACGAGCGCGCCGGATCCACCGATTGGAAACTCTAACGCAGCATTTGGAGCGTACCAGTCTGCAAACATGTACCCAATTTCTGCGCCCATCGTCGCTTTGGACGTCCCACCGGAAAGCAAGAAGCAGAGTAAATCCATGTAATCTCGAATAAACTTCGAGTTGATGTCGTTCTTATCCAGAAACGATTCGTAATCCGATAAAATCGCGTTCAAACTCGGCATCGATTGAAACAACCCCGGGATAAATCTCGCTAAAGTCCACGCCGCGTATGCGTCTGTTCTCACCGCGGCGGGTGGTAACGCCGCGCTCGCTTGCGCCAACGGTTCCATCTTCTCCTTCAATTTTCGCCAATCCGCGACTGCTTCGGCGTCGTAATATTTCTCTAAACATTCGATGAATTGATCGTTTCCTACTTCCGTGACGAACGTTGCCTCCGGAAAGTGCACTTTCCACGTGTTGTATCGAATACATTTCAACGGTTCGTCGATCGCGTGTAATATCTGCCCCAGCGGATTGCTCGTGGGAAACTGAGAGAGACCGGTATATAAACTCGGTCCGGATTCGAACGTAAATCCATCTCTTTTCCACTCGTGCGCGGCACCTCCGGCGTGCTCGTGCGACTCAACGCAGCAGACTTTCAAGTCGTATTTCGCCAGTAACGCGGCAGCGGATAAGCCGCCGATGCCTGAACCGATTATCACCACGTCGAACGTTTCTTCTTCCATCGCATCATTGGCTGATGACGTTTGCGCTTGCACGACTTCTGTTGTTCTCAAAAGACGACGACTTTGATGCGTGCGACGATGAAAAACTCGACCACGAGAAGAAGAAGAAGAAGAAGAAGCGGTGGTGGTGCTAATGGTGGTCATAGCGCATCGATGCGTGCAACAACACGACTCCGAAAACGACATGTGTGAGTATGAATACTACTACTACTAATGTTGTGTGTGCGCCCGAAAAGTGCAGAGCAAAAAGCTCTAGAGAAAAAAAAATGTGACACAAATACTTCTTCTACTCAACTGCAGAGAGTATCCGCGTCGTCATCATTTGAACAACGAGGAGACGTCGTCACCACCACCACCGGAGGAGGAGGAAGAAGAATTTGAGCCGAAGAGCGCGGAAGAAGGCGCTTTCTTCTTCTTCTTTTCCTTGGCGTTCCTTTTTTTCTTTTTGCTCTTCTTCCCGTCTTTGCTTTTTTTTCCGTCTTCTTCTTCTTCTTCTTCTTTGGAAGAACGCGAGGCCGCGTACTCGGCTTTTACGCGGTGTCCGGTATCGCCGTCCTCGTCCTCGTCCTCGTCGTCTCCGAAAAGGCCTCGCAAGCGATCCGTTCTCGTCTTTTTCTTTTCCTTATTCTTCTTCTTTGGAGAAATGTTGGGCTCTTTATGAGCACCCCTAGCGCTCTTCTTTTTCTGCTTTGGCTTCTTCCCGAAAATACTCGCGTCTTCTTCGTCTTCGTCTTCGTCCTCCTTCTCTTCGCTACTCCTATTTCTATCGCTATCGCTACTGCTACTACTCGTTCGTATTCTTCCTTCCCCGAACAGCATCGAGGCAGGTTCGTCGGCGTCGGTATCACTACCGAGCCCGTCGCTCAATAAATCATCCTCTGAACTCACGGAAGAAATGCTGCTCTTTTTCTCCTCCTTCTTTGTCTTCTTCTTCTTTGTCTTCTTCTTCTCGTTCATTTTCTTCTTTTTCGTCGATTCCGCGAGGAGCAACACTTCCTTGGCGAACCGTTCGCGCATCTCCTCTATGGTTTCATCTTCCTTTATTTCCTTCTTCTTTGCCGCTCCCGCTGCTGCTTTTCGTTGATTTTGCATCAATTTCTCTCTTCTTCGTCTTCGCCTGCGCGCTTCAATACTTCTTCTGCCAACGGTATCCTCGTCGTCGCTGTACGAATCCGCTTCGGCCTCTTCGGCCTCGCTTTCCTCCTCTTCGGCTGATGAAGAAGACACCGAAGACGATTCCGACGTCGACGTTTCGCTCGTCGTATCCTCATCGTCTTCGTCACCCGACGAATCGTCATCATCCGTGGACGAAATATACGGTCCAAACCTTTCCGGGTTCGGATTCACCGCATTCGCTAACCCTAACGTCGAATCCTGGTAAAACGAAGCCGTCCCGACGACGTGTGGCAACGGACGCCAAAACACGTTCCCGGTCAATTTCACGTCGCCGCGATGATTGTTCCCGAGCCATCGCTTTTCGGTTTTCTCAATCGCGCGCGCGAGAAGCTCGTTTCGTTCTCGTTTCTTCGCTTCGTTTCGTTCGTTTTTTCTGTCCTCTTTTTGTCGTCCTCGTGTTGTGTCATCTTCCTCGTTCAACGTCGAATCATCACCTACTGAAACGCCTCCTCCAACTGCTTCTTCTTCCTCTTCGTCTTCGTCGTCGTCGTCTTCTTCTTCGTCTTTGACTTTCCTTTCCACGCCAACGGAATTCCCAATTCTGCTCAGACCAATCTTACACGCGTTCAATCGCACGTTCACTTTTGAAGAGACCGCGATTAAGTGTTTCATTTTTAACTCCATCGTCTTCATCTTGCTGTTCTTCTTCGTGTTCTTCTCGGACTTCTTTGAATGATACTCATGGATGAAGATTTCTTCGCGCATCTTCTCGAGCAAATCGATTACACGCCAAAGGTGTTGTTGGTGTTGGTCTCCAAGTCCTCCGCCTCTGGTGAAGGACGACGACGACCATTGGTTCGTGTTATTATTAGTATTAGTATCACCAAAGTCTTTTTTGAGCGATTGGATGGAGGAGTTTATGGAGGAGGAGGAAGAGGAGGAAAGAGCGGTCATGTTTGAAGCAATTTGAAGAGCAAACGAACTTTGTTGTTTTTTCCCTTGCGAATCACTTTCTCTCTCTCGTACGACTCGCGGATAGGTTTGATCGAGACGATGCGATAATAAAAGGTATTACAAACGCGCCGAGTTATACATATACTTATTATTGTTATTGATTTACAACGTTTAAAATATCCTCTCCGTCGACAAACTCTTTAATCCTTTCCGCGACGCTATCGATTAATCTTTGCCTGGTTTCCACTCGCTTCCACCCGATGTGCGGGGTTAAGGTGACGTTGTCGTCGAAGACGTTCCCCGGGTTCCAAAGCAACGAGTCCTCGTCCGGAGGTTCTTTCGTTTGGACGTCTAAACACGCGCCGGCGATTTTCTTTTCCTTTAATATTTGGATCAAATCTTCCTCGTTACATATCGCCCCGCGAGCGGTGTTGATTAAATAACTCGTCGGTTTCATCAGCGATAACTTTTCGTAATCGAGCATACCTCGGGTGGCGTCGTTGAGTGGGCAGTGGACGCTCACAAAGTCGGATTCGGATAACAACTCTTCTAACGACTGATAGACGTCGTATAACTCTGTTTTCGCTTTTGCCGACCTCGAATACACGTACGGTTTCATTCGAAACGCTTTCGCTAATTCGCACACGCGTTTCCCGATCGTTCCGTTCCCGCCAATCAATCCTACTTTTTTACCTTCCAACTCGAAGTGCGGCAAGCCGCTAAAGTTCGTAAAGTGTGCGCGTTCGTTCCGCTCCAACATCTTTTGCTGTTTAATCATGCTCGCGGAGGAGTTTAATATGCTCGTGATGACTAAATGTGACATCGCCTCGGTTGAATATTCCGGCACGTTCGTCACGCGAATCCCTCGTTTCTTCGCTTTCTCGATATCGATGTTATTAAAACCAGTCCCGGCTTCGCATATTAACTTCACCGAAGTCGGGAGTAAATCGATATCGATTTCTATTTCTTTCGTGACTATGCAATTGTGACCTTTAGAGCGTTCGCCGACGACATCAGGCGAAGGGGAGGAATCTTGATGCGCGGTTAACGTGTTTATGTTCTTGTTCTCGTTTAAGTTGTTAGTATCTTCTCCTCCTCCTCCCGAGGACTTTGACAGCCCGAGCGCTTGGGAAAGCGAATGTAAATTCAACTTCCCATCGAAATCCAATCGCCCCGCGTTCACCACGCAGACGTTCGCAATCATCTTATTACTTCTCACGATCGCATTTTTAGCGGCAGAGGATGAGGACATTATATCTTCTTCTCTTTAACTTCTTCTTCTTCTTTGTCGTCCAAGTACGTCGTCGTTAGAGGTAAAGAGAAACAAAGAGAGATAAAAGCGTTGGTTGTAAAGAGAAGGGAGAGATAAAAAAGTGACGAGGATCGTGTGATTTTGAGAGAATGAAAAGAATGCGTCAAGGGAAGACAAAACAGAGAGAGAAACAAAGAGAGAGAAGGAAAGCAAAAGAGAGAGAAGCAGGCACCCGAAACGAAACCACTTTTTTGATTGTTCAGATCTTTTTTGAACGGACTTTTTCCCTTCTTTTTTCCTCCTTTCGAGTGTGTCAGAGAATAATAATTATATCTCTTCAAAATTATATCTCTCTTCATTAAAAGAACCGCACACCATCACGCAGGCGATATTAATAAACACACGCGCACCACGTAGCATCGTCTCTCTCTCTCTCGAGCTTTGCGACGACGTGAACGAAAGTGTATCAGCACTCAAAAGAATATATCCCAAACACTCTCTGAATCATCATCGGAGAGAGAAAAAGATCCTCTCCCTAATTTTTGACCGAAACCCACGAAAGTAAAGAACCAACGGAAGAAAAACTCCCAACGGAAGAAGAAGAAGAAGAAGCACAAAAAGAATAAAAATGGCAGTCCGTTGGCTGGAACACCTCCACGCGCGAGAAACGCAGAAACGACGACGCTCGCGCGACGAAGAGTGGTTCTCCCACGGGGAATCGTTCAACCCTACGGATTTAGGCGCCATGCTCATGTCCGTCGCCGGGTTTACGTTACCGTCGAAAGAGGAAATCGAGCAGTCGTTGAATACGTTTTGGAACCGATGGATGTTTTTTGGAGGAGGACATTTTGGACAAAATCATCAACAAAGCGTGTCGATGTATTTTATGGTGTTCGCCTCGTGTAGCTTCGTTTTGACGTTACTTTTAGTCGTCTTGCTCGGGATGAGGTACGATTTTTCGAGATTGGCGATTATTTTGAAAGAAGCGGTGAAGTCGTCGAGGCAGAACGTGTCCGCGAACTCCGTGAAATCGATTTGGTTTACGCTCAGTTCGCTCGTGTTTGCGAGAGAATTGATGAAGGCGGTGAAACGCAGAGTGTTTAAGAGACGATTGAGAAGACAGAGAGAGTTAAGGCGACGTCTGAATCAACAACAGCAGCAGCAACAACAACAACAACAACAGTCTCTTCAGCAAAGAGAACGGGAAGGAGAAGGAGGTTCGGGGGAGCGCTCCGAGAATATCGACGCCGGTAATACTACCGCCGGCGCGCGAAGACGGTTGGAAAAAATTGTGGAGGAGAACAATAATAATAATAATAATAACAACAATAATTCGAGCAGCAAAACGACGGACGTGCAAGAAATCAGCGGCGAAGATGATGAAGGCGAGGAACAGAACAGAGCGGCGTCTTCTCCTTCGCCAAAGGCGGCGCCCAAGGGTAACTTGCCGAGACGAGGGTCCATGCTTGGTTTGTTCGTGAAAGAGTCCAGGAAACACTCGCACCAAGAGGCTTTCTTTGACGTCGCGAACGAGCGAACGACGTTTAAAGGTGCCGGGGTGGATAATCCGGACGTTGTACAAAAATTAGATTACGAAAAGTTTCGAGACCGATTAGCCACGGGCGAACTCTCCGCCGCGGCGAAGAAGAACCAGAAAAACAACAACGATAACCCTAGGTTTTTTGAAGACGAACAGGTACCAAAGTGCGATTACGGCGAGTGGCAGGAGATGATGCGCAAAGAAGATAAAGAAACCGGGAGCACGTACGTCGCTTGGCGTCACATTCTCCCGTACGGTGGGACGGAATACCTCTCGAAATCGACGTTTCAAAACTGCACGCCGGAAGAGTTGTGCGATTTCTTCAACTCGGACCAAACTAGAAAAGCGTGGGATCCTTTACTCATAAAATCAGAAATCATCGAAAGAGACGTTAACACTGGTGCGGATCTCGTGTATTGGGAGCGGAAGTTACCGGTGATTTCGAATCGCGATTACGTCTTTTCTCGACGCACGTGGACGGAGAAACAGAAAAGTCCCGCGAATCAAATGTTTGACGATTTGACGCCGCCGACGACGCCGATGAAAGGAGGAGGGATGAGATCGGCCGCAGATTTTTTGTCCCCTTCTACCAGTAAGAATAATAAGAGCGTGTACTTCTCCATCACGAAAGGGATGAGTCATCCGAACGTTCCAAAATCGAAAAGAGTTTTGCGCGTCGATCCGTATTACTCGGCGTGGAAAATCGAAGCCGTTCCTGATTTCGAGAACGAGGATGAAGTGCGCGGCTTAAAGCCGTACACCGCGGCAAGATGTACGCTCATTCACTTTGAAGAGCAGCACGTGCAACACGACGTCGCGAGACTCGCGGTGAGACACGGTATGTGGTCCGTCGTGAAGCCTATGATTCGCGGGTTCCGCGCGTTTCAACGAGTTCGAGAGACGAAGTTTATCGAACAAGATTCCGGTGGCTTTAATCGAAGAGACCAAGACATGCTCGAAGACGTCGTTCACGAGAAACAAGTCGGATTTAGAATGCGAAAAGAATTAGGAATGGCGATGAAAACCTTCGTGGTCCCAATGCTTGTAGGCTTTTTGCTCGCGAAGCAAAGCTTTGGCGGCGGTTCGGATATAAACAAATTAGACGTGGTCGGGAAGCTTTTACGCGCGCTCGAGAGGAAAGCAAACAGAGGAAGAGGTGATGGTTCGAGGAAGAATAGCAGTGCTAGTATCGTTGATACTTCTGTTGTTCCTTTGTCGTCGATTCCGTTCTCCATGGAATCGCCGCAAATTAATTTAGAAGTCAGATGATGACAACATTTGACAAACACACAAGAAATACATCTTTTGCAATACAAAATTTTCAACTTTACTACAATCTTTCTTTTACTTCCTCCGCGAGCGCACGCACGCGCATCACTTTGTCATCGTCGTCACCAACCGCGCTGTCACTACCGCTACTATTATTACTACTACTACTCTTACTGCTATTATCAATCACTTCCTTCAAGTACACCTCCAAAGCGCACGAAAGTTTCGCCGGGGTTGTGCTCACCACCTCCACCTCTTCGTTCTCTTCCATTTCCTTCAAATCCTCCTCGTCCGGAGGCGTCAACGCGTCGGTTAAAAGCTGAGACCGCTCCGGTCCAGGTTCATACTCCAACAAAAACTCTATAATTCTCCTTTCCGGAGGCACCGCGGTCGTAAAGAGCGTTTTAGCTTCTTCGGTGTTTAATTTTGCGCGTCCGATGAGTTCCGTCGCGCTCGATTTCGCCCGCTCTCGATTCATCATTTTCTGCGAGAGCGCATTCTCTGTTCCAGTTTCTTCCATCGCTTTCGTCAACGCCGCCCAGCGTTGTTTAACTTGTGTTTCAATCGAATACGTTTCCAACGTATTATCGTCTTTGCTACTCTCGCCGCCGCTTCCATCCTCCAACTGTTTCTTCAGCGTCGCTTCGTGCGCTGCTATCGAATCCCGCAAAGTCTCCGGGAACCCAACCTCGCTGGCGCGTTCAAACGTCGCTCTCGACTCGACCACCACCAGAGCACTCTGCGCTAACTCGTCCAACTCCTCCGCTTCTTTTTTATCCCCGTTCGCCATTTTCTCTTCTATCCTCGTCAACAGTCGGTCGAAAAACAGCGTCGTCAACTTCATCAAGTTCTCGTCCACGCACTTTTCAAATTCATTCGAACTCGTCGTGTCTCCTCCTCCTCCATTTCCTCCTCTTCTTTCCTCAATTGTTGTTGTTTTTGTTGTTCCCTTTTTCTTCTTCTTCGAGAGGAGTAAATCGATCAGCGCTTCATCGTCTTCTTCTTCTTCATCAGCTCTGACGATGTCATTTGAAGCCGTCGCCGCCAGCCCGATGAAATTTTGCAAAGGAGAAGAAGAAGAAGAAGAACTCCTCCTCCTCGCGCGAAAAGGACGAGCAGAAGAACATCCGGAGAATCGATACGAGTCGGGAGCAGCAGCGGCGACAACAAAACCTCCTCCTTTTCCTCCTCTTTGTCTTCTCGAAGCGTTCTGAGTTGGAACAACAAACACACTTTGTTGCGGTGGAAAATGCACGAACATGTTTTGGTCAATTAATGAAGCACATTCCCCCACAAAACGCTCTCAATACGCTCCGTAAACGCATCACAAGCGAGCGCATTTAGCGCATCAAAAGAAAGCTTCGAATAATGACGCTAAAAAACGACCCTCTGGAACTCGCCATCGCGAAATCTCTCGCCGAAATTTTCTCCAAGAAAGATTTAAACTTAGATTTACTCACCATCGCATCCATCGTCGAGGAATTGGAATCGAAACTGTCCAACGGGGAAGGACGGGATGGATTGATTAAACAAACGAAGAAAAAATTCATCAGGGCGATGGTGCAAGCGCACTTGGACGAGAGCCACTTCGGACACGCGAAAGCGAAACGTGGAGAACCGTGGACGAGCACGGAAATGATCCTCAAGAGGGAGGAGGAAGAGAAAGAGAAAGAATTAAAAGAAGCAGATTCGGAGGAGGAAGAGGAAGAGTCCGAAGAGGATGAAGAAGACGTTTCGGACGCGGAGAGAGGTACGCATTACCACAGCGCGAAACGAACGACGAGGGGCGATACGAACCCTTCGAAGAAGAAACAACAAAAGAGGACGGGATCGGGTGGTAAATCTACGACGTCTTCGACAAAGGAAATGAAAGATCCGAACAAACCGAAAGGTCCGCAAGGCCCGTACATGTGCTTCGTGTCGCACAACCGCGAGAAAATCGTGAAAGAGTTTCCGGGGATTTCGTTCGGCGAATGCGGGAAGAAGTTGGGGCAAAGGTGGCAAAATTTAAGCGAGAAAGGGAAGGAGATGTACAACGAAATGGCGGAGAAAGATAAGAAGCGATACGAAAAGGAGATGGAGAAGTACGTGCCGATGAGCGATACGGAATTGAACAAGTTGAAGGCGAAAGCCGAGAAGGAGAAAAAAGAGAGGAGCGAAAACAGCGGGTTTAAGAAACCGTACAAGTGTTCGGAAAAGTTGAAAACTTTTTTAAACGGGCAAGAGACCATAACTCGCGCGCAGTTGACGAGCCAGATGTGGGCATACTTTAAGGAGAAGAATTTGAAGGATCCAGAGAATAAACAGTTCGTGATTAGCGACGACAAGTTGTTCAAACTCATCGGCGAGCGGCGGTTCAAAGCGTTCGGGTTCATGAAGTATTTGTCCAAAGATTTGATTCCGATGTAGAAGAGAGAGAGAATGAGCGAGAGAAAGAGAGAGAGAGAGATGTCATCAGTAGCACCTCAGAATCGTGATGTATATACATGAAACTACACATTCACAATCGACATCTTTTTTAGTACATCCGAGACGAAACCTCGTTGTTTTACAAAAAAAAATACGAGAGGAAGGATTTTCTCACATTTTTCTCGTCACATCTTCTTCTCTCTCTTCTAAGAGAACGACGAGCGCGAGAGAGATACGATCATCGTCTCAGACTCGTCGTTCGTTCGTTCTTTCCCGCGTTGTGGTGTTTTGCGAGCATTCTCTCGTCGTCGTCGTCGAGAACGAGCAGCGCGAAGAACAAACTGTTTGCGCTGTTTTTGAAGAAAAAGGCGAGAGCGTAAAGAGAAAATGTTTCGAAGCCAAAGCACGCCGCTGACGGGGACCTCGGCATCCTCCTCGGGGGTCTTGCTCTCTCCGCGGTACGATTGCAAATCCCCGCGATCTTTATACCACGCGAGAACGCAGAAAAAGAAGAAATCGCCGCTCTCGACGACGTGCTTCATTTTGTGCGTTTTCGTGTTTTGTTTGGTGGTGGTTTTGCACCGGATGGAGGTGATTTTTGGCGGCCATCCGCGCGCGAGGGGGATGTCCGCGTTTTCGTTGCTCGCAAGTGGTGGTGAGAGAGGTGATGAGGAGATTGAGAAGGCATCAGTATCGTCGTTTCCGTCCATCTCCTCGGAATCTTTTTACTGGGCGTTGGTGACCGCGGACGATATACGCGTCGCGTTTTTTAATCCCGTGTTGAAAGTTATCGTTGGATTTACGGCGTTCTTATCCGCTTTAGTCGCGGCAGATCGGGCGTTTCATTTATACGTCGCGTTTTATTGGAAGTATTTGTCGAGAAAAGACTATTTGGACAGATTTAAGCGGCCGAGCGGGAAACGAGTGCCGTCGTATTCGATGGAGGAAATGCAACAAAGTTCACATTCGTCGTTTTTGCCGCCGGGCGCGGAGTATTATTCAACCATCCCAAACGTCGTCGTCCAACTCCCAATGTTTAACGAAACCGCCTGTTGCGAAGATATCATCAACGCCGCGTGTCGCATGAAATGGCCAAGAGAGCACTTCATGGTGCAAGTTTTAGACGACTCCACGGAGTTGGAGGCTCGAGAGATTGCGCAAAGCGCGGTGCATCGATGGATGAGTCGAGGCGTCAACATCCAATACGTGTGCCGAGAAAACAGGAAAGGTTATAAAGCTGGTTCGATGTTAGACGCCATGGATTTGATTGAAAACTACGATTACGTCGCTGTTTTTGATGCGGACTTTGATCCTGATAGCGATTTTCTGTTCAATACCGTCCCTTGGTTGATGGAAAACGAAGACGTCGGTTTCGTTCAGACGCGATGGACGTTTACGAACGCGAAAGAAACCGTTTTGACCAGAGTCCAAGAAATTTCCTTGTCGTACCACATGCTTTGCGAACAGTACGCGCGATGCTCCGCCGGATTATTCTTCAACTTTAACGGCACGGCTGGCGTTTGGAGGAGAAAATGTATCGTCGACGCCGGCGGTTGGAACTTTCGCACGACCGTGGAGGATATGGATTTGAGTTTACGCGCGTATTTAAGAGGGTGGAAGTTTATTTTCTTGAACGATATCACGTGCGATAACGAGATTCCGGCTGAATACGACGCCTATCGAAAGCAACAACACCGCTGGAGCTGCGGCCCGATGCAACTGTGGAGGAAAGCGACAAAAACGATTTTAGAGTCCAACGGCGTCTCGTTGGCAAAAAAAGTCTATTTGATCGTGTTTTTCTTTGGTGCGAGAATGTTTGCAGCGCACATCGTCAGTTTCTTCCTGTACTGTCTTCTTGTGCCTTTGTGCGCGATAAGCCCGGAAATACCAATCCCATTTTGGGCGTTAGTTTACACTCCAGTTCTCGTGACGATGAGTACTGTCGTGTTCACCAAAGAAGGTTGGAAAACATCAGTCGCGTTTGTTCTGTTTGAAAACGCGATGTGTGTCGTGAAACTGTCAGCCATGATATCCGGCTTGTTCGAGTTGTCCGACGCGCACGAATGGGTGGTTACGAAAAAATTGGGCAACATGTTCTCGTCGTCGTCGTCGACGTCGACGACGCCTAAAGCGCGCAGAAAAATCTATTTCAAAGAGCTCTCGATGGGATCTTTCTTCCTTTTTTGCGGCGTCTACGGAATACTCCAACACCAGCTCGTCCATTACTCTTTGTTTCTCATCGCGCAGTCTCTCGTCTTCTTCGCGTTTGGATTCAATAGAGTGACGTTTTGAATAATAATAATAATATTAGTAGTACTCTTCTTCTTCTTCTTCTTCTTCTTCTTCCGATTACATATGTACAAAGCTATTATTAATAAGAGAGAGCAAGCACACGGATTTGTGGAGAAACAAGAAACTGTCTCGATCGATGCGCTTTTGAACGTATTATGGTAAAAAGCGCATCATCTCGCGCGAACCCGAAGAAAGCTGACGTGTCACAGGGGAAAAACCTCTGTCTTACAAAACCTGCACCTTCCTCACGTTCGCGCTGTCTTGCCTCTCCAACTCCGCGCTTTTTCTCGGTGGTTGAACGGGAGTTTTTGTCGTTTGTTTTTCTTCCTCTGTTTTCTTCTGCACGGGTACTTTCTCTCTCGCCTCGTCCATGCTCAGGCGATCTTTCTTGTGAGAGATCAGTAACCCGATGTCGTTTTTTGAGTCTTTGGTAGGGAAATCGTGCATCGCTCGTAAATATCCCGGCATCACAGTCTCGGAAGAGTTGTTGTCGTCGTTGTCGTCGTGGGATTTGCGTCTCAAAAAGTCTAAGGAAATTCTGCCCATGGTGTGTTACTTGTTCTATTATGTAGCGGTATTATAAGCTGTTCGTATTATTAGAGTATACGCGTGCGTAGGTGTTTTGTACAACTGTGTGATATTAATGCTGACTCACACTCGAAATAAAAACGAGAGAAACTCTCAAAGAGGACAAAAAACACACAACTCGAAATTTTCTCTCCTCGTCATTTTGCGAAGAAAAAATTAGTGCGAAATTTTGCAGTCAAGTGTTGACCCACCAAAAGCCCAAAAAAGAGGAGAGAAAACTCAGAAGTTTTCTTTCCTTTCCTCACTTTTCATCATCCATCGCTTTGTTTTCTTTCTTTCTTTCTTTCTCTGCGGCCACGAAACCAGAATTCTTTCTTCTTTTCGCGCGCGCAAAAACAGAAAGAGAGAGATTGAGAGAGGCGTTTGAAAAAGCGTTCTTCGATTCGTTTTATTTATATACGAGTGTATAAAGGGAAGAAGACGTTGGAAATTTTTCTTTAACGACTCTCCTCATTTTTAACGGATAGATATGATGATGACGATGACTTCGAGCAGCGGCGGCGGCGTGGTGGTGGTGTCGAAAACTGCGCATCTGCAGCAGCAGCGCAGACGAGCGATACCCACCACCACCAGTACCACCACCTTTAAACGCGTGGTCGCGCCGTCCTCGTTCGCGGCTTCTTCTGCTTCTTGTTTTTTGTCGTCGGCGAGGAGAAAGGCGGCCAGAAAAAGTGCCTTCGTGCTCGGGCAAAATAAGCAGAATAATACGACGACGAGGAGGAGTAAAAGTAGGAGCAGTATCCTCGTGGTGAGGTCCTCGTCTGGAGGCAAGAATAGCGGCGGCAACAAGAATATCGTCATGTCGTCTTCGAGTACGTCGTCGGAAGGAGGATCGTGGGTGACGCGACTGAAATCGATCGAACTTTCCAAAAACGCCGGTCGCTTCCTTCTCGGTTTAGTCGCGTTGTCCTACGGCGGTTTGTGCGTGTCGTTGAAAATGGTCTTCGTGAGAGCCGGTCCACCGTCGGTTGGGACGTTAGGTATGATTAGAGGGTTTATGGTTCTGTTGTGTTTCGTGCCTCAGTTGTTAGATTCTTTCAAGAAGAACAAAAGCGGCGAGGTGAAACTGAACAACGAGTTTTGGTCGGCGGCGTTGGAGTTGGCGACGTGGAATTTTCTCGCGCAAGGGTGCTGCAACGTCGCTTTGTTGTTCACAGAAGCCACGAGAGTGTCGTTTTTAACGCAAGCGTCAATTGCGTTTACACCGTTTATTGAAACGTTCTTCGGGGAGACGGTGAAGAAGTTGGTTTGGGCAGGGTGCCTCGTCGCGTTAGTCGGGGTGGTGACGTTAGGAATGGATCCGGGGGGAGGGCAGTCTGTGGAGTTGGTCGGTTCGGTGATTCCGAAAGGATTAAATGCGGTGAATATCGGCGATTTGATCGCTTTAGGTGGAGCGTTGACGTACTCTCTGTACGTGTTTCGCATCGGCGCGTTCACGAAACTTGGGTTGGACGGGTCTCAGTTGCAGGCGTGGAAATCCTTCTTTCTGGCGTTTATGTATTCCGCGTGGGGGTTCACCGATTTCGCATTACACAGAGTAGGAATGACGACGACGACGCCGTTTGCCGGGTGGAAGGACCCCATCATTTGGTTGTTGATTGCATTTTCGGCGATCGTCGGTGGTTACTTGGCGGATGTCGTGCAAGCGAAAGGACAAGAATCGGTTTCGGCTTCGGAGACGCAAGTGATTTTATCCGGCGAACCGTTGTTCGCAGCATTGTTGGGAGGGGTATTTTTAGGCGAAGTGCTCGGACCGTTGGGATATCTCGGCGGCGGTTTGCTCTTATCTGGAGGGTTGATGTGCTCCTTAGCCGAAGGTTCTGGAACGAACGGAGCGGAGAAGAAAGAAGATTAAGGTATAAGACGTCGGGTAATTCGTTCGGTAAAAAATAAATCTAATATTTTGATCCCAGTCACGTTGTGTCACATCGCATCCAGTGTTCTAGGGACGTGTTTGCGAGCGCAATACTTTCCAATGCGTCAAAAAAGCCCCTTTCGATGATGATGCCATGTGTGATGTAAGACTCAAAAGCGCTTTTTAGAATGCCGTCCGTCGTTCGGGGAAACGTCTCATGCGGAAGATATTGTTTATTTTATCTGTTTTAGGGTCGCATTGTTGTTCGCCTACTGCCCAGCCTAACTCACCATTTTCGCTGGAGCCCCACCCGTAGAACCATCCAGTTTTCTCCGCGACTGCTCCGAGATGGTATCTCCCGCTGTGAATCTCCGCCATTCTCACGACGCGTCTCTCGCCCGTTTCCTCGTCCGTGTACGTCGGCATAATCACCGGCTTTGCGACAAAATTAATCAAACTAGGCGTATTCATGAGCTGGTCTTCCCAATGTTCAATGTGACGATGAGGCGGTATCGGCCGGCCGCACGCACCCTTTATATTTTTTCCAACCGTCCAAACGATACCAGAGCGGTCCAAAATCACCGTGTGCATTTGGCCGCCAGAGATATCTTCCGCCAAGATGCTGTAAACTACCTCGTCGTCGATGTCGTTAATTTCTGAATCTAAATCTTCATCCCTCGGAACAACATCGGCCTCCACTTCGATGAGGTATTCTAATTCTTCCGACAACTCTAGGTTGTTTACGCCATATTCGTCGGGATCGCCTTTTTCGTCTATTTCCAAACGTTCATGTTCGCTCCAACCCGTCGTGATATCTTTTATAACTGTTCCGAGTCCATTCTCGCGAAACCATTCTCTTTCACACGCGAGGATTTTCCCTTGATCGTTTCGAGGTGGATTGTCGCACCAGGTCAGAGCAATTCTCCGCGGGTACCACTGGTCTTTCCTTAATTGCGAGAACACGTGCACCGGAAAAGTTGCACCGCAGGCGAAGTGTTGGTTCGATCCGAACGCAAAAACCAAGCCACACGTGGATAGAGCTACGCTATGGTCGCCGCAACACACCGCTTTTTTTATCTTCATCTCTTCTGTTTCAACTACCCCTACCCCACCCCACCCCATCCTTACGGGAACTCTCGGAAAAGTGGTTATTTTCCTCGGCTGGTATTGCATGAAGTTATTTCCAATACCTAATTGACCGCGATCGTTTTTACCAAAACCAAAAACCAAACCATCCACGGTGGTCACCATGGACGTGTGTTTCTTCGCAGAAACGAAACGACACCGTCTAGAAATATAATCCGGACTGTCTGGATGCGCGGAAGTGCCTTTACTGCTATCGTTCTTCTCGCCTTCCTCTCTGATAAAACCTAACAACCTCGGCGTCCGATACTCGAACGTCGTCCTTTTCAAAATTTTCGTCCGTCTCGTCGGTTTCGTATCGTTACCGTCCACCATCATATCGTCGTTTCCTCTCTCGCTAAAATCGTCAACTTCTATTTCGGTGACTGTATTCGCGAACCCCAGCTCCCCATGCTTATTCTTTCCAAACGTATACACCTCTCCGCTTTCCATCAACATCACCGCGTGATTGGTCCCAATCGCGACCCACAAAACTTTTCTCGCCTGCTTGGCGCACCAATGAAAGTCAGGCGCAATCAATTTCCCGTGTTTCTCGTGCAAGCTTCGAATCCTCTTTGATTGCAACGCGGACGACTGGAACCGCTTGAAATATAAAAGCCGGTCCTCGCCGATAAAAACCTCATTCGCTCGAGCTTTCATCTTCGTCGAGCCGATCCAAAATTCGTCGCATAAGTATTCCGTCCCCCAAATCTCGGTTCTCCCGTCTCTGTGCGTACACGTCGTTGTCATCCAATTCATCCGATACTTTTTGTCCTGAATTGCTCTCCGTTGTTGCTTCAAATCTGCGCAATCGTCATCTCGCTCTAACAACAACCCTTTCTTTCGTAACTGCGCGCGTCGTTTCTCTCGCTCTCGCTCCTCCGCGAGCTTCCCGTCCAAAAATCGCAACGCGTCCAACCACGTCTCTTTGTCTTTCCCAAAGACTTCTGCTTCCTTCCCGTCCTCGTCGTCGTCGCCTTTGTTGTCTTTGGGATCACGATTCAAGGGCGGCAAAGTTCGTTTGTCTGCTACTTCGATGTACCTATCGACGAAATAACACTCATAGTAAGCCAAGTTCCCTTTTCCTTCGCTCGGTTTAACATACACTTGGTCGTCGTTTCGCTTATAATTCAGCTCACTTTCCGGCCACGCTTTTAGGACCCGATTTTTGGCCGCTTCCATCGCCAACTGTTTACTGTTTTCCTTCTTGGAAACGCACGCGAATCTTGCCAAATCCACCGCCGTTAATACAGGAGACTCGAGAATGACAACCAACGTTTCTCTCGGAAGGTCAAACATGTGGACCGTTTTGCTCGCCCGTTGCCGTCTCGTCGTCGCTGGCATGGTGTCTGATTCTTCTTCTTCTTTTTTTTCTTAGCTTTCTTCTTCTTCCCTCTCAAACGCGTGAAACGCTCCTCTTCTTCGTAGTAAATCTAATGAAGATATTAATGAGATGTGTGATGGAAAAATCGTGAGAAATCAGAGATACAATGGAGCGCGCAAAAGCAGACGACGACGATGGTAATCGCGCCTTTGGCGACGGCGGCGGTGAGGAGGAGGAGGCGCTTTTAAAAAAAGAAATCACAAAACTGACCAAAAAAGCGCAAACGTTGACGGTGATTAACACCGCGTTGCAGCAAGAGAACGAAAAGCTTCGGGAAATTGGAGGAGGAGGACAAGGAGGACGGGAATTTAACGACGAACAAGTGGCGACGATCATTCGAGAGTTAGAGGAGGACTTGGAAAAGCTCAGGGCGGAGAATTTGAAGCTTTTGGTAGGAGGAGAAGATGGCAAAGAGTATTTGAACGAGGAAGAAGAGGAACGCGTGAAAGCTCTGAAATCGAGAATGCATCAACTGCAAGCGAGCTTGCAAACGAACGAGTTGAAACTCGCGGAGGAGATGAACGAACGCGAACGACTGGAGAGAGTGAGACAAAGACAAGATGGAGAGATTGAAAACTTGAAAGTTTCTGCGCGGGAACGGCAGGAAGAGTTGAGACGCGCGAGGCAGTTTAGCGAGCAGTTACGGGTGGAGTTTCAAAGGAAGGAACACGCGATGAAGAAGCGCTTCGAAGAGGAGCTGAGCAAGAATCCAACTTCGTCGGAAGGAGGTGGAGATCAGAACAGCGAGATGGACATTTTGAGGAGAGAATTGAAGCAAGAGAAAGAGAGAGGAAAAGATTTGGAGACGAGAATAAAAGAATTGGAGGAATCCATGAACGCGATGGAGAGTCGGCACGGGAAGGAACAGGACCAGTTGAGACGAGAGACGAGGATGGCGGAGACTCGAGCGAGGCAATGCGAGGAAGAGTTGACGACGGCAGAAGCAATGAGAGCTGAATCAATTGCGCCACTGATTAAGCAGATGGAAATAGTCAACGAGGAGAAGACGAGAGAGTCGGAGAGAAGAGACGAAGAGGAGCATCGATTGAAAGAGTCTCGCGCGGAAGCGGAGAGGAAAAGGAAGGAGATGGAAGACGAAGTTGCGAAAACAAGAAGAAGTTTACTCGAGGAGAAGAAAAAATACGAGATGCTTTTTAATTCGCTGAAATTGAAAGTCGACGAGGTGGACGCGTTAGATACGAAGAGGAGAGAAGCGTTGGAGGTTGTCAAAGAGACGCAAACGTTAATGCACGAAATGCGAGAGAGGGAGGGAGATTTAAGAAATCAGTGCGCGTCGATGGAGAAGCAGTTGCAACGCGCAAGGATTCAAGAGTCGGAATTGAGAGAAAGGGAGAAAGTTATAAAAGCGCAGCTGGTGGATACGAGGAACGAGTTAGAAGCGAGCGTGAAATTTGGTGGTGGTGGTGGTCAGAGTTATAACAGTATGGAAGGAATGCGAAGAGAACGAGAAGAAGAGGAAGAAGAATACGTTGCGGAAGATGGTTTCGAATTCGGCACAGAATCCGACACGAACCAAACCGCCAACGTCGTCATTCAAGCGCTCAAACACAAACTCAAAGAAGCATCTAATAGGCTCATCAGAGCGGACATAAAAAGAAAAGAATCGGAAAAATCCGCCAGCGAAATGCACTACAAAACCATCGATATCGAACGCGAGCTCGAAAAGCAAAAAAAAGAACACGCGACGTTAGTCGAGTTGCTCGGTGAGAAAATAGAGAGGTTAGAGTTTTTAGAGAATAGCAAATGATATTGCATGTAAAACATGCGATCTGTGTACGGTATATAATTAATACGTCTTTCTTGAAATCGTCGTTCGTTAAACTTTTCGTAAATTTGTAATCTTAAGACTTTTTGAACATTCCGAGCATTCTTTGAGTCACCGCGAAACCACCGGCAACGTTCACAAAGGCCAAGGAAATAGCTACCGCGTTCAACGCGATCGCGCCGACGCCTCTTTTAACCGCCATGCTTCCCAAAGTGTCCATATCATCTTTGATGTCTTTGGTGGCGTAGTCTTCGAGCGCCAGCAAACCGCCGATGACGACGATGCCAGAAATCGCGTTCGAAACGGACATCAGCGGAGTGTGCAAGGAGCTCGCGACGTTGCCGATTAACAAAAAGCCAACCCAGGCGGCCAGGATGAACAATAAAAGGTACGTGAAGAAGCTCGGCGGACAGAATACACCGACGACGACGAGGAAACCGGTGACGAATAAAAGCACGAGGACTTCGCTCAAGCTCACGATACCGCCAAACAGCATCGTTTTTTCCTTTTTAATGGAAAGATCACCGGCGGCACCGGCAGTTTTCTTGGCATCCATTCTCGGCGGTGGTGGTCCAGTACCTTTTGGCGGCGGCCAGGTTAAACCTTGACCGATTTTGGCAACCGTCACCGCGCGAACGATGATATCGTCAAAGTCCACTTGAAATTTACCTTCCTCCGGTTTCTTTGGGTTTCCGCACATGTGCAAGATTAAGTGCAACATGTTCGTGGCGTACATTTGTGAAGCGATTTGCGCGGCTCCGGAAACCAAATCCGTGTTACCAATCATGGTTACTTTATCTTCGTACACGTACGTTTGGTTCGATTTCGTGCACTCGCAGTTACCGCCGGTCAACGCGGCTAAATCGACAATCACAGATCCAGCCTTCATGGCGTCGACGTGGTACTTCTTCAACAGAATCGGCGCTTTGCGTCCTGGAATTGCCGCGGTTGTGATGACAATGTCGCATTCTTTGCACTGTTCGTGGAACAATTCCATTTCCTTCTCGATAAATTCGGGAGACATGGTCTTCGCGTAGCCACCTTCGCCGGTACCGTCCTCTTCGAAGTGCATCTCGAGAAACTTACCGCCCATAGACTCGACTTGATCGCGCGTTTCTAACCTCGTATCGAACGCTCGAACGTCCGCCCCTAACGAGTGCGCCGCACCAACCGCTTCGAGACCGGCAACACCAGCACCAATGACGAGAACTTTCGCCGGCGGATACTTCCCGGCAGCCGTGATTTGCGGAGCCAGGAATGATTGGAACTTATGCACCGCTTCGATGACTGCCCTGTAGCCGGCAATTTTACCGACCGAGGACAAAACGTCCATCTTTTGTGCCGTCGTGATTCTCGGGACAGAATCGATGGAAATTAAGTTACACCCTGAACTCCCAGCTTTCTGGACGAGAGCTTCGGATTCCGGAAAATTCGGCGATACCCAACCGACGATTGTTTTCCCTTTCATCGAAGTCAACTCCTCGTCCGTCGGTTTACCGATTTTCAACAACGCGTCGACTTTCGAGTAAACCTCCGCTTTCGATGAGACAACAGCGACGCCGCACTTTTTATACTCAGCGTCTAAATACCCAGACGCTAAACCGCAATTTGACTCGACGATGCAGTGGATGTTGTGTTTTTCGAGAAGCGTTCGAGCGACTGCCGGCGTCATCGCGCACCGTTTCTCCCCAGGTTTCGTTTCGGAAACGACGCCCAAAGTCACCAACGGTTTCGTACCCGCAAATGGTTTCGGAACCTGCGTGTAATCCGCCGCTTCTTGTTTTTTCTTCGTCGTGATGTTCACGGCGACGTCACCTTTTTGTAAATCGCCTCCGTAATTCGCGCGAATCTCTTCGACTAAACCATCGATGGTACCTTTCGCGTCGCCTAATAACATCGCGTTGTTCGGGTACACAAAGAGCGGATTTTCGACGCCGGCGTAGCCAGAGGCTAAGGATCGTTTTAAAACGATCGACTGCTTCGCTTTCCAGACTTCAAGCACGGGCATTCCGGCAATGGCAGAGGTGGGATCGGTTTGCGCTGCTGGATTGACCGTATCGTTTGCGCCGATGACGATGGATACATCCGTGTCTGGGAAATCGTCGTTGATTTCATCCATCGCCAACACGATATCGTACGGAATAGACGCTTCGGCCAACAAAACGTTCATATGGCCAGGCAAGCGCCCAGCGACCGGGTGAATGCCAAAACGCACTTGTTTCCCGAACGATCTCAACAATTTCGTCAACTCGCACACGGAGTGTTGCGCTCGCGAGACGGCCATGCCGTACCCGGGAACGATAATCACAGACTTGGCGTCCATGAGCGTTTTGACGGTATCGTCTTTGGTGAAGATAGTCGGTTCACGATCATCTACCGGCGCGTTTGGATCTTTTTTTGCGCTTCCACCGGTGTCACCGAACCCACCGGCTAATACGGAAACCAACGATCGGTTCATCGCTTCCGCCATGACGAAGGACAAAATGATCCCAGACGCGCCGACGAAAGCGCCGCCGATAATCATCAATTCGTTATCCAACATGAAACCGGCGAAAACGCCGGCCCATCCGGATCCAGAGTTCAACACAGATATGACCACTGGCATATCTGCGCCGCCAATTGCCATGGTAAACAAATACCCGTACACAGCAGAGAGGCCAGTCATGACGTATAAGCAAATCAAACCGCCGGAGCCGGAAGTCGCGTCAAAACCACCCATAGCCGCGATCACGCCAGTCGCCACGATACCGCCCAACAAGCAGGGCAACCAAACGACTCTCCCCGGTGGAATCATCGGTTTCGTGGAGATCTTCCCAGCCAACTTCAAACAGGCGACGATGGAACCGATGAACGTCACCACGCCGACGACGATGCCAAAGAGGTAAAAAATCGACCTCAACACCTCCTTATTCGAGGACAAATCGTTCGCTTCTTGAAGCATCTTCTCGTGTTGATCGTAATACAACGCCAATCCGAGCAACGCGGACGCTAAACCACCAAACCCGTTGAACAATCCAACCATCACCGGCATCCCGGTCATCTGCACGCGAAAGCTCATGAAAACCGAAACCAAACCCGGCGGTAACGCCACCGCGAAGAATAACCAATACCCTCGAGAATACACAAAGGTGGAGGCTAAAATCCCCGCGAACGCGACGAGAAAACCGAGCATGCCGTAAATGTTACCCATGCGCGAAGTTTCCGTTTTCGATAATCCTATAAAAAGTAAAGTGCTTTTGTGTGAGTAAAAAATCCAAGACACCAATTCAATTCCAACAACCAGAGAACACCCCAAGAAGACAACACACGAAGCCATCATCCAAGAAGGAACGCAGCAGGAACGCGCGCGCAAAAGCACTCGCCGAGAACGAAAGAGACAGACAGAAGACTCCCTCAAATCTCCACTTTCTGTCACTCTCTGTCTGTCTCGCGCGCGATGACGAGGAGGAAGAAGAATTAGAAGAAGAAAAAAATATCTCCGATAAAAAAGGCGGATTTGAACGGAAAAGAAATGTGACTCATCATCATCATCTTCTCATAATTCTCTCACCTTTCAACGCGAGCGTGAAGAGTACTATCGACCCGGTGTATATCACCGACAAGTAGTCGTTCGAGGAATTTTGCGACATAATTAATGGATGTTGTTGTTGTTGTTGTTTTTACGTGTACAAAATCAAGCTCTTCTCGTTGTTATTATGACGCGTTAACGTGTAATGTTTAAAAGAGAAAGAGCACCCTAATTTGTTCTCGAGAGTTGATTGAAAAATATCTTCGCGATAACGCCAAACTTTGAAGATACAAAAAAAAAACATGCCGCATGTCGTTTGAATCACCCCACTCACCACCGACGACGACGACGACTCGAGGAGGAAACGGAGGAAACGGAGAACGGTCTGACGAACAACCGTATTATTATTACTCTTCATCACCGAACGAGAATAATAACAACCGAGGAGGAGGAGGAGGAGGAGGCGCGATGGAAGAACGAGGGGACCACAGACGACGTCTTTCGAGGTCGTCCACCTCTCCGCATTGGAACTATTACACGAACCAATATTTTCACGAGGAGAGGAACTTGGAGAACTGGGACCACACGATCGAGGAAGAGGAGGAAGAGATGGACGAGGGAGGAGAGGAGGAGAGAGGGAGAGGGAGACGAGGAGGGTACGTGAATCCGAGATATTTACGGGAGCAATATCTCGCGCAGCAGAGAAGACAAAACGAGTATCACAGGCGGGTGCGACAGGACCAGTTTGAAAGGAGTCGCGTTTTCTCCGATTTTCATGCGGAAGAAGAGGATACTAATGAAATGAAGAGAAGGGAAGCGCGGGAGGCGTTTCGAGACTTACCGGAGGAATACAACGAGAACAAAACAGGTGCCGTCGCGGTGCTTTCGAGAAACGCGAGAGTGATTCCCGTCGACGTGAGAGGTATTATAGAGACGATGGGGAAACCGTGCGGGAAGTACATTTTGGATTGCGATATGCCCGGCGTCGGCATCGAGAATATTGTCTTTAAGACCCTAGAGTGCACGAATCGCCCTGGCGTAGCTTTTTTCATCGAGGTTGTCTCGAGCACGAGAGAGGAAAACGAAAATGGAGAAAGAGAAAAAGAGGAAGAAGAAGTCAAGGAGAAAGAGAACATCGTGCGGAAAATGCTGAGGATATCGAAGAAGAAGGATCCAAACGTCCTCGAACCTCAGAGAAAAGAAGACGTATTTCCGAAAGTAAAATCATATCGGATGGAGCGCGGTACACATCGCAAATACGTGCAAAGGAAGTTTTACATTCCCAAAAGTTACGCGTTGAGCTCGGCGAAATACAAAGACGGCGTCGCGACGTTTGAGTTTACTCTTTGCGAAGAAGGACAACAGATTACGCATCGACAAACGTTCGAGGATGCTTGAAAGAGAGGTCGAAAATAGAAAGTGAGAGAGAGAGAGAGATAACAGACACTCGTGTAGTAAACAGATTCATGTACACATATAAATAAACAACACACATCAAAATAGTAAATAATAATTTTATAAAGTTTGACTTCTAAACATATCAATCCGCTTTATCCGGCGTACTCGCGACGTAGCAGTTGAACACGGTCGGTTTTGGGTGCGCCGCGTCGTACGGTTCTAAGAACATATCCTCGTGATACATCGAGTAATACGCCCGCTCGTAAATCGCGTGTTTATATGAGCTCTGGCACAACTTGATGATGTACCCGTCAATCATATCCGCTCCGTGTCTGGCCAAATACGCTTGCGCCTTTTTAGCAAAGTTTGACGAGACGACGTAGGCTTCTAATCCAGCACCAGCGCCGGCGGATTTATACTTATGAATGTTAATAGTTTGCTTTTCGCTCGAATCGTTCGGGTTGGTCGCGATAAACGTCGTCGCCAACGGCCCCGGCGGTTTTTCCCCGACGTGCTGCGCTCGGATGAGCAAAATGTCCGTATCCACCGGCGCGTGTTCCGCGACTTGTTCGCTCGCCCAAAATGGTATCGCCTCCATGATTCTCGGCGCGTCAGATTCGAAAATTAAAGCCTTCTTTTCGCCTCGGTCGAGCATCAATTGCCACTGGTACAAGTGCGCGAACAAACACCCGATGTGATGCGCTCTCCCGACTTCTTCCTCGGTCAACTTCCCGTCGCTTTCTCTGTGATCGATCGCCATCAACCACGGATGCTCTCGAAAGTTGTCAAACTGATCGATCCAGTTAACCCCGGGCGAAATATCATCCTCCTTTCCGTAGGACAAACCCGAGGGAACGAACGGTTCTTGGCGAACTTTTAAGAAATCCACGAGCGCCGGATCGCTTTTGTGCGTTTGCATGTAACTTCTCAGTCCTTTGACCGCGTATTGCGCATCTTCAATTCTGTTCGGCCATTGCAAAGGATCGATCCCATGCGTCGGCTCTGCGGTTGGAAACACCGTTCGAATTGCCTCGTACTTCTCAAACTCCTCCGGTCGGTCTTCCAACGCAATCACGTAGATGGGAACTTTCGATTTCGACGAGCCGAGCGCGGAGATCAAGTTACTCTTACTCGAGCTGGAAGAAGAAGAAGAAGAAGAAGCACTTTCGCTGCTGCTCCGCCTTCGTCGCTGTTCGACTTTCTCGTGTTCGTACGCTTCCACAAACTTCTTCGCGAACGATGTCGTCGCGGCTCTTTTGTTGTTATTGATTTTGTTGTTGTTGTTGTTCCTCTTCACATCGACGGATTTTGACGACTTTTCTCCCAGTTTCGACTCTCTCTCGATGCCATAATCAGTGGCTCGTCGCTGCTCGTGACTCCTACTACTACTACTACTAAAACTACTACTCGTCAGTCGTCCATCATTTTCCGCCTTCAGAGGGAGGAGGATGTTCGCGTTGTTCGACGCAGCGATGGCGGACCGAGCGCCTTGCAAATAGCAAAACGGGGCCAACGCTAAGGTGGCGCACGCCGTGGCCGCAACGATGGCGACTTTACCCCCAAACAGGGTAGATTTATTGTTGTTCTCATTATTACCACCGGTAAGGCGTTCTTTGTCTCTGTTGTCCGCCGTCGTCGTCGTCGCGCCAAAGGAGGTCATGATGATGATTTTCGCTCGTATTCTTCCCGCGGCTTGTTGTGAAGCGACGAATTCTCGAGAAGGAAAAAACAAGTTGGAGTTTAGGGTTTGTTATAAACCCTAAATCTTGTGCTTCTGTTACATTTTCTTTCTACAGAAGAGTTCACAAAAAAAAAAGCTGCTGCGCTTTTTTATCCGAAGAAGGATGATGATGATGATGTTTTCTCCTCCTCTCTCTCCTCCTTTGCGCGCGCGCGGTGGTGTTGGTGTAAATTGCAAAAAGAATAACAACAACAACACGAAGAAGAAGAAGAAGAAGAAGAATTTTTGTCGTCGTTTTGCCACCGCCAGTAGTAACGCTTCTTCTTCTTCTTCTTCTTCTTCTTCTTCTTCTTCTTCTGAAATCGACGGCACAACAAAAAGCGTGATTAAAAAAATCGCGCAAAAGTTACAGTCGGGGGAACTGACGTCTCTGCGAGTCACCGAAATGTACCTGAAAAGAATGAAAGATTCGAGTTTGAACTGTTACGCGAGCGTGAACGAAGAAGACGCTTTGGAACGAGCCGCGGAAATGGACCGCGAGAGGATGAATCCCGAGAGAGGAGAGAAGAAGAGGTCTTTGTTGCACGGGATTCCGATTGCGGTCAAGGATAACATTTGCACGAAGAACACATACACGACCGCGGGGTCGAAGATTTTGAGAGAGTATCGGCCAGATTTTGACGCGGACGTGGTGAAACATTTAAATAAGGAAGGCGTGGTTGTTTTAGGGAAGACGAACATGGATGAGTTCGGGATGGGGAGCACGACGGAGAGTTCGGCGTACGCGCCGACGTCGAATCCGTGGGACGAGTCGAGAGTGCCCGGTGGGTCGAGTGGTGGGAGCGCGGCCGCGGTGGCAGCGCAGTTGTGCGCGGCGAGTTTAGGATCCGATACCGGGGGGTCTATTCGGCAACCGGCGGCGTTTTGCGGGACGGTCGGGTTGAAGCCAAGTTACGGGAGAGTTTCCAGGCACGGGTTGTTGGCGTACGCGAGCTCGTTCGATTGCATAGGACCAATCACGTCGAGCGTGGAAGATGCGGCGATATTAATGGACGTTTTGTGTGGTAATACTGGTGATGATAACAACTCGAATTTGGACGCAAAGTACTTTGATAGCAGTAACAATAATAGTAGTAGTAGCGGGTCGTCGTCGTTCACGGATGCGATTGTGAGTAAAGAGAATTTAGTCGACGTAGCCGCGCCTTTGAAAGGAAAGACGTTCGCGGTGATTAAAGAAACTTTTACTGGATTGGACGAAAAAGTTTCCGCGAGCGTTATGGAATCCATAGAGTTGGTGGAAAGTTTAGGAGCGAAAGTGCACGAAGTGTCCTGTCCGACGTTTCTTTTCGGTCTTCCCGCGTATTACATTCTCGCGCTTTCCGAGGCGAGCAGTAATTTAGCGCGATACGACGGCATTCGCTTCGGTGCCCAGGATTACTTGAACATGGATTTAGTCGATTCAATTAAAAGTTCGCGTTTTGAAGGCTTTGGTGCAGAAGTGAAAAGACGCATTTTGATGGGGACGTACACGCTTTCCGAAGGGTACTCGGACGCGTATTATAAACGAGCGCAAGAAGTGCGTCGATTAATCTACGCTGAAATGACGCAACACCTCCAAACGTACGACGGCTTCTTAACTCCGGCAACGTCGTCGCTCGCGTATATGAAAAACGAGAACCAAGAGCCCTTAGCTATGTTCACCGGTGATTTAATGACGGTAAACGTAAATCTCTCCGGACTCCCGGCGTTGGTCATTAGAAGCAAAGATAGCGCGGATGAAAACAACACATTACTTCCATCCGGAATTCAAATCATCGGAAAGAAGTACGGTGAAGCCGAATTGTTAGGTGTTGGGCACATCATAGAAATGTTTTCCGCGGAGCGAAAGCTTTATAAAGACGCGTTCCCGGAAGCATCTTTGTTTTAATACATTAGAAGAAGTACCATAACGTCGAACCTTCGATGAGACCTAAAGCGCTAACATTCTCAATCAACTCATCGTCGACGTCTTTGCTAATCGCGCCTTTTCTCCGTTTACTGACGCATACGACTGTACACATTCCTCTTCGCGCGGCGCTAAAATGCTCAATCGGCAAGTTATTGTACATCTTCCCGATTTTCTTGTCATCTAAATCTACAATCGCGACTATTTTCTTCTTCGCGTTTGCGCTCAGCGCGGTTACAAAGTTACGAGCGTCTCTGCCGCAACCCCAAATTTGGAACTCGTTCCATAACGGTTTGCTCAAAACGCGTGCTTCAAAAATGGAAACCCGCAAATCTAAAAGTCTTCGTCTAGGAACGCGCGACGTCCCGGAAGTTTCAGTCCAACGATAATACAATAAAGGTTCTTCTCGATTACATCCATCATCGGACGCCGCGCGAAGAATGGGGAACTTTCCTCGACGTTTATTCTCTTCGGCGTGAATATCGAGATGTTTGTGAAAAAATATGGTATCTTCAGCTTCGCCGGAATCTGGAGGCGACTCTTCGAAGCCGCCCGGGACGTCGTCGAAACATTTCCTCGCCATCGCCCACGTTGGCATTTGGACGGTATTTTCCCTGAACTGCTCGAGTATCATTTCTTCGTTGGATAATCTGTTGGCCCATTGTTCGTAATGTGCGGTGGATCCATCGGGGAAACGCTTCCACGTCGTTCCAATAATTGAAGACGGACTTTCAATGGTGTGTTGAACTTGCATCTTCACTCTATCGTTCGCCATTATATCGTCGGCGTCAAAGAAAACTAATATCGATCCTTGCGAATATTCGACCGAGCGGTTTTTAGCGAATCCAATACCACCGGGACGATTTTTACATTCACTTTTACTCTCCAATCGCCCGCTCGTGTTCTCTGACTTTTCTGTTATTTTGACATCGATGCCGGCATACCGCAACGCGAGCATCCACTCGCGCATTTTCTGAAAACTACCATCTGTCGACGCGTCGTTAAAGAACGACACTTCCAAAGGACCGTCGTAGCTCTGCGTCAAAATGGAGCTCACGCTCTCATCGAGCCACTTTTCGGCATTATGTACGGGCATTATGATTGAAACGGATTGCCGATGATAGTTTCTCGAGAACGTTTTACTCGAATAAAACGCCTTTGTGACAGTAGAACCTCCTCCTCCTCCTCGAAGTAACAAATCAGTTCTTGTTGTTTGAGCAGTATCATCGTTATCATTTTCGTCGTCGACGTCGTCGTCGTCGTCGTCGTCATCGTCCAATATTCTCAATCCGTGATACACAAACGCGTCTTCGGAGAATCGAATCATTCCATTCATCATAACGCGCAACGAGCTTCTGTGATTCGTCGTTCCGCTATGGACTAACCAAGGATGGAGAATTGCAATCCCACCTTTTTTCCCAACTATTTGTTCTATGTTTCTAATATCTTTTCCTCTGCCGCTATGTAAACTCGCCGCTGGTTTTTCGTAAGACATATACAAATCTCTCGAAACCGTTTGGTCTTGAATGCTTTGTTGCGCGAAGTTATTCAAGTCTTGGTTCGTACCGTTTTCTTCGCCAAAGACGTTCTCGCGAAATCCGTTTCTAATTATGCTCCGGTGCGATCCTCGAACAAAGGCGGTGCCTCCACCACCTTCGTGACTATCTGATAATAAAACTAAGAGTATCAAACCTTGCATTGGATGACCTGTTGACCTTCGCTGCGCATCGGCGTCAAAACCAGGCCCGATGTCGATGTGCCATCCTTTTCCAAGAACGCGCCTACGATTTACTGGATAAAACGCGCGCGAACTCGCTGATGTTCTCGTAGTCGCGTTATGTTGGTAAATACTGCATCGATGATCTCCTCCAAACGAGAGTTTATCATTGCTTTCGCTTGGGTTGTTATTATCGTCACGTCTTTTCCCTTTTCTCCTACAAAAATATTTTGGTTTCTTATGGTGCAAGACTCGTCCCATGCTCGATTTCAATCGTCTTCCGTACTCGTGCGCGCACAGTAAAACCTCGTCGACGGGAGTTAAAGAAGAAGAAGAAGATGATGAAGATGCACTGTTACTCTTTCTTCTTCCTTCAACCATCGCATTTAAAACATCCTCGCATTTCGCTCCATCCTCCTCTAAAACTAACGACACAAACTTTGCTCTCCGTCTCTTCGACGAGAAAATCTTCCTCGGGAAGCGCGACGCTCCAACCTCATCCTCGTCCACTCCCGAATCTCCCTCGGGGAACACGAGTGGGCTGTACCAGTGTCTCACTTTACACCTCCCCTCGTGTTCTTGGTTTAACGACACGTGCCAAGCGTTTTCGCCGAGCAACTGGTCGATCAATCGAACGAATTTTGTATTCTTTCTTTTCCTTGCGCTTTCGCACAACTTCACCCAGTGCTCTCCTTTCCCTGGAGCGCAGACTTCCCATATCCTCCTCTTCCCGTCCGTCTCTCGCGGCCACGTGGAGGAATCGTCGAGATCAATCATCATCGCAGATGATTCAGAGGAGGTAAAAGACTCGGTCGGGATGGACGGCGCGCGAAACTCTCGGAACATCTGCGCGACAAACGCGTCCGCGTCGATGACTTCCGTTTGGCTCCCGTTAACTGTTTTGTCCTCCCTCGGTTGTGCGGGAAGGAAAAGAAAGCCGTCTCGATTGAAGATTTTTCTGACGTCTTCGCCAACAAAGTCGTCGTCGTCGTCGTCTGCAGAGTCGTCCTCTTTTTCCTCCTCCTCCACATCCTTCTCGGAGGATGGAGAAGACATCTATCTCTTTGTTGTTATCGTTCTTGTGGTGGAGAAATTTGAGGGAGCAGCACACGGGAAAAATGTTGTCATGAATAAAAAAAGAAGAAGAAGCGAAGGCGCGAAAAATCTCTCTCTCTCTCTCTCTCTCTCTCTCTCTCTCTCTCTCTCTAACACGACAACAAGAGCAACGGGATTGCGTGTGCTACTGTGCAACTAAATTTACTAAACGTATTCTTTAAAACAAATTCCTATTATTATACCGCGTTATCTACTACTTCTCCTTCTTCTTCAAGCCGCCTTTTAAACTTTTCCTTCGGTTGATTTCGTCCAAGCCTTCGGTTTGTTTATGCACGTAAATCTTACCAACCTTATCGCTGATACCTTGACTCAACGCGTTCGCTTTTTCTTCCTTCACTAACGTCTTATCCACGCGCATGGCTTCTCTTTCCACGTCTGGCGGTGGGAGTTTCACTCTCCCTAGAGTCGCGTCGAATCGCGGTCCCATCTCTTCCAAGTGTACTTTCGGTAACCGCGTTCCACTTTTTTTATACTTGATGGCAAACTGTCGAAACAAAATGGTTTTCCCGTCTTCTAAAGCCGTGATGACAATCGCTCGATCGATACCTTTCAAGTTTATTCTCGAAACGACTCGTCCTCGAAACACGTCCGCGAACACGTTCTTCAACTGTCTCAAATTCGCGTCGGTTTCAAACTTATCGCCCAGGAACATCATGCACGGTTTCGAGCCAATCGTCGTGGAAGCCGCGGCGTTACCAAACTTAATAATCGGTACGAACGTCTCTCCGTTCACCATCATCTCCACGCAATCGTAAATCTTGTGGTTATAAAATCGTCCAAACGTAATCGCGTGCGGTCGTTTCTTCTTTTGGTGATTGGCAAACGCGAACGTCGCCGAGTGACTCTTCTCCGCGAAAAACTCCAAAGAGACTTCCCCGCCTCCTTCAAACGGTCGAATCCCGGGATTCTTCCTGTTCATCTTGTGATTTTCTCCGTATTTCATTTGCGACAGGTCGTTTATTAAGGATTTCAGAACCTCCGACGTGACCGCGCCGTGTAAAAGCATCAACGTCTTCGCCGCCACTTCTTTCCGTCTCGGGGCGTTTTTCTCGATGGCTCTTTTCCCTTTGTTCGTTTTCGCGGCTTTCACCGCCAGATGGTGCGTTTGACTGATGTTTCGAGACGAATCATTAGTATTCGTCTCTGGTGCTGATATCGAAACTGCTGCTACCATTATTAGTGTTCGTTTGTGTGTTGATGATATCACCGCGCGCTTCTTATGAAGCACTTCGGGGGCTCTTCTGAGGTGAAGTTTTTGTCGTCAAAAAAAAGAAGGAAAAATTATTTTTAGTTATTTCTTCTCCTAAACCCTAATTTGGTTTCTTGCAAGAGAAAAAAAGCTGCAACCGGCAGCGTGGCCGAGTGGTCTAAGGCGCCGGATTCAGGCTCCGGTCCGCAAGGGCGAGGGTTCAAATCCCTCCGCTGTCATTGTCATCATCTTTTTTTTATGTTACCGCGTGTGTTGTTGTGTTGTCTTCTTCTGGTCAACGTTATTTGTATTTTCGAGATCTCGAAACGGTATATAAAGTGGAACAAAACTCTCCATTATTCTTCAACATTCATCATGCTTTCCGCGACTGTTGCACGACGGAACTTAGTCGCGAGGAGAAGAATACAAGGAGAGATTACGTTCAGCGCAATACGAACGACGGTTTTATCTTCTTCTTTTTCTTCTTTTTTAGAGATCGTCGACGACAACAACAACGTCGAGAGCAGCAGCAGCGGTAGTCGTAGGAGTAAAAAATCTAGTTGGAGGAGCACCTTTGGTAATAACGAAAGCAGTACAAGCAGCAGTTCTTCTTCTTCTTCCGGCGTTGGAAGACCAGGAGCAGGAGGACGTTACGATCATCATCAGTATCATCGTCATCATCGGAGCCACTTTTTTTCAACGACATCAACAACTGCGAAGGAGGATTTGGAGGAGAAGAAGGCTGCTTTTGATGGGCTCAAGGCACAAATCGAGTCACAAATCCCAAGCGAAATAGCGCGCTTAAAAGCGTTGAAAACGAAATACGGGCAGGAAAAAGTCGGCGAGGTGACCGTGAACATGCTCATGGGTGGCATGAGAGGGATCGTCGGGATGCTCTACGAGACTTCTCTGTTAGACGCGAACGACGGGATTCGTTTCCGAGGGTTGACTATTCCCGAGTTGCAAGAAAAGTTACCGGGGAAGCGAGATCGAGAGCCGATACCGGAGGCGCTTTTGTTCTTATTGCTGACGAATAAAGTCCCCACGGAGAAAGAGGTGGAAGCGCTGAGAGCTGATTTAATGGAAAGAGCGGAAAAGTTCGCGAAGGAATGCGCGATGAACGATGCTGGGAATAAGAGTAAAAAAAATGTCTTTGACGCGTTGCGAGCGCTTCCGGAGGAGACGCACCCGATGACGCAACTCTCCGCGGCGTGTTTGGCCATGCAAAACGATTCAAAATTCTCGAAAATGTACGCCAGTGGGACGATGAAGAAAACGGAGTATTGGAAGTACATATACGAGGACGCTTTAGATCTGATCGCAAAGTTACCGGTCGTTGCGGCGTATATTTATAAAAGGTCGTGCGTGAAAGAAGCGGCGAGGAAATCGAGCGAGGTTCCAACCGTAGATGCGAGTTTGGATCTCGCCGCGAATTTCAGTCAAATGATGGGTTTCTCTTCCAACGAATGTAAAGAGCTCATGCGTTTGTATTTGACCATTCATGCCGATCACGAAGGCGGGAACGTCTCCGCGCACGCCACTCACTTAGTCGGTTCGGCGTTGTCCGATCCGTACTTGAGTTTTTCAGCAGGTTTGAACGGTTTAGCCGGCCCGTTGCACGGCTTGGCGAACCAAGAAGTTTTAAAATGGTTGAAAGAGGCGCAAGTAGCGTTAAAAGGCGATTATTCCGCGGAAACTGTAAAAACTTTCGTGGAAAACACGTTAAAATCCGGTCGCGTCGTCCCGGGCTACGGCCACGCCGTCTTGCGACGAACCGATCCTCGCTACGAGTGTCAAAGAGAGTTCGCCTTAAAGCACATGCCAGACGACGAAATGTTTCAACTCGTCTCCCGCTTATACGAAATAGTTCCAGACGTTCTCAAAGCGACTGGAAAAGTCCAAAACCCGTGGCCGAACGTGGACGCGCACAGCGGCGTTTTGCTCCAACACTTTGGCATCAAAGAGGAGAACTTTTACACCGTCATGTTCGGCGTCTCGAGATCGATCGGGTGTTTGAGTCAGTTGATCCTCTCGAGAGCGCACGGGTACGCCATAGAGAGGCCAAAATCAGTCACCAGTAAGTGGTTAGAGGAGAAGTTTCAATAATAATAATATATAAAGATGAAAACGTATCGTCCGCATGCGACCAAAACACTTGAAGCGAATTTGTCACACACCCCCTTTGAACTTACAAAACGAGAAATGAACAGCCCTCCAAAAGGAGATTTTGGAGGCAATTTTTTTTCTCTTTTCCCACAAACAAAACTTGTTTTGCAGGGCATTAAAGTAAAGAAATATGGCAGGTAAGTATTGATGTCTCTCTTTTAATAACGTAGTCTCGTCGGTATTCGTCGATTCGATTGCATCGCGCGTCTTGCGAATCTTTCCCGCGCGATGGATGCAGAAACTCGCGTCGGTGGTAAAACACCCTCGCGCGCGCATTTTCGTTCGCATGAACACTTGGGGTTAGCGGCCCCAAAAAGAGGGAGAAAAAAAGAAAGAAATTGCCGAGGATAGACGACGATGCGAAGCTTTCACGGCGGGTGTTGATGGATAAATGGATGATGGTTTAGATGATACTCGTGTAACGATTGCGATTGCGGCGGTCGGGTATCTCTTTTGCCCCGTTTGTGTTCGAAATTTCCTTTTCCTTCGTCGCGTAGTAAAAAAGCTCCTTTGTACTCACACCGCAATTTTCTCCTTTCTGAATTTCCACAACAGGGTCCCAAGTGAAGACGTCCGATCTCCGATCGCAATCGAGAACTGAGCTCAAATCTGCTCTCGAGCAGCAAAAGCAGCAGTTGGCGAGCTTGAAAATCGCCAAGGTCACCGGCGGTGCGCCGAACAAGATTGCGCGCATCAAGTCCGTCCGATTAGCCATTGCTCGCATCTTGACTGTCATTCGTCAAAACCAGTTGAAATCGCTTAGAGAAGCTTACTCCGGCGCCAAGTACACGCCATTAGATCTTAGAGCGAAGAAAACGAGAGCCATTCGACGACGATTATCCCCGGCGGAAAAGAACGCCAAAACGGCCAAGCAAGCTAAGAAGGACGCGTACTACCCGAAGCGCAAGTATGCGTTGAAGGCGTAAGAGTGGAAACGCGTAAACGTATTCGTTTCGTTTGAACTTAACGAAGTATGTTTGTTTAGTCCTTTTTAGCAGAGAGAGAGAGAGAGGTTATTAGCTTTTGTTGTGAATACACGAACCGTTTGTGTATGTACGTAGTAGAATAATTATATAGAGTATGTGTCTGTGACGCGAGCTCCTTTTAGACACTTCCTTTTGAATTCGCCATTCTTTAATGGTGTTCTTGCCACCACCTAAACCGCCACCTTTGGCTCCGCCTTCGTTTCCAGACGGCTATCCTCTCAAGTCATCGAAGACGACGACGATTCAGACGACGAAGAAGGAGAACAAGAAGAACAAGAAGAAGAGCGACGACGACGAGCGTGGGAGAAAAAATACGAACGACAACGGAGAAGAGACGAACGCGAACGAAACTGGAGGAGGAATTCGAGGTAACGAACTGAACGCGACGACGACGACGATTCAGACGACGACGACACTACTGGACGAAGAGACGATGCGATGGCGAAACGAGAGGAAGAAGAACTATCCGAGATCAACGAATAAAACGGAAGAGGAAGCAGCCTCTGCGAAACGTAAACGAGAGGAAGAGTTGGAGCGAGTGTTGGAAGAGCAACGACGATTGGGCAGTTTCGAGGCGACGGTTTTGTTGAAAGAAGAAGAGAAGGAGCAGAAGAAGAACGAGAACGAGAACAACAGTAAGAACAACAAAAGCAGAACACCCCGAGGAGAACAAGCGTGCAAATTTTGGACGAGGAAAGGTAAATGCAGGTACGGGGATAAGTGTTCGTTTTTGCACGAAGAAGCGAAACGAGGCGTCGGGAAGAGTAGTAAAAATGATACGAATACTAACGCAAAACGCCATAAATGCGGAGGAGGAGAGGTACCCTTGCTGAGAAGAATATTCAAAAACGATATAGATAGGGATAATTCGAGACTGTTGCAATCGATTCGATTCTTTGTGGAGAATATTGATGACTTGCGAAAGTACGCAGTCGCTCAAGAGAGAAGCGAAGAGTTGAACCGAGAGTACTTGAAGCGCTTAAAAATGTTCTCCTTCGTGGACGATCCCGTGAAACGAACGAAAAATAGCATAGTAAAGAAGCAAGTTATCGAGGAAGTAGAGGAGGAAATGCTTTCATCCGAGGAGGAAGAGGAAAAACAAGAAGAAGAAGAAGCAAAGGAAAATAAGCAATTAGACGTTGGAGGATTCTTTTCTTGTTACGACTCTGATAAATAGAACGTACAGAAAATTTTTTGTAAACTAATAAACGCGAGCGAGCAATAGACTACTACTACCTAGTATACGCTAAGACCACACCTCATCATCATCGCCTTGTTCTCTTCGTCGGTGGAGGACCTCCAGATCGCCCTCCACGCCCTCCGCGTCCACCTTGTTGTTGTTGGCCTCTTCCGCCGGCTTGTTGCTGTTGCGGCTGTTGTTGTGGCTGATTCATTGGTCTTCCTCCTCTTCCTCCCTGTGGAGGACCTCGAGAAGGAGGATATCGATCGCGAGATGCGGAACGTTGTTGTTGCTGCTGCTGTTGCTGCTGCTGCTGCTGCTGTTGCTGGTGTTGCTGTTGCTGTTGCTGTTGACGCATTTGTTGTTGCGGGTCGCGTCCCATTCTTTGCTGTGCTTGTTGCTGCGTTCTGCCACCACCTCGACCACCGCCATCAAATTTACCCATTTTATTTTGCTGTGGTTGCTGTCTTTGTTGCTGCTGCTGCTGTGGTTGCTGTGATTGCTGCTGAGCTCCTCTGCCGCCACGCCCACCTTGTTGACCTCTCGCCTCTTGCGCAGCCCTTCCTCTGCCGCCTCCAGAAGGCACACTAAGACGCTGCGGCGATCGCTTCCGCGCCGCTGGCTGTTGTTCCGTAACCTTTTCTTTTGCCTTCGCGGCGAGCTCGTCCGCGGCTTTCTTTTCTTCCTCCAATTTGTCCTTTTCTTGCTTCTCGAGCACCCATTTCGCGTGGGTTTCTTCGATGATTTTATCAATCTCTTCCTCTGTGAGTTCGTGATGCGACGATTTATCGACTTTTTCACCGTCGATCGTGTCCGGCATCTCAATGGGAACGTCGCGAAAGTCCACTGGATTGTGCGGTTTCCATCCTTTTGGAGGATCTAAACCCAAAATTTCCGGAACAATCGTCTCCAAATCGTTATTCTTCATCTTTCGAAAGGCGGCAAAGTTCCACTGTCGAATCAAACGAAACGCTTTCCAGCGATACATGGTGTCGTTCTTCGTTTTGTATTCCTCCTCAATCTGAGCCTCTGGATCCATCTCGTCGTATACTACTTGCAAAAACTCGTTCATAAATTCTGGTTTCGAATATCTGTTACGTTCAGGATCTGTCATCGCCGCTTCATAACTCGGATACAAATTCCATATTCTCTCCATTTCCGGATTGTTTTCGAATCGGACGTATCCTTCCGGATACTTTGCATTTTCGGCGTCTTCTTTTTCCTTTTCTTTTCGCTCGTATTCTTTCTGTTCAGCGACGACGTCGATTTCTTCTCTTTCAAAGGAAGGGCAGCCCATATCCACCCAAGTGTCGTAGTGTTCGGTGGAGTACATGGTCGCGACGAGAAATATTCGCAGTTTCTTGCCTTGCTCAGGAGATGCGTCAGTTTTCTCGACGACATCCAAAACTTTCTCGAAACACTCCTTCGCAACTGGAACGATTGTCTCTCTCCATATCGTCATTTGCTCTTCCGAGAATCCAAATTTCGGCACATTCACTCGACGGCGCGGTCTGCCATCATCGACGTCATCACCATTATTATCACCTTTGTCAACATCCATCGCGTCACCGTCGCTTTTTTTATCTCCCGTCTTTTTTAATTTTACGCCCATAGCTTCCGCTTCCTCTCGCATGCGATCTTCCGTCTCTTGAATCGCGTCTATGATTATCCTACCTTTCGTTTGTTCTTCGTACAGTTTCTTCATTCTTTCATCTCGCGCTGCGACTTCCTTTGCGTGCTCTTTTTCCAAAGGGCTGTTGTCGTCGCCGAAATGAAAGAGCACGAAGTGCAAGAACATGGCGGCTTGGGCCAAGAAATTTCTCAAGAAGAAACCATCTCGCATTTGGAACGGAAACGCCCGAGCGGTTGAAATTCTTAACGTACCCGTGAGTGCAAGTTGCTCCAGAAGTTCCTCTCTGAGCATTTGCTTCTTAAACGGAGATATAGCTTTAATCTTTTCTAAAACGATATTTAAATTTTTCACGACTTTGCTTTGAAAATCGTCCACAGAAGAGACGTGCAGTTTACACGCCATGATCGGTTCACCGAACAACTCCATAGCCTCCCAAAATGCAAAGTATAACTGCGGAGAAATGATGGCATCGAACTCATCGCCGAAATCCTCGTTTGCTTCGCGGAAGACTTTCTCGACGGTTTTCAAATCATCCAGAGCAATTGCGTTCAATTTCTCTTCCTCATTTTCCTCATCGTCTTTTTGCGCTGGATTCTTTTTGTTGTTGTTGTTGTTGTTGTTATTATTATTATTCGTCTTCGAGACGCTTTTCTTTGACTGTTTGCTATTTTTACCATCTTTTGCTTTCTTTGTTGCAGCTTGATCGCATTCGTCTTCGGCGATGAAATCTATGCCCGCGGCAACGTGCGCGCTTTCGGCGAAGTCTTTGACTCCGTTCGACATTAACATACATTTCCCTCTAAATTCCGCGTGTAATATTTGCGACGATCGATTTAAAAGCTCGTCAAAAGACTTGAGCATGATGACTTGACACTCTTCACCGCAGTCGTATTTTTCGGGCCCGGTCTGGTTGTAAATTTCGCTCGCGCTTTTCATCTTTCGCAGTCCATTCTCGTCGAACTCTTTTTTAATGTCCATGATGACTATTAATCTGTCGTACACGTCCTTCTGAATGAGTTTCGTTTTACTTTTTACCCTCTTTTTCCCCGTTTTCTCTTCGGGATATTTTATGCCGTCTATATCGTGCGGATAGTAATCTCCATCTTCGTATCCTTGATTCTCCTTCGGTATAAAATTTTCGGAGAACAAGTATTTGTTCACGATATCCGAGCAATCTTCCACAGAACTCTGCGCGAAGACGTCTTCTATGAACCGAAACGGCAACAAACGAAGCTGCGTGTCTTTCAACTCCTCCGATTCTGCTATGAGCAAAAGAACCTCTAAGAATGCGCGATACGTCGACGACTTCGCATCGTTAACTTTGCTATTACTACTACTACTTTTTTTACTTTTGTCTTTCCCTTTGTCGTCGCCGCGAAGAAGCGCGTCTGATATAAAGTCCGCCAGAGCGCACTGAGAAGAAGAAGAATCGTCTAAAAAGTCTTCGTACGCCTCGATGAGTCCGCTGGTTATCTTTCCCGCCGCCATTAAAAACGCATCCGCCACCGTCGCGTTCTCTTTATATAACGCTAAAGTTTTAGTAGTTGTAGCAGTTAACAGTTTTTTCTCGAGCGCTTCGTCGTTCTCTCTCCTCGCGTCTCGTAAGATGTGTTTCTCGATGATCTCTTTTCTCGTCCGCGTTATTCGTTTCTTCTCTTCTTCTTCTTTGTTGTCTTCTTTGTCTTCTTTGTCTTCCGTCGTCGTCGTCTCGTTGTTGTTGTTGTTCATCACATCATCATCATCATCATCGTTCTTCTTCTTCGAATTTGTATTCGAGGCGCGAGAAAAGCTTTGCCCGAGTTGCATCTCTCTCAGCGCTGCTTTTAAGCGTCCTTCAAAGCAGGTCGAATAGGATTCAAACGACGAATCATCGTCTGCTTCCATCTTCTTCTTCATCTTTCTTAAATTGTTTTTGTCTTCTTCTTCTTCTTCTTCTTCTCTGTTATCAAGAAAGAAGAGAGAGTGTGATAAAAACGAGAGAAAGAGAGTAATATAAATGAATGCATGGTGTAAGAGAAACAGAGCAGAGAAACTGAGAAAAAAACGAAAAAAACAACTCAAAAAAAAAAACAGAAGAGACACAAATATTACTCCTCTGACTGAGAAAGAAGAAAAGAGCCTCCAGTCAAAAAAACGTAATTATTTTGTGACGGAGTGTGCGTCACATCAAATTCATATACCACTCACTACTCGAGAGAGAGAGAGAGAGAGAGAGATGACGACGATGAGAAGAACGTTTAATAATACTAACGTCTTCTCATTAGTCGCGTGGTTCTTCGTCTTCTTCTTTTCGCTCTTTCTTTCTGTGGACGACAAAAGCAGCGGCGCTTTTGTGTCCGCGTTTTCGAGCAAACCAGTCGCGAAACCGACCGATGTGTTCTTCGCATCATCTTCTGTCGCGTCCAAAAAGAAAGCAGACGCGGCTTCGAATTCGAATTCGTCGTCGGGAAAGAAGAAGAGCAACAACAACGTCGTCGTCGTCGAAATGGGCACCAAAGAGGATTACGAGAGAGAACACCAATCATCTTTTTCGTCCGTGTCTTCTTCTTCTGCGTCGTCGAGCAGAGAAAGAACGAGCGAGAGTGCGCCATCGGGGAAAAATCATCCGCGTCGCGTCGGTCCGAAATTAGAAGATGGTGAAGACGAAAAGGACGAGACAAACGCGGTGGAGTTGACGCGCGCGTCTCTCCTGAAAACACCGACAGAGTTTAAACGAGAAATGAAACGGGAAAAGAGCGAAAAAGAAAGACGAAAAGAAGAAGCCGCGTTGGCGTGGTTCGAGAACACGCACCCGAGTTCGCAATATAAAATGGACGAGTTCGAGAGAAGACAAAAGGAGAAAGAGGAGTTCGACGCGAAGATGCGCGAGGAAAGAGAGAAGGAAGAGAAACGGTTGACGAAGAAAATAGAGTGGTTCGACGATCCGGTGAAAGAGGACGACGACGATTTATGGATCGCAGATCGCAGGTGGCAATACGACAAGAACGATCCTTTGATGGATTTCGAGGATTACGAACACGACCAGACCGAAGAGGAGAAGAAAATCGACTACGGCGAGCTTTTATTGAAACGCATTAAAAAGAAGGTGACTTCGATGAAAACAGTGGAAGATTTAATCACGTACCAGAAGGATTTAATGTCCAGTTACGGGATTTTGAACGCCGAGAAGGCGGTAGAAAAGCAAAAGGAAGCGGAAAATGATCAAGCGGCTGAGTTGGCGAAAAAGGAAATCGAGGAGAATCCGGCAAAGGCGACGAAATCGGCGGCGTTTGCGCTCGACGCGGAGTTGTTTGAGAAGGCGCTGCAACGCAAAACGGAGAGAGAAGCAGAAGCGAGAGTGCAAAAGAAAACGAAGAACCGAAACTTGGACTACAACCGCAAGCTTTTCGAGAAGGCGATGGCGGCGAAGAAAGCAAGAGAGGAGCAACAAAAACGACGATAGTAGATGACAACATTTGTAAACTTATATGAATCTTTAAAATGCACGCGCGAATAAATAATAATAGTAAAATTACAACTCTAACCGCTTGGAAATATCTCCATTCTTCCCTTCATACTCCTCTACAATTTTCATGGCGTAACTCGGAATGTGCTCCTTTGCTCGCTCCTTGCCGTAAATTCTATTCACGTATAAATAGTTTCGAATGGTGTGATAATCTAAACTGTACATGCCAAATTCTTTTCCTTTCGGCCCGACTTTGTTCAACACCCACGCGATCAAATTTCCCACGAATCGAGGGGCACCTTTTTCAGGGCCTCTGCCTAAATAAGCCTCGTCGTCGGAGATGACGGTTTGTAAAACGAACGGTTTGCGGTCGCCTCTCGTGGTGGACGGCGTTATTTGCAAATCGTTTTTTATTAAATCAATCATTTTTTGTCCTCTTTCGTTTCGGACGGTGACGTATTGCGGGTGCAAATTCATCGGGATAGATTCGTCATAATCGACGCCCATGTACCCGACGACGAGATCGGCGAGACCGTTGACGTAATCGAAGCACGATTTACAACTTTCGGCGATGACGCCTGACGATAACTCCTTCGCCGGTAACGAAAAATACGGAATCTTCTCGTAACTTCCGTCTCTCATCTTCAGGTGCACCTTGTAATCCGGCATGAATTCGTAGTGTAAAACCTCGTCCGGTTTATCCGTCGCGTTGTTTACAAACTTATAAAACCCATCAGTCCTTCCGTTATCCGCACAATTCGTTCCTAACACGTATAAATTATCCAATCCTAAATATTGCTCGACTTCTCTCAAAGCGACGACTGAACACCCGACCCCGATGTACAGAACGTTTTTAATCTCCGGATTGGTTTCAATTTCCGCGAAAACTTTCAAGTTTGGCGATAACGACGGTTTCACTCCTCTGCACGCTAAAATATCTTCCTCGGTAAAGCACAACTTCGGTTCCGGGTTCCTCGCGTCCGCTTCTCCGGAACCAACCGCGACGACGCAATCGACCGTCTTCGTCCTCAACATCTCCAACGCGACCGACGTCACGATCCCAGTCCACTGCGCTTTCTCCATAGGCTGTTTCTTCTTCGCGTAAAAAATCGATTGCGAGCTGTTATTCGTGTTATCTTTCGTGTCCGAATTCAATAAAACCCCCAACCGTAACTCGTCCGTTTCCGTATTCCTCCTCTTTCCGTGCACTTTTTCTTCCAACTTTTCTATTCTGGACATCCCAGGTCCGAGAAACGCGCACGCGTCTTTCACGTACGATATGAGAGAAGTATCGCACAACCCGCAGTTCGAGCAGTGCTCTTTCGCCGGGTACGACTGTCCTGGTTTGATCGGTTGGCCTTTGCGTTCGCTGATTGTCGACGACGATGATGAAGTCGAAGTCGCGTTCGTTCGTGTTCTCGTTCGTGTTGTTTTACTCGAGAACGACGACAGCGAAAAAGACCACGAGTTTGGTGAAGTAACGGATGATGATGATGATGATAGGTGCATGATTATATCGTCGTATTTATTCAGCGATGTGTGTGTTGTGTTTGTGTACGACACATAAATGGAGGAAACTACTCTTCTTCTTCTTATATTATTAAAACTTCACGTCCATAGCGCATAAAATAAGCGCCACGAACAAACACACACACACTCTCTTTCTCTCTCTCTCATCTTCCTAAATCTTTTTCTTCTCCTCTCTCTCTACTACGTTGGTAACAACGAGGCGCTTCTCCGTCTCGCGTGCCCTACACTACCGCCGGTCGGTAAAACCATTCCTACGAACCGAAGCGCTAACAAAAACGTTGGTTTTACGACAGTCGCGTAAGCGACTTTACAGACGACCCGGAAACCTTCCGCGCCCATCGGGAAGAAACTCAACTGATAATACAACAAGGCCAACGCCTGCGCTATGGAGGCCATCACGGTGAGAAAGTAAGAGTGCTTAATTAACGCGGCCCATAAGGTGAATAAGATAGTTCCGACGAACCCGCACGAGACGTATAATCGTTCCGGATCTAACATGTGTTTGATTTGTTCGTTCGCGCCTCGCAACGCGCCGACGGCGCAAATGTTTGAAACAGAAAACAAAGAGAAGCACAGAGCGAATTTGGCTGGGAACAACGCAATCGTGGCTATACCGACCGTGAACGCGAGCGTTAAACTCAACCCGCTGACGAACGTAAACGCCATGCTCCACGCGATGCGTTCTCGATCGAGACTTTGTAACGCCGACATCGTATCCTTCGCCGCGTTGGTCGTGAACTCCGCGGCGTTCGACGCCGCGTTCGCGCTCATATCGTACGCCGAATTGGCGTAAAATTTAACATTCGTCGTCGTCGACGCGACCACGTCGTTCACGCCGGATTCTCTTAACGTTTCCGAAATCGATTGGGACGCTTCGTTGAACGAGCTCGTCGCTTTCGCCGCGAACGACTTCCAGTCCGACATGAAATCCCCTCCTGTCGATGATGAATGCTCTGACGACGATTGATTTTGATGGTCGTTTGGACTGCTGCTCTCTGGTGTCGCGGTAAGAGTAGCAGTAGTCTCTTCGCTTATATTCGTATTCGTACTCTTTGTCTTTTCGTTGTTGTTGTTGTTGTTGTTGTTCGTCGATATCGTGTTCAGTTCTCCCCCCAAAACGCCTCCTCCGCTCGAAGACATTAATATATATATGTATATACACTTTAACAAATCTCTTATTATAAGTCTTCTTCTTCTTCTTCGTCTTCTTCTTTAAAATCGAACGAAGAAGGGTGCGCGAAAGGCTCTTTTGGAATGGGGAAACGTGTTGCCGGTTCCTCTCTTGAAACATTCCTCAGAAGATTTTGTCTGTCCTTTAGTGTCGTCGTTTACGTCGTCTCTCTCGTATTCTCTCTCGTATTCTCTCTCAGCGAAACGTGTGTTTCGGCGCGGAGTATCAACCAACGCTACTCATACCAGTCGTCATCGTCGCTTTCGAAAGATTTAAAGAGAAAACAACAACGAACAACAACAACAACAACAACAACAACAACAACAGATGTCCGCCTCCAATCCGGAGCAATTCTTAGTAAAAGAGAAACAACAGAAAGAGAAGGAGAAGCGAGTGCAAGACTTGCTGAAATCGTATTACCACGAACAGCAACAACAGCAACAGCAAGAGGAGGAGGAACAAGAACAAGAACAGAAACAATCTTTCTCGAAGAAGACGAGGGAGATTAAGGAACAAAACGAGCAAACGAACGATGGAATGAAAAGTTGGACTAAAGAGGAGGAAAAGGCCCACGCGGGAGCGACATCGACTACGTCTCAACTACATAGCGATGAGAACAAGAAGAAGAACAACAACAACAGTAGCATTCAAAACAAAAATCTCATAGAAATGCTAAAAACGAAAACGATCGGAGAGTTACAGAACGAATACGTGAACGTTTCCCGAGAGATCAAACGTCTCGAATCGCACGGGACGCACTCGGTGTACGAAAACTATTCAAAGTTTATCAACGCGGCGGACTTTATCGAAAACGCGCGACCGGAAATTGAGCAGTTGACGAAGAAGGAGAGCGTGAAGGTGGAGAAGGCGACGAAGGAAGCGGCGGAGGCAGCGAGGAAATTGAACGAAACGTTAGACGCGAAACGTTTTGAAAGCGAAAGAGCGAGGGAGGTGCAAAACGTATTGTTTAATATCCAAGAAGCTTTGAAGGCGCCAGCGACGATTCGAAACGTTTTATTTGGGTCTGTTTCTTCTTCTTCGGAAAGCGCTCGCGTGGAGAAGGCGGTGAGAATCATAGCGAAGACGAAACCGATGCTCGAGAAGTTTTCTTCTTCTCCTTCTTCGGGCGTTAGCGGTGAACAACAACACAAGAGCGGGAAACTTTTCTTGGAAGCGAAGAATGAAACGATGAAAATCTCGGATGCGATTGCAAGTTTGTTGAAGAAACGAGTTCGTTCGAGCTATCATGCGACGGCTTCGCAAACGGTAGGCGTCGGCGAGGGAGGTAAAGATGATTCCAACGCGCTCGAAAATCTCGTGAACAAGCTTTCCTCGCACTCGTGCGCGGAGTGCTTAAAGTTGTTAGGCGTGCCTCGAGACGAAGTTCACGAAGAATTCTTATACGCAGAGAAGGATAAATTGGAGAAAATTTTAACGGATTTAGAATCCGACATCAGGAAGAGTAGTAGCATTCGTAGCGATTCAGGTGGAGCCGCCGAAACGTCCACGACGGTGGACTCGTTATTCAAACCAAAGCTCGGGAAAGTAAACGAGCTATTTTTGAACGAGTTCCAAAAGTGCGCGGCATCGTATTTGGAAGTTTTCCCCGAGGATAGTCGTCAGCCTTTAGTTGACTTTGCTAAAGTTGTTTTCCGCAGATATTTTGAGCTTTTGAAAGTTATTTTTATCGACGGGGAAAGCGCGACCAAAGAGGAGGGGAATATGGGAAATTTGTCCTCGGTGCGACACATGTGCGCGGCGTTGGGTAACATGGCTGCCGATTTGGCATCTGCGCATAAGCTACTCCCAGAGTGTGCTCTCGGCGATCGAGTGACAGAAATTGTAGAAAAAAGTATTCGAAAACGCATCGAAGACGCGCATTTACGACGAGAGTCCATCTTATCGGAGAAAATTTCGCAAATCGAACAGTTGTTGTCGTCCTCGGGGAGCAATACAGCTGCGGCGTCGCCAACCATCGTCGCCGATGCCGTCGAGGATTTCTTGAGCACGCACGAAACTACAGCTAACATCATTATCGCGGATATTAAGGCGTTTTCGGAAGAGCGTCCTCTTTTGTTACAAAGTTGGAGAGACGAGTTTGGTAGATTTTCACGCGCCTTGTTCGCGACGAGTCACCACGCTCTGTGCGCGCGACTGGTTGGATTTGGTAGTTGTCGTGCCAATTCTTCTTGCATTCCGTATTTATCCCCGTCGCAAGGATTACCAAATAGTCCATACTTGCAACGCAACAACAAGACTAACGGAGGTTCCTCGACGGCGGCCTCTTCGCTCATCGCATCTGTCTTGCTCTTCAAAATTGGCGACGAAAGCTACACACTTGAAAACGGACTCGCAAAAATTTTTCCTTCTCATGTGGTGAGCGAAAAAGGGAAGAGGAGTGCGGCATACGACGAAAGATTACTTCGCGCAATTGCAATGGCTTGTTTTCGAGATTGTTTTCGAGAGTTTTTGATGCTTTCGACGTCAAAGTTAGATGCGTTGTTGATCCAGTACGAAAACGCTTCTATAACGGACTTATTCGTGGACGCGTTGGAAAAAATCAAGCACGACGTGAAAAACATTGAAGCGTCGCCAACGCTCGTGCAGATGTTGAACTCCTCGACGTCAGAACCGTTAACTAACGATGTGGGTGTTGTGCTAGATGAAAACGCGTTCGATATCTTCGAGTGCAAAAATAAGTTTTCAACCGCGCGAATCGTTCGGAGGTGCGTGGAAAGCTCGCTCTCCAACTTTCAAGACTATATCTTTACGAATGTTCCTACCTTTACTAAGGAAACATTGAAGCATTTCGAAGGGCAATGCGATGCTATTGAGCAAGAGTTGAATAGAGAGTTCCACGAAAATACGGAGACGCACGAGACGTGTTTTGCTTCGCTGAAGACTCTGGCTCGCAAACGCGACGTCGACGGAGCGGCGCACGCCTCGTCTGTAGAAGCTTCGAAGTTACTGAAAGATATTCAAAAGATCTAATAAAGAGTTCTTCTATACTCTACATAATGTAATATCACTAAATACTTCTAACGATGCTATTGCTTTTTCCTAATTCCTAAAGATCAAGTGCACACGTCGAGCACGTTTGCCACGTGCAAGATTTTCCAAGCGTTTGTTTCCATCGACCAATCGTGGAATATGTTTCCGCTGTGCACCTTTGACTTTCTACCTCCGTATTGATCTAAGTTCTCCCCCATCGCGTTTCTCTCCTTCCACACGCTAAAACCATACACGGATACTCTCCTACATTTAGAGAGGAAATAGAATAAACCGTGTGCCCCCGTGGTGAGTTGCAACCAATTGTCGTAATTTTTACCTAAACCTAAACGTCTGCTTTCGTACCTCATTTTATTCATCTTGGCGACGTACCCTGGTATTTCTCTATCGCTCAACGCTTTTGTCTTTATTCTGCGCTTTTCGCATGCCGACTTTATCACGTTTTGTTTCGCTGGGAACCACATGACGTGATCTTTCGCATGGGCACCCATCTTCGCCGATCCTATGCAACAAAGTCTTTTGCTCGCTTCGTGTCCGTTTACCCAAACATCCGTTCGATTTCCCACGTGTTGTTCAAATCCACCAATTGGTGCCATGTTGAATCGAACGATGACGTCGTGATTGTTGATATACTTGCCAAACTTCTTCCTCAAAACAGAACCGCCGTTACCGACTAACGCGCACGATTCGTATTGATATTTTTTACTACTACCACCACCACCACTTGTCGTTGTCGTCATAAACCCAGACGTTTTGGCGATACCTTTCGCGGCTTCCACCGCATTTATATTCACGCAATCCTCTCCTCGTTTCGTAGTCTCCACGCATTTTTTTAGCATTTTCTCTCCTTCATTTTTAAACGCGATTCTAGGCTTTGCGCCTTCGCCAAAGTTTTCGTGCTTGACGAAACCCATCTTTTCGTCGCACCCGGTTGGCATGGTCAACCCGTTTCTATTTGCAAACGCGCGCGCTCTGGATATTAATAACTGCCGTCTTCTTCTTCTTCTTCTGTCGTGATTATGAAAGGTATCAGGTTCGTCTTCGTTCTCGTCGTCGACGTCTTCTAAAACGTTTTTACTCGTCTCCTCCTCCTCCTCCTCCTCCTCGTTGGAGAAAGAGGCGTCGAAAAACACCGCCAAATCGTCCGGCAAAAACGCCTTTGGCGCGTTCCCGCACGCCTTCCCTCTTCTCACACTCGCGTCACCAATACCGTTGGTGGATGAAATAGTAGTAGTAAATCCCCCCGCGTCATCGTCTTCCTTGTCCCTTTCTTCTTCTCTTCTTCTCAACGCGATTTGCGCATCGTCAGATTCGTCGTCAAAGAGATTGAACGAAAGACACAAAAAGAGGAGGAGGAAAAGGAGGAGGAAAGCGCAGGACGACGACGACAACAGCGAAGAACATCTTTTCTTACTCGTTTTCGTCGTTTTCGTCGTCGTGTTTGCGTTCGTAGTGCTTCTGCTGTGAAATACTCGAAGCAGCAGCGACATATCTCACAACGTCATTTTCGCGAGCAACAGAGAATCCATTTCTCCCCTAAAAAAGAATGAAGAAAACACCCTCACAAGAGCGCAAAAAAAGGCAAGAATTCTGGAGAAAATTTTCATCTAAAAAGTCTCGTCAAAAGAGCAAAAAAACACAAAAAAAAATTCAAACGAGTGGAGAAAGTCAACACACGTAAACACACAAAACAACATCTGCAACAACAACAACAAGAACAAGAAGAACTTTAATAATTAAAGATGATGGAAGAATCATTGCACACG
>Ga0255771_1000198_pt1 | contig 68394 bp, 71 predicted proteins | sample 011ome_19_FD_179969 | JGI IMG/M metagenome (GOLD analysis project Ga0255771, IMG submission 179969) | Coastal salt marsh microbial communities from the Groves Creek Marsh, Skidaway Island, Georgia - 011510BT metaG (version 2) | ecosystem: Environmental > Aquatic > Marine > Intertidal zone > Salt...
TGAACAGTGCCGATTGGTCAGCCGTAAAATTCACCCTATGGCAAGCGAGCCTCTCGGCAGTTCTGAGCACCGCAATGGCGATTCCTGTGGCGCGGGCCTTGGCACGGCAAAGCTTCCCTGGACGCCAAGCTTTGATCACCCTTCTGGGCGCGCCATTTATTCTGCCGGTGATTGTTGGTGTTCTGGGGCTTTTGGCAGTCTTTGGCCGAGCAGGATGGATCAGCGCTGCATTGGACTGGGCCGGGTTTGCCAAACTATCCATTTACGGCGCGCCGGGTGTTATTCTGGCCCATGTATTTTTTAATTTACCTTTGGTGACGCGGCTTTTGCTGCAAGCTTGGGCGGCGATCCCGGCAGAGCGATTTCGAGTGGCAGAAAGCCTTGGTGCCACGCCATGGGCCTACTTTCGATTGATCGAAGGGCCGATGCTGCGCGCCACGCTTCCGGGGGCTTTCTTGCTTGTCTTCTTGCTATGCCTCACCAGCTTTGTTGTAGCATTGGCGGTCGGGGGCGGGCCAAAGGGCACAACGATCGAGCTCGCCATTTATCAGGCGTTTCGCTTGGATTTTGATTTGGGAAAGGCGGCCAGTCTTGCTCTTGTCCAATTTACAATTTGTGGCGCCGTGTCACTTCTGGCGTTTCTCGTACCGTTGCCGCAAACCGACGGCCTTGGGCTTGATCGGGCTGTGCAGCGCTTGGATGGGCCGCAGCATCGGATATGGGATGGATTATGGATTTCTGTCGCCAGCGCTTTTTTGGTGCTGCCGCTTGGTGCTGTTCTCATGCGTGGGTTGCGGCATATGCTCGAGGTGCCACCGCAAATTTTCGTGGCCAGCTTAACGTCATTGACCATCGCTATTATATCAACTGCCCTCTGCCTGGCGATGGCTTTGACGCTCGCACTGGCCTTTGCCCGCCGCGGATCACTGGCCCGCAGCTTGGCGGAGGCCACGGGCATTTTAGGGCTGGCCAGCAGTCCGCTGGTGGTGGGAACTGGTCTTTTTGTGTTGATTTTCCCTTATGCGCAACCCATGGCTTTTGCCTTGCCGATCACCGCTTTGGTCAATGCAATGATGGCTTTGCCCTTTGCTCTGCGTGTCTTGATGCCAGCGGTTCGAGAGACTTATGGCGACTATCTTCATTTGCGCATGAGTCTTGGAATGGGGCGCTGGATTTGGATGACACGGATCTTAGCGCCGCGCCTGCGTCGCCCAATAGGGTTTTCCGCCGGCCTTGCGGCGGCGCTCTCGATGGGGGATCTTGGCGTGATCGCGCTTTTTGCGGATCCTGATCTGCAAACCCTGCCGCTGATGCTGTATCGCTTAATGGGCGCATACCGTATGGACCAGGCCGCCGCCACAGCGGTGGTGCTCGTGGTGCAGAGCTTGTTTTTGTTTTGGATGTTTGATCGTGGAGGGCGCGGACATGCTACACTTAGATAGGCTGTGTTATCAGCTCAATGAGTTCTCTCTCACGGCGGATCTGCAAATTGCAGCCGGGGATCGTGTGGCGGTGATTGGTCCCTCCGGTGGGGGTAAGTCGACTTTGCTCAATGGGATCGCTGGGTTTCTTGTTCCCAGGGCCGGGCAGATGTTTTGGGGCGGGCAGCCCATGCCAGACCACCCCGGCGAAAGGCCGCTCAGTATTCTGTTTCAAGATCATAATCTTTTTCCTCATCTCACCGTGCTGGACAATGTGGCGATCGGCCTGCGACCTGACATGCGTTTGTCTGCAGCTCAGAAGGCACAGGCTGTAGCGGCGCTGGATCAGGTGGGACTGGGGGACAAGGCAATGGCCTATCCGCGTGACCTCTCAGGCGGGCAGCAGGGTCGGGCGGGATTGGCGCGGGTATTGTTGCGCCAACGTCCGCTTTTGCTGCTTGATGAACCCTTTGCGGCTCTGGGCCCAGCGCTGAAGGATGAAATGCTTGAAATAACGCGGCAGATTGTTCAGCAGGCTGGTATTACCGCATTGATGGTCACCCATGACCCACAAGATGCATTGAGCTTTGCGGAGTATGCCATTCTAGTCGCCGAAGGTCAGGCCCAGGCACCTGCGCCAATTGGACCCCTATTTGACCATCCCCCCCCGGCGTTGCAGTCATATTTGGGGCGGCGGGCCCCTTGAGCCCATAAAAAAACGCGCCCCCGAGGAGGCGCGTTTTTCTGTGTCAAAAGACTTAGTCTTTTCTATATTTTATAGGACGCCAGAGCGCCTTATTGGCCAGATAGAGCAGCAGGGTCAAAAAGCCCAAGATCAAAACCCCAACCATTCCGGCACGTTTCCGGTCGTTGAGTTTTGGTTCTGCAGTCCACATCAAGAAGGCCGAAATATCTTCGGAGAGATGCTGAAGATCGTTCTTATGGCCATCTTCAAACTCAACAAGCTCGTCTTCTAACGGTGGCGCCATGGAAATCCAGCCGCCAGGGTAGGCGGTGTTTTCATACAGCGTTACGCCAGCGGAGGTTTTTTCATTGCCTGTGTAGCCGGTGAGCAAAGACAGAATATACTCGGCGCCACCCATGCCTTTAACCAGCTGGTTGATGCCTGTGCCAGCCGGTCCATGAAAACCTGCGCGGGCTTTGGCCATCAAAGACAGATCAGGCGCGTTGGCATTGCCACCCTTGGGGAAGTGATCGGCTGGAACCGCGGTACGGTAATCGCCTTCACCCTCATTGAGATCTTGATCCCAAACTTCGATGAAGTCAGAGGCGTAGGCGCGTACTTCTTCCTTGCTGAGATGCGGCCCGCCCTCATCGCTCAGGGAGCGAATGGGAACGAACTTCATGCCGTGGCAAGAGGAACAAACTTCCGTGTAGATTTTCAATCCGCGCCGCAATTGTTCTTGATCATAGGAGCCAAACGGACCTTCAAAAGAGAAAGCGTGGTCATGAACATGGCCTTCACTGCCAGCAGCCTGCACCCCGCCAGTGGCGAGAAGCAAAGCCAGTGTGAGACCTGTTGTGAGTTTCTTGAACATATTTCGTTCCCTTCTCACTCTGCCGGGTGAGCAGCATCCGCTGCACCCGCTGCGCCGTGTTTGGCATTAAAGTCATCTTCGATGGTTGCAGGTGGTGTTGAGGGTTTCTCAAGCACGCCCAGCAAGGGCAAGATAACCAGGAAGTAGGCAAACCAATAGGTCGCACCAATCAAAGAGAAAGAGGCATAGGGTTCTTCCGCAGGACGCGCACCGAGCCACATCAAGAAGATGAAGTCTGCAACCAAGATGCCAAACCACCATTTGAACATGGGGCGATACCGACCAGAGCGCACGCTTGAAGTGTCGAGCCATGGCGCAAGGGCCATAACTGCAATCGCACCGAACATGGCCAAAACGCCAAAGAATTTTGCGTCAATAATGCCGCCGGTGACAAAGCTTGCGATCTGAACAACCCATACTTCGGATGTGAAAGCGCGCAAAATGGCGTAGAATGGGAGGTAATACCATTCAGGCACAATATGCGCCGGTGTCACCAATGCGTTGGCTTCGATATAGTTGTCAGGATGGCCAAGATAGTTTGGCATGAAACCGACGATCGCCATGAACACGGTCATGATAAGACCCAGGGCAAAGAGATCCTTCACCACGAAATAGGGCCAGAATGGTACCGTGTCTTTTGCCGCTTCGGCCTTCGAACCCCGGCGCACTTCAACCCCGGTTGGGTTGTTGTTGCCTGTGGTATGAAAGGCCCAGATATGCACGATCACGAGACCGGCAATCAAAAACGGCAGGAGATAATGCAGGCTGAAGAAGCGGTTCAAAGCCGGTTGACCTACGGCGCCGGCGCCCAAGAGCCAGGTTTGCAGCGCCTCACCAATGAAGGGGATCGCACCAAACAAGCCGGTGATCACAGCTGTACCGTGGAAGGACATTTGCCCCCAAGGCAAAACATATCCCAAAAAGCCTGTCGCCATCATCAACAGATAGATCAACATACCAATGATCCATGTGATTTCACGCGGGGCTTTATAGCTGCCGTAGTAAAGGCCACGGAACATATGGGCATAAACTGCAATGAAGAACAAAGACGCGCCATTCATGTGGAAATAGCGAATCATATGGCCGCCATTCACGTCGCGCATGATGTGCTCAATCGAGGCAAAGGCCAGATCGACATGCGGGGTGTAATGCATCACCAGAACAACGCCTGTGACAATTTGCATGGCCAGACAGAAGGTTAAAACAATGCCCCAAATCCACATCCAGTTCAGGTTCTTTGGAGTGGGGATCATCAATGTGTCATATAGCAGACCAATGATTGGCAGACGCGAATTGATCGCTTTTGTCGCCTTGGACTTTGGTTCGTAATGATCGTGTGGAATACCGCCCATTATGCGTTCTCCTTGCCGATAACCAGTTCAGTTTCGCCGTCGAAACGGGCCACTGGCACCAAGAGGTTTTCTGGGGCTGGACCTTTGCGGATTCGGCCAGCTGTATCGTAATGTGATCCATGACAGGGGCAGAACCAACCGCCAAACTCACCAGCGCCATCGCCCAAGGGCACGCAGCCCAAGTGGGTGCAAACGCCCAGCATGACCAACCATTCGCCATTTTCGTCAAGGGCGCGGTTTTCATCGGTCGCAGGAAGATCTGGTTTGTTGTCATTGCGGTCATTGCCGTCAATCAAATCGCCCATATCCACGGCCCGTGCCGCTTCAATTTCGCTCTCTGTGCGACGCCGAATAAAGACGGGCTTGCCCTGCCACAGAACGGTGATTTGTGTACCCGGTTCAACATCGGCCACATCCACGCGGATTGCGGCCAAGGCCAAAACATCCGCTGAGGGGTTCATTTGGTTGACCAAAGGCCAAACCGCTGCGCCCGCTGCTACTGCGCCTGCACCTGCCGTCGCGTAGTAGAGAAAATCTCTACGGGTGCCTTCGTGTTCATCTGTATGCGCCACGAGGTTCCTCCAAGTTAATTGCCAGTCAGGACTGGCCCAAAGACTCGGACCCCACAAAAGTAGGGTCACTCGATCCGGTTCCTAGCTCAGGGACAGCGCCGCGTCCAGCGGACATTCGGGCGCAGTCTGCAAGGTGCAAATTTGCCGCATTTTTGTAACAATTGCACCGGGCTGCCCCGGTTGTGGCCCGGCTCACCCGTCGAAATGTGTGTCCTGAAAGCTGGAGCGTTTTGAGAAATCTGCAAACCAAGCCGCCAGCGCGTCATGTCCTTGCCGCCAATTGCGCGCATCATGGCGCAGATCCAGATAGCCCAAAGCACAAGCAACACTGATATGCGCCATGGTGAGTGGGCCGTTCAGCAGATCCATCCATTGGCCTTGCAAAGCATCGCAGCCGCCCATGACTTTCGCCCATTGGGCCTCAGTCCATTCGGTGCTGACCTTCTCCTCTGGCCGCAAACGCAGCTCATAGGAGATGCTCACGGCACTATCCATCATGGAATCGCCCGTGGCCTCAACCGTGAGCACATCCCAAAGCCCGGCCTCCGGATACAGCCCGGCAGAGGCTTTTGCGTCCAAATAACGCGTGATCACGCGGCTATCATAGAGCGCAGGTCCATCGGCGCGACTCAAAGAGGGGATACGCCCGGTCGGATTGGCGGCCTTGGCCTGTTCATTGACCTGAAAGGGGGAGGTCGCGATGCTCACCTCTTCAACATCTTTCAGCTGGTTGGTCTCGCGCAACACAACCCGAACTTTCCGCGCAAAGGGGGAGGCTTCTGCCATAATCAATTTCATTTCATTCACCTTTCAAAGAGGGGGATTATCTGCTGGGTGGCTGCGCGCCGGCTTAACTGCGGCTCAAAAGATCTGCGGGCCGTACCGCCTGACCCGTGCGCGCCGATTCCAAGGCGGCCTCGGCTAGGGCAAGAGACATAAGCCCGTCATAGCCACTGGTGCGAGGGGTCTGCCCTGAATTTAAACAGGCCACGAAATGTTCAATTTCTGCCGCATAGGCCGCGATATAGCGGGTCATGAAGAAATCGAGTAGCGGCGGGCGGGTATAGCCGGCGCCATTGGCTAGGGTGACGCGCGATTGGTGATGATTGTCGGCAGCCACAGAGCCGCCCGAGCCATGCACCTCGATGCGCTGATCATAGCCAAAGGTGGCGCGGCGCGAATTGCTGATGGTGCATTGTTTGCCGCTGGCTGTGCGCAAAATGGCATTTGCGCTGTCAAAATCGCCGCGATTGCCAATCTCAGGATCGGTGAGCACGGAGCCGGCCGCCTGCACCGTTTCGACCTCCTCGCCCAGCATCCAGCGCGCCACGTCAAAATCATGGATCATCATATCTCGAAAGATGCCGCCGGAGCGCTCAATGTAATCATAAGGAGGCGCGCCTGGATCGCGGCTGATCAAAGTGACCATTTCGACCTCGCCAATATGGCCTGCATCGATCTCTGCGCGCAGAGCTTGAAAGTCTGGATCAAAGCGTCTTTGAAAGCCAACCATCAACGTGGCTTTCATCTCATCCACGACTTTCAGGCAGGCCTTCACGCGCGACAGATCCAGATCAACCGGTTTTTCACAGAAAATAGCTTTGCCTGCGCGGGCAAAATCCTCGATCAAATCTGCATGGGTGTCGGTCGGGGTGCAGATGATCACAGCGTCAATATCTGCCGAGTCCCTGATTTGCGCAATCGTGCGAATCTCGCAGCCATAGGTGTCACGCAACGCCTCTGCCGCTGTGGGCATGGGATCGGCAACTGCGACCAACTGAGCGCTGGGCACCGATGATACGGCTCGGGCATGCACCTGACCAATGCGCCCTGCGCCTAAAAGACCGATTTTTGTCATCAACTTTTCCTTTAAGTCCACCGCAGGAATAGGCCTGCAAGATATCTCGCGAATTGATACGCGGTTATGGCGGTCATTCAAGCCCAGACTGGCGCATTATAACCAAAGCAGCATTTAATCCGCCGATGCGGCATTCGGAAATCGCTCCGACTTGTAGGGCCGGCGATTGCTGGTTAGCAAGGGAGCAGAAGAGGACATATAATGAAAAGATCTTTGGTCGACCTTGGTCAACAGCTGCTGGATGCCGCGAAACGCGCTGGGGCGGATGCCTGCGATGCCATGGCGGTTGACGGGGTGTCGCATTCTATTGAAGTGCGCGGCGGACAGCTTGAGCAAGCCGAGCGTGCGGAGGGGATTGATATCGGGTTGCGGGTCATGCTGGGCGCGCGCCAGGCCTGTGTTTCGGCCTCGGATATCAGTGCGGAAGCCATAGAGCTTATGGCCCAGCGCGCCGTCGAAATGGCGCGCCATGCGCCTGATGATGCTTATCTGCGTCAGGCCAGTGCGGAGCAACTGGCCCGTGATTGGGACGTGCAAGCGCTTGAGCTGTCCGATCCGGCTGAGGAGCCATCGGCGGCTCAATTACAGGCGACAGCGCTGGAGGCGGAAGCCGCGGCTCTCGAGGTTGCAGGGGTTATGCAATGCCAATCGGCAGGGGCGGCTTTTGGCGCACGGCGCATTCACCTTTGCATGTCGAATGGATTTAGCGGCGGTTACGCGCGAACAGATCATGGCTTCTCTTGTGTCGCCATTTCAGGCACCGGCTCACAGATGGAACGCGATTATGATGGCGACTCTCGGATTTTTCGCGCAGATCTGCGTGCGGCCTCTGAGGTTGGCCGCCGTGCAGGGGAGAGGGCCGTGGCGCGCCAGGGCGCGCGCAAACCCCCAACGGGCGTTTTTCCGGTTCTTTATGACGAGCGTATTTCCAGCGGCTTGATTGGACATCTACTGGCCGCGAGCAATGGTTCGGCCGTGGCGCGCGGCGCCAGCTGGCTGCAAGATGCGATGCACAGTTCTGTTTTGCCGCAGGGGATCTCATTGCTGGAAAACCCACATCGCAAACGCACCAGTGGCTCACGCCCCTTTGATGGGGAAGGCTTGCCAGTGGCAGAGCGGGCGATTGTGGCGGATGGGGTCTTGCAAGAATGGACGCTTGATTTGTCCACGGCCGCGCAATTGGGGCTGAAGAGCACAGGCTCTGCCATGCGCGGTCCCTCCGGGCCGCCGTCACCGGGGGTGGGTAATGTAATGCTGACGCCAGGCCAGCAAAGTCGTGAAGATTTGATACGCGACATGGGCACGGGCCTATTGCTGACTTCTTTGATTGGCGCGTCGATTAATGCCACGACTGGAGATTACTCGCGTGGCGCTTCGGGCTTCTGGGTGGAAAATGGTGAGATTGCCTACCCGGTCAATGAATGCACCATCGCAGGAAACTTGCGGGAGATGCTGCTGAGCATTGTTCCGGCCAATGACGGGCGGGGGTATCTATCGCGGGTTGTGCCGTCCTTATTGGTTCCATCGATGGCAATTGCTGGTGAATGATCTTGAACTCATAACCCAAGCTGCCCGCGCTGCCGGGGATATTGCCATGGGATTTTTTCAAAAAGATCCTGAGATATGGGATAAATCGGACAATGCCGGCCCGGTGACCGAGGCCGATCTCGCGGTTGACAAAATGCTGTCTGCGGAGTTGCGCGCGGCGCGCCCCGGATATGGCTGGCTGTCTGAAGAGACGGAAGATGGTGCAGAAAGATTACATAAAGACCAGGTATTTATCGTCGATCCGATAGATGGCACGCGGGCTTTTATTGCCGGAACAGAACATTGGTCGCATTCCATAGCTGTCGCTAAAGCGGGGCAAATTCAAGCGGCTGCGGTCTATCTGCCGGTGTTGGACATGATGTTCTGTGCCTGTTTGGACGGAGGAGCCTTTCTGAACGGCGCGCCGATTTCAGTCTCGCCGCGCGCCGAGACCCGGGGGGCGGATATACTCTCTGCCAAATCCAATTTTGACCCTGCGTTTTGGCCCGGTGGTTTTCCGGATTTAAAACGCAGTTTCCGCTCTTCCTTGGCCTATCGTTTGTGCTTGGTGGCCAATGGCGCTTTCGATGGCATGCTGACTTTAAGACCGACATGGGAGTGGGACGTGGCGGCTGGAAGTTTGATTGTGAATGAGGCGGGTGGGCTGTCCACAGATCAAACTGGAGCTGCGCCCCTTTTTAACAGCGGGGCGGCGCAGCTGAACGGAATGGTGGCGAGCAATCGCGATATTCACTCCGGCCTTTTGGCGGGTCTGACCTAGGGGCGAATATGACGACAGAGACCAGAACAGATCACCCGCTCATATGGGCTCATGCCAATACACCCGCGGCGGTAGATGCGGTCCGTGAGGTCTTGATGCGCGCGAAATTGAGTGAGCCAACACTATCTTATGTTCTGACGGCCCCAGACTCGGAGGTGACTTATGCGCCCGATGTTGTGGTTTTGGATGAGGCAGATTCTCAAGCGGGTTTGGCTTGGTTGTCACAGAGCTCTCCGGATCTGTGTCTCTGGGCGGAGGCCAGCGTTGCCTCTGCATTGTTTGGATTAAACCATCGCCGGTCAATCCCGACCCTCTTGATCAATGCTGAAACCCGACCCCTGTGGAGCAGAACCTGGCTTTGGCGAAAGACAATCGCACGGCAGACTTTGAAACCTGTGTTCTATGCTTTTGTTGCCTCAGCTGCGTCAACGGGGAGTCTGCGAAATCTTGGCTTGCCTGCCCGCAATATAGAGGTCCTAGGGCCACTTCTTGGCGGTGTCTTGGCGCCAGGCTGTGATGAGAGTGAACGGGACCGGATTGGCGAAATTTTGGCGGGGCGGCCTGTATGGTTTGCGCATAGGGTGCCCCACCAGGAGATGCGCGTGGTGATTGATGCCTTTATGCAAGCCCAGCGCAAGGCCCATCGGATGCTCCTGATTTTGGATTTTCTTGATCCTGCAGGCACAGAGGATTGCCTGGCGCTCTGTGCTGAGTTGGGATTGACCGTACATGCACGGGCCGAGGAGGGTGAGCCCGACTCGCGGACCCAAGTCTTTCTCGCGGAATCGGGTGAAGACACGGGCCTTTGGTATCGGTTGGCGGCACTTGCATATATGGGCGGGAGCCTGACGAGCGGCGATGTGCCCAACCCAATGGTGGCGGCCGCTTTAGGGAGCGCAGTTGTGCACGGGCCTGCTATTGGCCAAAATCAACATGCCTATGATCGTTTGCGGGAGGCCGGAGCCACGCAGCCTTTGGAGACGGCACAAGATTTGAGCCGCCGCGTGGCGGCGTTGATGGAACCTGACCAATGCGCCGAGATGGCCGCGGCGGGTTGGGAGGCTGTCTCAGAAGGGGCAGAGGTGACGGATCGTTTGGTGGAGATAACCTTGCAAAAACTGGGTCTTGGGGAAGCGCAACAATGATACGCACGCCGCAGTTTTGGCATCAACCGCCGGGGGTCTTGGCTTATGGTCTATGGCCTTTGGGCTGGCTCTATGGTGCGGCAACGGCTTGGCGGCAAAGCCAGGCGTCGCAGGCGCATCATGCGCGCTGCCCCGTGATTTGTGTTGGAAATATCAATGCCGGCGGCACGGGAAAAACCCCAGTGGTTATTGCATTGGCCGAGCATCTGACGGCGCGTGGCCGGAAGGTTGTGGCCTTGTCGCGCGGCTATGGCGGCACTGTCGCCGCGCCAACTTTGGTGATCCCAAAAACACATGGGGCGGGGGAGGTGGGCGACGAACCTTTGCTGATTGCTGCCTTTTGCCCTGTGGTGGTGGCGCGCAAAAGAGCCGAAGGTTTGGCCCTAGCTTTGGCGCAAAACCCAGATGTGATTTTGATGGATGATGGCTTCCAAGATCCCTCTGTGCACAAAGATTTTTCGATCGTTGTCGTCAATGCCGCCCTTGGATTTGGCAATGGGTTTTGTGTGCCGGCCGGCCCCTTGCGAGAGCCCCTGGCCAAAGGTTTGGCGCGTGCGGATCTTTGCCTGTCAATTGGTGAGGCGACAGAGCAGCGGCGGTTTGAGGCTTTGGGGCCAGACCATGCGCATTTGCGGGTTGAGGGCCAGATCAAACCATTGCTGACAGGCATGCCATGGCAGGGGCTACCGGTTTTTGCCTTTGCCGGGATTGCCCATCCAGAAAAATTCTTTGCCACCCTGCGCGATCTTGGCGCCAATGTTTTGGGCTGTGAAGCCTTATCGGATCACGAACCGCTGTCGCTGCCCTTGATGAAACGGCTGGCTGCAAAGGCGCGGTCGCTGAATGCGCAGTTGGTTTGTACAGAAAAAGATGCGGCCAGGTTACCGGCTCAATATCAAAGGGATGTTTTGGCCTTGCCCGTGCGGCTTGAGATCCAAGATTGGTCCAAGATCGATGAAAAACTCATCAACCTTGGACTTTGATTTTATTGAGCATCCAGAATTTTTTGCAATTCTGCGTAGGACATATTGGCATATTTCACACCATTGATGATGAAAGACGGGGTGGAAGAGATTTCATCTTCGGCCCGGTTCGCCTCATACCAAGCCACCAGGTTTTGTGCTTTTTCCCCATCGGTAAAGCAGGCCTGAACATCTTCTTGCGACAGGCCGGCGGTGATGCCAATGCGGCGCAAATTCTCTGCAATTTCGGCCGGGGTGCCTTTGGTCCATTCGGATTGCTTGGTGTAGAGAAGATCTGAGATGGCAAAGAACTTATCAGCCCCGCCGCAGCGTGCGACGATGGACCCCCAGAGGCCATAGCGGTCAAAATAGATCTCGCGATAAGTAAAACGCAGTTTGCCCGTGTCGATATAATCCGCTTTGAGTTTTTGAAACACATCCTTGTGGAAAGTGCGGCAATGGGGGCAGGTGTAGCTGGCATATTCTGTCATCTGAATTGCCGCGTCTTCGGCGCCAAGTGTCATCTCGAGAATAGAGGATGTGTCAATCTCACCGGCCTCTGTTGCATTGGCGGCACCAAAGCCTGGGGCCGTTAGTCCAGAGGGCGTGGGTGCCTTCACCGTATAAGCACCGATGCCCAAGGCGATTACAAATACCAATCCGATCACATAGGTCTTTTTCATCTCAAGATCTCTTTTCATGTTTCATAATGTTTTCACCGAAGGCTGCCAAAGCTGCTCTTAGGCCGTCGTCTTTGATCTCGCAAGCAATGGCCTTGGCTTTTTGAGCCGTGGCGGGGCAGGGCGCTGGGGGCGCAGTTTTCGGCAAGGCTCCAAACCGGGCTTTGCCGTCAGAAAATCCGATGGGGGCTGTTTGGGTGATGCGGATGCGGGAAATCGCGTTGTAGCCATAGCAGGCATTCACCTTCTCGCGCAGTTGCGGCACTTGCATGGCCAGCATTTCAGCCTGTGGGCCAGTGGTCAGGACAACCAATGTCGCACCAAACCCCTTTTGCGCATAGCTGACTTTCACCGGTGTGCATATTTCCGCGATAGGTGCACCAACAATTTCCGACCAATGGGTCAGCAGCCGTGTGATTGCAAAACCACGCGATTCACCTGCATTTCGAAGTTTTTGCTCGACCAAAGCCGAGGTGCGCCGAAAGCCCGCTCTGCGTTTTTCAGATCCGCTTGCATTTTTTTGCATCGATTTTGCTGACTCTTCCTGATTTACCCTATTTTACCTGAAGCCGGGCGCAACGCCACCACTTTTGTAGAAAGCTACTCAAACTTGCGTGATTTCATGAATTCAACTGAGCTTTTGAACTGGTATGATCTCCATGCACGGGAGTTGCCTTGGCGGGTCAGCCCGGCCGCGCGCGTGGCCGGGCAGCTGCCCGATCCTTACCGTATTTGGCTCTCTGAAATTATGTTACAGCAAACCACTGTGGCGGCGGTGAAGGCCTATTTTTTGAAGTTTACAGCGGCATGGCCCACGGTGGTGGATTTGGCGGCCGCTGAAGATGCCGATGTGATGGCAGCTTGGGCGGGGCTGGGCTATTATGCCCGCGCGCGCAATTTGTTGAAATGCGCCCGCGTTATTGTGGCGGAGCATGGTGGACAATTCCCGGCAAATCGCGCGGCCTTGCAAAACCTGCCGGGCATTGGCCCCTATACCAGCGCCGCTATCGCTGCGATCGCATTTGATCATGCGGAAACGGTGGTGGATGGCAATGTTGAGCGGGTCATGGCGCGTTTGTTTGATCTCCACGCGCCGCTTCCACAGGCGAAGGGCGCGCTGACGTCCTATGCCGCCAGTCTAACCCCCCCGGCGCGGCCCGGCGATTATGCACAAGCGGTGATGGATTTGGGCGCCACGATTTGCACACCAAAATCACCGCGCTGCGCCCTTTGCCCATGGCATGACATTTGCGCGGCGCGAAAAGCAGGCACTGCGGCGGAATTGCCGAAGAAATTACCAAAGGTGAAAAAGCCCACGCGCTTTGGGACCGCTTATGTTGCGCGGCGCAGCGACGGGGCTGTCTTGCTGGAGCAGCGCCCAGAGCGCGGCTTGCTGGGCGGCATGTTGGGCTGGCCCGGCAGTGAATGGCGCGAGACGCCGCCGGATGCGATCCCTCCGATCCAGGCAGACTGGATCGAGGCACCGGGTGAGGTGCGCCATACGTTCACGCATTTCCATCTGCGTCTGCGGGTGATGGTGGCCCAGGTTGATGCCCAGCAAACCAATCAAACATTCACCGCCGCTGAGAACTTCCGGCCCGCAGATCTTCCCACCGTTATGCGCAAGATTTGGAGCATGGCAGAGGCAGAGATCTAGCCGGTCTTGTCAGGTAGAACCTCAAACCTTAGTCTGAATTATGGGCATAGATTTTTAATGTGGCATCATTCCGGGCCGCCTTTGTGCTGAAAAGATATTTTTTGCCCCGCGTTGGCGCGGTATTTTCGACTTAAGGGCCGTTATGTGCCTGAGATTTAAAGGATTGAACAATGGCTGATCTGAGCCTGACGCCGGAGATTGGGCAATGGCGCAAGGTTTTACCCTTTTGGGTGTCTTATTTGCTGTTCCCTTTGATCTGGGCGAGCGCGATTCTGGGCGGCTGGTGGGTATTGCTTGCCCCGGTGCTGGCTTGGTATTTGTTCTCACTGCTTGACTTGGCGTTTGGTCTATCTCACGCCAATGAGGATCCGGCAACGGATGTCTCGGCTTTGGCAGGTTACCGATGGGCCACTTTGCTTTGGGCGCCTTTGCAGTTTGTCAGTATTTTTGGCCTATTGATCTATGTCTCGCATTCGGCTCACCTGAATTTTTGGGAGCAATTGGGGCTTTTTTACAGTTTGGGCGTCATGTCTGGTACGATTGGCATCAACTATAGCCATGAAATGATGCACCAAAAAACTGCGGTTGAGCGCTGGATGGCAGATCTGCTTTTGGCGATGGTGCTGTATTCGCATTTTCGCAGTGAGCATTTGCTGGTGCATCATCGCTATGTCGGAACCCCGCGGGATCCGGTCACGGCACGCTATAATGAGAGTTTCTACCATTTCTTTCCCAGGGTGCTGAAGCAGTGCTTTTTTTCTGCCATAAGCGCCGAGAGGGCCATGCTGCGCCGGGCCGGGCGCGGGTTTTTCCATCCAAAGAACCCGCTGTTGCGATATGTTGTGTTGCAGGTTGGCTTTGTGCTTTTGGCCTTTGGTATCGGCGGTTTTGCCGGGGCGCTCCTCTTTGCCTTTCAGGCTTTTGTTGCTGTTTGGCAGCTGGAACTGGTCAACTATGTTGAGCATTACGGGTTGACGCGCAAACATTTGGGCGATGGCATCTATGAGCATGTCTTGCCGCGCCATTCATGGAATGCGGCACATCGGGCGTCCAATTGGTTGCTGATCAATCTGCAACGTCATTCTGACCATCACTATAAACCAGACCGCCCCTATCCTTTGCTGCAAACCTATGCGCCTGAGGAGGCCCCGCAATTGGCCTTTGGGTATCCGATTATGGCCATGATGGCGATGTTTCCTTGGCGGTTTCGCCGGTTCATGAATCCAAAGGTGCAGCGCTGGCGTAAAATGTATTATCCGGAGATTGCGGATTGGGCCCCGTATAACAAGGCTACAAATCCGGCGCCGCGATAAAAAATGCCCCACCAGAACGGCAGGGCATAAGGTGGCGCTTGGCATAGAGATGCAAGCACAGGCGAAACTTGTGTGTTCGGATGGATTTAGTTGGGGCGTTGACGCATTTCCGAGCGAATTTGTTGGCGCAGAAGATCTATAGAGACCGTTTTGCCATCGCGGCGGAAGTTCCAATAAGACCACCCGTTGCAGGACGGTGCATTTTCCAGAACCGCACCCACTTGATGGATGGAGCCAGCGGCCTCGCCGCTGACCAATGTGCCATCGGCGCGCACTTTGGCCTCTTTGCCGCGTGGGCTGGTGAGCACTTCACCCGGCCGCAACATACCGCGCTCGACGAGCTGACCAAAGGCGACCCTGGGTTCTGCACGTTTGGACAGGCTGACCGCCAGGGCGTCGCTGTCATATTTGCGCAGGTTGTCGATCCGCTTTTGGGCAACTTTGCGGTATGCCTCTTCGCGCTCAATTCCGATAAAGTCACGGCCCAGCATTTTTGCCACAGCGCCCGTCGTGCCTGTGCCAAAGAATGGATCGAGCACCACATCGCCGGGGTTGGTGGTCCCAAGCAGAACCCGGTGCAGCAGGCTTTCTGGTTTTTGCGTCGGATGGGCCTTGTCACCGTTTTCATCCTTTAGCCGCTCATGCCCGTTGCAAATCGGCAGCACCCAATCGCTGCGCATTTGAATGCCTTCATTCATGGCTTTGAGCGCTTCATAGTTGAACGTATATTTTGACCCTTCAGCTTTGGATGCCCAGATCATGGTTTCATGCGCGTTGGTAAAGCGCTTGCCGCGGAAGTTTGGCATGGGGTTTGACTTGCGCCAGACCACATCATTCAAGATCCAATAGCCCGCATCTTGCAAGGCTGTGCCGACCCGGAAAATATTGTGATAACTTCCAATCACCCAGATCGCGCCATTGGGCTTGAGAATGCGCCTTGCCGCTTTCAGCCAGTTGCGGGTGAAGCTGTCATAGGCTGCAAAGCTGTCGAATTGATCCCAGTGATCATCAACTGCATCCACCTTGGAGTTGTCCGGGCGGTGAAGATCTGACTTGAGCTGTAAGTTGTAGGGCGGATCGGCGAAGATAAGATCGACGCTGTTTTCCGGGAGTGTGTTCATGACATCGATGCAGTCGCCATCGATAATTGTGTTCAGCGGCAGCCCATCGACTGCCGATTCATTTGGTTTTTGATTCATTTTTCTGCCTCTGCCCATGGTGCATTTTCGCACTCGTTGGTTAGCCATAGGATGAGTCAGGAACGATTCGGCGTCAATTTCTTTTTCTTATCAGCAGTTTAAATTTTTCCCTTGATACAAGATATTGTGTACCGGTTTGAAGGTTCGTCTATGGTGTGGGGTCACCCCGAAATCTTGGAGGGCTTTTAGATGCTGTGCTGTCGGGTATCCGGCATTTTTTTCCCACCCATAACCGGGAAACTGTTGCGCTAAATCACACATGACCAAATCACGCCTAATTTTTGCCACAATTGACGCAGCCGCAATCGACACTGACAGAGAGTCCCCTTTGACCAAAGCCGTGGCGGGGATTTCAAGATTGCGTGGAATGATATTGCCATCCACCAGCACGTGATCTGGTGTTTGCTTCAACCCTGCCACAGCGCGTTCCATTGCCAGATGCGCGGCCCGCAGGATATTGATCTGCTCAATCTCACGTTCTGAGGCACTGGCCACCGAAACATCCGCATGGGCCAGAATGCTCTCAAGCAAGGCATCGCGCTTTTTGGCGGAGAGTTTTTTGCTGTCGTTCAATCCTATGGGGATATGTTTTGGGTCCAAAATAACAGCGGCCGCAAAGACAGGGCCGCTGATCGGGCCGCGGCCGACTTCATCGACGCCGGCAATCACCTGGCAGCCTTGCGCCTGAAGAATGCGTTCATGGTCATATGTTGGCAATTGTGTCATGGCCTCTCAATACGCCCATTCGATCTGATGTGCCATTGCGCAAAAGTTTTTGATGAAAACGGGTTGGTTGCCGGGTCTCATGCTCTATAGGTAATCGGAATTAAATTTGAACGGAGCTGCACGCATGTCCTTCACCCTGGCCACTTGGAATATTAATTCGGTCCGCCTACGCGAGCCGATTGTTTTGCAATTGCTCCGCGAGGAGGCGCCCGATGTCTTGTGTTTGCAAGAGTGCAAAAGCCCTGTTGAGTTGATCCCAACCGCGGGTTTTGCAGACTTGGGGTATCCCCACATGGTGGCGCGTGGTCAAAAAGGATATAATGGTGTGGCCATCTTGTCCAAAATTCCGCTGGAGGATGCGGGGAGTTTGGATCTGGCACAACTGGGGCATGCCCGGCATGTGGCGGCCCGTTTGCCCAATGGGGTGACCATCCACAATCATTATGTACCTGCTGGAGGCGATGTGCCGGATCGGGCGCAAAATGAGAAGTTTGGACAAAAACTCGATTATCTCACCGAGCTGCGCGATATTTTTGCGGCACAAAAACCTCAGCGGTCCATCCTGGTGGGCGATTTGAATATTGCCCCTCGTGAAGATGATGTGTGGGATCACAAGAAGCTGCTCAAAATTGTCAGCCATACGCCCATAGAGGTGGCGCATCTCAATGAGGTGATGTCTGCAGGCCATTGGGTGGATGTGACCCGGCAGGATATTCCCGATGGCTTGCTCTACAGTTGGTGGTCCTATCGGGCCAAAGATTGGGATGCAGCGGACAAAGGGCGCCGCTTGGACCATGTCTGGGCCACATCCGATATTTCTGCCGCGGCGCATTCCAGCCGGGTGCTGCGTGAGGCGCGGGGGTGGGAGAAACCCTCCGATCATGCGCCCGTTTTTGCCAGCTTTGATCTGTAAGGGCTCTTGGCAAATGCCATTGAGACACTCATATAGAGCCTAACTTTAAAGGAATTTACCATGTTGGAACTGAACACTGCCGCCCCGACAACCGACGCCGGCGCGTTGATCAAAGACGGATCAGAACAGAGCTTTATGCAAGATGTGATAGAAACATCGCAGTCCGTGCCGGTGATTGTGGATTTCTGGGCGCCATGGTGTGGGCCGTGCAAAACTTTAGGCCCGGCTTTGGAAGCTGCTGTGACGGCGGCGCAGGGTGCCGTGCAGATGGTGAAGCTGAATGTCGATGAAAACCAAGCCATTGCTGGTCAGCTGCAAATCCAATCCATTCCAACCGTCTATGCGTTTTGGCAGGGAAAACCGGTTGATGGCTTTCAAGGTGCGGTGCCCGGGTCGGAAATCCAAGCCTTCGTGGATCGTGTGTCCACTATGGGCAATGGTGCTCCAGACGGCGGGCTTGCCGATGCTTTGAGCGCGGCCCAAGAGATGCTGGCGGATGGTGATATTGAAGATGCCGCACAAACTTTTGCTGCGATTTTGGAAGAAGAACCTTCAACGGTGGGCGCCTATGCTGGCCTGGCGCAATGCTATCTCGCGCAGGGTGATTTGGAGCAAGTAGAAGCGACCCTGAATGGGGCTCCCGCAGAGATCAGCAAGGCACCCGAGCTTGAGGCGCTTTATGCGCAACTCGAGCTGGCCAAGCAAGCGGCAGGGGCCGGACCGTTGGGCGAATTGCAAGCTGCGGTTGAGGCAGAGGGTGATAATCATCAAGCACGGCTCGACTTGGCCATTGCGCTCCACGCGGCGGGTGATGCGCAGGCGGCGGTGGATCATCTTTTGGAGCTGTTCCGCAGAGATCGAGAATGGAATGACGCTGCAGCAAAAACCCAGCTTTTTACTATTTTTGATGCATTGCCCGCGAATGATCCCGTTGTTTTGAACGGGCGTCGTAAACTATCGTCTTTAATATTTGCATGATGCCCAAGCCGAGCTAGCTAAGACTCATGACCTTTAAATTCGATATGCCCGATGTGATCCCCGTTTTCCCTTTGCCCGGGGCGCTGCTTTTGCCGCGTGCGAAACTGCCATTGCATATCTTCGAGCCGCGCTTTCTCAGCATGATTGAGGATTGCATGAAAACCTCGAGCCGATTGATCGGCATGGTGCAGCCTTATCAGGCGCGGGATGGCGAGACACGGCTGCATTCTATCGGCTGCGCTGGGCGGCTGAATCAATTTTCGGAAACCGAAGATGGCCGCTATATGGTCACGCTCTCTGGCATGAGCCGGTTTCGGATTAAAGATGAGGTGGAAGGGTTCACCCCATACCGCCGATGCCATGTGTCCTGGGCCGGTTTTGAGCGCGACTTGGGCAAGATTGAACGAGACGAAAACTTTGATAGAGCCAGCTTCATGGCCGCGTTGAAACGCTATTTTGATGATCGGCAGCTCTCGACCGATTGGGACACGATGCAGGAGGCAGATGATGAGTTGCTGATCAACTCATTGTCCATGCTTTGCCCGTTTGAACCCGAAGATAAACAGGCCTTGCTCGAAGCGCCGAGCCTCAGCACCCGGCGTGAAACATTGACCACATTGCTTGAATTTGCCCTGCGCGGTGGGGCTGATGAGGATTTCTTACAATGAGTGACATAGATGGAAAAATGTTGGAGGCGCTGATTTGTCCCCAAACGGGGGGGCCTTTGATCTATGATGCAAGCGCTCAGGAGCTGATTTCAAAATCTGCACATTTGGCCTATCCAATTCGCGAAGCCATTCCGATCATGTTGGTGAGCGAAGCCCGCGAAATTGATGAGCCTAATCCTTAAAGAGGCTCACCCCTCAGCAAGCGCGGTGGATCTCCCGCGGCGCCTGCGGCTGTGGCCACAAAACCTGTCCGCAATTTGGGCGCGGCATTGATGAGCCCCATGCCGAGATCACGAATGCCGCGCAAAATCGGATTGTTGTTTGAGAATAATCTGTTGAAGCTGTTGGTCGCTGTGCACAGCAGAGCGTTATCAAATCCGCGCCATTTTTGGTATTCGGCAAGCGTGGTATGAATGCCAAGATCCTGACCTCGGCGCTTGGTGTCGCAAAGCACCTCGGCCAAAGCTGCGACATCTTTAAAGCCAGAATTGAGCCCCTGCCCGGCAATCGGATGCACCGCATGGGCAGCATCGCCGATAAGAGCAACCCGAGTGGCAATCATGCGATGGGTTGTGGACAGCGACAAAGGGTAGATATACCGCGCGCCTGCCAGAGAAATCTCACCAAGAAAATCGCCAAACCTTGGGCGCAGGATGCTGAGATAATCCTCATCACTCAGGTTGTGAATGTCTTGCGCGACCTGTCGTTGTTCGGTCCAGACAATGCCACTGCGATTTTGCGTTAGGGGCAAAATGGCCAAGGGGCCAGAGGGCATGAAATATTGATGTGCAATTCCGTGATGTGGTTTTTCATGGGCGATGGCACAGACCAAAGAGGATTGGTTGTAATCCCATCCTGTGCGCGTCAGACCGGCCATCTTGGCGGTGCGTGAGCTGCGCCCGTCAGCCCCGACCAAAACTGCGGCTGTAAGCGGGGGATGCCCTTCAACGGTGACGGTGACATGGGTGGAATGGACGGTTTGGCCGGTGATGGTCTGTCCGGCCCGGAAGACCACATTGGAGGCCTCCACTGCCTCTGCCAAATGCGCCCGCAGGTGGCGATCTTCCACCATATATCCCATCGGACCTTGACTGAAATCTTCATCGCCAAATTGCATTACAAAGGGCGAAGGGGTTTCGCCGGCAGCGCCATCGCTTACTTTGATCTCCAGCATGGGCTCGGCGTGATCTGCCAGATCTTCCCACAGTCCCAGCGCGTCGAGCATATTTTGACTGGCGGCGGAAAGCGCATATGAGCGCCCATCAAATTTTGGGCTTAGACTCTCTTGTGGCGCATAGGCGTCTATCACCACGGTTGTGATGCCCGCGCTGTCCAGGGCCAAAGCCAAGGTCAGGCCGTTGAGCCCACCACCCGCGATGATAACGTCATAATCCATAGGTAAGACATGGGGCAGAGAAGGGATATTGTCGAGGGGGTGCGACATCGTTAGCGTGGCGGTGAAGCAGGAGGATCAGAGATGCAACGATGGTTAACCATGAGTGCCGCAGCCTTGGGCCGCGCAATTGCCAAGGGCGATATAGACCCCGTCGATCTGGCGCAGACCTATCTTGATGCGATTGATGCCCATCCTTTCAGATCGCGCATTTACACCATAGTGACGCGCGACCGGGCCTTGGCTGAGGCGCAGGCGGCGTCTGAACGGGCGCGTCTGGGACAACGCAAATCTGCGCTCGATGGGGTTCCGGTGTCTTGGAAAGATTTGTTTGACAGCGCAAATGTGGCGACAGAAGCCGGCAGTGTTTTGCTCGAAAATCGTACGCCGACAGCAGATTGCGAGGTGCTGCGCTGCGCCACGGAGTTGGGCTTGGTTTGTTTGGGAAAAACGCATCTGTCCGAATTGGCCTTCTCAGGTTTGGGGTATAACCCCAGAACGGCGACCCCGCCTTGTGTGAATGATCATGACGCTGTGTCAGGCGGGTCTTCATCTGGAGCAGCTGCTTCTGTGGCCTTTGGCTTGGCGCCCTTGGCGATTGGATCTGACACTGGGGGCTCGGTGAGGATCCCGGCCGCCTGGAATGATTTGGTAGGTTTGAAAACCACGAGTGGGCGCTTGTCTTTGGAGGGGGTGGTTCCGCTTTGCGCGCGCTTTGACACGGTTGGGCCGCTGTGCCGTTCGGTTGAGGATGCGGCTTTGGCGCTTGCGGCTCTAGAAGGCAGTAAACCCGCGGATCTGACCAACAGCACATTGGAGGGGCGGCGTTTGGCGATCTGTGACACCGTGGCTTTGGATGCGCTGCGCCCGGAACCGCGCGCCGCTTTTGACACGGCGATTGACCGTCTGCGGGCGATGGGCGCTGTGGTCGAGCGGATTGACATTCCGCAGGTGGAGGAGGCTTTGTCCCTGTCGGGCGTTTTGTTTGCGGCCGAAGCCTATGGCACCTGGAAAGATACAATAGAGGCCAATCCAGACCTCATGTATGAAGAGATCTTGATGCGGTTTCGAGGTGGGGCGGATGTTTCGGCGCCAGATTATGTTGCGGCTTGGCAAAAGTTAGACGGGCTGCGCGCAGACTACTACGCGGCAACCCGAGAGTTTGATGCAGTTTTGATGCCCAGCTCGCCGATCCTTCCGCCAAATATGGAAAGATTGGCACGGGATCATGACTATTATGTGGCGGAAAACCTGCTGGCGCTGCGCAACACCCGCATTGGAAACCTAATGGGCGCTTGCGCTTTGACGCTGCCGACGGGCGTTCCGTCATGCGGCCTCATGATGGTGTGTCCGCCGATGCAAGAACATCACCTGCTCCGATTGGGCGCTGCGGTGGAAAATGCGTTGGCTTAGCGATGGTTTTGATTTGCAGTGATCGTCTGGCTGGCTTACGCCTAATCGCAAGAGGAGACAGTTCATGATGCCCACCCGTTTTGATGCTTTGCCGACCGCGACTTGGCCGCGTCTGCGCAATTTGTTGGATGGTCACGCAGCGGGTGGCCCGGTCATCAATATGACCATCGGCGAGCCAAAACATAAATTTCCCGATTGGGTCGGACCGACATTGGTTGAGGCGATGGAGGGGTTCAACAGCTATCCGGACAATAATGGCACGCCCGAATTGCGCGGGGCAATCACTGGATTCTTGCAGCGACGCTACGCGATTGATTTGGACATGGACAATCAGGTTATGGTGCTCAATGGCACACGCGAAGGGTTGTTCAATGCCGTGGTGGCTCTGGGTCAGACGGGGTCCAAGATATTGATCCCAAATCCATTTTATCAAGTCTATACGGTCGCTGCTATGGCGATTGGGGCGCAATCGGTGTATTTGCCAGCGCGGGCGGAAAGTGGATTTTTACCGGATTTGGATGCGTTGACGCCCGAAGAGCTCAACCAAACCTCGGTCTTTTTTCTATGCTCACCCTCTAACCCTCAAGGCGCTGTTGCATCGGAGGCCTATTGGTCACGACTGCTGACGCTGGCGGAGACTTATGATTTCAAGATTTTCGCTGATGAATGTTACAGCGAGATTTACCGGGCCGCCCCACCACCTGGTGCTTTGCAGGTGGCAGCGCAGATCGGGGCAGATCCGGAGCGGGTGGTGGCCTTTCATTCCTTGTCGAAACGCTCGAACCTTCCGGGGTTGCGGTCGGGCTTTGTGGCGTCGGGACCTAAAAACATCTCACGAATCAAACAGCTGCGCGCCTATGCTGGCTGTCCGGTGGCTGGACCTATCCAGCATGTTTCTGCTAAGGTGTGGTCAGACGAGGATCATGTTGTTGCTAATCGGCAACTGTATTGTGGCAAATTTGAGGCGGCAGATCGTATTTTTGCCGGAATTCAGTCCTATAATTCGCCAGAAGCCGGGTTTTTCTTGTGGTTGCCCGTCGAAGATGACGAAGCCGCTGCGTTAAAACTTTGGACCGAAACGGGGTTGCGGGTGCTACCAGGATCATATCTGGGGCAAATCGCAAATGAGCAGAACCCTGGGTCTGGCTACGTTCGGGTCGCTTTGGTGGCTCCAAAAGAAGAAATGCAGCGCGGATTAACCATTTTGCGTGACTGCCTATATAAATGATGTTGAGGTACATATGGCTTATCCAACCCGCGGACGCGATCCGTTTTTGGACGCAGGGACACAGGCTTTTTTAGAAAGACGCGGCGTTGAAGCGCTCGGTTTGTTCGTTTCGGCGGTGGGCGTGGCCTTTGCCCTGGCTTTGGCCAGCTATGCACCTGAGGATTCTGCTTGGATTTCTGCTGGTGGTCCGGAAATTCAAAATTGGCTTGGGCAGATTGGCGCCATCGTCGCGGCGCCCCTCATTAAGATCATGGGTCTCGGCAGCTGGAGTATTGCACTGACATTTTTGGCATGGGGCCTGCGGTTGATCGCGCATACCGGTGCGGACCGCATGATCATGCGCTTGATCTATGCGCCAATTTTTTGGGCGCTGTGTTCTCTTTACGCCGCAACCCTCACACCTATCAGCAGCTGGTCCCATAGTTTTTCAATGGGCGGCTTGTTCGGTGACACGGTGCTTTTCATGATTTTGCAATTGCTGCCGGGGTCGGTGACCTTGGGTGCAAATATCGTGGCTTTGGTTTTGGGCACTTTAGTCGTGATCCTGGGCGGCTATGTGACTGGGTTGATCTTTGGCGAAATTAAAACCTTTTTTCGTGTCACCAGCTTGCTGTTCAGCCGGCTTATCCTGGGATTGGTTTTCATTTTGGCGCGTGGCTGGAGCGGGCTGCGTAGCCGTCAAGAGCGCCGCGCCTCTGAACGAAGTGATCCGACTATGGATCCCTTGTCGCAGAGTGAAGCGGAGCGTGTTGCATCTGTGATTAGAGCCAATCCCGTGATGCCGAGTGCGCCTGTGGGTCCTGCCTTGCCGGCGCAACCGCAGCCTAAATCACTTTTCGCGCGGGTCCTGAAGCGCGGGGTCGCCCCAGAGTCTGCGCAATCCCCGATGGAGCCAGTTGTGGAGAGCTCTTTGGGTGGGGCGATTGATCCAATGCAGGATCGTATTCGTGGGAAAATTGTCGAGGCTATTCGGTCGCGCGATCCGCAAGCGGCCATGGCAGCACAGGGGCAAACTCCCATTGTCACCGCCAAACCCGGTCGGCCTACGGGTCCTGTTCCGATAATATTGCAGCATCCTGCGCCTGAAGCGCCTTTTATGGAGGATGAAGCTGAGAGTTTTGAGGAGCGCCAGCCGGCTGCTGTGCAACCTGACTATATGGCCGAGCCCCCGCTCACCGCTGCGCATAAGCAGGTGGTGCAACATGGCGTGCGTCGGGCCATCAAACCGTCCAGCCAAGCAATCGCTGAAGCGCAGCCAACTTTGGATCTGGAACCGCAAGCTGCGGATCCAACATATGAAAAACCGCCTCTGAACCTGTTGATGAGCCCATCTTCCGTGGAGCGGCATGTCTTGAGTGACGATGCGTTGGAAAGCAATGCGCGCATGTTGGAAAGCGTGCTGGATGATTACGGCGTCAAAGGCGAGATCGTCAGCGTGCGCCCCGGCCCGGTTGTGACAATGTATGAATTGGAGCCGGCCCCTGGCTTGAAAGCAAGCCGGGTGATTGGTCTGTCGGATGATATTGCGCGCTCTATGTCCGCCCTCTCAGCGCGGGTGAGCACAGTGCCGGGCCGGTCGGTGATTGGGATTGAGCTGCCCAATGAAAGCCGTGAGATGTGTGTTCTGCGTGAAATTTTGTCCGCACGTGATTTTGGTGATGCGAATATGCGTCTCCCCTTGGCGCTTGGCAAAGATATCGGTGGCGAGCCAATTGTGGCAAACCTCGCAAAAATGCCGCATTTGCTGATCGCTGGAACCACAGGTTCCGGAAAATCTGTTGCGATTAACACGATGATCTTGTCTTTGCTCTATCGTTTGACGCCAGAAGAATGCCGGATGATTATGATTGACCCAAAAATGCTGGAACTCAGCGTATATGACGGCATTCCCCATCTCCTCAGCCCAGTTGTCACCGATCCCAAAAAGGCGGTGGTGGCTTTGAAATGGACTGTCGGGGAAATGGAAGAGCGGTATCGCAAGATGTCGAAAATGGGTGTGCGCAATATTGATGGCTACAACAGCCGCGTTAAAGATGCCCAGGCCAAAGGGGAGATGTTCAGCCGCACGGTGCAAACGGGCTTTGACGAAGGTACAGGTGAGCCATTGTTCGAGACCGAAAAGTTCAAGCCGGAAACACTGCCCTATATCGTTGTTGTTGTTGATGAGATGGCGGATCTGATGATGGTTGCGGGCAAGGAAATTGAAGCCTGTATCCAACGCTTGGCGCAGATGGCGCGGGCCTCAGGCATTCATATTATCATGGCGACCCAGCGCCCGTCTGTGGATGTGATCACCGGAACGATCAAAGCCAATTTCCCAACGCGCATCTCATTTCAAGTGACCTCAAAAGTCGACAGCCGGACCATTTTGGGCGAAATGGGCGCAGAGCAGCTTTTGGGCATGGGCGATATGCTTTACATGGCCGGTGGCGGTAAAGTCACGCGTGTGCATGGCCCCTTCTGTTCTGATGAAGAAGTGGAAGACGTGGTTAATCACCTCAAAACCTTCGGTCCGCCAGATTACCTGTCTGGGGTTCTGGAGGGTCCGAGCGAGGGGGCTGAGAGCGATATTGATGCGGTGCTTGGCCTCGGTGGCAATACGGATTCGGAAGATGCGCTCTATGACACCGCCGTGCAAATCGTGGCCAAAGATCGCAAATGTTCCACCAGCTACATCCAGCGAAAACTGGCGATTGGTTACAATAAAGCCGCGCGGCTTGTGGAGCAGATGGAAGAGAATGGGCTGGTCAGCGCCGCAAATCACGTGGGTAAAAGGGAAATCTTGATGCCAGAGCACAATTGAGCAGGTGCTGCGGTGACGCAATCGTGATGCGGGCGGGCTTCCCGTCTTTTTGGAAACAGGCTAGGATTGTGACATGAGACTCATTTCTGCCCTTTGCGTAATATTGGCCAATCCAGTTGCAGCTGAAAAAATCAGCCTTAATGAAATATCTGCTTATTTCAATAATATGGTAACAGCAGAGGCCCAATTTTCGCAGTTCTCTGACACGGGGGAAACCACGACTGGGCGGCTGTATATTCGGCGGCCGGGTCGCATTCGTTTTGAATATGACCCGCCAGACGCAACTTTGGTTGTGGTGGGCGGCGGTCAGGTGGCCGTCTTCGATCCGAAATCCCGCGATGAGCCGCTGCGTTTTCCCCTGCGCCATTCCCCGCTGAATCTGGTTTTGGAGCGGGAGGTAGATTTGGCGCAACGCGATATGGTGGTCGCGCATTTCGAGGCCGGATCTGAAACTGCCGTGACGCTGCAAGACCCGGAAAACCCCGACTATGGGTTCATTCAGCTGATTTTCACCGACAACCCGGTGCAGCTGCGCCAATGGGTCGTGCAAGACAATTCCGGTGGTCGAACTCAAATCGTCCTAGACAGCCTGACCGAAGGCGGCCGTGTGTCGAATGTGCTGTTCAACATCCAATATGAGATGCAAAAACGCAGCGAATGAGCTGTGACCAGGGTGGATTATGACCCGCGTCCATTGATTTGCAAAAACTTTTGAACAACCCATTTCCGTATGGAAATGGCGCTATGCAGAGGTGTTTTTGTTCACATCAAGGCTTGGCGATTCAACCTGCCGCCTTTCATGATCCTGTGGTTTGCGGGTAACTGTGGCCCCTATCCCTTGCCACAGCTGATCAATTGCCGCTTATACATCGCCGCCCGGCGGTCGAGGCCATTTGCGACATTCACCAGCCAGCGTTTGGATTTATACGATCCCCGGCGGTACCCTGTTCGGCCTTCGTGATAGGCGAGGTATTGGTTGCGGGTGTCGGACATGGCAATGCCTAAAGAGCGGCGGCTTTGCGCCATATACCAGCCCATGAAATCTGCGGCATCACGGATATTTGTGCGGCTGGCGCCCCAGCGTCCGGCGCTTTTCTTATATTCTTTCCAAGTGCCATCCAGCGCCTGGGCATAGCCATAGGCTGAGCTTTGACGGCCGGCGGGAATGATCCAAAGTTTGTATTTCTTTGGCGTCTTGGCGTTGGCTTTGAATTTGCTTTCTTGCCAGATGATCGCCATTTGTGTCGAAATCGGCACGCCATATTTGCGCTTGGCGGCACGAAAGGCTGGCAGGAAGCTGCGGCGCTGGTCCAATATCGAGCAGGCGTTGTCCAAATTCCGAGGCGGATTTTTATTGCCACCAGAGAAAGAGCACCCCGCAAGAAGGGTGATCAGAACGAGGCTGCGAAGAATACTGCTCATGGTTGTGGCCGCTTTTTGTTAAATTGCCTAAGTTTTGCGTATATCAATAGCGTTACTTCGTAAATTTTGCAATGGTGCGGCGGTTTTGGACGCCTGTCGCCTGTTTGCGGAATTATAGCACGCAGTGGCATCAATTCTGCGTGACCGCATAGACATTTTGATCCAAATCCGCGTAAAAGGAGGTTCAATGAATAGGTGACCTGTGCAAGCTGAAGCGAAATATCATTTGGGCCAAATCGTGCGGCATAAGAAACACCCGTTTCGCGGGGTCGTTTTTGATGTGGATCCAGAGTTTTCCAATACTGATGAATGGTATGCAGCTATTCCAGAAGAGGCACGGCCGGTGAAGGATCAACCCTATTACCACTTGTTGGCCGAGAATGATCAAAGCTATTATATTGCCTATGTGTCCGAGCAAAATCTTGTGGCCGATATTTCGGGGGACCCGGTGGATCACCCCGATATTGAGGATATCTTCGGCCCGTTCGAAAACGGCGCCTATCCTTTGCAGTTTCAGCTCAATTAATAGCCCAAGGCGCAACCGTCTTTGCGGGGGTCAGATGCGCCTTGCAGCACCCCATCCGCTCCGATCAATATTGCCTGAGCGCCGCCAATCGGCCCGGCAGGTATTTCGACCTTATGGCCCATGTCTGACAGCTCTTGAGCGACCTGCGGCCCATATCCGCGCTCAACTTTCATCGTGCCTGCGTCGGAAAAACAGCGGGGTGCGTCAATTGCCTCCTGTGGGTCCAAGCCAAAATCTACCATGTTTGATAGAAAACGCGCATGGCCGTTGGATTGGTAGGAGCCGCCCATAACCCCAAAGGGCATGGTGATCCGCCCTCCTTCGGCCAGCATACCGGGGATGATGGTGTGCATAGGGCGCTTGCCGCCGGCCAGCTCATTAGGGTGGCCCGCCTCAAGCGAGAAGCCCGCCCCGCGATTTTGAAATAAGATTCCAAAGCGGTCTGACGCGAGTCCAGATCCAAAGGCATGGAAGATTGAGTAGATCAATGAAACGGCCATGCGGTTTTTGTCGACAACGGTGATGTAAATCGTGTCTTTATGAATCGCTTCTGACAGCCCATGCGGATCTGCCATGGCGCGGTTGGGGTGGATTAATCCAACCAGCTGCGCGGCGGTTTCGGGTGCCATCATATGATCGACACGGCTGGCATAATCCCCATCGGCTATAAAGCGATTGCGCGCATCATAGGCCAGTTTGGAAATTTCAGCTTCGATATGGGCCCGTTCTGTCCCAAAGGGCGCCATGGCGGCGATGTCAAAATGCTTCATCATATTGAGCATCAAAAGCGCAGTGGCGCCTTGACCATTGGCCGGATGCTCCAGCATCTCAATACCCTTGTAGGAGGCGCGCAATGGTGTGCCATAGGTGGATTTGGTTGCGGCAAAATCTTCAAGACTGTGACAGCCCCCCGCAGCGCGCAGGCTCGTTTGCATATCTTCGGCAACAGCGCCGGTATAAAACCCATCGCGGCCTTCGGAGGCCACGCGCTCGAGAACTTCCGCCTGCCCGGGCGCGGCGAAGAGCTGCCCAATTTTCGGCGCAGCGCCAGCGGTTAGATATTTATCGCGCGCGGATCCTTGCAGCGCTTGCGTGTTTTGCGCCCAATCAAAGGCGACTTTTGGGGCAACTGGCACGCCCGCGCGGGCATAATGAATGGCGGGTGCTAGGGTGTCTTTTAATGGCAATGCGCCGAAATCTTTTGCCAGGGTGCAAAATCCGTCTATCGCGCCGGGTATTGTCACGGCATCGACGCTGTGCAGCGGCACCGTGCCATGGCCCGCATCTCGCAGGGCGGCTGCATTGGCAGCCACCGGCGCGCGTCCCGATCCGTTGAGGGCGACAACGTTTGCGGTTGGATCCTTTTGGATCAGGGCAAACATATCTCCGCCAATGCCAGTCATTTGTGGCTCACAGATGCCTAATAAGACCGCCGCTGCAATTGCTGCATCCGCCGCGTTACCGCCCGCTTTCAAGATATCAATCGCTGTAGCGGCGGCCAAAGGGTGAGAGGTCGCGACCATGCCGTTGGTTGCAAAGACGGCCGATCGGCCGGGAAGGTGAAAATCGCGCATGTGCTGTTGAGCCTTATAAATTGAATTTATCCAAACATAGCGGATAATGCGGCGGAGGCGAGGGGGCTGTGCCGGGTTTATGATTTTCTGATGCAAAGCCTTGCCCCCAAGGCATTGGGCGCGTCATAAGTGGGCAGCAACTGTTTCAAAGAGGCGCGTTATGGAAGATGTTTATATCGTAGGAGCGGCCCGTACGCCGATGGGTGGGATGCAGGGGGCTTTGGCCGATGCATCCGCGAGTCAGCTGGGCGGTGTCGCGATTGCAGCGGCGCTTGCTGCCGGTGACGTTGCACCGGATGATGTGGATGAGTTGCTGATGGGCTGCGTCTTGCCCGCTGGGCAGGGCCAAGCGCCAGCCCGACAAGCGGGATTTGCTGCGGGATTGGGAGAAGATGTCCCCGCAACCACGATCAACAAAATGTGTGGCTCGGGCATGAAAACCACCATGATGGGGTATGATCAATTGGCGTTGGGTCACGGTCAGGTGATGGTCACGGGCGGCATGGAAAGTATGACCCAAGCGCCCTACCTGTTGCCCAAAATGCGCGGTGGTGCGCGGCTGGGACATGGCCAAGTGCAAGACAGCATGTTTCTTGATGGCCTTGAGGATGCTTATGACAAAGGGCGTTTGATGGGCACTTTTGCTGAGGATTGCGCGATGCATTTTCAATTCTCCCGCGCCGCACAAGATGCTTATGCGCTGCGCTCCCTCGAGCGGGCGTTGGCCGCGCAGGCCAGCGGCGCGGTCGCGGCCGAAATTGCCCCGGTGACAGTGGCGGGGCGCAAAGCGAAGGTTGAGGTTGCCATGGATGAGCAACCCGGCACTGCGCGGCCAGATAAAATTCCACATTTGAAACCCGCGTTCCGTGAGGGTGGCACGGTGACGGCGGCCAATTCTTCGTCGATTTCTGATGGGGCGGCGGCCTTGGTTTTGGCCAATGCCTCTGGTCTTGCGGCGAAAGGCTATACCCCGCGGGCGCGCGTAATGGGCCACGCCAGCCATGCACAAGCGCCCGGTTGGTTTACCACCGCCCCCGTGCCAGCGGCCCGAAAACTGTTGGATCGTCTCGGCTGGAGCGTTGCGGATGTAGACTTATGGGAGGTCAACGAGGCCTTTGCTGTGGTGCCCATGGCCTTTATGCATGAGATGGAACTTTCTCCGGATGTTGTAAATGTCTATGGCGGTGCTTGCGCTTTGGGTCACCCGATCGGCGCCTCGGGCGCGCGAATCTTGGTAACCTTGCTAAACGCTTTGGAACGGCATGATCTCAAGCGCGGTGTTGCGGCGATTTGCATCGGTGGAGGCGAGGGCACTGCCATTGCCATTGAACGCATGTAAAGGCCGCGGATATGGCACGGGTAAATTATGAAGACTTGAGCAAAACCATCGCAAGCCTTTGTGCTGGCGAGGACGATGTGATTGCCCTTATGGCCAGTGTGGTCTGTGAGCTGCATCACAGCGATGATCGCTTCGATTGGACGGGGTTTTATCGTGTAACCGGACCGGAAATGCTCAAGATTGGCCCCTATCAAGGTGGGCATGGTTGTCTGCAAATCCCGTTCTCACGCGGAGTTTGTGGCGCAGCGGCGCGCTTGAAAGCCACGCAATTGGTGCCGGATGTAGAGGCCTTTGAGGGCCATATTGCTTGCGCCAGCTCGACTCGATCTGAGTTGGTTTTGCCCGTGTTCAACAGCGCCGGTGATGTGATGGCTGTGCTCGATATCGACAGCGATCAACCTGATGCATTTACCCACGAGGATGCAAAGGCTTTGGAGGCCATTCTGGCTTCGGTTTTTAGCATGTAAACACCCGTGAAAATTTATTGCTTTTTTTCATGGCTTCTGCCAACCATAAATTTGAGAATGAAAAAATGCTGGAAAATTTCACGCAATGCTGCACGGTCAGACAGATCTAAACACCCTTGGAGCCGACATTCGGGCGCTGCGTAAGGCGCGGGGATTGACCCTTGCTGAGTTGGCGCAAACCCTTGGGCGTTCGGTGGGATGGTTGAGCCAGGTTGAGCGGGATATGTCCGAGCCTGGGATTAATGATTTGCGCGACTTGGCCCGGGCCTTGGATGTGTCGATTTCATCTCTGTTTGGGTCTGGTCCCGCGCCGGCCGATGAGGCTGGCTATGTCGTGCGCAAAAACAGCAGACGCCCAATTGGAAGCCGCGAAGCCGGTTTGGTCGAAGAACTGCTGTCTCCCGATCTGACAGATGACTTCGAGATGCTCCATTCCACATTTGAACCGGGTGCAAAGCTAAATCCCGCGGTTTCCCGCCCCACCCAGGAGGTGGGATATATTCTTTCTGGGCAATTGAAGCTTTGGATCGGCGATGCAGATTATCTTTTGGCGCCCGGTGACAGTTTTCGGATCAAGGGCGAATTTTTCCGCTGGGAAAACCCCACAGACAAGCCCTGCCAGGTGATCTGGGTAATCGCGCCGCCGGTGTATTGATGACATTTCAGGGCTGGATCATATTTGCGGGATTTTGGGTGGTTTTCGTGACAACACCCGGTCCCAATGCCGTCAATTGCATCAGCAATGGCATGAGCTTTGGCCTGCGCCGGGGTCTTTGGGCTGTGTTGGCGATTTTAACGCAAGCGACTGCTTTCCTGATCTTATCGGCCTATGGCATCACCGCATTGCTCTTGGCATCACCCACAGCATTTTTTGCGGCCAAGCTGATCGGTGCGGCGGTTTTGATCTTTCTGGGCATGCGCGGTTGGATCATGGCAGCCACTCCGCCCAAGCTCAATCCAGCGGCCGGCTCCATCTATGGGCGTGCTTTGGCGATTGCGACGATCAATGCAAAGTCGGTGGCAGGATATTTGGCTGCGTTCAGTCAATTTGTTCAGCCTGATGTGCCCATTTGGGATCAAATGGCGGTGATTATGCCCACAGCTTTGGGTCTGACTGCACTGTCCTATACGGGCTATACGGCTTTGGGTGCCGCTTTCGGCAAATCGGCCATGGCCAAAGTCTTCAATGTCTCTTTGCGGCGCGGGCTGGCGCTTTGCTTTATCGTCTATGGGCTTTTGCTTGGTGGCAGCTCCATGCGGAGCACGGCATGAGGGAGACGTTGCGATGATCTGGGAAATCCTTTGGGGATTTGAGCCTGCTCTGATCACCGGGTTTGTGATCGCTGGTTTGATCTTAAACCTCACACCCGGGGCAGATTTCCTGTTTATTACGTCCAGTGGTCTGTCGGGCGGTCCGCGCATGGGCGTGGCAGCGGCACTGGGTGTGAACCTTGGTATTGTGGTGCATATTTTGGCGGCGGCCGCTGGGCTGTCGGCTTTGTTATTGGCGCATCCGGCGGCCTATGATGCCATCCGACTCTGCGGTGCGGCTTATTTGGCTTGGATGGCCGTGCAGGCTTGGCGCAGCAGCAGCACCCTGGCCCGCCCGCGCAGCGGCCGCGGTGTTTGGCAGGCGGCGCGGCGTGGGTTTTTCATCAATGTATCGAATCCGAAAACCGCACTTTTTATCTTTGCCTTTATTCCGCAATTCACCGACCCCGCCATTGGCCCGATATGGGTGCAAATCTTGATCCTTGGTACAATATTTCTGGTGAACGGGGCGTTGTTCACGCTCTGCCTTGGTGCAGGGTCCGGCTATTTCGCAGCTGCGCTGGGTGCGCGCGCTGGCGTTTTGAACAAAATATCTGCAATTTTACTCGGCGGGCTGGCGGCCCGTTTGATCATCGACTGAGGGAGACCAAAATGAGTGATTTTCCAACCACGGCAAGGGTTGTCATTATCGGAGGCGGCGTTGTTGGCGTGTCGACCCTGTATCATTTGGCCAAAGCCGGGTGGACCGATTGTGTCTTGCTCGAGAAAAATGAGCTGACCGCCGGTTCAACCTGGCATGCGGCGGGCAATTGCCCGTCCTTCTCAACCAGCTGGGCTATTATGAATATGCAGCGCTATTCGCTGGGCCTCTATGCCGGTTTGGCCGAGGAGGTGGATTATCCGATGAATTATCATGTGACGGGCTCTATTCGCCTGGCTCATGACAAAAACCGGATGCTGGAGTTTGAGCGTGCGCGCACGATGGGCCGCTATCAGGGCTTGGGCATTGAGATGATGTCCGTGTCAGATATGAAAGATGCCTATCCCTTCTTGGAAACGCATGATCTGGCTGGCGGGCTTTGGGATCCCGATGACGGGGATATTGACCCAGCCCAGCTCACCCAAGCCCTAGCCAAAGGTGCCCGGGATATGGGTGCCAGTGTTCAGCGGTTTTGCCCGGCGACAGGGGTCACGCAGGTGGGAGATGAATGGATTGTCCACACAGACAAAGGCGATATCCGCTGCGAGAAAGTGGTCAATTGCGCCGGTTATTATGCTCAACGCGTAGGGGAATGGTTCAAACCCTATGGTGGTCGTACTGTGCCTATGACGGTGATGAGTCATCAATATTTTCTGACCGAAGAAATTCCTGAATTGAAGGAATGGACAGAGGCCAATGGGCGCAAAGTGCCGCTCTTACGGGATGTGGATTCCTCCTATTACCTGCGGCAGGATAAACACGGGTTGAACCTTGGCCCCTATGAGCGCAATTGCAAAGCCCATTGGGTGACGCCCGAAGATCCTATGCCTGAGGATTTCAGCTTCCAGCTCTATCCTGACGATCTCGAGCGTTTGGAGTGGTATATTGAAGACGCCATGGCGCGGGTTCCGATTTTGGGATCTCAAGGCGTGGGCCGGGTGATCAACGGCCCTATCCCCTATGCGCCTGACGGGCTTCCGCTGATCGGTCCCATGCCAGGTGTGAAGAACGCCTATGAAGGTTGCGTCTTCACATTTGGCATCACCCAAGGGGGTGGAGCCGGCAAGGTCTTGGCGGAATGGATCACGGAAGGGGAAACCGAATGGGACATGTGGGCGGTCGATCCGCGCCGCTATACGGATTACACGGATCAAGACTATTGTGACCGCAAAGCCATGGAAGTTTATGGTCACGAATATGCCATGCATTTCCCGCATCACGAATGGCCCGCCGGGCGGGACAAAAAACTCTCGCCGGTGCATGACAAGGTGATTGCCGCGGGCGGTGTGATGGGGGCTTATAATGGTTGGGAACGCGCCAATTGGTTTGCTCAGCCCGGAGATGACACCTCCCATGAGGCCACTCAGACTTGGGAAAGACAGGGCCCATGGGCCCAGCGGATCCGCGAAGAGGCCGAGGCCGTGCGCGATCATTGCGGTGTCTTGGATTTGCCCGGCTTCAGCCGTTTTAATCTGACAGGCGACGGCGCCGCAGAATTCTTGCGCGGTAAAATTACCGGCGGCTTGCCAAAGATTGGCCGTATGAATCTGGCCTATTTTGCCGACAATCGGGGCCGGATTTTGACGGAGATGTCGGTTGTGCGCCATGCGGAGGAGCATTTTACATTGATCACAGCCGCCAGTGCGCAATGGCATGATTATGACGTGCTCAATTCGGATCTGCCTAGTGGTGTGGAGCTGGTGGACCATACGAAAGACTTTTCAACTTTGATTGTCACGGGGCCCAAAGCCCGCGATGTTATGATCCAAATGGGGACGGATGCGGATCTGTCTTTGGGGTGGTTGACCCATCAAACGGCACAGGTGGCCGGGCAAGAGTGCGCGCTTCTGCGGGTGTCTTTTGCCGGTGAGCTTGGCTGGGAAATTCATGCAAAAAATGCCAATATGCCAGCATTGTATGATGCAGTCATTGCAGCTGGGGCCAAACCCTTTGGCATGTATGCACTCAATAGCCTGCGGATCGAAAAAGGATACCGCGCGTGGAAAGGCGATCTGTCCACCGATTACAGTCTTTTGGAAGCGGGGCTTGAGAGGTTTGTTAAATTGGACAAGCCCCAAGATTTCCCTGGCAAAGCCGCCTTGCAGAACGAAAAACAACAGGGTCGCAAAAAGGCTTTTGCCAGCCTGATTGTGGAGGCGGGTGCCTATGATGCGCCCTATATGTCAACGATTTGGCATGATGGTGTGGTGGTGGGGGAAACCACCTCGGGTGACTTTGGGTACCGTGTTGGTAAGTCCATCGCCTTGGCCATGTTGCGCCCCGATTTGGCCATGCCAGGAACAGAGGTTGAAGTTGAAATTTTTGGGCAACGCTGCAAGGCCGTGGTGCAGGATGATCAACCGCTTTGGGATCCAAAAAATGAGCGCTTGCGCAGCTGATAAGGAGCGAATGTGATGATAATTCTCGATGGTGGTATGGGCCAAGAATTGGTCAAACGTGCCGGAAAGGCCACGGATTTGTGGTCTATGCAGGCCTTGCTCGACAGCCCGGAAATGGTGCGTGCCGTGCATGACGAATATTTTGCTGCCGGTGCGCAGATTGCCACCACCAATACCTATTCGGTTCTGCCCGACCGGCTGGAGAGCAAAGGCTTGGCCGATAAACTCCGCCCGATGACGGTCTTGGCCTGCGAAATGGCTGTGGCCGCTCGGGATGCCCATGGATCCGGGCAGGTTGCCGGTTCATTGGGTCCAATTGGTTTCTCCTATCAACCAGATAAGGCACCACCGGCCGAGCAGGCTGCCGAAACCTATGCAGACATTGCGCGCCTTCATGCGGATTATGTGGATTTTCATCTTCTGGAAACCATGGCCTCGGTAGATCAAGCGCGCGGGGGCTTGATGGGCGCCGGGGTGACGGGCAAACCGATCTATGTCTCCCTCTCTGTGGATGACAGCGATGGCACCAAACTGCGATCAGGGGAGCCTTTGGCTGATGCGATTGCGATGCTCAAGACCTTTGATCCCGCCGCGGTTTTGATCAATTGCTCCTTGCCTGAAGCGGTCTCGCAGGGCTTGCCGATCTTGACCGGTCACGGGTTTACCCTGGGCGCCTATGCCAATGGATTCACAGGCATTCATGAGGAGTTTAATTCGATCCATGCGACGGTGGATCTGCTGAAATCTCGAACAGATTTGGGTCCGGCGGAATATCTCGCCTTTGCCCAGGAGTGGGCCAAAATCGGGGCGGAAATTATTGGCGGTTGCTGTGAGGTGGGCCCGGCACATATCGCTCTTTTGGCACAGGAACTGGGAGATTAATTCGATGCTTAATGCTGCCGCAGTGGCCTGTATTGAACAGGTGCGATTGGGGTTTGTGGCCTCTGTGACATCGGGAGGGCGGCCCTCTGTGTCACCGAAAGGAACCTTTGTGGTTTTGGATGAGCGCAAGATTGCTTTTGCCGAAATTCGCTCGCCCGGCACCATCAGCAACATTGGTCACAGCCCCGAGGTGGAGGTCAATTTTGTTGATAGTTTTCGCCGCAAGGGCTGGCGGATGCGCGGGGTCACGCAAATATTGCGCCGTGGCAGTGCGGATTTTGAGGAGATCTTTCCCAAGTGGGACGCGCTCTGGGCAGACCTATCCGCGCGCATACGGGCCATTGTTGTGATCAAAGTGAGCGAGGTCAAACCGCTCTCCACCCCGCCCTATGATGATGGGGTGACGGAGGCGGAAATGATTGCTCTTTACAAAGAAAAATACGCGAAGATGTATCCCTAGGGATCATCTTGCACATCAATTTAAATTCCATAGGAGATGGAAATGGCTGAGGTTCCTACAAAAGCGCGTGCGGTCATTATTGGCGGCGGGGTTATTGGCTGCTCATTGGCGTATCATTTGGCAAAATTGGGCTGGAGTGATGTTGTATTGCTAGAACGCAAACAATTGACCTCAGGCACCACATGGCACGCAGCGGGCTTGATTGCGCAACTTCGGGCGACGGCCAATATGACGAAATTGGCGAAATACAGCCAAGAACTTTATGGCAATTTGGAAGCGGAAACCGGCGTTGCCACTGGGTTCAAACGCTGCGGTTCGATTACTGTGGCTTTGACCGAAGAGCGCCGGGAGGAAATTTATCGTCAAGCGGCTATGGCACGGGCCTTTGGGGTGGATGTCGAAGAAATCACCCCCGCGGAGGTTAAAGCAAAATACGAGCATCTCAATATTGATGGGGTGACCGGTGGAGTTTGGTTGCCTCTGGATGGCCAAGGCGATCCGGCCAATATCGCGCTGGCTCTGGCCAAGGGCGCGCGTCAGATGGGTGCGCAGGTGTTTGAGCAAACCAAAGCCATGGGTGTAACACGCGCGGGTCGCCGGATCACAGCGGTGCAGTGGCAGAATGAGCAGGGCGAAAGCGGCTCCATCGCATGCGAGAATGTGATCAACTGTGGTGGCATGTGGGGCCATGAGGTTGGGCGGATGCTGGGCATTAATGTTCCGCTCCAGGCCTGCGAGCATTTTTATATCGTCAGTGAGGCGATTGAGGGGCTGAGCCAAATGCCGGTGCTGCGCGTGCCCGATGAATGTGCGTATTATAAAGAGGATGCGGGCAAAATGCTCCTTGGGGCTTTTGAGCCGGTTTCAAAGCCTTGGGCCATGGAGGGCATTCCGGCTGATTTTGAATTTGATCAATTGCCGGAGGATTTCGACCATTTTGAGCCCATTTTGGAAAAGGCTGTCTCTCGCATGCCGATGTTGGGTTCGGCGGGGATCCATACGTTTTTCAACGGACCAGAGAGCTTTACCCCCGATGATGCCTATCACCTCGGATTGGCGCCGGAGATGGACAATGTTTGGGTGGCGGCCGGGTTCAACTCTGTTGGCATTCAATCTGCGGGTGGCGCGGGGCAGGCTCTGGCGCAATGGATGGAAGATGGTCAAAAACCTTTTGATCTTGGGGATGTAGACATTGGCCGGATGCAACCGTTTCAGGGAAACAAACATTATTTGTTTGAACGCTCAAAGGAAACGCTTGGCCTGCTTTACGCCGATCACTTCCCCTATCTGCAAAAAAAGACAGCCCGTGGTGTGCGGCGCACGCCGTTTCATCATCATCTCAAGGAAAATGGCGCGGTCTTTGGCGAATTGGCCGGGTGGGAGAGGGCCAATTGGTTTGCCAATCCCGGACAAGATCCAAGCTATGCCTATAGCTGGAAGCGGCAAACTTTCTTTGACAATGTGGCTGCAGAACACAAGGCGGTGCGCAGCAACCTTGGGCTTTATGATATGTCCTCTTTCGGCAAAATTCGGGTGGAAGGGCCGGATGCCTGTGCGTTCATGAACTACATCGGTGGCGGTCAATATGATGTGCCCTTGGGTAAGATCGTCTACACGCAATTTCTAAATGACCGGGCTGGGATCGAGGCTGACGTCACCGTTACCCGGTTGTCTGAAACTTGTTATCTGGTGGTCACCCCTGCCGCGACCCGTCTGGCGGATCAAACCTGGATGATGCGCCACAAAGGGGCGTTCAATGTTGTGATAACGGATGTCACCGCAGGGGAAGCTGTCTTGGCCGTTATGGGGCCAAATGCCCGCAAACTTTTAGAGCGGGTTTCTCCCAATGATTTCAGCAATGCCCACAATCCCTTTGGGACGGCGCAAGAGATTGAGCTGGGCATGGGGCTGGCGCGGGCGCATCGGGTCACCTATGTGGGCGAGCTGGGCTGGGAGGTTTACGTCAGCGCCGATATGGCGGGCCATGCCTTTGAAACGATCTGGCAGGCGGGACAACAGATGGAGGCTAAACTCTGCGGCATGCATATGATGGACAGCTGCCGTATCGAAAAAGGTTTCCGACATTTTGGCCATGACATCACCTGCGAGGACCATGTTCTGGAGGCGGGATTGGGCTTTGCGGTGAAGACAGATAAAGCTGAGTTCATCGGCCGCGATGCGGTGTTGCGCAAGAAGGACGCGGGGCTTGATGCGCGCATGGTACAGTTCAAACTGACCGATCCAGAGCCGCTTTTGTACCACAATGAACCGGTCCTGCGGGATGGTGAGATTGTCGGTTACCTATCGTCTGGCAATTATGGCCATCATCTTGGTGGCGCGATTGGCTTGGGATATGTGCCCTGCGCGGGTGAGAGCGCGGCAGAGGTTCTGGCTTCCTCCTATGAAATCGACGTCGCTGGAACGCGGGTTGTGGCGGAAGCGTCGCTCAAGCCGCTTTACGATCCGACAGGCGCGCGCGCCAAAGCTTAGGGCATCTAGGAAGGCGCCTTCGGGCGCCTTTCCACATTAACCATAAAGTAACTTTTCCGGCTCATTTCCATTGAGTTTCGTTGATCGCATTTCGCCATCAAGTTAATATCGGGTTAACAAATTCCCCTGCACCTCGATTGGCCCAAAACATAAGCCATTGAGTAATATTAATTTTAATGGATGCCATGCAACGTTTTAACCGAATTTCAGCGGTGATCTGCCTTTTATTGTCCTGCGCGCCGCGCGCCTATGCCCAGGACAATCGGCACGGTGAAACCATGGGTGCTGCAGTCGCAAAGACCAAGCTTGCCGGGGTGTATCAACATGGTCACAGCGGCTTGCAAGACCCTGCAAAGGCACTTGCGGGGTTTCATAGGGCTGCGTCTCAAGGGGACGTTGAGGCGCAATACAATCTGGCCAAAATGTACGAGGACCAAGACAGCGTATTATTCGACTATAGCAAGGCCCATAGTTGGTACCGATTGGCCGCCACCAATGGGCACCGCGGTGCGCAAAGCCGCTTGGGACTCTTGTTCGAATTTGGAAAGGGCGTGGCGCAAAGCAGGGTGCAGGCGCATATGTGGTACAGCATTGCCTTTTCAAACGGAAATAAAGCCGCCGCATTTTGGCGGGATTCTCTGGCAGGTGATCTTGAGCCCTACGAAATTTTGACCGCGCAAATCTTAGCGCAGGAATGCCTTAGCAGTCGATATCGCAATTGTGGCGGTTGAGGTGGTGGTCAAGTCACCCTCCACATGCGGGCCGTGGCGCCGTCGGTTTTGTCAACTTGGGATCTGCTGGGTGGCGCAATGGATGCCTCCGCCAATTTCCCCCAAAGGATCTGTATTGAGCGTGACAATTTCGCGGTTGGGATAATGGCGTTGCAAGGCCAGCTGGGCAATGCGGTCGGTCGTGGCATCGCCAAATTGTGGGGCAATCACCGCGCCGTTGCAGACATAAAAATTGACATAGGAGGCTACAAAATCAAGCTTAAGACGTTTGCGGTGATGGCTGGGCTCTGGAATCACATCAACTGCAAGGCCGGCACTGACCAGCGTGTCATATGTTTCCTGAGCCTCCCTATGGAACGGATCATCGGGATCGGGAGTGGGCGGTAGATTGAGCAATACCCGGCTCGGACCGGTGAACCGTGCCAGACTGTCGATATGATAATCAGTGATATCTTGCCCCTTAACGCCTTTTGACCATATCAAACGCTCTGCCCCAAAGGCCGCTTTCAAGCGGGATGCGATTTGATCACGACTGAGACCTGGATTGCGATTGTCGATGACCCAGCTGCTTTCATGGGCGATCAACGTGCCGTCGCCATCCTGCTCTACGCCGCCGGCCTCACCGACAAGGCCGCTGTCATGGACTGCAAAGCCCAGTGCTTGCGCCGTAGCCTGCGCCACTTCTTTGTCATAGCGATGGTACTGTTTGCGGCCCCAGCCATTGAATTGAATGTGGCTGAGCACGCGCTCACCGGCTGTGTTGCGGGCAATCAGAGGGCCAGCGTCGCGGGCCCAGAGATCTTCGGTTGGGATATCCCAGAGTGTGACGCCGGCGCTCAAACGCGGACGGATCGTGCTGTGCAGCGCTGCGTCCGCGCAGAGAATCACGGGTTCGAAGAGGGCAATGCTATTGGCGATTTCTGTGATGCAGCGCTGCAGCAAACTGCGAAAGGCCCGGTTAGGATAGATCTGACGACTGGCTGGCCACATCATCACGGTGGCATCGTGTGGGGTGTCTTCGGCCGGCACGATGAACCCAGGCGGCACCCCCGCCACCTCCGCATGTGCAGGCAGAGCTGGGGCGGCGCATACGGCCAAGGACTGAGCAAGGAAGCGGCGGCGACGCATGGCGGCTCCGTTGGTTTGCTGGCGGTCAAGGGGCACCGGAAGCGCCATGCCGCGTTGATTTGAAATGATTTTATGAGATTTACTGTCCATTTTCAAGAGGCGATACCCGCCCAGGTATGGCGTAAGAATCGCAAGGATCCTTACGCACATTCCTTGCGGTCAACTCATGTCCTACTTTTCGACATCCTGAACTTGCTCTTGGATTTCCAAATATGCAGAAAATAAATCGGATTCACTCACAACACCGATCATTTTTCCACTCGGTTCCTCAATCACCGGGATCGTTTCGCCAACAAAACCTGACGCCACTTCTATGGCTTCGAGCATGTTTTGATCTGATTTTAAACGCAATGGCCTGCGGTCCATGATCTCCCGCACCGCCTGATCTTTATCAGCCTTGATCAGGTGAATAATCGACAGTTTACCTTCCAAGTTACCCTCTTGAGACAGGCAATATGCCTCGGTTTTCCCTGCTTGGCTGAGGTGTTTTAACACGGTGGCAACCGTCGAATTTGAAGGCGTGGATACAAAATCATTATGAGCGCGCTCAATCACGCGCGCTTGAGATAAGCTAAACTTGCCACGGCCAAATCTTAGATCAATCCCCCTATCCAAAAGCTGGCGATCAAAAAATGAATTTCCGAATAAATTGGAAGAAATAACTTGGCTCACGATCACCGCAAGCAATGTAATGAGCGTGAACTCATAGGAAAGCGTGAGCTCTAAAACGATAAATATCGTCGCCAATGGCGCACCAACGACGGAGGCCGCAACAGACGCCATACCCGCTAAAGCCAAAGCCATGCCCAACCCCGGCAAACCGATAAGGGCGAAACATTTGGCTAATACAGCACCCGTAGCTGCACCAATCAAGAGCGAAGGTGAAAAAATTCCTCCAAAGAAGCCAAAGCCAAGGCACAGACTGGTTATGACAATTTTGACCAAAAGTAAGGATAAAATGAAAACCAGACTTCCCTGGATATTTAATACCGACGCCAAAACACCCGTACCAAGGCCCAGAGCCTCGGGTATGAAAAGGCTAACCGTAATCACCGCCAGCACGGCGACAAAAATAGTCTGATAAACAGGTCGATTTAATCGAGCATTCAAGCTGGCAAAATACCGCAAGCTGTGCATGAAAATGATCGCCACCAATCCAAAGACGACCCCAGCGATGGCAACGGGTAAAAATGCACTTACCAAGCTCGGACCGACTTCCACTATTTCGAGCGGATGCGGTATATTAAAAAAATAACTCTCCATCGCAGCCGCCACAATCGCACTTGTCGCGATCGGAGCCATCGCACTTGGCGAATAATGTCTTAAAATTGCCTCATGCGCGAAAATTACACCCGCAATCGGAGCGGCAAAACCAGAAGAAATCGCCGCAGCGACACCGCAACCTATGACCACATCCGTCCCAATCCTTAGGTTGAGTAGCTTTTTTGCGGCCGTGCCAGCCGTGGCACCAAAATGAACCAAAGGGCCATATTGACCAACCGAGGCATATCCAGCGGCCGAAACCAATGCGGCTATCGTCGATGCTATACCTGTCTTTATATCCAATTCATTGGTGGTTTGATGAGCGGCATAAATAGAGTCCGCCGGTCCATTCCACTTTGAGATACCGAAGATCTTTCTCAAAAATAAAATTGATAATGCTGCCAATATTATAAAAACGCATATCTTGATATCTAAAGTGAATATGCCCAGTTGTATAAAACGCGCATCCACAAACAAATCTATATTTTGAGCGAAGTGTACAAGGTAGACAAATCCACCCACTATTACAGATACTATCACACCAATAGCAGCTCCAACGCCTGAGCCTGCGTAAACATTTACGATGGATTTTGGTGGTAATTTCAGCTCAAAATGTTTGATTTCACACCCCCTTTTCAAACTAATGAACGGACCAATCTGAAATTTCAACTTATTTTTGCCGCCGGCTGGTCTGATTGCACAAGCGCCAGCCGTGAGAAATCTGCAGCACCATCAGATCTGGTAAACCCATGGCGATGCGCGAAATTGCATGGCCCCCAAGCAACACCCCAATCTTGGGTGTTCAAGCCCCCAAAACAGCAGCACGAATTGAGTGACATAGGGCCTCTAGCCTTGGCGGCAGATCGTTCCATGTCGCTTTGTCTCTCTGAGAAAGACAAAAGGCTTAGGCCGCTAAGCCTAAGCCTTTGTATGAGTGGTGAGCCCTGATGGGTTCGAACCATCGACCTACTGATTAAAAGTCAGTTGCTCTACCGGCTGAGCTAAGGGCCCACTGCGGCGGTGTCTAGAAAGGGTAGAGGGCGGGGTCAAGGGCTTTTCTGATCTATTGCTGGATTCCTCTTAATTACACCGATATATGGCCATCATGACGCAGCAGATTTCCTTTATGAAGATGCATGGGCTCGGCAATGACTTTGTTATTGTCGATTCGCGCGGGCATGGGCCAGTGATTTCGGCAGAAATTGCCCGCGGATTAGGGAATCGTCATCTGGGTGTGGGGTTTGACCAACTGGCGGTGATAAGTGATTCGCCGCAGGCGGATGTCGCCTTAACCTTTTTCAACGCAGATGGCTCGACCGCGGGCGCTTGCGGCAATGCCACGCGCTGCGTTGCGCAATATGAGATGCAGCGTTTGGGGCGCAAGACCCTCTCTTTGATTACGGAGCGCGGTGTCTTGCAGGCTTGTCAGGAGGGCGCTTTGGTGAGCGTCAATATGGGTCATCCCATGCTGATGTGGGATGAGGTGCCCTTGGCACGGGAAATGGAGACTTTGCATCTGCCGCTTGAAGGTCGACCGACGGCCACAGGCATGGGCAATCCGCATTGCACGTTTTTTGTCGAAGATGCCGAAGCGGTAGATTTGGCGCAATTGGGACCAAGGTTTGAACATGACCCTCTGTTTCCTGAGCGCACCAATGTGCAATTTGCCCATGTTATGGCACAGAACCGCCTGCGGATGCGGGTCTGGGAGCGCGGTGTGGGGGTGACTTTGGCCTCTGGCTCCTCATCTTGCGCCACGGCGGTTGCGGCGGCGCGTCTTGGCCTCACCGGGCGGAGGGTCGAAATTCAGCTCGACGGCGGTTTGATTGACATCGATTGGCGTGAAGATGGTGTCTGGATGACGGGCGCAACCATGCATGTGTTTGACGGCGTGCTGACTGCGCAATTTTTGGAGAGCCTCCAATGAATGCGCCAATCTTTTCAAATCATGGCTGCCGGTTGAACATGTATGAAACCGAGGCGATGAAAGAGCTGGCAGGTCAATCGGGCCTCACTGATACGGTGGTGGTGAATACCTGCGCTGTGACTGCGGAGGCGGTGCGCAAAGCCAAGCAAGACATACGCAAGCTGCGTCGCACACACCCGCAAGCCAAGTTGATCGTAACCGGTTGCGCTGCGCAGACCGAGCCTGAGACCTTTGCGCAGATGTCCGAAGTGGATGTTGTGCTTGGGAACACGGAAAAAATGCAGCCAGACACTTGGGCCGGGTTGGCCGGAGAGTATGGCACAGAGCCGGTGCAGGTCGATGACATCATGTCTGTTACCGAAACGGCGGGTCATTTGATCGACGGTTTCGGAACCCGCAGCCGCGCTTATGTGCAAGTGCAAAATGGCTGTGATCACCGCTGTACGTTTTGCATTATCCCATTTGGTCGCGGCAATTCGCGCTCTGTGCCGGCTGGGGTTGTGGTGGATCAAGTCAAAAGACTGGTGGATCGCGGCTATGCGGAGATTGTTCTGACGGGTGTGGATATGACAAGTTGGGGCGCAGATCTGCCGGCGACCCCGCGTTTGGGGGATTTGGTGCTTCGGATCCTGAAACTGGTTCCAGATTTGCCCCGCCTGCGGATCAGCTCAATTGATTCCATTGAAGTGGATCCAGCATTGATGCAGGCCATTGCCACAGAGCCGCGTTTGATGCCGCATTTACACCTGTCTTTGCAGCATGGCGACGACCTAATTTTGAAGCGCATGAAGCGGCGACATTTGCGCGATGATGCCATTCGGTTCACAGAGGAGGCGCTGCGCCTGCGCCCTGAGATGACCTTTGGGGCGGATATTATCGCAGGGTTCCCAACTGAAACCGAAGCCCATTTTGAGAATTCCTTGGCGCTGGTTCGAGACTGCAACCTCACGTGGCTACACGTCTTTCCCTATTCGGTGCGCAACGGAACCCCTGCGGCCCGCATGCCGCAAGTTAACGGCCGCGCGATCAAAGACCGCGCCGCCCGTCTTCGCCAGGCCGGAGAGCGCCAGGTTGCGCGCCATCTGGCGGCTCAGATCGGACAAACGCACAGCGTGTTGATGGAGAGGCCCACTATGGGCCGAACACAGCAATTTGCCGAAGTGACTTTTGATCATGCGCAACAGGAAGGTCAGATTATCTCTGCGGAGATCACATCGACCTCTGGCACGCAATTGCACGGGCGGGCCGCGTGAGCTTGGATGTGTCGCCACCTGTCTTATACAGCTTTCGACGCTGCCCCTATGCCATGCGTGCGCGGCTTGCGATTTTGGCGTCGGGTGTGAGCGTGGAGCTGCGCGAGATCGTGTTGCAGCAGAAGGCGCCAGAATTTCTCGCCAGTTCCCCCAAGGGCACCGTGCCCGTTTTGGTGACGCCCACCGTGGTGATTGAGGAGAGCTTTGACGTGATGCTCTGGGCTTTGGAACGCTCAGATCCAGAAGGTTGGTTGGCCATGCCAGAGGCGGGATATGATTGGATTGCGCGCTGTGATGGGCCGTTCAAAACCGCATTGGATCACACGAAATACGCCGTGCGCTATCCCGAGCTAGACCCTGAACAAGAGCGCGGACGGGCGGCGGAATTTTTGGCGGATTTAGATCTGAAAATTGCCGGTTCAGATTGGCTTTTTGGCCCAAAATGCACCCTGGCCGATATGGCAATTGTGCCATTCGTGCGGCAATTTGCCAACAGTGACCGCAGCTGGTTTGACGCGCAGCCCTGGCCAAATCTGCAGCGCTGGCTCTCTGAATTTTTGGCGTCGGATCGTTTTGCCGCGATCATGACAAAATACCCCAAATGGCAGGTCGGCGATCCACCTGTGTTGTTTCCAAACCCGGCGTGATTATTTGCGTCGCAGCGTGTCACCATAGGCGATCTTGGGTGATAGCTCGATCACATTGCTCATAGGCTCCAGCGTGGGATCATTGCGCGAGGCGATAATTTTGGCCGCCATTTGACCAATCTCAAAACGGCAGCTGTCCATCGTGGCCAGCCTTTGCGGTAACCCGTCAATCAGTTCGACTTTGTTGAATCCCGCCAAACCCATTTGCCCGGGAACCGATATGCCCTGTTCACGCAGATGTAAAAGCCCGCCTGCACCAATCATATCATTGGAATAATACATAAAGTCTAGTTCTGGGGAGCGTTCCATCATTGCGGCGGTCATCTCGCGGCCTTTGGCCAAAGCTGACCCGCCGGTGTAAAACTCCTGATCCATGATCTCGACACCCTGTTTGCCCAAAGCCTGGGTGAAGCCCTCAAAGCGCTTGCGGGCTCGGTGGTCGAGAGGCATTTGCGTGCCCATGAACCCGATATTTTGGTAGCCAGATTTCAAAATAGCTTCCGCCATTTTGCGGCCGGCGCGCCGGTGGGAAATGCCGACCATCGCATCAATGGGTTCGCCGTCAATATCCATGATTTGCACCACAGGAATTCCCGAGTTGATGAGCATCGCCCGCGAGGTCTCCGATTGCTCAAGCCCGGCAATGATCACGCCGGAGGGACGCCAAGAGAGCATTTCATAGAGCACTTTCTCTTCGCGCTCTGGCAGATAATTTGTCACCCCAACGACAGGTTGCAAGGGGGTGTCATCCAATGCGTCGGATATCCCGGTCATCACTTCGGGAAAAACCATATTTGACAAAGACGGAATAATCACCGCCACCAAATTCACCCGCTGCGAGGCCAAGGCCCCGGCAATTTTATTTGGCACATAGCCCAGAGTTTTGGTTGCGTTTAACACTTTCTCCCGTGTTGCGGCCGAGACATCGCCTCGATTGCGCAACACTCGGCTCACCGTCATCTCTGACACGCCTGAAACTTCAGAAACATCGCGGAGGGTCAGGGGGCGCTTTTGTTGACTCATGTCTTGATCCATAATTACCTTCTGAAAGGTTACCCAAGCAAATGGGGAATGTCCAAGCCTAGTATGCGCCTGACCCGAATAAGGCTAAAGCGGGCAACAGTCGTGAAGCATCAGGTAATAACCCGGCCAGAGCATCACAAGCTTTACCCGCGTCTGTGGCAGTCAGACTGTGGCGCTGGGTTGTGATTGGCGGCTTACCTGCAGGACTTATGACTGTTTGAGCATTAGAACATTGCCCACCACAGACCCTAGTGGCGATAGTCTATTGCTCTCGTTCAATAATCCTGTCTTCCTCCCATAGGCTACGGTGAGGCCCAGCTTATTCGCCTGAGCTTTCTGGTAACAGTGGCTCAAAACTGCGGAGAATTTCAGAAATTCCTCATGCGTATCCATCGTATATCATTCCAGTTTGTTGGTCTTTTTAGTGGTACGCATAAATGCGGTATCTAGATCAGTGTGCTAATCGTAAGAAAGTTATTTGATAACGCTAACGATCCTTTACCAACATGTACAGCAAAGCTTTCTAACGGGTTGGATGAGCCTTACTCTGTGTTAAGCTCCGCCCATGCGCAACCGAACCACACCAATCTGTATAATCATCATAGCTGCTGCTTTGTTGGCCAAGGTCTACGTCATTGTTGCACCCAGTATAGCTGGATAGATACTCTAAGGCAGTCTGGTGAGGGCTTGGCTCAAATGGCCAAAAAACCACGTCAATCCGAATGCAACCAAACTCACAAGTTGCAGCGTGGATCGAGACATGCTGAGTGTTTTGCCATTTAGATACCTTACAAATTGATCCTATCAATCTCAGGAAACTTCAGTCTGACATTGCCTAAAATTCTTGTTTTATGACTTTAAATAATGTTTTTATGAGTCCATGAGATGAGATTGTTGGAGTTTAACATGAAAGATACTGCACCTAAATCTTCTGGAATCATTGCCGTAGCCGCATTGTTTAGCATTGTGTCCATGGGCGTTTCCTTTGTTGTTTTTCAATTTTCCTTTGGGCAAAGCTTGATCGTGGGTGCTGCTGTTGCCACGCTGGTCGGGGTGGTGCTTTCTTTAGGGTGGCGGGAACCGCAGGCCGGGCAGAGCGAGAAGAACGGAAGGTAGTGTCGGATTAAACTGATGCTGTCAGACGAATGAGAACGCGCATGGGATTGTGTGTGCAGCCTTAAATGCACAAGTTTTAGGGCTTTGTTTGTAATGGCTTAGGCTCTTTTGTTTGAGCTGTGACAGTGTGTGTCTTGCTACGGCGGCAGTTCAGATTACATCGTATATATAAAGATATAAGGAGAAAGCTATGAAGACCCTTACAGCATCACTGTTTGCTCTTGTTCTTTCAGCTCCATTCGCTCTTGCAGATGGATGCGGAATGCATGGTGAGCAGGAAGCCTCAATGTCTTGCGCAACAGGCCAAGCCTGGGACGCAGAAGCACAGCAGTGTGTCGACACAAGCGCGTAAGATTATCTATGCGGAACCAATGAGGCCCCACTTTTTGTTGGGGCCTTTTTATTAGGTGGATGCTTTTAAGCTCTCCAATAATAAGCCGAAATCTATGTGAGAGCGTTTAAGAAGACGTTTTTAGAGCGTTAGAAGATTGAATAAAAAGTTCCGTACTCGAGATTAGGCCGAAACGGTTTAGGTATATTCAAGACCTCTGCATAACCCAGCCGTCACGCCAAAACATTATGCCCGGTGGCACCACCGGGCTGCGCCCGCCCAGGCCGGCGCTGCCCTTATTTCGTGCTGAACTGGCGTTATGCAGAGGTCTTTATTCCTGACACTGAATGACTTGCATCAACTGTGCACCATAGGCTTTTTGAGGTCGCAATTCTGATTGATGTCTTTGGAGATGACACCATGGCCCATGAGGCAATCAGTCTTTAAGGGGCTTTGATTATTGGTTTATTCATTACCCGGCATTGGATAACCGCCAACTGTTCTTGCGACATTCAAAGCTTTGTCGACATCCATGGTCGGCAAAAGCAAAAGCTCGTCCCAGCCGCCAGAAGCCATCATCACGGCTTGAAGCCCAGAAGCGGTCTCATATGAATCAACCTCAGCATCAGCAATGACATCGAATGGACCCTGTAGGTAATCAACGGATCCGAGTTTTGCTCCAGCTCTTTCGACCATAGCACTTACGGCTTTGACCCTAGCATCGTAACTGCTTGCCATCATCCCTTCACGGCCTTTGTCACTGTATGCTCCTAAAAAGAATACTTTCATTTTTATGTCCTTCGGTTCTTTAAACGAGAGTATTCAAAAGATTCCATGAAACCTAAATTATGACTAGTTTAAATCTTGAAGCAGAAGGTCATAGTCCACGCGATATGTCCGAGAGCCAGATGTCATAACTGTGGGGTTAAAGGTAACAACCCGTATCAGATCGCTGACACAGGTAACTCTAATGGTGCTTTCTATAGTGCTGGGGTTAGGTGAATTACCCCTTCACATGTAATGCGGCTCTAACCTCTCAACCCGACTGCTGCATCCGTTGGTGACGGGTTGGTAAATAACTATTGGCGTCGCTTAAGAATTCAACCTCAGCATTCTTCTCTAGATAGTTTTTCATTTGTTTTGCGTTTGAGAATTGCATTTCGAATGCACTACCATTGCTTGTGTTAAACAAAATTACTTGCATGTCTGATTCTCCCTTTCATAAAATATAGGTCAGAATGTTAAAAAATAAAACGAATACAATTGAATACATTTGAACTTGAATATTTTCATACAATTAGGTGAGCTTTATAACTCGCGTATGCTCTGACCCAACCCACGAAAAACGCTAAAGAGCCAGACGCTATAACTTCGGCGTAAGGGGCCACAACACTTATCAGATCGCTTACAGGCGTAATTTTGACATTGCGATGGATGGGGCTGAGGTTAAAGTGCAGCTATGCTCATGCGCCTAATCCCAATCCTAGCATTTCTTGTGATGCAAGCCAGCCATGTCACAGCTGACAGCCGAAACGATCTCATAAACGCAATAGCAGCGGTTGATGCCAATGTCGTGTTCATGAGGCACACATTGGCGCCGGGCTATGGAGATCCAGATAATTTCTCTTTGAGTGAGTGTGATACTCAGAGGAATTTGGACGCTAAGGGTCGACAGCAAGCCAGTGATATTGGCGCCGCCATCCTGCATAGTGGGTTTCGTTTTACGCAAGTATTCTCCAGTGAGTGGTGTCGTTGCAAAGAAACAACTGAACTTATGAAACTGGGCAAGTGGAGACTCTTTCCGGGTTTGAACTCATTTTTTCAGGGCCATGCGGACAGGCAAGATACACTTGAAATGTTAAGTCTCAAGCTTGAGGCGCTCACCAAAGGTGTGACTTTGATGGTGACACATCAGGTGATTATCAATGCGGTCACTGGGGCATCTGTAGGAAGTGGAGAATTCGTTGCGTATAATACCGATACAAAGAGGCGAAAAGTGTTTCGCTTGGACTGACGGAAAGCGTACCATTATCATAGCCATATGTACTTTACTCGCGAATAAGGCTTATGCCGCTGGGGACTGTGACCTTCTTGGATCTTTAGAGGCTGACCCACTCTCAATCTCTGAACCTGTGGATTTCCAAGACATACAAAGTACAAAGCTTGTAAATGCCTGCACTAAAGCCATCGAAGACCAAAACGATAATGTTGCAAGATATTATCTGCTGAGGGCTAGAGGCCATTTGCGTGGTGGGTCATACGAACAAGCGATTAGTGATATAAGGCGTTCTCATGATATGGGGTACCCGGCGGCAACATTTGCACTCGCTACGCTTTATCACTTTGGCGATGCTATGCCGCAAGACCTCGAGAGGGCCGCTTCGCTTTATGAGGCAGCATACAGTAATGGCGTCACTTGGGCGGCTCGTGGACTAGCGATCCTCTATGAAGATTTCAGCTTCGACAACTACAACCCTGAGTTAGCGAAAGAGTGGCTTAAAAAGTTTGAGGGTATTTAGCGCTGGGCATATCAAAGCTGGTGCCTCTCTGCATTGTGAAATGTGGAGGATTGTATCAAGCTCCTTAGAAGCCGTTGATGCATTCGAAGATTGTTACTAGAGCATCCACTCTCCAGTTTCTCTATACGAGTAACGGTAAGCTGTGAGTGAAGCTGACGGATGAAGGCTGCTTGGTTATTCTTAATGGCAGTAGCTCTTAATCACTTGTTAACTATTTGATGTACTTCAATTACATTTCCATCTGGATCATAAAAGAACACCTGATGCCATCCTTTTACGGCATCACTTCCCCAGTCAGAATAGGGAACAGCTTGCTCATCCAAATGCTTCATAAAGGCTTCAATATCATCAGTTCTGTAGGCGATATGACCGCGCTCTAAGGGATTCACGACTTGACCAGACTTGAAGCTGTTAAGCACATCCTTTGGTGTTAAATGCATTTGTATCGCGCCATCAGTTACGAATGACACATCACCTACTAAGCCTTTATCTTGGTTCAGTGGCGGCAACTCAGAAGGTTTCTCGTCGCCCAGCGTTAGCACATCTCTGTAAAAACGATCCATCGCTTTAACATTCGTGGAGCAAAGATTAATATGATGGAGTTTTAGCTTCATATCTACATGCTTCTATTACTGAACACCTCCGATCAAGCATAAACTAATAGTGACCTATTTTATGAGCAGGCCATCAAGCATACCCAATCCTTAACATCGAGGTGCGTTTGACCATTGAAGAGTTGGGCTTAGACACGCTTAAGCTGGCTGGTTGTTACGAGTGAAAGTAAGACGGTCAGGCTTGAGGCCTTCCCTGCTCCAGAGAGTGTTACTTACTTTAGTACACTATACCGATAACCCATATAATGATTTAAATACATATTGTTATATAAAGTATTTTTAGCCCAGAGACTCTCTGTGAAAGTGTCCATGTTCTGTAACTTCCTGTATGGCGACCATCCATTTTACAAGTTCTTGCGGTGGTAATCCCGTCCCGTAGCGCTCATGAATCGCACTTGATTGCTTTGTTCTGTGGCCCATAAAATACTCTGTAACCGAACTGGGAACCCCAGCCACGACTGCCCTGTCTTTAAATGTGTGTTGCAGTGAATATGGGCTTAGCTGGCTGTTATCGAAGCCACTGCGCATATTCACTATGTGCTTACTTAGCTTCTTTGAGCGATTAGCGAAGGAGTGCCTGCCCCCTCCATAAGTCGGGAAGATTGGTTCGTTTCTATTTAAGTCTGCCCTGTTCAGATAATCAGCGAAGAGTCCGAGTAGTGGATCAACCCGTGGGATGATACGTTCTAATCGCTTCTTCCCCACTATCCTTTCTTTGTGATTCCGGAACCAGATATACGGTACTGCACCATTGACCATAACGTCCTGCCTCGCCAGTGGGTGCGCCACAGTAGGCCATAAGCAACCCGAATTGACATGTATAACTATATATGCAGAAACAAAGACGTGGCTCAGTGGCTCAACTGGATAGAGCAGCCCCCTCCTAAGGGGCAGGTTGCAGGTTCGAATCCTGCCTGGGTCACCAGCGGCTTGTTTCGTGTTGTGACGGGTGCGTGGGGTGCGAATAGATGCTGTTGGCGTTACGAATCTTGGAGTGTCTTCTCGATATAGGCTTCCAGCCCATCGAGATCGAGCGCGTCAAATTGGCCAAACCCTTGCATCCAAGCCCAGGCGGCTTGCATGGCGTCGGGGTCGAGTTTGCACCATTTCACACGGCCGCGGCGTTCTTGCTCGATCAGCCCGGCGTTGGTGAGCACAGTTAAATGTTTGGAAATCGCCGCCAGAGACATCTCAAAAGGTTCCGCCACATCGGTCACCGCCATGTCATCTTCCAGCAGCAAGGTGAGGATTTGCCGCCTTGTGGGGTCTGAGAGAGCGGAAAAGATAAGATCAAGAGAGCTGGCCATGACCTGACTGATACCCAAGGCGTCGCAATCGTCAACCAATTGGTTGAATATCGCTTTTGATGGGATTTGAGGGATTTGGCCCTGCGGCATGGGCGGCTACAGGAGTACCATTATTCAAAATAATTCAAAAACAATAGGTTATATTGAAGTCCTGGGTGCGAACTGGAATTGACTCTGCGCGCAGAGGGGACTATCTCCCCCGCAACACTCTTGGACAGGAGTTTTATGTGCCGACGCCAGATCCGCAGAAGCTCACCGAGCTCGAAAATCGCATTGCGAGGATGAAGGCTGCGACGGCACCGAAACCTGCCAAAGAGGAACACTATACAATGGCCAATATGGCGTGGCGTATGGTGATAGAATTGGTGGCGGGTATCGCCATTGGATTTGGGATTGGGTACGGCCTGGACTGGCTGTTTGGCACACTGCCAATTTTCCTGATCTTGTTTATAGGTTTGGGCTTTGTGGCCGGTGTGCGCACGATGATGCGCACGGCCCAGGAAGTTCAAAACATGCACATGGCGCAAGCCGCAGACGAAAAAGAGGGTTAAGACCTTGGCAACAGAAACACATGGCGAAGCAGAAGCCGGCCTCGTATTTCATCCGATGGATCAATTCCAAGTCACACCATTGTTTGGTGGTGGCACCGTAGAATGGTTTACAATCACCAATGTGACCCTTTGGATGGGTCTCACAGTCCTGTCCATTGTTGCGCTTTTGGTATTTGGCGCGCGTGGTCGGGCCTTGGTGCCGACACGTAGCCAATCGATTGCCGAATTGGCCTATGGCTTGGTGTATAAAATGGTTGAAGATGTGACCGGCAAAGACGGTGTCGTTTACTTCCCATACATCATGACAGTGTTCATGTTCATCTTGATGGCAAACTTCCTTGGCCTTCTGCCACTGGCCTTTACCACGACAAGTCACATTGCGGTGACAGCTGTTTTGGCTCTGGCGGTTTTCCTCGCCGTGACGGTTTTAGGATTTGTGAAAAACGGGTTTGGATTTCTGAGCCTGTTTTGGATCTCATCTGCTCCGCTCATCTTGCGCCCCATTTTGGCGCTGATCGAAGTTATCTCGTACTTTGTGCGCCCTGTCAGCCACTCTATTCGTTTGGCCGGTAATATGATGGCGGGCCACGCTGTTATCAAAGTGTTCGCAGCCTTTGCGCCTTTGGTTCTTATTTCGACGGGCATCGGTCTGGTGGTGACACCGCTGTCGATCCTCGCGATCACCGCAATATACGCCTTGGAAGTGCTCGTTGCCTTCATTCAGGCCTATGTTTTCGCAATTCTGACCTGCGTGTATCTGCGAGATGCGCTGCATCCGCACCACTAAGGTCTGAACTCTAATCTATCTATAATGTAATCAAGGAGACTATGAAATGACTGGCGATATCGTACAAATGGGTGCTTACATCGGTGCTGGCTTGGCTTGTATTGGCATGGGCGGCGCGGCTCTTGGTGTGGGCAATGTTGTGGGCAACTTCCTGTCCGGCGCTTTGCGCAATCCTTCCGCTGCTGGCGGTCAAACTGCAACGATGTTCATTGGTATTGCGTTCGCAGAAGCTTTGGGGATCTTCTCATTCCTCGTCGCTCTGCTGCTGATGTTCGCAGTATAATCCATCCGTTCCTTAAGGTTCTGGGGCCTCAATGAGGTCCCGGTTCGCCCTCAGGTATTGGAGGAATTGATATGGCAACACAGACAACAGATGCGGGTCAAGCCGTGGCCGGTGCTGCAAAAGCAGGCATGCCACAGCTCGATTTTTCGACCTTCTCGAACCAAATCTTTTGGTTGGTCATAACGCTTGTTGTGATCTACTTCGTCTTGTCGCGCATTGCCCTGCCGCGTATCGGTGGTGCTTTGGCGGATCGCGCGGGTACGATCACGAATGATCTGGCTGAAGCGGAAGACTTGAAGAGCCGAGCGCTTGAGGCTGAACAGGCCTATGAAAAGGCGCTTGCCGATGCTCGTGCCGAGGCTCAGAATATCAACGTCGCAATGCGCGCTGAGATTCAAGGTCAGCTAGACGAAGAATTGGCCAAGGCCGATGCTGAGATCTCTGCTCGGACTGAAGAAGCGGCAGCAGCGCTGGCTGAAATTCGCAGCTCGGCGAAAGCCAATGTGAAGACCGTCGCCAAAGCCACGGCAAAAGAAATCGTTGCAGCGATGGGCGGTAAGGCAGATGCCAAAACCGTCACAGCAGCCGTGACTGAACGGATGAAAGGCTAAGACATGAAACATCTCTCAGCCCTATTGTTGACACTTATGGCCTCACCGGCGCTTGCCGCCAGTGGTCCATTCTTCTCGCTCTACAATACCAATTTCGTGGTCACAGTGGCGTTCATCGGCTTTGTGGCTTTGGTTCTGTATCTTGGTGTGCCGAAAATGCTCGGCAAGATGCTGGACGCCCGCGCGGACGGTATTCGCGCAGAGTTGGAAGAAGCCCGTTCTTTGCGTGAAGAGGCGAAGGCTTTGCTGGCCTCTTATGAGAAAAAGCAAGCTGAAGTCCAAGCGCAAGCCGACCGGATTGTGGAGGCCGCGCGTGTCGAGGCCGCTGCGGCGGCCGAGCAAGCCAAGGCTGACATCAAAAACTCTGTTGCGCGCCGCATGGTGGCTGCGGAGGAGCAGATTGCATCCGCCGAAGCTTCAGCGATCAAAGATGTGCGTGATGAAGCGATCGTTGTGGCTGTGGCCGCAGCGCGTGACATCATTGCAAATCAAATGACTGCTGCTGATGGCAATGGTTTGATTGACGATGCCATTGATCAGGTTGGCACAAAGCTACACTAATTGGTGGTTTGAATTTTAAAAAAGCCCGAGGTGCGAACCTTGGGCTTTTTTGTGCCCCCAGGCCGGCGCTGCCCTCGTTTCGTGTTGAAATGGCGTTATGCAGAGGTCTTTTGGAAGAGCTCATCTTCAACCGGGCTTTTAGGGGCGTTCCAAAGCATGTGAAAAACGCAGTTTGGCGACCTCTTCATTTTTGTTGGCGCGCTCTTGTTCTTGCAAAACGCCACCTACGAAATCCAAGTGGAGATGCACCGCATGCCGTGCTGCCTCTGGGTTGCGCGCTTGGATCGCATCATTGATTGCGCCATGCTGTTGTAGAAGTTGCGATCTGCCACTTTTTTGCCGAAATGTTGCCTTGCGGTTGTAAAACACCCCGGTCTGTAGGAGCTCATACATCGAGCGCATCATATGCAGCATCACCACATTATGCCCCGCTTCGCAGATCGACATGTGAAACTGCGCATCCAATCGCGCCTCCTCTTCGGTAGAGCGCTTGGACTGTGCCGCTTCCATTTTCTTATAAATGGCGTCGATGACCTTGAGGTCCGTATCAGATCCGATGCGGGCGGCACGTTCTGCGGCCAGGCCCTCCAAATCCTTGCGAAAGGCCAGATAGTCGTAAACCGCTTCATCATGGGTTGAAAACAACCGCATGAGGGCGGGGGAGAAGGCCGATCCCAAAACCTCTGCTACAAAAATCCCGGCACCTGCGCGCGCGGTGAGAAGCCCCGCCTGCTGCAACTCACTCAGGGCTTCCCGAAGCGAGGGGCGCGATACCGCAAGCTTTTCGGCAAGTTCCCGCTCTGAGGGCAGGCGCTCGCCTGGACGCAAAATACCACGCAGGATCAGCTGCTCTACCTGCCGGACAACAGATTTGGACAATTTTTCTGAATCAATTCTTTGAAACGGCATGAGTCCCCCCAATAGATTGGTCAAATTATATGACCAGTCTATGAGAAGGCAACCGTCACTGAGAAGCAGCGTTGCGTCACTTCAACCGATAGGCGCACATACGGCCTAAGGCCTGGCTATGCGTTTGGTCGGATCACAATTTCGACCCTGCGGTTCTGTGCGCGCCCAGTGGCGGAAAGATTACTGGCCACCGGTTCATTCTCGCCGCGGCCCACCGCGTATAAGCGTGCTGGCGGCACACCATTGTTCATCAAGACGTCCGCCACGGCATTTGCGCGACGTTGCGACAGCGCTTGATTGTAACTGGCGCTTCCGGTGTTGTCCGTATGACCTTCAATGGAGATGGTGGAGTTTGGATAGGCCTGTAAGTTTCCGGCCACAACGCCCAGGTCGCGGCGCAAATCACTGCGCACAGCGGCACTATCCAAGGCAAACAGAATGTCCTGTGGCATCGTGACGATCAGCTCGGACCCAGTGTTCGTGATATCCACTTGATCATTGTTCAGATCACGGCGCAAATCTGCGGCCTGTTCATCCAAAGTTTGACCAATTGCATTGCCGGCCGCCGCGCCCACAATAGCGCCAACAATCGCCCCCTTTTTCCGGTCACCTTTGCTCGACATTTCCATGCCAGCAATGGCGCCAATGAGCCCGCCCATGATCGTACCTGCGGTGGTGTTGTCACCTGGCTTGCTATTGGCCGCGCTCTCTGGCGTGACGCAGCCCGAAAGAATCAACAATGCGGATCCTGCGAGTGCAGAAGATAACAATTTCATGGTGAGCTCCTTTAATCAGGCCAATTTCTTGTAGCGCTTTGTTATGCAGGGATTCCCAGCTTTCCGCAATTCACGTATTTTGCCGGCGGCAAGGCTTCGCTCATACTTGTCTGGTTATTCGCAAGAACACGCCAGAATTTTGGTTTAGTTTTGTGTGAATTTTTCTTATAGAGCTGTCATGGCGAAACAACTTCCTTACCCGGTCATGCGCGAAATCTTTTCGCGGTTTGAAAACAGCGAACCTGAACCAAAGGGGGAGCTTAATCATGTGAATGCCTACACGCTCGTGGTGGCCGTGGCGCTTTCGGCGCAGGCGACCGATAAGGGCGTCAACAAGGCCACAGAGGCCCTGTTCAAATCAGTAGATACGCCGCAAAAAATGCTGGATCTGGGCGAGGACGGGTTGATCGCCCATATCAAGACCATCGGCCTTTACAAAACCAAAGCCCGCAATGTGATGAAGATGGCGCAGATTTTGGTGGAAGAATTTGGCGGCGAGGTGCCCAATTCGCGGGCTGCCTTGCAAAGCCTACCGGGTGTTGGACGCAAAACTGCAAATGTCGTGTTGAATATGTGGTGGCAGCAGCCGGCACAGGCGGTCGACACGCATATTTTCCGGGTGGGAAACCGCGCAGGCATTGCGCCGGGCAAAACGGTTGATCAGGTCGAACGGGCAATTGAAGATAATGTACCTGCGGATTTTCAGTTGCACGCACATCATTGGCTGATATTGCATGGGAGATATATTTGTGTTGCGCGAAAACCCAAGTGCCGCGCCTGCATTATCAGTGATTTATGCCAATTTGAGGAGAAAACCCAGTGAGCAAAGCCTATCAGGTGGTTGGTATTGGAAATGCTGTGTCGGACGTTATCGCAACCAGCAGCGACGATTTTTTGGCTGAGCATGGGGTTGAAAAGGGTATCATGCAGCTGGTCGACCAGCCGCGGGCCGAAGCGCTCTTTGCAGCGATGGGCAGCCGAACAGAAACGCCAGGTGGGTCTGTGGCCAATACGATTGCCGGGTTGGGATCTTTGGGTCTTCGTACGGCGTTTATTGGCCGGGTTGCGGATGATGATTTGGGTCATTCCTACGCCTTGGCAATGCAAACAGAAGGTACGGATTTTCCGAACCCGCCGGTGCGTAATGCGGAGCTTCCAACGTCACGTTCAATGATCTTCGTGTCGCCCGATGGTGAGCGTTCGATGAACACCTATCTTGGAATTTCCTCGGATGTGGGACCGGAAGACGTATCCGATGCGGTGATCACGGACTGTGAAATTCTGTTCCTTGAGGGGTATCTCTTTGACAAGGCCCCTGGCAAGGAAGCGTTTCGCAAGGCCGCATCACTGGCGCGGCAATCGGGTGCGCGGGCTGGAATTTCTTTGTCGGATCCATTTTGCGTGGATCGCCATCGCGATGATTTTCGTAAGTTGGTAGCTGGCCCGTTGGATTTTTTCCTCTGCAATGAAGAAGAGCTAAAGTCGCTGTATCAAACTGATGACTTGGCAGAAGCGCTCAAAATGGGGGCCGCTGATTGTGAGTTGGTGGTGTGCACGCGCTCGGCGCAGGGCGTGTCGATATGCCAAGCAGATAAGCGATGGGATGTGCCAGTTGTCCCGGTTGTCCCGGTGGATGCCACAGGCGCAGGCGATCAATTTGCCGCTGGCTTCCTATATGGGGTGGTGCAAGGGTTTGATCTGGAGACCTGCGGCAAGATCGGTGGTATTGCCGCCGGAGAGGTGATCGGTCACATCGGTCCGCGCCCAGCCACTTCCATCGCTGAGATGCTCAAACAGCAGGGTATTGTTTAAAAGCCGCCTTTAGGTTCCGCCCAATTTTGCGTGAATCTCATCAAGATCAATCTCGCCAATGGGCATTTTATTGGCGGGATCTTCAAAACTATATTTGAACAGATCAAAGTCACGTTTGAACATCTCATAAACCAAATGCATCGACAGATCGTCGAAATAATCCTCCACGGGATGCGCGCGTTTGGGGCCGTGCCCTTCGCTTTCGTTGAACTTTGGAATGGTCTTTAAATCGACCTTATTGGGTGTTTCAATGGCGTCTAAGACCTTTTGCATCCCGTCATTGAATTTTTCGGTCCAAAAAATGTGATCATAGGTTCCACCATTGGCCACAAAAGTTGAGACATGGCCCGAGGTCGCCGACCAATGAATATCAGGATCCATCGGTTTGCGCCATCTTATGGTGTCTCTGGCAAAAAGTAGAAATCGCCGAAAACTCTTGATCTGATCAAATTGAAAGTCATCGTCCGGATTGCCCACTTCGATTCCATATTTTTGGATCAAAAGTGGGACAAGATTGCCACGATAGTAGTTTCCATTGCGCTGAATGCCGCAAATTTTGTCAAAGAATGAGCTCAATATCCGCGTATAAGGATTGCGGACACAGGTGAATGCATAACTGCGATGCTCCACCACATTCTGCGTGATTTTTGGTTTCGAGTCTTCCTGAGACCACTTATGCAGTCCGGCTTTAGAGTCGTGAATATCGCCGTCAAAAAATTCGCCGTGGTCCGAGTAAAACATGATCTGCCCAATGGTTGAACAGGCACATTTCGGCACGACGCGATACACAACACTTTCGGACTCAGTCATCCAAGTTCCAGGAAAACCCATGTAAATTACTTTCTTTCAAACCTATTGGCGCTGTACCAACGAAAACTAAATCAATATAATGTAAATTTATTATGACCGAAATATTTATTCAGCAATAGAGACATCAGTAACTTTATGGTGAGAGTCGCATTTATATTGTTATGTCACAAGGACAGCCGCTCCATTATTGAGCAAGCGCGGCGCCTTGCGATGGCCGGAGATTACGTGTCCATTCATTTTGACGCCGGTGGACGGAGTTCTGAGTTTCGGGCTATTCGTGAGGCCCTTGCGGACAATCCCAACATTTGTTTTGCAAAGAAACGCGTAAAATGCGGTTGGGGTGCGTGGTCTTTGGTACAAGCCAGCTTAAATGCGCTGCAAGCTGCGGTCGATACCTTTGCAGATGCGACACATTTTTACATGATCTCAGGTGACTGCCACACCATCAAGACCGCAGAATATGCACATCAGTTTTTGGGCCAACATGATCGTGATTACATTGAAAGTTTTGATTTTTTTGAGAGTGATTGGATCAAAACGGGTATGAAAGAGGCGCGGTTAATTTATCGCCATTTTTTCAACGAACGGCGCCAGCCATTTTTGTTTTACAACAGTTTCAAGCTGCAAAGATATTTTGGCTTGACCCGGAAAATACCGGCTGATCTGCAGGTGATGATTGGTTCGCAATGGTGGTGTTTGCGCCGACAGACCATTGAAAAAATATTGGACTTTGTCAAAAAGCGTCGAGATGTGCTGCGGTTCTTCTCGACCACTTGGATCCCGGATGAGACGTTTTTCCAAACATTGGTCCGGCACTTGGTGCCAGCGCATGAAATTCAAACCCGTCCACTCACATTTTTGATGTTCACAGATTATGGAATGCCGGCGACATTTTATAATGATCACTACGACCTATTGTTGAGCCAGGATTACTTGTTTGCCCGCAAAATAAGCCCCGAGGCCCTTGACCTCAAAGAGCGTTTGGCACGCCTCTATGCGGAAACAGGCCGTGAGTTTCACATTTCAAAAGAGGGCCCGAAACTATTTGCCTTTTTGACCGGCAAGGGCCGTGAGGGGCTACGGTTTGGGCGGCGGGTTTGGGAAGAGCAAGCCAATATTGGTCGAACCCGGGAGCTGCGGGTGGTGGTGTGTAAAAAATGGCATGTCGCGAAGCGCCTGCTCGAGCGGATTGGTGAAGAGGTGGATGTTGCCTCGTCCCAATTTCTTTTTCACGAGCATGACGCAGGCCTGCCTGATTTGGGCGGAACCGAAAGCCGTTTGCCAAAGCGCCGCCGGCACGTCAGATCATTTTTACATATGGTCTTCGATCAAAAGCAGACCGATCGTTTGCTGATCTGTGTCGATAGCGCGAGTATGGACTTGATCCAGGACCTATACAAAGACAGCGCCAAAATCAAAACACTGGTGATGATGTGCCAGTTTAATGACGCTTATTTAGTTGGTCATGCGCAACGTATCGGTCTTATGGCGAAAGATTCGCCACCGGAAGTTATTGAGCGCCTTCTGCCAACCCTGCGCCAAGATGTGTGGCATGAGCACCATCAATTAATAGATGCGCAATTCCCGCAAAGTTATCAGATCTACGAAGAGGCGGGGCTTGAGGAAAATGCCGTGCCATTGGCCGAATTTTTGGGTATCTCTACGGAAAAGGCTCGTGCCATACTGGCATCGGACCAGTTGTTTTCGGATTAGGAGCCTGTCGATGGCATATGAGTATGATGATCAAAATATCTTCGCTAAGATTCTACGCGGGGAAATTCCCAACACCACCGTATTAGAGACCGAACACAGCCTCGCGTTTCGCGATATTCAGGCCCAAGCGCCCGAACATATTTTGGTGATCCCCAAAGGTCCTTATGTGTGTTTTGATCATTTTGCCAATTCAGCCACTGCGGAAGAGATTGTTGATTTCACCCGTGCGGTGGGTCAGGTTGCGACGGCCTTGAAGGTTGATCCCGGAACCGGAGGTGACGGCTATCGCCTTTTGGCCAATTCAGGTCGCCATGGGGTGCAGGAGGTGCCACATTTGCATGTGCATCTCGTTGCGGGCCGGCCGCTTGGGCGGATGTTGCGCGAAGCCTAGGGAGAGGATACCTGCCTATTTGGTGATGTCCAAAAAGACGTCTTGAAGATCAGGCTGTTCGGTTTGGATGTCCAAAATCTTGACACCTGCGAGGCGCAGCGCGTCTAAAATTTCACCAGGAGAGATAGCGCTGCGGCTATAGGTGAAGGCCAAGGTGCCATCGGCTCGCTGGCTTTGTGTCACCCCGGCCGGCAGGCTTATCTCTGCCGCGCTCTCGGTCTCAACAACCAAGGTTTTTGTGTCAAGTTTGGACAATAGGTTCGCTGTCGTGTCCAAAGCGCGCAGCGCGCCCTCGTGAATAATGGCGATTTGATCGCACATTTCTTGCGCTTCTTCGAGGTAATGGGTGGTGAGAATCACAGTCATGCCGTCGGCATTGAGTTGTCGTACATTGTCCCAAAGCATTTGGCGCAGACCGATATCCACCCCCGCTGTGGGCTCATCAAGCACTAAGATCTGCGGACTATGCACGAGCGCTTTGCCCAAAAGCAATCGCCGGCGCATCCCGCCTGAAAGACTGCGTGCATAGGCATTGGCTTTGTCTTCCAATCCGATCAACCGCAGAATTTCATCGGTTTTACGCAGCGCTTTCGGTACGCCATATAGGCCGGCCTGCATATCAAGCGAGGCTCCCGGTGTGAAAAACGGATCAAGGTTCAATTCCTGGGGCATCACCCCAATTGCGGCGCGCGATTGCCGCGGGTTTTCATCTTGATCAAAGCCCCAGATATTGACTGAGCCTGCAGATTTTTTCACCAAGCCGGCGAGAATATTGATCAGGGTCGATTTGCCCGCACCATTGGGCCCCAAGAGCCCGAAGATGGAGCCCCTCGGAATATCCAGATCAATGCCGGACAGAGCCGTTTTAGCCTCAGTTTTCTTGGTCGCGGCATAGGTTTTCTTCAAACCACGCAGCTCAATCGCATTTTGTGACATAGTCGGCCTTTCAAAGTGCTTGTGGGTTGCGCGTGTTTTGGTATCTTAGCCAGCGACATATGCGCAGCAAGGCCCAACAGCAACCAGAAGGCAAAAAAATGACAACTCAAGCACCTGAGACAAAAATTGTAGAGGCCTATCGCGTGGCCTGTGATGGTGGTGAAGGCGCTTTGGGGCACCCACGCGTTTGGTTGCAAATACCCAATGAGCACGGCTGGGTTGAATGCCCCTATTGTGACGCAAAAATGGTGCATAAAGACTTTGAGGGACAGGTGTAAGTAAACTGTCCTAACTGAGCGGAATTTCGACCTCACCGCACATAAGCTTATTGTCCACCTGACCGCTCTGTCCATCAAGGAAATCTTGGATGTAATGGCCGGACCAGGCTCTTATGCTCACGCCGTGGTTGGTGAAGCCGAATCCTTTGACCGTGCCGCTCACACCGTCACGATAATGGAAAATGACCTTGCCCCAATGGCCATTGTCGCATTCGAAATTGGCCTCTCCTGTTCCGATAAAATTGCGAGAGACCCAAGTGCCCGTGCAGATCGCGCCAAAATTGGTCACCCCGGCCAAGGTCCCTTCATCCCGGCCCAAAGCCCGGCCTGCAAAATACTCGCCGCTATTGCCAAAACAAGCCAGGAGCGGCGAGCAACTGTCGCGGCTATCGGGGATATCTACGCAATTTTCGTCAGGAACGGGCGTAGCTGCGGTTGCAAATGTGTGAATCAAGGCCAGCAGCACTGGCAGGTATAAATTTTTCATGCCACAAACAATTTCAATCAATGACCCAAGGATAGCATCATCATGGCATTCGGTAAAGGACATCACCTGCATCTGATCGACGGGTCAGCCTTCATCTTTCGCGCCTATCACGCTCTGCCGCCGCTGACGCGCAAATCAGACGGTTTGCCGGTGGGCGCTGTGGCCGGGTTTTGCAACATGTTGCAGCGATATGTGGAAAACAATACTGGCCCCGATGCTCCCACCCATGTTGCGGTGATCTTTGATCACTCTGGCAAGACATTTCGCAATGATATGTATGATCTGTACAAGGCGAACCGATCCGCCACGCCGGAAGATTTGATCCCACAATTCCCACTCACCCGCGCGGCAACCCGGGCTTTCAATGTGGCATGTAAAGAGGTCGAAGGGTTTGAGGCGGATGACATCATCGCAACATTGGCCTGCCGCGCGCGCGACGCTGGGGGCGCGTGCACCATCATCAGCTCTGACAAGGACTTGATGCAGCTGGTGGGCGGCGGTGTTGTGATGCTGGATGCCATGAAAAATAAAGTGATTGACCGAGACGGTGTTGTTGAGAAATTTGGTGTTGCCCCTGAGCGCGTGGTTGATGTGCAGGCATTGGCAGGGGACAGCGTTGACAATGTGCCCGGTGCACCCGGCATTGGCATTAAGACTGCGGCCTTGCTGATCAACGAATATGGCTCTCTGGAAGAGCTTTTGGATCGCGCAGGAGAGATCAAACAGCCCAAGCGCCGCGAAAGCTTGATGGACAACCGGGCGCAGATCGAACTGTCCAAACAGCTGGTTCAGCTGGAGTGCAATATGGAGCTGGATTTCTCCATTGAGGATTTGGAGGTGCGCGATCCCGATCCTCAAGAGCTTTTGGATTTTGTGGCACAAATGGAATTTCGCACCTTGAGCAAAAGGCTGGCGGATAAACTGGGCGTTCAAGCCCCGGTTATTGCCGAACCCGAGGTGCAGCAGGCCGTGATTGAGGCCCCCGCGGCGGCGGCTTTTGACACCAGTAAATATGAGACCATCCGAGATGCGGCGGCTTTGCAAACTTGGATTGATCGGATTTATGCCCGCGGTTATGTGGCCGTGGATACGGAAACAACCGGTTTGAATGAAATGCGCGCCGATTTGGTGGGTGTCTCCTTATGCGTCCAAGCCGGTGAGGCGGCCTATTTGCCGCTCGCGCATCGCGCAGGGCAGTCTGATGATCTCTTCGGCACTGATGCTTTGGCGGAGGGCCAGATGGATCTCGATACCGCTCTGGCCATGCTCAAGCCGATGCTGGAAGATTCCACCATTCTGAAAATTGGTCAGAACATGAAATATGACGCCAAGATTTTGGCGCGGGTCGGCATCCAAGTGGCGCCGATCGATGACACAATGTTGATGAGCTACGCGCAAAATGGCGGCTTGCACAATCATGGGATGGACCTTTTGAGCGAGCGTTATCTCGATCATGCGCCCATCTCGATCAAAACACTGCTGGGCAGTGGGAAATCCGCAATCACCTTTGACCGCGTTCCCATTGATGAGGCCAGCCTTTATGCGGCAGAAGATGCCGATATCACTCTGCGCCTTTGGCAGTATCTCAAACCGCGCTTGCATCTTAATCGGGTGACAGCGGTCTATGAAAGCCTGGAACGCCCCCTCGTGCCGGTATTGGCAGATATGGAAATGCACGGGATCAAAGTAGACCGAGATGTCTTGAGCCGCATGTCGAATGGTTTCGCGCAGAAGATGGCGGGGCTGGAGGCTGAAATCCACGAGATGGCCGGGCGCAGCTTTAATGTGGGATCCCCCAAACAGCTTGGTGAAGTGCTCTTTGATGAAATGGCGCTTCCCGGTGGTAAGAAGGGCAAAACGGGCGCCTATGCCACTGGGGTTGATGTTTTGGAAGATCTGGCGACGGAGCATGAATTGCCCGGGCGGGTTTTAGACTGGCGTCAATTGAGCAAATTGAAATCCACTTATACCGACGCGCTGCAGGACCATATTCATCCCGATACTGGCCGCGTGCACACGTCCTATTCCATCGCCGGCGCGAGCACCGGGCGTTTGGCCTCAACTGATCCCAACTTGCAAAATATCCCCATTCGGACGGAAGAGGGCCGCAAAATTCGGGAGGCTTTTGTGGCGGAGACCGGCAAAACCTTAGTGGCTTTGGATTATTCACAAATCGAGCTGCGCATTCTCGCCCATATTGCCGATATTCCAACTCTGAAACAGGCCTTTGCCGACGGCATTGATATTCACGCGCTGACCGCAAGTCAGATGTTTGATGTGCCGCTCGATCAAATGACCTCTGAGGTGCGCCGCAAGGCAAAAGCCATTAACTTTGGGGTGATTTATGGCATTTCTGGCTTTGGGCTTGCGCGCAATCTGCGCATTCCGCGGGCGGAGGCCCAGGCGTTCATCGACACATATTTTGAGCGCTTCCCGGGCATTCGCACCTATATGGATGATACGGTGGCTTTCGCCAAAGAACATGGCTATGTGCAAACGCTGTTTGGACGCCGCATTCACACGCCTGACATTGGGGCGAAAGGCCCGCATGCAGGTTTTGCCAAACGCGCTGCAATCAATGCGCCGATCCAAGGCACCGCAGCAGATGTGATCCGCCGCGCGATGGTCCGCATGCCCGAAGCGATTGCGCATTTACCGGCCAAAATGTTGTTGCAAGTGCACGATGAATTGCTGTTTGAAGTTGAGGACGGTGCGGTCGAGGCCCTTACCCAAGTTGCCAAACAGGTGATGGAACGGGCCAGCTTGCCAGTGGTCAAGCTGGATGTGCCGTTGATTGTGGAGGCCGGATCTGGGCCAAATTGGGCGGTCGCGCATTAGAGTCTGAGGCGAAAGAGGGGACATCCATGGCGAAACGTGGCCTATCAGTGGCGACTATTGCGGCGCAGGCGGGCGGATATATTGACGCGGCCAGCGGCGGGGTTGTACCGCCCATTCAGCCCAGTACGACCTTCGCACGGGACCGTAGCTACCAGCCGCATCCCACGGGCAATATTTATGCCCGTGATGACAATGATGTGGGCCGCATCGCCGAAGCTCTTTTGGCGCAACTGGACAACGCTGAGACCGCACTCTTATTTCCCAATGGCATGGCGGCGATTGCAGCGGTGTTTCGAGCTTTGCCGGGCGGGGCGACGGTCTTGGTGCAGTCACAGATCTATTGGGGCACAACGAAGTGGTTGCGGGAGTTTTGTGCCCGCCGGTCCGTGACCCTGATCGAGGCGGATTTGAGCGATATTGGGCAGGCGCAAAGCCTCTGCGCCCAGCACCAGCCGGATTTGGTCTTTATTGAGACACCTTCAAACCCGTGGCTGCGGACAACGGATATCGCGCTTGTGGCAGAGGCCACCCATGCGGCAGGCGGGCGACTGGTGGTTGATGCCACGGCCGCAACCCCAATTTTGACCCGCGCCTTGGATTTTGGGGCCGATATTGTCATGCATTCGGCGACCAAAGGAATCAATGGCCATTCGGATGTCTTGGCTGGGGTCTTGGCGACCAATGCGCCGGCCGACTCGCATTGGCAAGCGATCGCCATAGATCGCCATGACGCCGGCGCGGTGATCGGCAGTTTTGAGGCTTGGCTGCTCATTCGCTCAATTCGCACCCTGCCTTTGCGCGTGGAGCGTATGTCGCAAAATGCGCAGGCTGTGGCAGAATTCTTGCAAAGTCACGACGCGGTGGCGCAAGTGTTTTATCCCGGCCTGCCTGATTTCGACGGGCATAGTGTGGCCAAGCGGCAAATGGCAGGTGGGTTTGGCTCGCTCTTGTCCTTTTGCGTGAAGGGCGGGGCGGTGGAGGCCCTGCGGGTGGCCGGTCAATTGAATTTGTTTCACCGAGCCACCTCGTTGGGCGGGGTGGAAAGCCTGGTGGAACATCGCCACACGATTGAGCCTCATACCGGCATTCCTGAGTCTCTTCTGCGCCTGTCGA
>Ga0255771_1000199_pt1 | contig 68104 bp, 56 predicted proteins | sample 011ome_19_FD_179969 | JGI IMG/M metagenome (GOLD analysis project Ga0255771, IMG submission 179969) | Coastal salt marsh microbial communities from the Groves Creek Marsh, Skidaway Island, Georgia - 011510BT metaG (version 2) | ecosystem: Environmental > Aquatic > Marine > Intertidal zone > Salt...
CAGATGCTATAGAAGTTTCTGGAGTACTCTCTATTTCAGGCACACCAACCCTAGCTATAACTGATACAACGACATATACCTTGACATTAGAAACGACTTCAGATCGAGCCTCTACTGTCACTACTTCCACCCAACTGACAATTAATCCTTCAGATTATATTGAGGTAACTCAACTTGCTGATTTAAACTTAGAATTCTGTGATGGTGATGCAGTAAGCAGTCCTACTTTTGTATTGAGTGGTTCTGCCTATGGCTATAGCGTTTCCTGGACGGGAGCAAATGGTAAACCCAATGGTATCAATTTTAACCAGCCAGCAAATGTTATTTTAGGAACTTCTACTTTTACATTACAGGGGACGTTGGATACCGGGGTGACTACAACCACAATTTATCCCTATACCATTACCACAATTGGTTCCGACGGGTGTAACAAAGACACCATTTCGGGCTCCATTACGGTAAATCCACTTCATTATATTACACTCACTAGTGCACCCGCTACAGCAAGTCAAGAAATATGTAATGTGGGTGAAGCCATTACTCCAATTGTTTATACTTTTAGCGGAGGTGCGACTACCTACAATATTTCATGGACGGGAGGGGCAATAGGTCTAAATACTATTAATACCAGTAATACCCTTACAATTTCAGGTACAGTAAATATTCCAGGAGGTATAACACAAACAACTTCATATACCTATACGATTACAACAATTGGAAATGCATGTGATGCGGCAACTGTCTCAGGGGTTATAACTGTAGTTCCTGAATTAGATTATACAATAAATACTTTAGGAACAGTAAATCAAACAGGAGCAGCTGCTTTATGTAATAATGATTCTATCCAAGATATAGTATTTACAGTAGTTGGTGGAGAAGGAGCCGCTCAGGTTTCGTTAACCTGGACGACAGCAAATGAATTAGAATTTGTTGTCCCTAATTCAGATGCCACAAATACCGTTTGGACAGTGGGGGGAGTGGTTAATGAAAATGTGACACAGCTTACAAGTTATCCTTATCAAATAACAATTTATCGACCAGGAAGTTGTGTGACACCTGTATCTTTTACTGGTAATATTCAAGTTGCACCAAACCCTACTGTCGATCAAGATTTTATTCAAGCGAATGATGTGACCGATGTTACATGTGAAGGTGGATCAGATGGGTCTATTATTATTCCAACTTCTCCTGAAAATGAATTTATTAAACGAATTACAGGTGGACAGCTTGCTGCACAACAAATTGACGCGGTGACGGTTTCGGCTACAAGCTCCCTTACTGCAGGAGATGTTATTAAGTTGCAAATAGACGGATTTAACTTTGAAGCAACGGTAGGGGCGGGACAAACTACTGTGACTGTTTTAGAGGCTTTAGCCTTACAAATTAATAGTGGCGTGAATTCAGTAAATATAAATGTAAATGCCTCTGTTATTTCTACCACAACTCCTCCAGAATTACTGCTAACAGCAGATACAGCGGGTGTAGGTTTTACTACAACTTCCGTAACGGTGGTAAGTTTAACCAATACAGTCACTACTCTTATAGATAAAAGGGTGGCTAATGAAGTTTTAAATTACACCTATGACTGGTATAATGAAAATAACGTGCTCATTGGTTCAGGGCCTTCTATAGAAAATTTAGAGGCTGGAATTTATAAATTAGCAGTCTCAGTTAATGGATGTGTTTCTTCTCCAACGACTCAAGAATTTACCATAGAAGAGCCTTCTACAACCATTGGCACTGTTTCTGAGACATGTGACGGCAATATCTCAATTCCTATAGACGCTTACTTTACACCCACGCAATTAAATCAAGTAGGAGTAACTTTAAGAGCAGAACTCTTCTCCAGAGCGGTCGATAATAGTTACACCATAAGTTTTGATTTTGATACTTTTAATGCTGCTACAGCCTCTAATTCTTATGTTGTTAATTTTAATGGATTGACAACAGGAGAAACCTACCAGCTAGTTGTCACGGATAATTCTTGTGTACAGAGAACAACTCAGATTATTGGTCCTATAAGTGAAGAATTATCAATAAATGAATTATTACTATCTAGTACTGATGAAGAGTGTGCTGGCGAGGGAGGAACACTCACTGTTGAAAATAATGCGATTGATGGAGGTTCAGGCTCTTTCTCATATGAGTGGACAAATGGAACAGACAGCTATAATTTAGAGGATGTAGTGGGTGCTGCTCCTGGGCAATACACTCTAACTGTTACTGATAAAGTATTGGGTTGTACTGCAACGACCGTTGGGCTCATTGAAATTACAGAATCTGATACTTTAAATGTGGTTCCAGCTGACCCTATTATTACAATTAATGATTGTGTTGACGGGAGAGAAGGTAGATTAGCTGTAAATGTTACTGGTGGAGATGGAATCAATTATTCCTATGAATGGGAATTTACCCCCGCTAATTCTTCCAATACGATAGCGTTAAACAACGATAGTCCTATTTTAGTTCCAGATGATGAAATTCCGGCTGGACTTAGCTCTACAGGTAATTATACTGTGTATGTTTACGATGGAGAAATTGCTGATGGTTGCGCAGCATCAGATGAAACGTTTACAATTACAGGTCCTACCCCTGTTGAATTTGTAGCCACTAGTTCTACTAATGTTACCTGTCTTGAAGGAAGTAATGGTACTATTACATTTGAGGTTACTGGTGGTATATCTCCTTATAAGTATAGTTTGAATGGAGGCGTACCTAACACTGCCGTAACTTCTAAAGTTATGACTATAGAAAACTTAGAAGCTGGTACATATCAACTTGTTGTAGGAGATTCTTCTTCCCAAGCCTGTAACCCTACAAACCTTACTGAAGTTGTTGAAGTTATAATTACAGAGCCATCTGGAACAAGGCTAGAACTTACTGAGGATGAATTAATAGGCATTCCTTGTTCGGGTGGTACAGGTTCGATCAGATTAGGTATATCAGGTGGAGCTACAAACTCAACTACTACTAACTTCCAAGTTTTTGTAAGTGGTCCCGAAGGATATAGAAAGAATGATTCTGTAGATGTTACTGCAACAACTTATCTAATAGAAAATTTACCAAGTGCTGGTACTTATAATATTACAATTTCTGATGCGCTTGCTAATATTTGTAGCCCTACAAGTATTGAAATTGTTTTAGAAGAAGAAGCTGCAGAAAACCTTGCTGCAACTGCTATAATTATACCTTCATCGGATTGTTCTTCAGAATCTTTTGACGATTCTTCAGGAGCAAGTATTCAAATTACAAGTTTTGATAAAGGAGATGGAGATGTTTCAGGATACCCACTTTGGCAAAGAAGAACAAGCGTTGATCTTTATAAGTTTACTATTTCTTTAAACGGAAATACATCTGAAATCGATGCCTCACAGATTGGACTTTCAATTGATGGAGCTTCATTTGATGCTAGTGGGACATCGTCTATAACAAGTATCCAAGATTTGGCATCTAATTTAGCAATTGCAATTGATCAAGCGCCAAACTTTACAGCAAGACTTAACGGTTCTCAAGTAATTGTTTCTGGTGAAGTTATTGATGAAGTCTTAAGTAATTCATCCTCAGGAACTACAGTTAATTTAACTTTTTCACAAATTAGTTCTTACCAAGAATCACGTTGGTCAGAAGTTCCTGGACTAGCAGGACTTGAAAAAATTGAAAATTTACAAGCAGGTGTATACAGAGGTATATTAAGAGATGGTTCGGGATGTGGATCTACCTTAGTTCAAAACTCTTCACAAGGTGGATCAACATTCCAAATTGATGATCCACAATCACTTCAATTTGATTCTATAAATTTTGATGAGGTTACCTGTATCCAACCCAATTCAAATTTACGTTTTAAACTCTCAAATGGAGCCTTTATATATTCTCCTAATCCTAGTGCTTTTGAATTGACCCTTAATTCAGTAGAACTCGAAAGTACTGTTGGAGGAAGTGTAAGCTTTTCAACAGGAACAACTACTGCTTCAACCTCTACTGCTACAACAAGTAGTTCTACAGCCGCTACAACTATTGGAAGCACCTATACTCCAAATTTAACCACCAATGTAATAGAAATTGAAAGTATTCCCCCTGGAGATTATGAATTAGTAGTCAAAAACAGACAAACGGAATGTTTGGCAGTATTAAACTTTACCATTAATGAGGCTGAATCAATAACTTATTCAGGAGAGACAGAATTTGAAATAGACCCTTGTTACGAGACATACCAAGATGATTTCTTTGATCAATTCTTGATTGAGGGTGGAGAACCTTTTACAACAAATAATGGAGATCCTTTTTATAGTTTAAAATGGACTTTTACACCTATAGATCCTGATCAGAATATTTCAGTAATTAATTCAGTTAGTAATAATGTAAATTTTGCTCCACTTCCAGGAACTTATGAATTATTAATATATGATTCTAATGGATGCACAACACTAGATGAAAACGGTAATGAAACACCAATAGAATTTAACTTTAACCAATCTTTAAGTAGTATAGAGGTGCTTCCTGCAGGAGGTTTGAATGGTGATGAATTTGCCACACCTGTTAGCTGTGAAATTGATGCTGAAGATGGAAAGATTAGTATTGAAGTAAATAGTTCAGATCCATTTGAAATCAAATGGCACAGACAAGAGTCTTCATCTAATGCTAACGAACAGCGCTTATTGTTTCAAGGAGTTGCAGCGGCTCAAGATAGTTTGGAAGTCTATGCTATAAGAATTAATGATATACCAATATCATATAGTACCCAAGAGTCAAATGAACCAATAGCCTCAGTAGTGAATGAATTTGCTCAAAGAATTAACGATAACAACTTGTTTACAGCTGCAATAGACCCAGCAGGGAATTCTAATGAAATTATTATTCGTTCAGCCTCCAATGCGGCAATTTCATTAGAAATAGTCTCTCAGAGTACACGTTTGCAAATGATTAATTCATCTTTAAATGTAGCAACTTGGGTGCCTTTAGATGGCACCAATGGAAATCCAAATTACACAGGATACCTTAGTTTGAATAATTTATCTGAAGGTTTATATCGCTATACAATATCTGCAATTGATGTTACTAATTGCCAAAATGGAGCTGAGCCTAATACCATTCAGCAAGTTATCGCAGTTGAAAACGAAAATATTCTGGAAATTAGGGAAGGGCCTATAGTAGACGAATATTTATGTAATGGTCAATCAGGTACTATTTTTATTGATGTTTTTGATGGTGATACTGGACCGTTAACTTTCTTCTACAATAGCACACCTATTACCTATGAGCGTGTTGGGACTAATCAATATCTACTTAATATTGACAATCCGGTTGAAATAGCTACTTTAGAAATATACAATGCTGCAAATTGTGGATTATCTAGGGAAATTAATATTGGAAATGGAACTCCTTTATTTGACTTCAACTCAACAAATTTCTTACAATCAGGAACATTCTTAGCAAGGGAAGACATAACCTTTACTGACTTATCGGAAAATGAATATGATACCTTTGAATTCATTTTTGGAGATGGAACTCAGTCTGAACTTTTAGAGCGAAACTCACCAGAACCTGTTATTCATGAGTATGCAATTTCCGGAACCTATTATGTTACTTTAAGAATTTACAACGATTTAGGCTGTATGGAGGAATTGACCAAAACCATTAAAGTAGGAAAAGGATATAGTATTTTGGTGCCTAATGTATTTACACCTAATGGGGATATATGGAACAATACCTTCCGACCTGTATTTAATGGTTTAAGTGAAATAACCTTGAGAATTTATGATTCTCAAGGAGGTTTATTGTATGAAGAAGTTGGATCAGAGGGTGCAGATCCAGAAATAGTAGGACTCTCGTTAAGAGGTTGGGAGGGAGAAACAAATGCACCTTCTTCAGCTTACTATATTTATACAATAACGGCTAAAACAATTGATGATGAACCTGTCTTTAGGGATGGAACATTTATTTTGCTGCAATGAGAAAAATTAAATTTATTATTTCATTTTTAACTCTTTTTTCCTACTGGGGATTTAGCCAGGAAGATATGATCATCAGTCACTCTCGTTTTATGCAAAAGGTAAACCCAAGTGCACTTGGAATGAATAATATAAATAAAACAGGTGTACTTTATAACTCATTAGGAATGGTTAATACGAACCGTATAGAAAGTCAGTATTTTTTTGGGGCCATCTCATTTGACAATGATAATTTTAGTATTGGTTTTGATGTCTATTCTTTAAGAATGGACAATACTGGTTTAATAAATACCAAGCCTACACTTAGTTACATCTATAAGATACAGTTAGATAATGAGGTTTATTTTCTCCCTTCAATTTCAGTAGGTTTTGGTGGTTCAAGATTTGATACTAATAAACTTGTTTTTGAAGACCAACTTTCGCTAGTTTCGGGTTATCTTCAAACAGAATCCCAAGATCCAATTTTTGATCAACTTGGCAGATCTAACTACATGGATTTAGGGGCTTCATTTATAGTTCATTCATCTAATTACCTTTTTGGAGCAGGGGTTAAACATTTAAATCAACCCAATGTTTCTTACAATAGTGAAGATGTAGATTTTAACCTACCAATTCGTTATTCTGTTCAAGGGGGGTATGAATTTGATATCAATCCATATGATAGATCTATAATGCCTCGTTATTCTACAATTTTCACATTTATCAATGTATCTAAAATGGGTGATAACTTTGATTTTTTCCTCTCGCAAGAAGCACAATTAGGTTCTTTTTCTATGGGATTAAATCAACAATTTAGAAAAACAGATAGTTTTGGTTTTACCAATATTGGACTCTCAGTGGCAGTAGCATATGAAAACTTTGAATTTGGTGCTCTTTACAATTTTCCTTTTCAAAATCCTGTTAATACAACAGTTTATTCTCCAAGTACAATAGAAATTTTTGTCACCTTTGATTTTAGCCCTTATCTAAGGAATAGACGTGGAGATTATAGAAGAATTAGTATTGATAATTATTACTAAAAGTGAATTTTTCCTTTAAATTCTTTTGTTTGAAAAATTTTATAATGGGAATATTTATAATATTAACTTCATGTTCCAATGAATTAGAGGGCATTGAGTTTATACGTGTAGTAAGAAATACTGATATTAAAGCACGTATAGTTCCTGATTCAACTTTAATTTTTCGATCAAACAGAAATAATGGACAACTTAACGTACCTATTACTTATAAAGCAGTTTTGCTAGATCAGGATATTGATTCTATAGAATGGATATTTCCGGGAGGAAACCCCTCTTCTATTAAAGAATCCCTAAGTGCTGAGGTAGTTTATTCTGATTATGGTTCTTTTAGTTCTAAACTAGTATTAACTAAAGTAGATACCTTAAATAAAAATTATATTTATTCTTTGAAGGACACGATTGAAATAACAAGACCTATTAAAATAGCTTATGAAGAAAATAATTGGGACACTTTTACTACTAGTGATGATAGTCAATGGGCAGTCCTTCCTAATAGTAAAAATGTAATTATCCGTGAAAATGAAGTATTTGAACAAAATATACCATTTGAAGCTTCAGCACGATTTACAGGATTCAATAATAGAAAAATAAAATTTTCAGTTGAATATAAACTTACCTATAAAAATTTCTATGAAAACAATGTGACCACAAACACAAAATTAGAAGTATTAATTGACGATCTTAAAGCGTTTGGTGTAACACGTGTAACGAATGATATTTATTTCACTCAAGATTTCTTTATTAATAACCTAAGTGATTTTGATTTTACTATAAAAAAATATCCCGCTTTAAGTTCTTCAGATTGGGAAATTATATTTAATAATTCAGAAATAGAACCTAATATTAGCCTTTTTGAATTAGTTAATCAAAATCAACTTATTGGTTATTTAGATTTATCAAATTCAAATACAAGTTCTGAAACTTTGGATTTACTTTTACGAACAACTATAAATGGAAATGAATTTAGCTTTGGCAAGACGGGTATAGGACAAAATTTGTCATTAGATGGTTTACCTATTTCTATTACTCCTGGATTAAAATATAAGTTTCTAATTACATTAGATGAGGGGTTGCCAATATCATATAGATATTTAAAAGAAAATTTCACAAGCCTTCCAGTTCAACTTGAAAACAATGAATATTTTCTTGATGCTTCGTTTCGTAAGTTGCAATTAAGTATAGATTAATAATATATTTTTGTTTGGGAAAGTTAGATGTGTAACTTTTTAAGATAAATTTTTCAAAAGATCTAAATTTCAAAAAACTGGGTCTTACATACATTTCTAAACACAAAGTATTGTTAGTCCCTAAATATACCGTTGGGAAAAACCACTGGGCTTTCGAAACCATTTGTTCCAACCGTAGCAATTCCAAAGAAATAATTGTCAATTACAATCCCTTCTAACGTATGTGAATCTACATTTCCCACAAAACGCTCGTATTCCCAGTGGGGACTTGTGGTTGCTCTCCAATAAATTTTATACCCTTTTACATTAGGGTCGTTTACTTTTTCCCATTTAAACTTTGCAGAGGCCTGTACAATTCCTCCGATCAAAAGTTTCTTTACGGCTGGCGGTGCCCAAGCCAAGCTGGCTAGATTGATTGCATTGACAGCGGTTAATTTTTTAGCATATTCAAAGTCAACCCCAGAAAGTACATCCCCATAGGCTATTCCGTTTTCGGTTCTTATGTCTTGGTGTTGCATCACGTAATTTTCGTGGGCTTCCATAATTCGAATACCCGGATAGCCCAAGTCATTAAAAGGCCGATGATGTCCCCCTCTGCCAAAACGATCTAATCTGTAGATCATCATAGGATTCATCTCGGGCAGGTAGTGTTTTACTGTTTTATAGACATAACGCGCCAATTGTCTTGAATTGCCATCCACTTCCCCTCCGTAAAAGCGACGCGCTTTTCGAGCTTCTTCCGACTCATTTGCAGGTACGGGTTCCGAAAAAATTCTAAAGCTTCGGTTGTCAATCACACCATCCACTCCTTTGATGTTTCCTATCATATCGTTGTTTAGGATTCCGATAATTTCCCAACCTTCTTCTTGCGCATGCTTTGCTAAGCCTTTACCGCCAAAAAGCCCTTGTTCCTCACCCGCAAGCCCTACGTAGAGTATGCTGTTTTCAAAAGTGTAGTTTGACAATACTCTTGCTGCTTCCAAGGTTCCTGCCATGCCCGAGGCATTGTCGTTTGCACCGGGGGAGTCGTCGGTGTAATTGGTGGGAACAGAAATTCTAGAATCGATATCTCCACTCATGATGATGTAACGATTGGGATGGGTGGTACCTCGCTGTATAGCAAGCACATTGTTGATCCATACGGGTTTTACAATCCTGTTTCCGTCTTGGGGGGTAAAGTAGTTTTTTTGGTAAAACACTTCCAAACAGTTGTTACAATTCTCAGAAATTTTATCAAATTCTGATTTTATCCATCTTCTTGCCGCCCCGATTCCCCTGGAGTCCGATAGGGTGTCGCTTAATGTATGTCGGGTTCCAAAGCCTACCAATTTCACGACATCTTTTTTCAAGTGTTCGGAAGAAACTGCGTTGATGATCTCATAGAGTTTTTGGTCTTCTTGGGCATAACCTAGGCTTAGGCTTAAACTGATCAATAAAATGTAGTAAGGGTGTTTCATTATTTTTTTTAAAAAGGTAAAAAAAAACCGACACTTTAGGGTGCCGGTTGGGTGAGATTTAGTCAGCTAAAAACAGTATTTCTTTTCTTTGATCAGATGATCTGCAATGATCGTTCGAAGTTCAAAACGATCAGGAAAATAGATATACGCTCCGTGTTTTTGAAGCACATCGAGCAATTGATTGCGTTCCGTTACTGCATCTTTGGTTAGATGAAGGATTACTTCCCTCAGCCGTTTGTTGATCAAATCATGAGCATCAAAAACGTAGTTTTGGGTCATTGCGATCTGTATTTGCTGGGACGGGATACCCTTTCGCTTACAATTTTTAAGGGTTCTTAATACAGCCGATTCGCTAAAGTAGAGTTCAATCAACACATCGGCTAAGGCTTGGAGCAATTGCTGTTCTTCTTCCAGTTTAGTGCCGTATTTTTGGGTTGCATTACCAGCTATCATTAAAAATAATTGCTTAAAATTTTCAATTAATTGGTGTTCTTGAGCGAGAGGGCCTTCCCCAATGGTTTCAGTTTTTTCAGCACCCAGGCGCATGGCAGCTTGCATGACAGCCGGCATCAGTTCCAATTTTCCTTTCATTCCTTTTTTGAGTAAAAGACCGATTGAAAGCATGCGATTGATTTCATTGGTTCCCTCATAAATTCTTCCGATTCGAGCATCCCTCCAGGCAGCTTCCATGGGGGTGTCGGCTGAGAATCCCATTCCTCCAAAAATTTGGATACCGGCATCGGCACAATTTTGGATATCTTCCGATGCACCTACTTTAATCAGAGAACATTCTATAGCAAAATTTTCTACCCCTTTCAGTTCAGCCTCTTGGTGACTTAAGCCCTGTTCTAAATTGTGGTTGATCCGTTGTTCTATGGCATGTGCTGCACGATAACAGGCAGATTCTCCCGCATAACAAGAACTGGCCATTTGGGCAATTTTTTCTTTTATTGCACCAAACGAGGCAATGGGTTTATTAAATTGTATGCGTTCTGTGGCGTATTCAATCGACTTGGTAGTAATTCTTCTTTGAGCGTCCAAACACGCCACTCCAAGTTTGATTCTTCCTACGTTGAGGGCATTCATCGCAATTTTAAATCCTCCATTGCGTTCACCTAACACATGATCTACGGGTACTTTGGTTTTATTGAAAAAAACCTGACGGGTTGAAGAAGCATGTATTCCCAGTTTGTGTTCTTCTTCCCCCAATTCAATTCCGTTATTTTCTTCAAAAGGGACTATAAAGCCGGTTATGTTTTTATCGTCCTCTATCCTTGCAAACACAATGAAGAGACTAGCAAATCCTGCATTAGAGATCCACATTTTCTGGCCTGTAATTTCGTAATGCGTTCCCTCTTCTGATAAGACGGCCTTGGTTTTTCCAGAATTGGCATCCGATCCGGCTCCCGGTTCCGTTAAACAATACGATCCAAACCATTCGCCAGAAGCCAATTTGGGAAGGTAAGCTTGTTTCTGGGCTTCGGTACCGTAAAGTAAGATGGGTAATATACCGATACCGGTGTGGGCACCAAAGGCAGTGGATAAAGAACCGCTAGCTCCAGAAATATAATCGCAAACCAGCATGGTAGAGACAAATCCCATCCCCATACCTCCGTAGTTTTCAGGGACGGGTATGCTGAGTAAGCCCTGCGCGCCAATCTTTTTCATTAGACTCTCAGTAAAGGCGTAATCTTTGTTTTCAAAACGAGTTTTATAAGGCCAAACTTCCCGATCGATGAATTCAATAACCGAATCTTTCATCAGGCGCTGCTCTTCGGTAAAATCTTCAGGAGTAAATACCTGCTCAGGATCGATTTTTGAAATTAAAAACGATCCTCCTTGTACATGGTTTTGTGAAGTAGTTTCCATAATTATTGGGTTTTAAGGGTTGGGGTAAAATGTTCAAAATTTTGTGCGTTTTCCTTGATGCAGTTCATCACTTCAAAATAGACGGCAATCTTTTCCGGACTTAATGCGTTTTCAATCACCTTATTGAAATGGAGAACTACCGCTTTGGAGTCGTCTCTTTTTTCTTTACCGAAAGGGGTAAGGTGTATAAGGATGCTCCGTCCGTCGTTCGGATTTTTTGACCTGTAAATCAATTCCCGTTCTTCCATAGCATTCAACAATCTTGACAAGCTGGTTGGCTCCATTCCCATTTTTGGACCTAGCGTAGTAGAGGGGGTCCCCTCCGCATCGATACTCAAAAGCGCAAAACCCATGGCCATGGTGGAATCAAATTTAGTCGCCTCCTTGTTGTACATTTTGCTCACTAGGTTCCAGGTAGAGCGCAATACGCTGTCAAATGTTTCTTGTCTCATCCAATCAAAGGTATAAAAAATACTATGCATGCATAGTAAAAAGAACAAAAAAGTTACGGAGGTTACAAAATAAAATTTTAAACGTACATGGATTCGATTAAGTCCGCGTATTTGTCCTTAATTACCTTTCTTTTCAGTTTCATGGTAGGGGTCAGGTGACCGTCGTCTATAGTCCATTCTTCAAGGGTCAACTGAAACTTTTTAATTTGTTCCCAAGAACCAAAATGTTGGTTGTGATGGTCAATTTCTCTTTGTATTGCTTCAGTCAGCTGTGTCTCTTGTACAGCCTCGACCAGTGAAGTACACTGGATTCCTTTTTCTTTTAACCAGTTCAGTACGTATTCAACATTGGGTTGAATTAAAGCGGTTGGCATTTTTCTGCCTGCACCCACTACCATAATTTGTTCGATAAAGAGGGATTGTTTCATTTGGTTTTCAATTACCTGAGGGGCTATATACTTACCGCCTGAGGTTTTGAACATTTCTTTTTTACGGTCCGTAATTTTTAGAAATCCATCGGCATCTAGTTCCCCAATGTCTCCCGTATGAAAGTAGTCTCCGCTCATAACCTCTTTGGTCTTTTCTTCTTCTTTATAATAGCCCATCATTACATTGGGACCTTTACAAAGAATTTCTCCATCTTCTGCAATTTTGACCGTAACCCCATCAATGACTTTACCCACAGTGCCAATGCGAAAATGGCTTTTTCTCATATCGTTTACCGATATGACAGGGGAGGTTTCGGTTAAACCATAGCCTTCCACCAATGTCATCCCTGCTGCGGTAAAAACTCTCGCAAGTCTGGGTTGCAATGCAGCACTTCCTGAGGCGATCAATTCTAGATTACCACCCAAGGCTTCTTGCCACTTAGAAAGGATGAGCTTGCGTGCTATTTTGAGTTTGAATTCATACCAGGCTCCATTTTGACCGTAAGGTTCGTATTGCAGGCCTAAATTGACAGCCCAATAGAAAAGCTTTTGTTTTATACCGCTCAACTCCTCTCCCTTTCCGTAAATTTTATCGTAAACCTTTTCTAGCAATCGGGGTACAGCAGTCATGACTTGAGGTTTCACTTCACGTAGGTTATCTGCAATGGTTTCCAACGATTCGGCAAAATAGACTGCCACGCTGTTGTACATGTAAATGTATAAAATGACCCGTTCGAAAATATGGCATACAGGGAGGAAACTCAAAGCAGAGGCTTGCCCAATGGTCAGCGGCAATCGTTTTGAACTAGACAATACATTAGAAACCACGTTTTGATGACTGAGCATTACTCCTTTAGGGACTCCAGTGGTACCTGAGGTATAAATTATGGTTGCCAAATCTGCTGGTTTTACCTGATCTTTTCTTTTTTGAACGGTTTCTTGATGGGGTTTGTTTTTTCCAATTTCTAAAAGTTCACTCCAGTGAGCACAGCCTTTTATTCGGTCAAAGCTGTAGATCTTTTTTAAAGAGTTGACATTTTTCGCTATCGCCATTACCTTGTCGTATACTTCTTGGTCTGAGACAAAACAATATTGACTTTCGGAATGCTTGAGTATGTATTCGTAATCTGCGGATGCTATTGTAGGGTAGATGGGAACATTTACTGCGCCCACGGCAAGTAAGCCTACATCCATAAGACTCCATTCGGTTCGATTGCTGGAGGTAATCATCGCAATCTTGTCTTGCGGTTCAATCCCTAACTCGATTAAGGCATTGCTGATTTGCTCAGCTTGTTCGCAAAACATTTCGGAAGAAATACTTTCCCATTTACCATCATACTTAGTGGTAAATGAATTTTTTAGGGGGGCGTGGTCTTTTTGATAGGTTATGAAATCAAATAATCGGCTCGGTATCATACTCTTCTTTTTACTGCAAAATAGGAAATATTTTGTGGTAAATAAGAAAGTTTTACTTCATAGAGGCACCAAGCCAGTTAAATGCATTTTCAAATGCCTGTATCCAAGGAGAAACTTGGTCCGTACGATCTTTAGGATAGTGAGCCCAATTCCAAGGAAAAGTGGAGCGTTCCAAGTGAGGCATCATGACCAAGTGACGGCCGTCTTGAGAACTGAGCATGGCAGCGTTGAAATCCGACCCATTGGGGTTTGAGGGGTAGTCGTCATACAAATATTTCCCCGGGATGTCATAATGGCTTTCTGCTTTGGGAAAAGAAAATTTACCTTCACCGTGGGCGGCCCAAATTCCAAGGGTATTGCCTTCCATTCCTTGCAGCATGATGGCCTTGCTTTCTTGGATGCGCACCGCAGTAAAAATACATTCAAATTTACCCGAGTCGTTGTGAAGCATTTTTGGTTTTTCACTGTCTTGAGGAGTTAGTAATCCCAGTTCTACAAACAACTGACATCCGTTACAAACCCCCAATGATAGGGTATCGGGCCTATTGAAAAAAGAAGTCAGCGCTTCCTTAGCTCGTGGATTGTACTTGATCGCTCCTGCCCAGCCTTTGGCTGATCCCAGTACATCAGAATTTGAAAATCCACCCACAGCGACTAAAAATTGGATGTCTTTTAAATCTTCTCTCCCTTCAATCAAATCGGTCATGTGAACATCTCGTACTTCAAAGCCACTCAAATCCATGGCATAGGCCATTTCTCTTTCCGAATTACTTCCTTTTTCTCGTAGTACTGCCGCTTTGATTTTTTTAGTCTTTGTGGCAGGGAGGCTACCGGTAAACCCTTGGGGAAATTCAAATTTTAAGGGCTGTTGGACCATATTTTCTCCACGTACCTCCGCTAGTCGGGGAGCTGTTTGCTTTTTTTCCAAGGCGGTTGAAGTCGCCATCCAGGACGTTCTCAATTTAGAAATGTCCAGATCAAGACTATTAATTTGGAGATTTGTTCCCTGGTTGACTTCACCTAGTCGTGTAACTTCAATGCCTTGTGAGGCAAACAAAGCCGTCAGATCTTCTTTGGATTGCAACACCACTGCAGGTTTTTCAGAAAAAAGAATTTTTACCAATTCAGTTTCTTTGAAGTTGGAAAAATCAAGGGTCATCCCAACGGAGGTGGAAGGGAAACACATTTCGAGTAAAGTGGTAATTAATCCCCCCGAACCAATATCGTGTCCTGCTTCAATTATACCTTGTTTGATGAACGTTTGTAGGGTGTTAAAGGCTTTTTTGAAAAAGGCAGCATCCCTCACCGCTGGGGTTTCTTTTCCTATGGCATTTAAATGTTGCGCAAAAGAGCTTCCACCTAAGTGAAATTCGTCTTGACTAAAATCCAGATAGTAAATGGAACCGCCATCGAGTTGAGCCACAGGGGTCACTGTATTTTGAATCGTCGAGCAGGCTGCTGCTGCTGAAATGATAACGGTACCCGGTGCAATGACGTCTCCCTCTGGATATTTTTGTTTCATGGATAAGGAGTCTTTACCCGTAGGAATATTGATTCCTAAAGCGATTGCAAAATTAGAACAGGCTTCAACCGCACGGTAAAGCCGTGCATCTTCCCCTTTGTTGTTACAAGGCCACATCCAGTTTGCCGATAGAGATACGCTTTTAAGTCCCTCCTCCAAGGGTGCCCAAACGATATTGGTTAAGGCTTCGGCTATGGAATTTATACTCCCTTTTGCTGGATCAATTAAACCACTAATGGGAGCATGTCCGATTGAGGTTGCAATTCCTTTAGACCCGGTATAGTCCAGGGCAATCACACCACAATTACTCAGGGGAAGTTGAAGTTCGCCCACCGTTTGCTGTTGCGCCACTCTTCCGCTTACACAACGGTCCACTTTATTCGTGAGCCAATCTTTACATGCTACGGCTTCCAATTGAAGAACAGCTTCGATATAGTTTTCTATCGGATCATTGCTGTAGCTAAGGGCTGAAAAATCTGCTGGAACCGTCTGATCTTCCATGAGGGTTTTCGGAGCACTACCGAACAAGGCAGATAAGGAAAGATCAACCGGTTTTTCTCCTGTTTTTTCTGAAACGAAACAAAAATGATGGTCTTCTGTTACCTCGCCTACAACATAGAACGGAGCCCGTTCTCGTGAGGCGATTTTTTCCAATAGCGCTGCATCTTCAGGAGCTAAAATAAGTCCCATGCGTTCCTGGGATTCGTTCCCGATGATTTCTTTGGCTGATAGGGTAGGGTCGCCCAAAGGTAACTCGTCGATATGAATGGTTCCTCCTGTATCTTCCACCAATTCAGAAAGGCAGTTCAGATGGCCCCCAGCTCCGTGGTCGTGGATGGAAACTATGGGATTGGTGGGAGCCTCAACCAGTGCTCGGATGGCATTCGCCACTCGCTTTTGCATTTCCGGATTAGAGCGTTGTACAGCGTTGAGTTCAATTGCACTTCCAAAAGCACCCGTGTCTGCAGAGGATACAGCAGCTCCACCCATTCCGATTCGGTAATTGTCTCCACCGAGTATGATGATTTTATCCCCCTTTTTGGGTGTTCTTTTTTGGGCTTGTTCTTTTTTTCCGTAACCGATCCCCCCAGCTAACATGATTACTTTGTCAAAACCTAACTTTTGCTCATTTTCTTGATGCTCAAAGGTTAATAAGGATCCTGCAATCAGGGGTTGCCCAAATTTATTACCAAAGTCTGAAGCGCCGTTTGAAGCTTTGATGAGAATGTCTATAGGAGTCTGATAAAGCCATTTACGCTCCGGAAAGGGGCTTTTTTTTCGTGCCTCTTGAACGCGAGAATAGGGAGTCATATAGACGGCTGTACCCGCTAAGGGTAAGGAGCCTTGACCTCCGGCTAGGCGGTCTCTAATTTCTCCACCCGAACCCGTGGCTGCTCCGTTAAACGGCTCTACTGTGGTGGGAAAATTGTGTGTTTCAGCCTTAAGCGATATCACACTCTGTATGCTGTTTTTTTGGTAGGTACTGGGAACATCCCCTTTTTGAGGAGCAAATTGCTCAATCTCTGGCCCTTCAATAAAAGCCACATTATCCTTGTAGGCAGAGACGATGGAATTGGGGTTTTCTTGGGAGGTTTTTTTGATCAGTTTAAAAAGGCTCGATTCTTTTTCTTCTCCGTCAATGACGTATTGCCCGTTAAAAATTTTATGACGGCAGTGTTCGGAATTTACTTGAGAAAAACCAAATACTTCCGAATCGGTAAGTGGTCGCTTGAGGGAGGAGGAAAGTTCGTTGAGGTAGGTAACTTCTTCTTCGCTTAAAGCTAACCCCTCTTCTTTGTTATAGGCTGCGATATCTTGAATTTGACGTATGCGTTCAGGTAAAATATCAACCTCGAAAAGCGCTTGAGTAAGGGTATCAAATAAAGCCACTAGCATGGGATCGGGATGTTTGATCCGGCTTTGAGCTTCATAAAACTCAATGCGTTCTATCCCACTCAGCCCCATGTTTTGAGTGATTTCAACTGCATTGGTACTCCATGGAGTCACCATAGTGGCACGAGGACCGTAAAAGGATCCCTTGACCATCGATGTTTCTAAAAGTGGCTGATCACCGAATAACCAGCTTAATTTTTCTATTTGTGTGGAGGAGAGGGATTGGTTGCATTTTACTGCGAAAACTTGGACGGATGAATCGCCAAAAAAGAGGATCATGCGGATGAAATTAAAGTACAAAAATAAGGCATTCCGACCACATTATTAAGCCTTACTAAAAGCTAAAAAATGAAGTTATCTTCTATTTATTCACAGCTTTGTTTACCCTCGCTTTTTGAATGCTTTTGATGCGCACTTTTTTGAGTAAACAAGAAATTCGGATCGGAATAAAAGCTAGAAAAATCCTTATCTTGCTGTTCAATGTTTAAAGAAAATGGAAACAAAAATCCCCAACAATGCCCACAAAGACATTCCTGGAAATCCTTCTACAGCTAAAAGCAGCAGTCTAGGTCTACGAACTTCTGCAACTGCAGCCAGCTTGAAGGTTTTGAGTTTGGAAGAATGGAATTTTTGGCTACACAATGGTTATGTAGTCGTAAAGCAGGCCATCCCACACGAACAGGCCCAAAAAACAGCTGATTTTCTATGGGAATTTGAAGAAAAAGATCCCAATACACCCTCCACATGGTATACGGCTCCTCGTGCTGAGATGCAAATGAAGGAATTGCAAGGAACAGGCATGGTTGAGGTATATAACCATCAGTTGTTGTGGGAAAACAGACAAACCGATCGGGTGTACAATGCCTTTGCGGATATCTGGGGAACCGAAAAGCTCTGGGTTACCATTGACCGTGCCAATCTCAATTTTCCCATCCAACCGGGCTTTGAGTACCGAGGCTTTATTCACTGGGATTACGACCCTGAAACGAAACCTCAAAATGTACAAGGAGTGTTAGCTCTGGCCGATCAAACGGACCTCGATATGGGAGGCTTTCAATGCATTCCATGGCTCTACAGGAATTACGATTCGTGGAAGCTGACACAGCCCGAGGATCGCAATCGGTTTCAGCCCGATACCAAAGGCTTGGAACAACATCTGGTTAAAGTACCCTTAGAAGCCGGCGATTTGTTGATTTTCAATAGTCTTGAACCTCATGGTATCCGCCCTAATAATTCTAAAGATAAGGTCAGAATTGCACAGTACATCTCCATGATGCCAGCTGAAGAAAACAATGAGGCCTTGAAAGCATGGCGAATAAACGCATGGAAAAACAGAATTGCTCCTGAAGGTCACGCGTTTCCGGGGGACCCTAGAAAATGGGAACAAACCAAGTATTCAACCGCACAGCTCAGTCCCTTAGGGGAAAAGTTACTCGGACTTCGTTCATGGAACGGTAGCGATTAAATCACAATCATTAGAATCGAAAGCAGCATTCCTGCTAGGGTAAAATAGATTGCTTTTTTGAATATATTGGTATGGGGTAAAAACATCCAATAGGCAGAAAACACAAAGAACAACAAGGCTACTCCAAAAAATAAATTGAGGTAATACAAGGGGGAGTTGTTCGTGGCTTTGTGCATTTTTTCCATCATCCCCAATAATTTGGGAGGTTGGGCTTGTAGGTAAGAAAGTTCACCCGTTTCACCGTTGTAGCTTATTTCTTTTGCTCCTCTGATTTCAGGGGGTGTTTCCAATCCTTTTTCAATCGTCCGTTCAATTTTTACGTACTTTTTGAAGGTGTCTGTGGTTCGATAGGTGAGGGTGATTCCGGTCAAGGCATACATAAACATGATCCCTGCTAAGAAAAAACCTAAATAGCGGTGGATGACTCTTACTTTGTTACTGGTTTGGATGGAATTTAGTTTCATTTGTTTAAGTTAAAATTATTTGATTAGTACGTTTAAAAATGTTGCTCCAGATTCGAGGGTTGTTGTTGAGCAGGGTCTTAATTTTTTAGTTTTTCGAGGGTTCATAGTGGGAATAAATAAAAGGAAAAATATTGAATTAAATTTTTTATCCAGTTCGATGGAGTTTGGCCATATAAAATCCATCAAATCCAGTTTGATGGGTCAATAGGGTTTGTTCTTTTTCAAGTTTAAAATTCTTCCCTGCGTTTGATAGTAAAAACTTCGCGATCTGGTCTTGATTTTCATTGGGAAAAATAGAGCAGGTTGCATACACCAATGCACCGCCGTTTTTAACCAAAGCAGCATTTTGTTCTAAGATTTGGAGTTGCAGTTGTTCCAAGACTTTTATTCGTTCTGGATTCATCTGCCATTTTGCGGCAGGGTTTCTTCTCAACACACCCAATCCGCTGCAAGGTGCATCGACAAGCACAACATCGGCGGCCCCTTCCAGTTTCGTATAGAGTTGAGAATCGGAGGTTGTTGAGGTTTCAATAATCGAAACACCACACCGTTGGGCTCTATTCTGAAGCTGGTCCAGCTTGTTTTGGTAGGGATCAAAAGCCATGATTTTACCTTTATTTTGCATTAAAGCTGCCATATGGAGACTTTTTCCACCACTGCCAGCACATGCATCGACAAGGAGTGCTCCTTGTTTGGGGTCAACCCAATGCGCTACTTGTTGGGAATTGGCATCTTGAATTTCAAATTCCCCGTTGAGGTAAAGGGCATTTTGGCTGAGGTTTTGATGTTTTTCAAGGACTAGGGTTTCTGAATGAGTTGGCGCTTGAGAAGCATGAATGGAATACTCCTTTTTTAGTCGTTCGCATAGGTTTAAGGGATCGACTTTCAAGGTATTTGCACGGAGTACTAAGGGCGCTATTTGGTTGAATGAGTGACATTCATTATTCCAAGTAGTTTTCTCAAAACTTTTGAGTCCCAATTCATCTAGCCAGTCGGGCAGGGACTCTCTTATTTTGCGTTCAGTGGCTTTAGGGTCTAGGGGAAATTCAATTTGTGACTCTCCTGTGGCTGAAAGTTCTTCCCAATCGGGTAGGTTTATGCCTTTGGTTCGCATCCAAACGCCTAAAAGTTCCCAGTAATAGTGTTTCGATTGAGTGTCAAGCCCACCAAGGTATTCATAGGTTCTTTTCCATCGAATGCAATCCAAAATTGCCTCTCCAAGCTGGCGTCGGTCTCTGGACCCCCAACTTCTATTTTGTTTTAACAAGGAAGTAAGACTAGGCCGAAGGGCCTCGTTTTTATGCAGAATTTGCTGAAGTCCCTCAACAATTCCTAAAGCAAGATTCCGATGAAGTTTCACTAAGGCAAAGGTAATTTTTATTTTTTCTCCTTTTCCTGCTCTTTTTCTCTAGAACGATTCCGAATCCTGTTGAACATCACTTGATCAAATTCTTTTTCTTGATACAGTATGGTAAGCACAACCTTGGGCCTAATTGCTTTCAAAAGCTGTTGGTTTCGGTCGTTTTTGAGGGTCATTCCCAATTGCTCAAATCGATAATAGTCGTTGATGTATCTGGATGCACTTTCAGAAGAAATGGTATCAAATGCCTGACTTAAGTTATTTCTTACGTTTCGTTTAGGGAGCCATACCTCATTGTGGTATTTGTTTTCAGATTCTTCAAAAAGGGCTACAAAGATTTCTTTTTCTGTGGGGTTGAGTTCGGTATTTTCTAGGATGAATTTTAATTTCATCTCTTTAAAACGTTCAAACCGACCGTTGTTTTGGGCAAAAGTCAGATTGGCGATCAGGAACATCGCAAGAATTTTAAAGATACCGTTACTTTTTTTCATTGCTTAGATTGTATTTATTCAAATGGAATTTCAAGTTCATTATCCTCCATCATAGAGAGCATTTCATAACTGTCAAAGTCTTCTAAATAATAATTCTCTATAAAATCATTTAGGGCTTGTTCTTTTTCAACCTCTACAGGTGCGGGCAGTTCGTATAGGCCGACAAGAAGCAGTATGGCTGCAGCAGTTGCAACAAAACTCCATCGGGTCCGACTCCTTGATTTTCTCTTTAGAGCTGCAGTGCTAGGAGCTAATTTTTCTGTCAAGCCCTGTTCTAAAGCCTCAAAATAATTTTCAGGAGTACTGAATGGGTTCAGTTTAGAGATTGGATCCTCTGGGTTGCAAAGTTGTTCTTCCAAATGGTCAAAATAGCCTTTGGGAACTTTGAAGGGATTATTTTGCTTAAAATCAGTCATTCAATTCAGTTTTAATTTTTTTTACAGCATGATGGTAAGAAGCTTTCAGGGCACCGATACTGGTGTCTAAAATTTCAGAAATTGATTCATACGTCATGTTGTCAAAATACTTCATGTTAAAAACAATTCGCTGTTTTTCGGGTAAGCGGGCCACGAGCTTTTGGAGTTTTAGGGCTGCTTGATCGCCATCAAAATATGAATCTGCTGTTAACCCATCTGCCTTGGCCTCAATCCACTCGCAATTCTGAAGGCCCATTTTAGTGGCTTTACTATTGATAAAATTCAAAGCTTCATTGGTCGCGATTCGATACATCCAAGTGTAAAGTGAGCTGTTTTCTCTAAACGTATCGATGTTTAAATGGATCTTGATGAAAGTATTTTGAACCACATCGTGTGCATCATCGTGATCAAGAACCAATTTTCGGATGTGCCAATACAACCGTTTCTTGTATTCTGAAACAAGTTTTTTAAACGCTTCTTCCTTGGTCAACGGGTCACGAAGGGCATTTACGAAAATGGACTGCTGTTTCAACAATTTAGTAGTTTTATTCTATAGACAAAAGATAGTTAAAATAGTTTAATCCATACGTTGCATTTGTACCCAGCTCTTGTATTCAGAGCTTGTTTCGAGGAGACTTTGATGGGTTCCAGAGGCAACAATTCGCCCTTCTTTTAGGACCAAAATCAAGTCCGCCTTTTGTATCGTAGACAGGCGGTGCGCAATAACAAAAGACGTTCTGTTTTTCATCAGTGCTTCCAGCGCCAGCTGAACTTGTTGTTCTGCTTCCGTATCTAGCGCAGAGGTGGCTTCGTCAAGAATTAACAAATCCGGATTTTTTAGAAGGGCACGAGCGATGGTTAAGCGCTGTTTTTGACCCCCCGAAAGTTTGTTCCCTGAATCTCCGATGCGGGTATGATACCCCTCGGGTAATTCTTTGATGAATCCATCCGCATTGGCGGCTATGGCTGCTGCTTCAATTTCTTTATCCGTGGCGCTGGGGTTACCCAATTTTAGATTGTTGTACACACTGTCGTTAAAAAGAATGGATTCTTGAGTAACCATCCCCAATTTTTGGTAAAGGCTCTCTTTTGTAAGCTGATGGATCGGAATCCCATCAAGGGTAAGGCTCCCCTGATCGATATCATAAAACCGATTGAGCAAATAAGTTAAGGTGGTTTTGCCTCCCCCCGAAGGACCTACCAAAGCAACCATTTGCCCTTTTTTTACTTCAAAAGACACGTCCTTAAGTACCGGCGTTTTTCCGTAGCTAAAAGCCACTTTATCAAATACAATAGCTTCTGAAAAAGCGGTTAATTTTTGAGCATTTGGAGCGTCTTTGAGCGGGTCTTCGGTATGTAAAATCTCCAAAATTCGCTCAGCAGCTGCGTTTCCTTTTTGTATGCTGTAGCTGGCCTTGCTTATGGCTTTGGCAGGAGTGAGGATGTTGTATGCCAATCCCATGTAGACAATGAATTCTGTTCCCGAAATACTTCCTTCTACCAGCACCATGTTTCCCCCAAACCAAAGCAGCACACCAATAGCAACGATTCCTAAAAATTCGCTTGTGGGTCCTGCCAAGCTCGCACGGTGTAAAAGTTGGTTAGAAAAAGTGTAAAAGCGGGTGGTAGCAGCTTTGAATTTTTCAATAAAGTGGGTGCCTGCATCAAAAGTTTTAATGATTTTTTGACCGTTTACCGTTTCGTCAATCAGCGAAAGAAAATCGCCTTGTTCTCGCTGTATTTTATCCGATTGACTTTTTAACTTTTTACCGATACGAGAAATAATTAAGCCCGATATGGGTATAAAAAACAATACAAATAGGGTAAGCTTAACACTAAAAAAAAGCATGGCCGCTAGTGAGAAGAGTATGGTCAAAGGTTCTCTCACAATTAATTCTAAAATGGACAAAAATGAAATTTGTAATTCCGTTACATCACTGGTAATTTTAGCCATTAAATCTCCTTTCTTTTCTTCGCTAAAGTAGGAGATGGGTAGGCTGATGATTTTTAGATAAAGGGCATCGCGGAGGTCTTTGATGATGCCATTTCTGAGGTAGGTAATGAAGTATAAAGCCAGGTAATTGCAGATGTTTTTTAAAAAAAACAAACTCAACACCAAACCGATAACTACGACTAACGTAGTTTCTGGATCTTCTTCAACCCGGGTTGCGATATAAAAGTTTAAACTGTCTCGCAGGTAATGGTGTAGGCTAAACAGACCCTGGTATTTGGCAGGCTCAATTCGTTGTTCGGTTGTTTCGAAAAGCACATTGAGCATGGGAATTAAGGACACAAACGACAAGGCACTAAAAAGGGCGTAGAGTGCATTAAATGCAATGTTTAAAAAACCATAGGCTCTGTATTTCCAGCCAAATTGTAAAATGTTTTGAAACGAAGATTTCATGACGGCAAAAATAGAGAGCTCAGTTTATCCAATCGGGTTTCGAGTGTTTTTTCTTGCGCTTTCCAGCTTTGAGTGGGATCAAATTTTTGATTGACACTAAAATAGTATTTGATTTTTGGTTCTGTGCCGCTGGGTCTTAAAGCAATTTTTGTTCCATCTTCCAATTTAAAAATTAAGACATTTGAGGAAGTGTACTGAAGTTTTTGTGTCGTGTTCAACTTAAGGTTAAAGGAAGTAAGGTGAAGGTAATCTTCTAGGAGGAGTACTGGAATGCCACCAATGGTTTTGGGGGGAGACGTTCGAAAGCGTTCCATTTGCTGTGCAATAAAATCAAGCCCTTCTTTTCCTTTTTTGGTAATGGAAACCAGGCGTTCCTTATAGGCACCGTATTTTTTATAACATTCCAAGAGAAGTTCGAAAAAGCTACTCCCCTTATTTTTTGCTTCATTGGCAATTTCACAAGCCAAAAGACTTGCAGAGATGGCATCTTTGTCTCGAACTGAGGTTCCAACGAGGTAGCCAAAACTCTCTTCTCCGCCTCCGATAAAGTTAAGTTCAGGGAAGTCTTCTATCAGTTTGGCAATCCATTTAAAGCCGGTCAGTGTATTTTTATATTGAACTCCGTAGTGAGCGGCAATTTGTTCTATCAAGGGGGTAGATACCACGGTTGATGCAATAAAACAGTTGGGATTTAATTTTTTTTCAGCCGCCTTTTTTTGGAGTAAAAATTCCGTTAAGACCGTCATTATTTGATTTCCATTTAAATAATACCATTCGGAGTCGGTATCCTTAACCACCATGCCCAAACGGTCAGCGTCTGGATCCGTGCCTAGTACGAGCTCAGCATTTTTTTTGTCTGCAAGTGCCACGGCCATTTTAAGTGCTTCTTGCTCCTCAGGGTTTGGAGATTGTACGGTTGGAAAGTCCCCGTTTGGCTCGAGTTGTTCTTGAACCATCGAAAGTTTGGTGTATCCTGCGCGTTCCAACACTTGGGGTAAGGCGGTAATAGAGGTTCCATGGATAGGTGTAAAAACAATTTGCAGGGTTTTGTTTGTGCTCTTGTCAAACAAAGCTGTATTTAATACGTCTTTTTGGTAGGCAAGATCGATGGCTTCATCAAGGTATTCCAAAAGTGCTGGATTTCCTTTAAATTGAATGGATTCGAAAGAAGTTTCTCGAATTTTTTGGCTAATGGCTTCATCGTCTGGAGGAACGAGCTGACCTCCGTCTTTTCCGTACACCTTATAACCATTGTATTCAGGGGGATTGTGAGATGCAGTAAGAACAATACCACAGTGTGCTTTTAGATGCCGTACTGCAAAAGACAATTCTGGGGTGGGTCTTAAGTCACTAAAAAGACTGCATCGTATGCCATTCGCAGTAAAAATATCGGCGCAAATTTTTGCTAAGGCTTTACTTTGGTGTCGGCAGTCGTAGGCAATTACAGTGCGGATTTCATCATTTGGGTAGCGATTTTTTAAAAAGGAGGCAAGTCCTTGGGTGTTTTTACCCAGGGTGTATTTATTGATGCGATTGGTACCCACCCCCATAATTCCTCGCATGCCTCCCGTACCAAATTCTAAGTCCTTGTAAAAAGCCTCCTCGGCTTCCTTAGGGTTTTTAGCGAGTCTTCTTACATGCTCTTGAGTTTCGAGATCAAAGGGAGCGCCCAACCATTGTGCGATACGATTTTGCAATGCCATGGCTTAGGTTGTTTCTTTGATGTGGTAGCGTTGTGTTAGTCTGGCATTTCTCAAGACCAATTCTCCCAAAAATCCTGCAATAAAAAATTGACTCCCCAAAAGCATTAGTGTCAAAGCGACATAAAACTCAGGTCGTTCTGTAATGAGGCGGGCATTGGTGTCAAAGTACAGTTTGTCTATACCCAGAAAGAGGGTAAATCCAAAACCAAACAACAGCATTACGGTTCCCCAAAGGCCAAAAAAGTGCATGGGTCTTTTGCCAAAACGATTGATAAACCACAACGTAATAAGATCTAAAAATCCTTTAAAAAAACGGTCGGCGCCAAATTTGGTTTGGCCGTATTGTCTCGCCTGATGTTGCACAACTTGTTCTCCAATTTTAAGAAATCCCTCTTGAGAGGCTAAAACTGGGATATAGCGGTGCATTTCACCGTGAACGTCAATGTTTTTAACCACATCCGATCGGTAAACTTTGATTCCACAATTGAAATCATGGAGTTTGATTCCAGAAACCCTTCTCGCTGCCCAATTGAATAATTTAGAGGGTAAATTTTTAAAAAGAACAGAATCAAATCGTTTTTTCTTCCAACCGGAGATTAAATCCAGGTCCTCTGCTACAAGTTTTTGGATCATTTTGGGAAGTTCGTCTGGGGAATCTTGCAAATCAGCATCAAGGGTAGCGACAAATTCTTTTTTTGCCTCCTTGAATCCTGCATGGAGCGCCTGCGATTTTCCGTAATTTTTTGAAAAACGGATTCCTTTTACTTCTGCATGTTCGTTGGCTAATTCACAAATGGTATCCCAAGAGCCATCGGTACTTCCGTCGTCGATAAAAATAACTTCATAGGAAGTAGTACAATTAGCTAATGCCCTACTGATCCACTGATAAAGCGAAACCAAAGATTCTTTTTCGTTGAGTAGGGGGATTACTACTGAAAGTTCAAAGCGATTGTGCATTTAACACAAAACTACAAAATTTGACTTATTCAGGTCGTGATTTCTTTACGATTAACCCACCGATCAGTGAAATGATAAACCCGATAAAAAGAGAGCCAATAATTTGAAAAGCAGAACGGATTAAAGGAGTAGAAAATTTTTCTTGCATGGAACGAATTCCATCCAATTGTTCTTGGGTCAATTCCGGATTGTCCATTCTCATCTTTTCAAGTTGAAAATCCAATGCCTTTTCCATCATTCCAGGATCCAAAACTTCCGTAAGCACAAAGGTGTAAACTACACCAATAAGACCTGCAAGTGCCGAAATTCCTAAACCAATTTTAAGTGCCTCTGAAAGACTCAGAAAACCTTCTTGCTGTTTTTTATGATCAATAAAGGCATAAAGCAATACCCCAATCATGATGACAATTCCCACAATTCCAGCCATCTGAGATTGTTGGTAATGCATGTCGAGAAAATAAAGCATAAGATTAAAGGCAATGGAAATTGCTGAGAGTATCAAACCATAAGTAATAATGGTAGTTTTTAAAGAAGGGGAAGTGTTTTCCATGGTTGTGAGTTTAAATTCATTTCTAAGATAAAAAAATATGAAGAGTTCGTGTTATTTTGAAAAATAAAATTAAATTTGCAGTCGATTTTAGCATTATGAAAGCAGAAATTCATCCAGAAAATTATCGTTTAGTGGCATTTAAAGACATGTCAAACGAAGATGTATTCATTACCAAATCAACAGTAAACGCAAAAGAAACTATTGAAGTTGACGGTGTGGAATACCCTCTAGTAAAATTAGAAATTTCAAGAACTTCGCATCCGTTCTACACAGGTAAATCCAAATTGGTAGATACTGCCGGTAGAATTGATAAGTTCAAAAACAAATACGCGAAGTTTAAAAAATAATACAGACGCCCAAAGTCTTGTTTTAAAGCCGTGTTTTACACGGCTTTTTTTATTCCTTAGATACGTTTTTAAGCACCAACAAGTTGATGGGATTTAGTTCCATTCCTTTCACCCCTTTTTGAACAAATCGAACCACTTCGTCATAATAGAGCGGAATTATTGGGTAGTGTTTCATGGCTAAGGCGTCCATGTCGCTATACGTTTGAATTCTAACACTATCCTTTGCAGTAATCATGGCATGTTGGTATAAAGAATCAAAGGTTTTGTTTGTGTAATGCGTATAGTTTGGTCCGTTTGGCGAAAAGTTTTTGCTGTAAAACAAAGAAAGGTAGTTTTCCGCGTCGGGATAATCCGCAATCCAACTGGCTCTAAATAGTTCCAATTTTCCTGATGATTTTGCCTGCCGCAGGGTGGCTGTGGGCATGACTTCTACCTCTAAAGCAATCCCGATTTTTTGCATTTCACGTTGGAGGTATTCGCAGAGGTCAAGATAATTGGCATCGGTAGTTAAAGTGAGTTTAGGGGGCGTTTTAGTTTCTTTTAGGTATTGATCGACCAATGTTCTGGCTCTTTCAGGATCGTAAAGAAACTCTTGTTCCGAACTACCAGGCATTCCTTTTGGAATAAACCCCTTTTTGGCAGGATAACCAATATTGTTCCTTAAATATGCGATCATCAATTTTCGGTCAAAACCAATGTTGAGAGCTTCTCTAATTTTAGGAGATTGAATAGCGGGGTTGCTGTGGTCAAGGAAAATGCCAATGTACTCTGTATTGAGGTAAGGTCCGTTGAGAAGTTCTAAGCGGTCCGTATAGCGGGGTTGAAGCTCTCCGGTGGGGGTTAAAAGTTCGTCTTTGTAAGAGCTGTCAAGAGAATTTATAAAATCCAATTTACCCTGTAAAAACAGCATGAATTCACTTTGAATGTCTGGAATAAATTGAATTGCAATAGATTCTAAATAGGGTAGTGAATTCCCTTGGGCATCTTTTTCGAAGTAGCGCGTGTTTTTTCGCAACACCAGTTTGATGTTCTCTTCCCAGCGTTTGAAATAAAAAGGACCGGTTCCAATTGGGTGAGAGCGAAAGCGATTTCCATAATGATCGACTACTTCTTTTGGAACCACTGCGCAATAGCGCATTGTAAGTAATCCTAAAAAGCCCGGGAAGGGATTTTTAAGCTGTATTTGTAAGGTTTGGTCATCAATTGCGGAATAGGAAGCCACTTGCTGCATTACCCAACTCCCTGGGGAAGCAACTTTGGGATCGGTAAGCCGGTTAAAACTATAGACGAAATCAGCTGCGTTTACCGTCCGTGTGCTTGATTTACCAAAAAGGGGAGAGGGGTGAAAATATACATCGTCTCGAAGCTTAAACGTATAGGTCATTCTGTCCTCACTGATTGTCCAACTGCTCGCAATCTCGGGTTGGATTTTCAATTCCGTATCCAATTGAACAAGCCCATTAAAAAGCTGGTTGATGGGCCATATGTTTTGTGGGTTTCTCGCAAAGGCGGGGTCTAGCGAGGTGACATTTCTATATTCGTTGTACCGAAAAATACGGTTGGAATCAAAATCAGAATCCTCAGTACAGGCATTCAAAAAGAGGAGGAGTATACAGAGCATACCCACAGGAGCTAGGAACCTTTTACACATCAATATTATTGTTGATATATTTGCCCTAAAATTACGTTTTTAAAAACAGCTATGGAAAAAACTTTACTTCCTCCTCTTCATCCGAAAACCGATTCCGTACGAGTTGCTTTTCACACCCTGGGATGTAAACTTAATTTTTCCGAAACGGCGACCATAGCACGAACTGTTGAAAGCGTAAATTACCACAGAGTTTCCTTTGACGAATTTGCAGAGGTCTATGTGATCAATACCTGCTCGGTGACTGAAAATGCAGACAAACGAGTAAAAGGATTGGTCAAAAAAGTAGTCAAACAAAATCCAAAGGCATTTGTTGTAGCTATAGGGTGTTATGCTCAATTGCAACCCGAAGCAATTGCCTCTTTAGAGGGGGTAGATTTGGTTTTGGGGGCTTCAGAAAAATTTAAACTCAACGAATATATCCAAGACTTGACTAAAATCCCGGAAGGGAAAGTGCACTCTTGTGAGATAGATTCGGTAGATTTTTACGAAAGCAGCTATTCTATAAGTGATCGAACGCGAGCTTTTTTAAAAGTGCAAGACGGTTGTGATTATAAATGTACCTATTGTACCATTCCTAGAGCACGTGGAGTGTCCCGAAGCGATACCCTTGAAAATGTAATTGATAACGCCTACCGTATTGCAGATACAGGGATAAAGGAAATAGTTTTGACGGGAGTCAATATTGGAGACTATGGTAAAGGGGAGCATGGTGATAAAAAACACAAGCATACTTTTTTAGAACTGATCAAGGCTTTAGATACAGTTTCGCCCATTAATCGGATACGTATTTCTTCTATTGAACCCAACCTGCTTAGTTTAGAAATGATTTCATTCGTATCTCAAAGCAAGAGGTTTGTACCCCATTTTCATATTCCTCTTCAAAGCGGTAGTGATCGTATTTTAAAAAGTATGAAAAGAAGGTATCTTACCCCTCTTTATAAAGAACGCGTAGCGTGGATCAAAAAGGAAATGCCAGATGCCTGTATAGGGGTTGATGTGATCGTTGGCTATCCGGGAGAGACCGAGGAGGATTTTTTAGAAACCTATCACTTTTTAAATGAATTAGCGGTTTCGTATTTACATGTTTTTACCTATTCCGAACGCCCAAATACAGAAGCTATGGAGTTGAAGGGTGCCGTGCCCTCTGCTGTAAGAGCAAAGCGAAGTAAAATGTTAAGAGCCCTTTCTGTCAAAAAGCGCAGAGCATTTTATGAATCTCAATTAGGGAAAACGGTTGAGGTGCTTTTTGAAGGAGAAAATAAGAAAGGATACATCACCGGATTTTCTGAAAACTATGTAAAAGTAAGGGCGCCTTGGAATCCGGATTGGGTCAATACGAACAAGAAAGTTGTCCTCGATAGCCTAGATGAGGAAGGCATCGTAAGATTTCGGTAAACAGATTAAAGCTTGATACCAACAGGAAGCAGTTCTTTGTAACGGCGATTTTTTCTGACAAAGCCTGCAATTTTAGGAGAGGTAGGAACAACACGAAGATTTTTATCTTCAATAAATTCAAGAACTTTTACGATAAAAGCTTCTTCAAATTTTTGGGTTTGGATGGAATCAGGAATCGAAAGTTTAGTTAAAAAAATCTTTCTTTCTTGTTCTGAATATTCAATTCTTGCGAGTTGGTTGTCGATTTGGACTTCAAATTGTCTTAAAAATTCATTGTTTACTAGATTCAATTCATTCATAACCCAGGTTTTGAAGTAATGTTTTAGTTTTGTGTTATCTGAAAATTAAAAGGTGATACAAAAATACAAAAAATTGTTAAAAGCTTCATCTAAATCAACCTCAAAAACAAAACCCTTGCATCTCTATTGTATGCCGGGCATGGCAGCTAGTCCTAAGATATTTGAATACATTGATCTGCCCGCCTCTATTGAGGTTCATTTGTTGAGTTGGATACAACCCTATGAAGATGAACCTTTAAGAGACTATGCATTGAGAATGTGTAAGCGGGTAAAACACAAAAATCCTATACTGCTTGGGGTTTCTTTTGGTGGTGTATTGGTGCAAGAAATGGCCCAAAACATGGAGGTGGAAAAAATAATCCTAGTGTCCAGCATAAAGAATAACAACGAATTGCCCCTTCCGATGAAAATGGCAAAAAAAACAAATGCCCACAAATTACTTCCCACGCAATGGATCAACAGTCTGGATGCCCTTGCCTTATTTGCCTTTGGTAAAGGAATTCAGAAAAGATTGGAGTTGTATCAAAAGTACCTTTCAGAGCGCAACCCATTGTATCTCAGTTGGGCAATTGACGCTTTGGTTCATTGGGATCAAGTACAAACTCTGGAAAAAGTCATCCATATACACGGACTTCGAGATACCGTTTTTCCGATAAAAAAAATAAGCGAACCCCTACATAAGATAGATGCAGGACATGCGGCAATCATTACCCATGCGAAGTGGTTTAATACGCATTTGCCCAAATTGCTGTTTGAGGCGGTTTAAAATAAATCAATTATTTTAGTAACAGCTTAACATCCAGTAAACGCTATTTTAACTACTATGAAATTTAATAAACTACTATTTTTATTTGTGATGGGCGGAACCCTCATTTTGGGTTTTTCGGCTTTTGACCTAACGCATTTTACGGCATTCAACTCCCACGGAGAAGAAAGTTATAAAGTGTATGCTTTAAAACTGCCTTCAAGTCTTGATTTTTCAGGAGAAGCTGTACCGCTGGATCAGCCCGATATTAGAGAACGATTGGACAAAGAGTTGCTGGTCAATACCTATTGGCAATCCAATATGATGCTTTTGCTTAAGCGAGCGAATAAATACTTTCCAACCCTTGAGCGTATCCTGGAAGAAGAAGGGGTGCCCGATGATTTTAAATATTTAGCCGTTATTGAAAGTGCACTGGAAAATGTACGCTCACCCAAGGGGGCAAAAGGATTTTGGCAGATCATGCCTGGAACCGCCAAAGAATACGGCTTAGAAGTGAATTCCAATGTAGATGAAAGGTACCATATTGAAAAAGCAACCCGTGTAGCTTGTGCGTATCTAAAAAAAGCCAAGGATCGTTTGGGGTCCTGGACCTTGGCAGCAGCTTCCTATAACAGAGGTATGTACGGCACCGACCGTTTGTTAAGCAAACAGATATCGGATAATTATTACGATTTATTATTGAATTCAGAAACGAGTCGGTATGTTTTTCGCATACTAGCGGTCAAAGAAATCATGTCCAATCCAAGAGCCTACGGGTTTGTTTTTGATACGGAAGATCTTTACCAACCCATACCCGTTCGAAAAATAGGTCTGGATACCGCCATTAGCAATATTGCTCAATTTGCTAAAGACCAGTCCATCAATTACAAGATTTTAAAAATTCACAACCCATGGTTAATTGAGAACCATTTGAACAATAAGTCTAGAAAGTATTACGAAATCTCAATCCCTGAAACAGGCAGCTACTAGATTTTTTTCATTTGTTGCTGAATCATCTTCATTTGCCCGGTCAGCATCCCGTGTTTGTCTAGTTTTTTCGCTTCTGTTAGCAATTGTTGAGCTTCGCGTTTTCTTCTTTTTTGAAGGTAAATGCCCGCCAAACTCATTTTCGCCATTGCCAAGTCGTGATTCATGGAGAGCCCCAGTTTCAAGGCTGTTTTAAAATGCTTTTCAGCCTGAGTTAGGTTTTTTTGTGATTGAATAATTCCCATTAAATAATAGTAGTAGCCTTGTTGTTTTCGGACTAAATTTCTTTCAATGTTGGGGATGCGATTCAACCATTTTTCTGTTCCTTCAAAATCCTGCTTTCTCAATCTTAAAAACGATAAAAAGATGATTTCATTTTTAAAATAAAGCAATACAAACATCCCCGACAGGAGAACAAACAGTATTCCATTACCGATATAGTCGTCGATAAATTGATAAATACCATAGCCTAACGATAGGATTGCAAGTATGAGTTTGATGATTTTTGGAAACATGTTTTAAATTTTCAACAAAGGTAAAAAAAATCAATACGGAAATGTTTATTCTCATGTTTGTTAGACTAAAAAGTTGTTGTATATTTGCCCGACTTAAAAGGTATACTATTTCAGTCTCGAAATTATGAAAAGAACATTTCAACCCTCAAGAAGAAAAAGAAGAAATAAGCACGGCTTTCGTGAACGCATGGCTTCAGCTAACGGCCGTAAAGTCTTGGCTGCCCGAAGAGCCAAAGGCAGAAAGAAATTATCTGTTTCATCTGAACCGCGTCACAAAAAATGATTGCATATATACCCAATTTTAGAGGTGTTACTTTTTTGAAAGTAGCACCTTTTTTTTATCTTGAAAACGCTATTTTATTTGATTTATGCCGAAAGTAAACTCCATTAAAAGTGTATTAGTAATTGGTTCCGGTCCTATAGTGATTGGACAAGCATGTGAATTTGATTATTCTGGATCTCAATCCCTACGATCGTTAAGAGAAGATGGAATTGAAACCATACTGATTAATTCGAACCCTGCAACCATCATGACGGATCCTTCCATGGCAGATCATGTGTATTTGCTTCCACTTACAACCAAGTCCATCGTTCATATATTAAAAGAACATCCACAAATCGATGCGGTGCTTCCGACCATGGGGGGCCAAACGGCCCTCAACTTGTGTATCGAAATTGACGAAAAAGGCATTTGGGAGGATTTCGGGGTCAAACTTATTGGGGTTAATATTGATGCGATAAACATTACTGAGGATCGAGAAAAATTCCGAAATCTCATGGAAAAAATTGAGATTCCCATGGCTCCTCAAGCCACGGCAAACTCCTTTTTAAGAGGAAAAGAGATCGCTCAAGAATTTGGGTTCCCACTCTGTATACGCGCTTCTTACACCCTTGGGGGGGCAGGGGCCGCTATTGTTTATGACGAAAAAGATTTTGATGAGTTGCTGAGACGAGGACTTGAAATCTCACCCATCCATGAAGTCATGATTGACAAGGCGATGATGGGATGGAAAGAATTTGAGTTAGAACTCCTACGGGATAATAATGACAATGTGGTCATCATCTGTTCTATTGAGAATATGGATCCCATGGGAATTCATACGGGAGATTCGATTACCGTTGCACCCGCCATGACCTTATCGGATACTACCTTCCAAAAAATGCGTGATATGGCCATCAAGATGATGCGCAGCATTGGGGATTTCGCTGGGGGATGTAATGTTCAATTTGCGGTGAGTCCTGATGAAAAAGAGGAAATTATTGCCATTGAAATCAACCCACGTGTGTCACGTTCTTCTGCATTGGCGAGTAAAGCTACTGGCTACCCAATTGCAAAAATCGCTACTAAATTAGCCATAGGCTATCACCTGGATGAGTTGGACAATCAAATCACTAAATCTACCTCTGCCTTATTTGAGCCCACACTTGATTATGTGATTGTAAAAATTCCACGTTGGAACTTTGATAAATTTGAAGGCTCTGACCGCACGCTGGGATTACAAATGAAGGCTGTGGGAGAAGTAATGGGTATTGGCCGTTCGTTTCAGGAAGCCTTGCACAAAGCGACACAGTCGCTAGAGGTCAAGCGAAATGGATTGGGCGCTGATGGTAAAGGAATCAAAGATTACGATCAAATCATTGAAAAGCTAACGCATGCAAGTTGGGATCGGGTATTTGTGATTTACGATGCCATTCAAATGGGAATTCCACTTAAACGCATTCATGACATTACCAAAATTGACATGTGGTTCCTCAGACAATATGAAGAATTGCATTTATTGGAAAAAGAAATCTCAAACTTTAACATCAATTCGATCGATCAAGCCTTGCTCTTAGAGGCAAAACAAAAAGGCTTTGCGGACCGACAAGTAGCCCATATGCTAAAGTGTTTGGAGAGTGAGGTGTACAACAAAAGAACCGAACTGGGAATTCAACGGGTGTATAAACTAGTGGATACCTGCGCCGCCGAATTCCAAGCTCAAACGCCCTATTATTATTCCACTTTTGAAGCCCAAATTCAGAAACAAGGGGGAGAAGCCTATTCAGACAACGAAAGTAAAGTGACCGATCGAAAAAAGATTGTAGTACTCGGTTCTGGTCCCAACCGAATTGGGCAAGGAATTGAATTTGATTACTGCTGTGTTCACGGGGTGTTGGCAGCAAGCGAATGTGATTATGAAACCATCATGATCAATTGCAACCCGGAGACCGTTTCTACAGACTTTGATGTAGCAGATAAACTCTATTTTGAACCGGTATTTTGGGAACATATTTTTGACATCATTCAGCATGAAAAACCGGAAGGTGTAATAGTCCAACTCGGGGGGCAAACAGCTTTAAAATTAGCCGAAAAGTTAGACCGTTACGGCATAAAAATTATTGGAACCAGTTTTCAGTCGTTGGATTTGGCCGAAGATCGAGGAAGTTTTTCTACGCTTTTAAAAGAGAACGACATTCCTTACCCTGAATTTGGAGTAGCTCAAACGGCAGAGGAGGCACTTGAGTTGGCAGACGAGCTCGATTTTCCCATTTTAGTTCGACCGTCTTATGTATTGGGAGGGCAAGGAATGAAAATCGTAATTAATAAAGAAGACTTGGAAGCCCACGTCGTTGATTTACTTCAAAAAATACCGAACAATAAATTGCTTTTAGACCATTATTTGGATGGTGCTATAGAGTGTGAGGCAGATGCCATATGTGATGGTGAGGATGTCTATATAATTGGGATAATGGAGCATATTGAGCCTTGCGGGATTCACTCTGGAGACTCCAATGCTACCCTGCCTGCCTACAATCTGGGGCAGTTTGTACTCCAACAAATTCAAGACCATACTAAAAAGATAGCCCTCGCACTGAATACCGTAGGTCTAATTAACATTCAATACGCTGTGAAAGACGATAAGGTTTTTGTCATAGAAGCAAATCCACGTGCCTCTAGAACGGTCCCTTTTATTGCAAAAGCCTACAATGAACCTTACGTCAATTACGCGACTAAGGTGATGCTCGAGGAGAACAAAGTAAAAGATTTTACGTTCAACCCCCAGTTGGAAGGATACGCCATAAAACAACCGGTATTTTCTTTTAATAAATTCCCAAATGTGAACAAACAGTTGGGTCCTGAAATGAAAAGTACGGGAGAAAGCATACTGTTTATTGAAGATTTAAAAGACGATGCTTTTTACGATTTGCACGCAAGGCGTAAAATGTATTTGACCAAGTAAGAGATTTTCTTTAGTTTTACATCAAACAAGGGATGCATATGCAAAGGATAGAAATGAAAGCTGTTTTTGGATTGATACTAATTGCAATACTCACGCGATTGTTACCCCATCCTCCTAATTTTGCTCCCATTACAAGCATTGCTCTTTTTTCGGGTTTCCATTTCGCAAATAAGCGCTTGGCATTGTTTGTCCCTTTAATTGCGATGTTTATCTCTGATCTTTTTATAGGGGTTCACAGTTTAATGCCCGTAATTTATCTTTCCTTTTTACTGATTTCCATTTTGAGTTTTTACATGAAATCGCTTTCAATTTCCAATGTGGTTTTAGCGTCAACCCTCTTTTTTGTTATGAGTAACTTAGGGGTCTGGTATTTCTATTATCCTCTTACTTGGGCGGGATTAACCTCCTGTTTTGTTTTGGCAATTCCGTTTTTTGTCAACGCATTGGCAGGGGACCTTTTTTATACGAGTGTTCTACAATTTTCATTTAAAAAGGTGAAAACCTACGCTTTAAATGCGTAATTAATTTTAACTTTGATTTAAAGGTTCTTATTAGTTTAAGACGAAGAGGGAATTTGGTGAAAATCCAAAGCTGTACCCGCAACTGTATGCTGCATCCTTAGGGATGGTTAATTCAATCTACAGCCACTGTCAATCAATTGATGGGAAGGTGAATTAGAAAAGCAAGTCAGGAGACCTGCCTTTAGGGTTTAATGTTTTCGATCTCGGGAATAAGATCAAGAAAACACATTTTAAATTGAATGAATTTTGACATTTTAAGGGGTGCTACCCTGCTTTTTTGTGTAAGTAGCCTGGGGCTTTTTGCACAAAACACTGACATTGATACGCTCACAGTGAAAACTACCCAATTGGAAGAAATAGTGCTGAGCGATTCTAAATTTCCACTCAAACGCTCCCAGTCTGGAAAACCCATAATAAAAATCAATGCAGACGAAATTTCCAAATTTCAAGGTTTAGGGTTGAGTGAATTGATCCGTCAATATGCAGGAGTTGAAATTATTGGCAGTCAATCCTACGCAGGACAAAATAAAACCCTTTCACTTAGAGGAGGAAGAAACCGACAAGTCCTGGTGTTGATCGATGGGGTTCGAGTAACAGATCCGTCTAGAATTGACAATGATTTTAATTTAAATTTTTTGAGCCTAGACCAGATCGAGTCCATTGAAATTATGAAAGGAGCGTCCAGTACACTTTATGGGAGTTCTGCAGCAACAGGAGTTGTACAAATCCAAACCAAAAAAGCAGCAGCAGGATTCAGTGCTCAACTGCAATCCAGTGTAGGTTCTGATCAAGATCAAGACAGTTCCTTTGATTTAGCCCTTTTTAAAAATAGTTTGGATTTGAGTTATGGAGGAGAAAAATTAAGTGCAAAAGCATATGCCTTTAGTCATGAAACCAATGGGATGAGTGCGGTGATTGGACCTGAGCGAGATCCTTTTTCACATTTCAATCTGGGGACTAGCTTACAGTTTAAACCCAACGATCAGTTAACTATTAGGTCTGGCTATGATCGCTCTGTAATCCATTCCGATTACGATAACAGTTTTCCCTTAGAAGATGCAAATTTCAAACTCTCCACGCGTATGGATCGAATCCATCTAAGCCCATCCTTTACCTATACCAATGGAGGGGTAAATTTAAATTTTGGATATCAAAAAGTAGCTCGTGATTTTCAAAGTAACTATCCTTTTCAAACCGAAGGAGAGCATACCCAAATTGAGCTAAACAATCGGTATGTACTAGGTTCTAAGTTGTATGCACTAGTCGGTTCCTTGTATCAAAAACAAAAAGCAGCCTACGAAGGGGGGCAAGAAATGAGTCAAACGGATTTTTTTGGAAATGTAGTTGCTGTATTTTCAGAACAATTTAGAGTAAATTTTGGAGGACGATTGAATAGCCACAGCAGTTATGGGAATAAGTTTACCTATAGTATTAATCCCTCGGTACAGCTGGTGGAAAATGACACGCATTCCCTTAAATTCTTAACGGCCCTCAGTACGGCTTTTATCGCTCCAAGTCTTTACCAATTATACGATCCCTATTCAGGGAATGAAAACCTAAAACCTGAAGAAAACACTTCTTTTGAAACGGGAGTTGAATATAACAAAACCGATTGGAAGCTAAGCGCTACCTATTTTTATAGAAATGAAAATCCTTCTTTGACTTATGATTTGAGTACGTATCGCTATGAAAATGCGCAGCAAAATGCAACCTATTACGGTATGGAATTTCAATTCCTAGGGTTGTTGTCGGACCACTTTCAGTGGAATCAACAAGCGACCTTTACCGCTACAAAAGAGGGAGATTTAAGGTATTTGCCCAAATTTTCTTCTCAAACAGCCTTAAGCTATTCACTCAACCCAAAACGACAAATAAGTTTGCGTTTACAAGCCATAGGCAAGCGATTTGGTTTAGACAATGCTACTGTGTTAAACGGTTATGCCCTTTTTCATTTGAGTTATAAAAATGAATTAAAAAACCTTCCGCTTACTTATTCTATACATGCCACCAATATCTTCAATGCCAGATATGTAGAGATTGAACAATACAGCAGTAGAGGTCGTAATGTTATAGTCGCCTTAAATTACCGCTTTCCTTGAGAAGAACCCAGGGTCACATCCAGATGCATTCCTTTGATTCTAGAAAGTAGCGGGTCGTTGATGAGTAACGCCCTTGGATGCGTAGGTTTTTTTAAGGTCCGTTTTCCGGTACCGTTTAAAGCATTTAGGGCAGTTGCGAGGAGGGGTTCTTCCGCATCTCCCAAAATTCCTAGTGCTCTGATGTCTTCGTCTAGCGCAATATTAGGCTCCAAACCGTCGGTATAGTCTGCAAAATCATTTTTATTGGCAATTTTTAGCACTATGGGTTGCATGGCATATTTATGGTCTGGATTTTTGGTGTCGTTATTGTCGATATAATCGTATAAAGTAATGGATCCAACATTTTTTCCTACGGTTTGTTCTCCAACTTGAATTACTTCTATATAGGGCGCTAAGCCATTAATTAACAATTCACTAGCGGAGGCGGATTCTGAGGTAGTAATGATGGCGATTCTTTCCAGGTTCAATGAATTGATGGCTTCCTCATTTTCATCGAGTGCATCGACAAACCGATCGATAAAATAGTCCGAACCGTATCGGTCGGTTATAAAGGTTTCCAGTTTGCTGTTCCATTGTTGTTTAGAAAAAACTTCCCCATTAAATTGTCCCGTGATCATACTTGCCAATTCAATGCAGTTTTGAACGGAACCCCCTCCATTGTATCTTAAATCCAATACGAGTTCGGTAATGCCCTGGGATTTAAGTTCTCCAAACAGTTGATTGAGTTCTGGGCTTTTTTCTCCCACAAATTGATTGTACATGATATAGCCCACCTTACCCGCAGCAGTTTCGAGTATTTTGCTGAGCTGGATGGGATTGGTTTCAAAATTTTCCTCTTTGGTTAATTCTACATTTATACCGTTACTGACCAAAGCCCCTTCTTCCACAGTTGCCATATTCAGAGTGTAGGTTAATTCATTGCCAAAAAGTAAATCGGCATAGTTACTGCGGTTTAGTGTAGTGCCGTTTACTCCTGTAAAAAAATCCCCTCTTTGAATGTTTTTGCCGTCTGCATCAGAGCCTTCTAAAATATATTTTACATAACCGACCACCTCATCACAGCCACTGCAAGCTAGGGTTAATCCAAATTCCACTCCGTTGGTGGCGTAGATCCCTTGCAATAAATTTTCCAACTCTTCATAATCCTCTTGGATCCAGCTAAACCGATCATCTTCATGGAGTAAACTTTCAAAAAAATCCACGGGGTCTGCATTTTCACTGATAAATTGGGCGTAAGCTTTATCATCCGAAATTTTGGAGTCTGCAAGATCTGGCACTTCCTCCTGCCAATAGTAATACTGGTTTAAGCCTTCCCATACAAAATCACTTATTTGCAGGTCCCCTTCTAAGCTGATAGCCGTATCATCGGTGTCTAAATTAGTTGTTTCAGCGGAAGGTGTTTCATCTGTAAGGACTTCCTTTTTACAAGAGGTGCTTATAAGAATTAAGCCTATTAGTAATAGGAACAATTTATTCGGTAAGAAGTGTAGCATCTTTTCAATTATTTTTACCAAATTTAGAGAAATCGGTTGAGTTAAAAATCAGTTTTAACTTTTTCTGTAACATATAGCTCGTACATTCGTCTTAAGAAAAACAAGCCAAAAGTAGTGCAATTGACAGCGGACAATTCCTTTTTTAATCAGATCGAAGAAATTAGAAATAAAATCTTTCGAATTACCAAGCGTATCCTCGTTTCACAAGAGGAAGCCGAGGATGCCACCCAGGAAGTAATTGTAAAACTTTGGCAGATGGAGGAGTCCAAACGCAATGGAGTCAAGAGTTTGGAGGCCTATTCGGTCACTATGGCCAAGAACTACAGTTTGGACCGATTAAAATCCAAACAAGCGCAAAACCTTTCGTTAGACGAACGCTTTAATGGCTCGTATTCCGATACATTAAATCAAAAAATTGAACAGCGCGATGCTTTAGATTGGGTGGGTAAGCTTATCGATCAGTTGCCAGAAAAAGAACGGACCATCATTCAGCTACGAGAAATAGAACAATACGATTTCGATGAAATTGCTTCTATTTTAAATTTGCCTGAAGGAACCGTTCGGGTTTATCTTTCGAGAATTCGAAAAAAATTAAGACAACAGTTTTTAGATATTCAAAATCATGGAATTTAAAACAATTGAAAAATTAGTAACCAAGTATCTGGAAGGGGAGACCAGCTTGGAAGAAGAGGCCGTTTTAAAAGCCTATTTTACTAAAGAGCAAGAGCTTCCAGCGGAATGGGTTCCTTTTCGTCAATTTTTCACCTATTGTGATGAAGCTCGAAAGGAAACTTTTCCTCAAAAAAGCATTAAAGCAACGCCGTCTTTCAAGCCTTGGATGCTCGTTGCCGCTAGTATTGCGTTAGTCCTTACGCTCCAGCTCAGCGGTGTTTTTGAAACACAGCCTTCCCCTTTTGAAGCACAGCAAGCGGAAATGGCCTTTCAACAATTTCAATTACAAATGAAAACCGTTTCCAGTCATTTGAATAAAGGAGCTGAAAAAGTTGCCTATTTAGATTACTGGAACAATACAACACAAAAATTATTAAAATAAACCGTTATGAAAAAAAATCTGATTTTACTTACCGCCTTTATCGCCTCTTTTTGGGTTTCTGGGCAAACTATATTCGAGCGTTATGCTAATAATGACGAAGTTACTTTGGTCTCTATTAGTCCAAAAATGTTTAAAATGCTCGGTCAAATGAGTTTGAGTTTAGACGACCCTGAGGCTCAAGAATACTTAGACATGGTCACAAGTATCAACAATTTCAAGGTCTTAATATCGAGTAACCCGTCCATAAGTGGTGAGATGTTAGCTTGGGTAAATCAACAGGTTTCAAAGCAAGATTTGGATGAGTTGTTGAGCATCAAAGATCAAGAAGCAGACGTCACTTTTTATGTAAAAGAGGGAAAGAGTGAAGATTATGTAGAGCAGCTGCTGATGTATGTAAATGAGCGTGTCGGCTCTGGCAGTACTAATCTGAATATAAACGGAAGGGAAATCAAAGCAGTACTCATGCTATTGGAAGGCGATATCGATCTGAATAAGATTTCAAAATTGACCGATCAAATGGATTTACCCGGAGGAAATCAGCTGAAAAAAGCACAACAGAAAAAGTCTTTATAAATGAAAAAGAAAGCCCTTTATTTTTTAACTTTACTCACAGGAATTGTATTCTTTTCCTGTGAGTCCAGTCCGAGCCTGCAGCAGTACTTTGTTGAAAAAATGGACGATTCTTCCTTTCTCATCGTCAACCTGCCCATCAATTTAGACAGTTTATTTACACATCAGATTACCCCAAAAGAACGGGAAGCGATTGCTAGTGTGGGTAAATTGAATCTTTTATTTTACAAAAAAGATGCAAACGATACGGCGCAATACAGCTCAGAAGTAGCTCGTGTTCAGCACATCCTTTCCGACAAACGATATCAACACTTAATGGATTTTAAGGCTTTTGATAAAGCCCAAGGGAATTTTTTATTTGAAGGGCAAACCGATCGTATTGAAGAAGGAATTGTGTTTGTGCGTTCTGACGCGTTGGGATTCGGAGTCTTACGTATATTAGGAGATCAAATCAATCCTGCTTCGTTGCTGAGTTTAAGCAAAAAACTCGATACCGATCAAGTGGAAAACCAACTAAAAAATTCGGTCGGTGTACTAAATGACTTTATAGAAGCCAAATAAGAATACCCTAAATACCCGTATAGTTGAACGGGGTTATTGTTTTTAATTTCGTTTTCACGGAGTCTGCTACATCGAGGTTCTCCACAAATTGATGAATTGCCTCTCGATTGATAGTAGCATTGGTTCGGGTTAATTCTTTCAGAGCCTCGTAGGGATTTGGAAACCCTTCTTTTCTCAAGATGGTTTGAATGGCTTCTGCTACCACCGCCCAGTTGGCGTTGAGGTCATCTTCTATTTTAGTGGTATTCACTACTAATTTTTTCAACCCTTTGAGTGTCGATTGTAAACCAATTTGGGTATGTCCAAAAGGAACTCCAATGTTTCTCAATACCGTACTGTCAGTTAAATCTCGCTGGAGTCTTGATATGGGTAATTTAGTGGCTAAAAATTCAAAAATTGCATTCGCCATACCCAAATTTCCTTCCGAGTTTTCAAAGTCAATGGGGTTTACCTTATGAGGCATGGCAGACGACCCAACCTCATTTGCATTTATTTTTTGTTTAAAATAATCCATCGAAATGTACTGCCATAAATCCCGATTCAGATCGATTAAAATGGTGTTGATTCGTTTGATGTTGTCGCAAAGGGCTGCAAACGAATCGTAATGTTCAATCTGGGTGGTTGGAAAGGAATAATTCAGTCCTAGCTTTTGCTCGACAAATTCCGTTCCAAAGGCTTTCCAGTCCGTTTCTGGATAGGCAATTTGATGGGCATTAAAATTGCCTGTTGCACCCGAAAACTTAGCTCCAAAAGGGAGCTGTTGTAGCATCGCTTTTTGATTTTTTATCCGTTGCACAAAAACAGCAATCTCTTTACCTAAGCGCGTTGGAGAAGCGGGTTGCCCATGAGTTCGGGCTAACAAAGCAATGTCTTTGTATTCTTCTACCATGAGTTCCAGAGTTTCTATCACGGTATTTAGCTCAGGGAGGTAGACCTGTTCTACGGCATTTTTTACCGAAAGAGGGATAGCAGTGTTGTTGATGTCTTGAGAGGTGAGGCCAAAATGAATAAATTCTTTGTACGCTTGAAGCTCCAGTTTGTCGAATTCATTTTTAATAAAATATTCAACTGCTTTCACGTCGTGGTTGGTCTTGTTCTCTATGGATTTAATTTCCAAGGCATCATCGGATGAGAAATGCAAATAAATACTTCTTAATTCTTCGAAAAGTGAGGGGTTGAAGTCGGCTAATTGGGGGAGGGGCAGCTCACAGAGCGCAATAAAATATTCAATTTCTACCTGTACTCTGTATTTTATTAGAGCCTCTTCAGAGAAGTAAGGAGCAAGTGATTTTGTCTTGGATCGATAACGGCCGTCTATGGGTGAAATTGCATTTAATGCGGTGAGCAACATCTTTGTTTTATTTGAAAGTACAAAGATACGTTGAAAATCAGAGTGAAGGAAATCAATCCTTAAAAACCGTTCGAATAACTGGAAAAACCCCTTTGGGGAAAGTTCTTCTAGAATGGAGAAGCAGCACTTCGAGTTCGGTTTTTAACCCGGGAATTGCTTCGGTAAAAAGGGCTAAAACACGGATTGAAAAGCTCAGAGGTGCTGTCTTGTGTTCTGTAATTACCCAGTCTAAAAAAAGGGAAGTGAGTTGTTTAATTTCTTGCTTTGGTAAGTGTTGGTATCGGTTTTTATCCTTTAAATAAAGCCAGATAATTTTACTGTGTACCCGACGCATACTAGGGTTAGTGAGGGCTTTAACTTTCGGTAGCAATCTGGGCCAATAAAACGTCAGTCGTTCGATGTCTTCCTGTATAAAAAGTTCCCATACCCATGAAGCGTAAATATGCTGTCTTTTGGCCTCTTTATGTACCGCCAGTTCAAAAAATTCTTCGTGAAGGTTGGGGTGTTTATGAACAAATGCTAAAGCTTTTGATCGCTCGGCTTTTGAGGCTTTCAGCGGCTCAAAATAAGCTTGAAGAGTACGCATAGTGTTTACAAATTCAACACCCGGTATTCTTCATAGCATTTACTGATTGCCTCCAAGATTTGGAGGTCATTAGCCTCTTTCATAAAGGCATCAGAATAATTGCAATTGCGAAGAATTTCGTCTATATCCAGACGATTCATTCCCAGGAGTTGCATTAATACTTGGCGATCAAATTTCGAGGCAAGTAGGTTTTTTATTTCATCGTCTTCACGCATTTTTTTGAGTTTGCGCATCTGATTGGGATTTTTTCCAAATAAATTATTCAGCAAATCTGCTGGATTAAAAACTGCACCAAGGGCTTTGGAAATAGCACCAGGATTTCGATCGCCAGCCTCGTAGCCTCTGTTGGGTAGTCCAGAGATGCTGTACCTTCTGGCAGTATTGATTGGGGCATTGCGTACATCGATGTCTAGATAGCCCGTAAGTTGGTAGGGACGAACTACAATTTCTTCAAGGGCAAAGGCCAGTTCGGTCATGTTAAATTCTGCATTTCCAAATTTAATCATGTCGTTTGTTACCGCAATTTTTAGGGGTTTATAACCCAAATAAGAAAAATAAAGGGTGTCATTGGCCTGAGCTTCTATTTCAAAAGTTCCCTTTTGGTCTGTAATGGTTCCGATAACTTGAGTAAGATTTAAAATATGGACACTGGGCATTACCAGACCCGTAGTTTCGTTTTTTACTACAGCTGAAAATGTATCTTGACCAAAACTGCTATAGGATAGCATCAAAAGGAGCAACCCACATATCTTCCTCATGCGATAAATTTAGCTAAAAAACACGGAAACTATCTGCTCGATAAATAGAAAAGTATTCAAAGCAGCTTAGCGACTTAAAACTTTTAATAAAGATTGGGTGGCAAGTGCGCGGTGACCTATCTTATTTTTGATAGTATCGCCCAATTCTGCAAAGGTTTCTCGGTAACCTTTGGGTACAAAAATTGGGTCGTAACCAAATCCATTCTCCCCTCTTTTTTCAAATACAATCGAGCCTTCTACACGGCCTCTAAACACGTATTCTTTTCCTTCCAAATGAAGGTAAAACACTGTTCTGAACCAAGCTCTGGTATTTGAATGCCCCTGTAATTTGTCCCAAACCTTTTGGATGTTTTTTTCCATGTCACGTTCGGGGCCCCCATATCGAGCAGAATATATCCCTGGAGCTCCCCCCAATGCCTCTATTTCTAGGCCTGAATCATCAGCAAAACAATCCAAGCCGTATTTCTTTCGTACCCAGTCGGCTTTGATTTTTGCATTCTCTTCAAAGCTGTTCCCTGTTTCTGCAATCTCTGCCGTACAACCGATGTCGTTCAAGCTTAGAATAGAGATTGCATCGGGCACCAGAAGATCGAGTTCCTTGGCTTTGTGTTTGTTTTGCGTGGCGAAGAGGAGTTTCATTAAGAATTATGATAAGGGTGGTTATGGATAATGGTGAAGGCTCTGTACAATTGTTCACAAAAAAACAAACGAATCATTTGATGTGAAAACGTCATATCAGACAAGCGCATTTTTGTAGGATATGCCGCGTATATTTCTTCTGAAAAGCCATAGGCACCTCCTACGATGAATACGAGGCTTTTGATGCTCTGATTTTGCTGCTGTTCGATGGTTTTTGCAAAAGCGGATGAGGTAAAAGCTTTCCCTTTTTCATCTAAAAGTATGACAGTGTCTTCTTTTTTAACTTTTGAAAGAATTTTTTTTGCCTCTTCTTTTTTGATTTGTTCTGGGATACTTTTTTTTCCAGTTTTTACATCAGGGAGATAGTCTATACTAAACTGTTGGTATTGATTGATTCTTTTCGAATAGTTTTCCATAACGTCCAACCAACAGGAATCTTTATTTTTTCCAATACAGAGGAGTGTAATTTTCATGCTGAGTAAAGTTACAAAGCTTCTGCATTTTTTGATCAAATTTCAGTTAGTATGATTTAGGCGATTATCTTTGTGCTAGAATACCCTTTACCTAATGTCAAAATTTTTACAATTACCGATCGTAAAGTCAATTGTAGATTTCCTTAAAGCAATTAAGCTTCCTGGGTTTTACGGTTTTTCTTTGTACGACCTTTTTGAAATGTACACGATTGGAATTGTCAAAGGCGCACTTACTTCAAGAGCCGGTAGTATTTCATTCAGTTTTTTTATGGCCTTATTCCCTTTTTTGTTGTTTATACTTAATCTTATTCCCTTTGTGGATATGATTCCGTTTATTCAAATCGAGAATTTTGACGAAACCTTTTTAAATTATCTTGAGGTATTTTTACCCTCTGAAACCCAATCTTTTTTCACCCAAATTTTTGAAGACATTAAAAACAAACCGAGAGGGGGATTACTGTCTTCTGTTTTTTTGCTTTCCATATTCTTATCTGCAAATGGAATTTCCGCCATTTTTGGAAGTTTTGAAGTGTCGTACCACGTGACTTTTTCAAGAAATTTTTTTAGACAATACCTGCTCTCAGTAGCCTTAAGTGTTGTAATTGCGATACTTTCCCTGGCGGTAGTGATTGTCTTTTTTTACTTCGAATTTTACATACTTAACAATTTAGGTTCATTAATCGAATCCGAGATCCGCTGGACCAGAATAGGGCAGTATGCATTTTTTGGTGCGTTCATCTACATCGTAGTGAGCCTGCTTTATTATTTTGGTACGATAGAGGGACGTAAAATCCGCTTCTTTTCTCCAGGTGCGCTTATGACGGTCTTGATGTTTTTTGTAACTACCTATGGTTTTGGAGTCTATATCGATAATTTTTCGAATTACAACCAACTCTACGGCTCCATCGGTGCACTGTTAATTTTCCTCCTTTTCATCTGGATTAATTCAAACATACTTTTGTTGGGGTTTGAGTTAAACGCTACCCTTTTCCGTTTTAAAAGAGAACCAAAGCGTGTATCGGATGAGGGATGATGGAGTAACTAGTCACCTTTATTATGCCGATGTTATACTTCCGTTAGCACTTCCGAAGGCGTTTACCTATCAACTTACTCCAGAGGAAGCCGCGCATTTGGCTCCAGGATATCGAGTTGCTGTACCCTTTGGTAAGCAAAAGATGTACACAGCAATCATCAAGCGCTTGCATCAAGTACCCCCCCAAACTTACGACCCCAAACCCCTAGGGATGATTTTGGATGATTCCCCCAGTGTAACCCAGATCCAGTTGGATTTTTGGTCTTGGATGGCAACCTATTATATGTGTAGTGAAGGGGAGGTAATGCGGGCCTGTTTACCTGCTGCTTTAATGCTTGAAAGTGAAACTCGCATCGTACTGCAAGAGGTGGAGGAGGCCGTAATAGAGCAGTTGTCTGATGTAGAGTATTTGGTCTATGAAGCCCTTCAAAAACAGACCCTCAGTTTAGAAGATATCAATCAAATCACGGATATAAAACGAGTGATGCCCTTGGTGGTTGGTATGATGCAAAAGGGGGTACTGAGAATCCATCAAAATATTGAAGAAAAATTTAAACCCAAAAAAGCCCGTTTTGTGCGACTGGTGGAAGCCTATGCCTCTGACCAAGCCTTGCAATCCCTTTTTGATGAATTAAAGCGTGCACCGAAACAGGCTGAAGTCATTTTAAAGTTGATAAGTTTGAGTCCCAAAGAACGACTTTGGCAAAAGGTTGAGGAGATAAAATCCCAGTCTGAAATTAAGAGCAGTACGATTAAAACACTCATTGACAAGGGTGTTTTGGAGGAAACACATCAAGAAGTATTACGAGAACTGTATCCTGCCCAAGGGCTTTTGAATCAAAGTAAAGAATTGTCTGAAGCACAACAACAAGCCTTGGATGACATCATAAATGCGTTTAAAAAGCAGGAGGTAGTCTTGTTTGAAGGAGTAACCTCTTCGGGTAAAACAGAGGTATATATTAAATTAATCGAAGCCCAACTGGAGCAAAAAAAACAAGTTCTCTATTTGGTTCCTGAAATTTCGCTTACCCCCCAAGTGGTCGAGCGGCTTATTGCTCGTTTTGGCGATCGTGTTTTGGTTTATCATTCAAAGTTTTCTATACACGAACGCGCTGAGGTGTGGCAGCAGGTGTTGCAGCCCTCCAAGGAAGGTCAAATAATAGTGGGAGCTCGCTCTGCTGTCCTTTTACCTTTTCAAAAGTTAGGCCTAGTTTTGGTGGATGAGGAGCATGAAAACTCTTACAAACAATTCGATCCAGCTCCACGATATCAAGCGAGAGACAGTGTAATTTACCTTTCAAAATTACTTCAAGCCAAAGTGCTTTTGGGTTCAGCAACCCCTTCCATAGAGACGGCTGAAAATGTCCGAAGGGGTAAATACGGTTGGGTTAAACTGACCCAGCGGTACGGTGGAATCTCTTTACCTCAGATTGAACTAATTGATCTAAAGCAGGCTCATAAAAAAAAGCAAATGAAAGGGATGTTTTCACAAACGCTTATTAAGGCAATGGAGGAAACATTTCAAGCGAATAAACAGCTTATTCTTTTTCAAAACAGAAGGGGGTATGCCCCTATTTTAGAATGCACCAGTTGTGGGTATTCCCCCCAATGTACCCAATGTGATGTTTCTCTTACCTACCATCAAACCCATCAAGAGTTGCGTTGTCATTATTGCAGTTACCACATTGCCATGCCACAGCAGTGTCATGCTTGTGGGATGCCTACCCTTACAACGAAAGGAGTCGGCACCCAACAAATTGAGGAGCATGTCAAAGCGGTTTTTCCAGAGGTTAAGGTGGGAAGAATGGATTGGGACAGTACTCGTGGAAAGTGGGGCTTTGATAAAATTATTAATGCTTTTGTCAAAGAAGAAATACAAGTGTTGGTAGGCACACAAATGGTTGTCAAGGGATTGGATTTTAAAAACGTTTTGCTGGTTGGGGTTATCAATGCCGATCATGCGCTAAACTTCCCTGATTTTAGGGCTCACGAACGAAGTTATCAAATGCTGTGTCAAGTAGCGGGTAGGGCAGGCAGGTCGGATCAAAAAGGACGGGTATTGATACAAACCTACCAACCCGAACACCCTACCTTAAAGCAGGTGGTTGCACACGATTTTGAATCTTTATTTGAAGTACAGAAAAAAGAACGTTTGCAGTATCATTATCCGCCTTACTTCAGAATGATTCGAATTACTTTAAAATCGAGGCAATACGATGCTATAAATGTTGCCTCAGATTGGTTTGCGAATGTATTTGTGCAGTCTTACAAAGGTACCGTTCTAGGGCCGGTATTTCCTCCCGTAGCCCGAATAAGAAATCAATATCACATGCAACTTTTAATCAAAGTAGATCACAAGCTTTCCGCAGCTTCAGTTAAAGCCTTGTTGTTAAAAACACACAAAAGTTTTCAAGCGATTGCCTCTTTTCGGAATACGCGTGTAAACTTTGATGTAGATCCTTATTAAAATTGACTGATGATTTGATGAAAATCTTTTTTGCGATTTCTGCTTAACGGCAAATTAGCTCCCTCAATGTTTACTGTACTGGAGGTATAATTCGCTACTTTATTCAGATTGATGATGAATGATTTATGGATTCTTAAAAACTGATTTTCAGGTAGTTTTTCCATAAAGGCTTTCATGGTTGAAAGGACTAAATACTTTTTTTCAAGAGTAATTATTTTGATGTAATCTCCCATGGCCTCCACCCATTTGATTTTTGAAATAGGAATTTTTTCAGTTGTTAGATTGTGTTTTATTTCTATGCTATGGCTTGTTTCATTTTTGGTTTGAACGGTGCTAATCTTAACTACCACACGTTCTATGGCCTTTTCTATGCGTCTAAAGGTGTAGGGAGGAGCTATACAATCCGCAAGTCCGAGTTCGTAGGCTTTTAAAGCATCCTTGGCCTCTTCGGTCAACAAGATGATTTCTGTGGGGTCACACAGTTTTTCTATGAATTCAAAGCCTGAGTAAACAGGAAGCTTTGCTGACAGAAAAATAAAATCTACCGTATGGTATTTTAAATAGTTCAGCGCATCAACCGCATTGGAGAATTCACCATTGAGTTTTAAACCCGGAATTTTTTTAAAAAATTGTAGTAAATGAATGCGTTGAATGGGGTTGGGGTCAATAATAATGTAGTTATGGAGCATTAAATAAAGATTTAGTCTACCAAAAATAGTAAAAAAAATTATTTATGCCGGTGTTATATTTGGTATAATGTAGTTAATACTCTATTTTTGCCAACCAAAATAAAAATTATGAATAATTACGAAACTGTTTTCATTTTAAATCCCGTTCTGTCTGAAACTCAGGTGGAGGAAGCAGTTCAAAAATTTGTAGACATTATTAAGACCAACAAAGGTTCGATTACGAGCCAAGAAAACTGGGGTCTTAAGAAATTAGCCTATCCGATTGAAAATAAAAAGAGTGGCTTCTATCATCTTTTTGAATTTACTGCACCACAAGAAGCAATTAACCCCCTAGAAGTCGAGATGAGACGTGACGAGCGTGTCATGAGATACCTCACGGTAAAACTCGACAAACACGCACTTGCATGGGCGGAAAAAAGAAGAAAACGAAACAAAGCAAAAGCATAAGGTATGTCTAAGATAGAAGAACAAAACTCAGGAAAGAAAGAGGGAGAGATTCGGTATTTAACACCTTTAAATATTGACACTTCTTATCAGAAAAAATATTGTCGTTTCAAACGATCTGGAATCAAGTATATCGATTACAAAGACCCAGATTTTTTATTAAAATTTGTAAACGAACAGGGTAAAATCTTACCTAGAAGGTTGACAGGAACCTCTCTTAAATATCAGAGAAAAGTTTCTGTTGCAGTAAAAAGAGCACGTCATTTGGCTTTAATGCCTTACGTAGCCGATATGTTAAAATAATAAAGCATTCATCATGGAATTAATACTAAAAGAAGACGTACAAAATCTTGGATTCAAAGATGAAATTGTGAGTGTGAAAAACGGTTACGGTCGTAATTTTTTGATCCCACAAGGCAAAGCTATTATGGCGACGGTGTCTGCTAGAAAAGTTTTGGCTGAAAATTTAAAGCAAAGAGCTTTTAAAGAAAAGTCAATCATAGAAGCAGCTGAAAAAAGAGCGGCAGAAATCAAAGCGTTAACCATCCAAATCCCATCCAAAGTGGGAACCGGAGATAAGTTATTTGGATCTGTTACCAATGCAGATTTGGCTAGCCTGATCAGTGCGCAGTCCAGCGAGTTGGATAAAAAGCACGTTGCCCTTCCCGGAAAGAGCATCAAGCGCTTAGGTAATTATGTAGCAACCATTCGACTGCATCGAGAGGTAAGTTTTGAATTCCCATTCGAAATAGTGCCCGACACCAAAGCATAAGCATTTTAAAGTCCGCTACTAGCGGACTTTTTTTTACAAAAAAAATACAGCGTGAAATACCACCGACTTACTCATGAACAGTTTGAAGCTTTGCATCAGGAATTTGCCGTATTTCTCGCCACACAGGGTCTGGACTCGTCCAAGTGGAAGGAGATAAAAGAAAAACAGCCGGAACGCGTGGATGCTTTACTTGACCAATTCAGCGATGTGGTATGGGATAAAATCAGTAGGGATTGTCAGTTTTTAGAATTTTCTACACCGGATCAATTGTTTTTGTTTCAGCTTTCTGAAACAACTGCCTCTGCAATCATATTAAAACTAAAGGAGTCGGAGATTGATTTAACCACATCCGCTGGTTTTCAATGGATTTTAAATCACCTAGATTCGGATCAAGTGAGTCTATACCAAGGAAACCGAACTTATCCTACAACAAAGAATGCTTTTGTTTATTCGTATTTAAGGAAGGGTGCGGTTCGGTCTGAAGGAGAACGCTTCAAAGCGTTGGAAACTTATTTTTCCAATTCGTCAAAATAAAAGATATTTGTAAGACAAACTTGACTATGCCTATAAAACCCAACACACCTAAAGGGACAAGAGATTTTTCTTCAGCCGAAGTAGCCAAACGAAATTACCTCAAGCAGCAGCTTCAATCTGCCTTTGAAACCTTTGGTTTTCAGCCCATTGAGACTCCCTCTTTCGAGCGTTTGGAGACTCTTACGGGTGTTTATGGAGCGGAAGGTGACCGTTTGGTTTTTAAAATACTCAACTCAGGTGATAAGATAAAAAAAGCCAACTTAGAGGCGCTGGAAAAAGGAAATACCCAAGATTTTATTCGTTCGGTTTCGGAGAAGGCTCTTCGCTATGATTTAACCGTTCCGTTTGCACGCTATGTGGCTCAACATCAAAACGAACTTACGTTTCCCTTTCGGAGGTATCAAATCCAACCGGTTTGGCGTGCCGATCGACCCCAACATGGACGCTTTCAAGAATTTTATCAATGTGATGCCGACATCCTCGGACCGAACTCCCTTTGGCAAGAGGTCGAAATGCTCTCCCTCTACGACCACGTCTTTTCAAGCTTAAAAACGCCTGGAGTTAGCTTAAAAATTAACCACCGTAAAATTTTAGCGGGCATAGCAGGGGTTTTAGGAGTAGCTTCTCAACTCACTTCCTTTACCGTTGCGTTGGATAAATTAGACAAAATTGGCAAAGAAGGGGTATTCCAGGAGCTAGAGTCGAATGGGTTCAGTTCAGCAGCCATCGAAACGTTAGCACAATTGTTAGCCTTGAAAGGCAGTGCCTTGGAGCAATTGGACCAATTGGAAAAGCTAATGGCGGATCAGCCAGAGGGTCTTGAAGGGATTAGTGAATTGAAATTTATTCTAACGACTCTAAACGATACTCCCTTGCAAACGGTTGCCTTGAATTTTGATTTAACCCTAGCCAGAGGATTGCATTATTATACGGGCATGATCGTAGAGGTCAGTGCACCAGAAAAAGTTAAAATGGGATCTATTGGCGGAGGTGGTCGTTATGATGATTTAACGGGTACTTTTGGATTGAAAAACATGAGTGGGATTGGAATTTCCTTCGGTTTTGAACGAATTTATTTGGTCATGGAAGCCTTGGGGTTATTCCCTGCATCCTTTCATTCAACAGCGGAGATCCTGTTTGCTAATTTTGGAGCAGCTTCCGTGGCGGAAGCGTATCAACAGCTTAGTGTTCTTCGAAGATTGGGAGTGGCCTGTGAACTGTATCCAAGTGAAGTTAAACTCAAAAAACAATTGGCCTACGCCCATGCCAAAAAGATGACTAAAGTCGTACTGATTGGTTCAGAAGAATTAGAAAACAAACAATTTGTTCTCAAAAATATGGAGTCGGGTGAACAAGAGACGCATCCCTTGACTGACCTAGCCAAAATTCTCTCTTAAGATTCTTTTTTTGGTTCCAAAGTAGGTTTGGAATAGGGTTGGAAAGGTTGCCCTAACAGATTCGAAATTTTACCATTGGCTTTTTCATCAAAAAAAACATCTACACCATAGACCAATTTTTCTCGATCAAAGGGAAGATAAGTACCCAGCAGTCGGTCCCAGATCGAAAAAAGATTCCCAAAATTTGCATCGGTATAAGGGAGTCTGTAATGGTGGTGGGTTTTGTGCATGTCTGGTGAAACCAAAAGATAACTTAAATACAAATCGACTTTTTTGGGAAGTTGAATGTTGGCGTGGTTAAATTGGGTGGCAATCAGTGAAAGGGATTGATACAGCATTACAATACCCATATTGGCGCCAATTATAAAAACTCCCAAAAGTGTAAAAGCAAAGCGAATCACACTTTCTAAAGGGTGGTGTCTGTTGGCTGTTGTGGTATCTACAAAATGATCACTGTGGTGAACCAAGTGAATCATCCAAAGGGGTTTTACCCGATGTTCTACCCAATGGGGGAGGTAGGCTCCTATAAAGTCAAGCAGCAATATGCCTACAATTACCTCTATCGCTAAAGGAAATTCGGGTAACCAATGAAGTATTCCAAATTGACTACTCACCGTCCAGTCTGAGGTATGGAGTAACAGAAAGGCCAAAACCAAGTTAATCAATACAGTAGTAGCCGTAAAAAAAAGATTGGGTAGGGCATGTTGCCATTTTTTATACTTAAAATTAAAAAGCGAAAAGGGACTTTCTAAAATCCAAAACAAACTTAATCCTCCTACCAGAAGTATACTTCGATGAAGGGAGGGAATCGTCTCAAAATAAGCCATTACACTTTCCATCGTGTTTCAATTTTTTACCAATTTATAAAAACTAAATAAAATGAAGCAGATGAAATTAGCTGGAGATGCGACTCCTTAGAACTTTATTTAGTATTTTCAAACAAATATTAAGGAACACAAAATGAATCGTAAAAACTTTATTAAACAATCTGCCCTTATTACGGGTGCTGGCTTAGTTCTTCCTGGATTTACTTCATTGCAAAAAGGATCTAAAATCTTGGGAGCCAATGATGCTATTTCTATCGGTGCCATAGGGATCAACGGTATGGGCTGGTCAGACACCAAAGCACTACTGAAAGTTTCAGGAGTACGCTTGACGGCTATCTGTGATGTCGATCAAAACGTCTTGGACAAAAGAGAAGCCGAAATGAAGGAATTGGGGGTTAAGGTGAAAACCTTTACCGATTATAGAAAATTATTAGAGCAAAAAGATATTGATGCGGTCATCATTGGTTCTCCAGATCATTGGCATGCCTTAATGATGATTCACGCTTCGGAAGCCGGCAAGCATGTGTATTGTGAAAAACCGATCGGAAATTCAGTAGGGGAATGTCAGGCAATGGTTGCCGCTCAAGAGCGCTATGGCAATGTAGTGCAAGTAGGTCAATGGCAACGCAGCCAAAAACATTTCCAAGACGCCCTTCATTTTATCTCTACGGGGGTATTGGGACCCATCCGAACCGTAAAAGTGTGGTGTTATCAAGGATGGATGAGACCAGATCCCATAGTAGCCAATAGTGCCCCTCCTAAAGGAGTTGACTATGCGCGTTGGTTAGGTCCGGCTCCGACCCGACCTTTTAATGCAAGTCGTTTTCATTTTCACTTCCGTTGGTTTTGGGATTATGCAGGCGGTTTAATGACAGACTGGGGAGTACACCTGCTGGATTATGCCTTATTAGGAATGCAAGCTTCTTTGCCTAAAACCATTGTAGGTTTAGGAGGTAAATTTGCCTATCCAGATTTAGCAGAAGAAACACCAGACACGCTAACCACCTTATATGAATTTGATAAATTTAATATGGTATGGGATTCTGCAATGGGAATAGATAATGGTTCTTACGATAGAGATCACGGTATTGCCTTTATCGGTAACCATGCTACCCTTATCTTGAATCGTGGCGGCTGGGAAGTAATCGAAGAGCGAAGAAGTGAAAATAAGGTTGCAAAGCCCTTGGTCAAGCCTTCGGATAATGGCTTGGAAAAACACGCACAAAATTTTGTTGAGGCCATGCGAGCCAATGATCCTTCTTTGGTAAACTGTTCTATTCAGCAAGGAGCCCATGTAGCAACTGTAGCCCAGATGGGGAACATTTCCTACCGTTCGGGTGAAAAGCTTTATTGGGACGCAGCTAAAAAAGGATTTACCGATGCGGCCATCAACGAAAAATATCTAACGAATACCTATCATAACGGGTATACTTTACCTTTAATTTAAACTTAAAATGAAATATTTACTATCAATTTTACTGGCAACACAATTCGTGTTTGCCCAAAATCAAATGAAACCTGAAGAAACCGAAGTTTGGGAACCCGAACCCAAAGTTATTCAACCCGGAGTGTACACCGCACCCCCTAGTGATGCTGTGGTGCTTTTTGACGGAACAGACTTTTCGAAATGGAGAAGTGAGCGCGGTCAAGGGGCTGTTCAATGGACCTTAAATCCCGACAAAAGCATGACAGTAAAACCTCGTTCAGGAGGAATAGAAACCATTGAAGAACACGGTTCTGTCCAATTGCATATCGAATGGAAGTCTCCAACCGTCATCAAAGGCGAAGGCCAAGGAAGAGGAAATAGCGGAATTCTTTTTCAGCGACGTTATGAAGTTCAAGTTTTAGACAGCTATCAAAACAGAACCTATTCCAACGGTCAAGCGGGATCTATATACAAACAATACATCCCTTTGGTCAATGCAATGCGTCCGACTGGGGAATGGCAAGTGTATGACATTGTATTTAATGCACCCGAATTTAATGAGGCAGGTGAAGAAATAAAAGCAGGGAGTTTTACCGTATTTCACAACGGAGTTTTGATTCAAAACGCAGTGGAGCTACAAGGTACTACGGAATACATTGGAAAACCCAAAAAAGGCCGTGATGTCATGCCGGGCTATGGCGGAGGTCAGTCGGGTCATCGTTCGCTCCTGCTGCAAGACCACGGTGACTTGGTCAGTTATCGCAATATTTGGATGAGGAAACTCTAGAGCGTTAGAACCTCTTTTTTGATCCGAACTTAGACTTTTTCTTCTTTTTTTTACCCGAAGAAAAAGTCTTTCCTTTTTTAGTTAACTCAACCGATATTCTACGGTTGTCTAGGTTCAGATTTTCGAATGATTTTAAAACTAAATCGCGGTGTTTTTTGTGGGTAGAAAAGAATGAAAAATTCTTCATCACTTCAACTTGAAACACATCATCCATCCCCAAATTGAGGAAGGATCTTACAAAATCTTTAAGGGTTGTCCATTCGTATTGATCTCGAGAACCGAGGTTGATAAAAAAGCGATCCTTGTCTTCGGGCGCATTGATTTTTCTATCCCCTCTGCGTTCTGTATTTTTTTCTTGATCAAAACTCAAACTTTTAGGATTCAGATCAAAGCTGCGAAACTCCTTCGAAAGCATCAACTCTATAAGTGTCTCTTTGTCAAGATCTTCCAAGCTTTTGTGAGCCTCCGAAAAATAGGGTTGTAAATCGCTTTTTAGTGGGGTCGTTTTGATTTGATCCACCCAATGCTGTACCTTATTTTTAAATATCTCCTCCGCTGAAGGCATTTCGAGTTCCTTCAACTTCGTCTGAAGTTTATTTTCAATCAATTTGATTTTTCTTCGGTCAGACTTGGTAACGAATATAATCGAGGTTCCTAGTTTACCGGCCCTTCCCGTTCTTCCGCTTCTGTGGGTATAGGTTTCGATTTCATCGGGTAGCTGGTAATTGATCACATGAGTAATGTCGTCCACATCAATTCCTCGAGCCGCAACATCAGTAGCGATCAACAATTGAATTTTCTTTTTTCTAAAGGATTGCATCACTGCATCTCGCTGATTTTGACTTAGGTCTCCGTGTAAGGCAGCTGCTTTATGTCCGTCTTGGATCAGTTTTTCTGCTACTTTTTGAGTTTCAATTTTTGTTCTACAAAACACGCATCCAAAAATGGTGGGGTGCATTCCAATTACAGCTCTAAGTGCCGTATAGCGTTCTCTAGCGCCTACTATAAAATAGTGATGGTCTACATTTTTTGTACCCGCATTTTTTGTTCCAACGGTAATCTCCACAGGAGATTTCATGAATTTCTTTGCGATGGTATGTACTTCAGGAGGCATGGTTGCTGAAAACAACCACGAATTTTTTGTGTTGGGTGTATGGGTTAAAATGGATTTGATGTCTTCGTAAAACCCCATATTGAGCATCTCATCTGCTTCATCCAGTACGCAAAAGTGGATGGCGCTTATATCCACAAGTTTTCTGCGAATCATATCTTTCAATCTGCCCGGTGTAGCAACTACTATATGTGCTCCTCGCTTTATTTTCTTGGCCTGTTCTGTAATGTTTGCTCCTCCATATACAGCCACGATATTGATGGAATTCAATTCTTTGCCGTATTGTTCCATTTCATTCGTAATCTGAAGACAAAGCTCTCGTGTTGGAGACAAGACTAAACCTTGCGTTTTGTTTGTCCTTAAATCGATGTGCTGAAGCATCGGAAAACCAAAGGCCGCAGTTTTTCCGGTACCCGTTTGGGCCAGTGCTACCAGGTCTGTTTTGTCTTGCAGTAATAAAGGAATTACTTTTTCTTGAACCTCCGTAGGAGCTTCGAATCCTAGTTTTTCAACCGCCTTGAGTAAGGACGCGTTAAGTCCTAGGGACTTGAAAGTTGTCATATAGTGATTTCTGTCGGCAAAAGTAAGCTAAATTCAATGGTTCAAGACCCTTTTTGAATTTATTTTGCTGAGTTAGAATACAATAAAACTAAAACCGAACTCCTTTAAAGCGTAAATCCTTCTCTGTACGTCCTTGTTACAAATTGATTTGCTTCCTCGAGGTTGGTGATTTTCATGTTTTCTCCGTCCCAGAGTAGTTTTTTACGGGCGAAGTAATCCATGCGGCCATTGCTGAGTTCTTTTCTCAACATAAAGCTTCGAATGGCGAGATTCCCCATCAATACGGTTTCAGTCATCGGACCAGCATAATCAAAAGAAGAAGTGAGTGCGCGGTGTTCTTTACTGTTAAATCCAGCTTTACAAGCATCAACCCATTTGCGTTGGTGGCCGTATTCGGGCTCAGCCATTTTTTCGGTTTCCGGGCCAAAGTCTGTCGTACCGTCGTATAGGTAAAGTTTTGGCATGAGGGGTGAACTGTCGTTGATGTTGGTTGAAATAATTCCTTTTTCACCAATGATAAGAACCCCGTTTGCGCTATCTGTTCCTCCGATATCACTATTGGCAGGAATGATTTCAGGATGTGGAGGTCGAATACCTCCGTCACTCCAGGTCATTTGTATTGGTTTTTTGGTTTTTTCTGTCGCATCAAAATTGATGGTGATCAAAGAAGATGGGGGACAGCCTTCTGGGATATAATCTGCGTTCCACATTTTAGAATATACGCTTCCTACACTACACTCTGCAGCGGTTGGGTATTTTAATCCTAAGGTTCGGAAAGGAATGTCGATCAGGTGACAACCTACATCACCCAGGGCACCTGTTCCGTAATCCCACCAGCCTCTCCAACTGAAGGGGTGCATGTTTGGAGTGTAGGGTTTTTCCTCGGCTGGACCCAACCACAAATCCCAATTGAGTGCATCGGGCTTTAAACTTGGATTAGGCGCAGGCATTTGTACGCCTTGGGGCCATACGGGCCGGTTGGTCCATATTTTCACTTCAGATACAGCGCCTATAGCATCTGTATCGATCCAATTTTGAACCATATTGAGCAAAGGGTTAGATCCCCCTTGATTTCCCATTTGGGTTACAACTTTTTGGTCTCTTGCCATTTGGGTAAGCATACGAGCCTCTTTAATGTTGTGTGTCATGGGTTTTTGAACGTAGACATGGATGCCGCGTTGCATGGCAAAAGCCGCAGCCGGACCGTGAACGTGATCGGGGGTAGAAATAGTGACGGCGTCAATATCTTTTTCCTTATCCAGCATGACTCTGTAATCCGCATATTGTTTTGCTTTTGGAAATTTTTGAACCGTTTTGGAGGCACTTCCAGAAAAATCGACATCACAAAGTGCTGCAACACGCTCTCTTCCTTTTACGGAAGCATTATTGATGTCGCTGGCTCCCTTCCCTCCAGACCCAATGGCCGCTAGATTGAGTTGATCACTAGGGGCTAAATATCCTGGGCCTCCTAGCACGTGACGAGGTACGATCATGATGGAAGAGGCCGCAAGCCCTTTTTTAATGAATGATCTTCGGGTGTCTTGTTTTTTGTTTTTCATGTTTACGTATTACATTGTTCCACTCTAAAGATAATTTTTTTTTAAATAGTTTCAAGGGAGTTTTTAAATTAGAAAAATTGAAAGGATCTTTGCGGACTTAATTGTTCCTATTGAAAACAAACAAGCATCATCGGTTAGCCTTAAGTGTCTTCTTTTTTCTTGCTGGCTTTTGTTTTTCTTCGTGGGCTTCTAGAATACCTTCTCTCAAGGCAACTTTTGCCATGAATGAGGCTGAATTGGGTAGTTTTCTGTTTATTTTACCCATTTGTTCTTTGATCGGTTTACCGATTTCGGGCTGGCTTATTTCAAAATACGACAGTCGTTATTTGCTGATCTCGGGCTTTTTAATTTTTATTGTTGCATTGCTCGGAATTGGGTATGCAGGCAGCATGGAATTATTGACCGTTGCGGTTTGCTTTTTTGCTTTCGGATTGCGCGCCATAAACATCTCTATGAACACCCAGGCCATACAGCTTCAAAAACGCTACGGTAAAGCTATCAACGGAAGTTTTCACGGGATATGGAGCCTGGGAGGGTTAACGGGAATTCTTTTTGCTACACTGATCATTTACTTGAACATATCCATGGCCACTCACTTTGCAGCTGTAGTTCTTTTTGGTTTACTCCTCAGTCTTACGGCTTATTCTTATTTGTTAAAAAATGATCGGGAAACGGGAGGCACCAAATTGCGTTTGGGAAGCCCAGATAAATTTATTTTTTATACAGGATTGGTGGTGTTCTGCGCGGCTGTTTGTGAGGGGGGAATTTACGATTGGAGTAGTGTATACTTCAGAGAAGTTGTCCAGGCAGAATTGTTTACGTTGAGTTATTTGGTTTTTATGGTAGCGATGACCTTTTCACGTTTTTTTACCGACCGCCTCACCAAGATTTTAGGAATGAAAAAACTCTTTTTTATAAGTGCTGCAGTGGTTGTGTTTGGGGTGTTGATTTTAATCCTATTTCCCACCTTTTATCCAGCACTCCTAGGCTTCTTTATCACCGGTTTGGGTGTAGCCTCCATTTTTCCAATGTCGTTTAGTTTAGCCAGCCATTCAAAAAAATACGCTCCTGGTCTGGCCATATCCATAGTAGGAACCTATGCTACGGTAGGGGTCTTATTGGCACCTCCTTTTGTAGGGTATGTCGCCCATATTTTTAGCCTGAATTTGGCGTTTTTTATTTTTGTCGTGGCCGCCGTTTTGCTGATCGTTTTTTCGCGCAAGGCCTATCAGCAAATTTGATTATATTTTAGTAAATTAGGGGGAAGAAAGTAACTTTAAAATTGATTCCCATGAAAAAGTATTTAATCCTATGCCTACTTATGATTCCCTTTCTTGCCCTTGCTCAAAGAGGAAAAACTGGAGACAAAACCTTTAAAGATCGATTTCCTCCCGAAGTATTTAATGAAGTGTCCAATGCTTCTTTAGTCCTTATCAATGAAGTTGACCATGACATTATTGTATCTATTAGAGATCAAAACAAAAAGTTTCTGCGACATGTTTATATCCGAAACAACGATCAATATGTGTTTAAACAGCTGCCCATTACCCGACTGTATGTGCAGTTTAAATCCAGAGATTTTTTTTATGAGGATCGCGATCGAACCAACGTTAATTACGGTGAAAAACACACGTTCAATTTTTTCTTTGATGCCTCTCAACTGGGAAATTATTACCAAATCACGGAAACGGAGTTTTTTAAACCCTAGTTTTTTTTAAAAAAATACAGGTATTAGTTGGTTTAAAGTGTTCTTAAAATATTGATTATAATGTGTTATAGACTTCTTTTATTTTCTTTATATAATTAGTAAATAAGTTAGTCCATCATGTTGATACTTTGTAACTAAGGTTACAAAACCTATTCGTTTTATTTGTATATTTGATTATCAATTCGATGAATTGGTTTATGGTTAATAGAGTCCCTGAAATCTAATTCAGGGGCTTTTTTTATCCGTTCAATTCCTAATGGATCAGTTTTTTGATCCTTCCTTTGCCTTTATTGTTCCATTTTAATGCAGTATTCACTCGAGAATTGGAATGAAATCAGAAACACCTATCTTAGAGCTAAATTTAGCTATATGACACGTTTTTTTATCCTGTTCGTTTTTTGCATTCTAGTTTCTTGTCAATCTGAAGTGCAAGCTCCAAAGCCAAACATCATCATCATCTATGCTGACGATTTAGGCTACGGTGATGTAAGCGCCTACGGTAAAGGAAAACTCAACACACCCAATATCGATAGACTTGCGAATAACGGTATACGCTTTACCAACGGCTATGCAAGTTCTGCAACTTGTAGCCCAAGTCGGTACGCCCTAATGACGGGTACCTACCCTTGGCGAAACAAACAAGCTAAGATATTAACAGGTGCCAATTTGATTATCAATACGACTGAAATGACCTTACCCAAAATGATCCAATCGCAGGGCTATCAAACTGCAATTGTGGGCAAATGGCATTTGGGATTGGGAGATTCTAAGATTGATTACAATAAAAAAATAAGCCCTGGACCCAATGAAGTAGGATTCGACTACAGTTTTATTATGCCGGATACCCAAGACAGGGTACCCACAGTTTACCTTGAAAATGGAAGTGTAGTCAACCTCAATCCAGAGGATCCTATTGAGGTAAGTTTTGAACAAAACTTTGAAGGACAGCCCACGGGAAAGGACAATCCCGAACTTCTTACCATGAAGTGGCACCATGGGCACAACGGATCCATTGTCAATGGGGTGTCCAGAATTGGATTTATGAAAGGGGGCGAGCAGGCTAAATGGAGTGATATTGATATGGCGGATGAATTTTTAAATCAAGCAAAACGCTATATCGATAAAGCTAAAGAGGCACCATTTTTTCTTTTTTATACGCTTCAGCAACCTCATGTGCCTCGAACTCCTCACCCTAGATTTGAGGGTACTTCAGGTATGGGTCCAAGGGGAGATGCCATACTGGAAGCCGACTGGTGTATCGGTCAATTGTACGCGTATCTTGAAGCCAATAATCTTTTGGAGAACACACTCATCATACTTTCCAGTGACAACGGACCCGTACTGAACGATGGATATTATGACGAGGCAGTAGAAAAATTAGGAGCTCATACACCTGCGGGGGATTTGCGAGGAGGCAAATACAGTCTTTTTGAAGCAGGTACGCGAGTACCGTTTATCACCTATTGGAAGGGTTCAATCCAGCCCGCTGTTTCGGATCAAATGGTATCCCAGATCGACTATTTAAATTCTATTGCTTCTTTAGTGGGTTCAGAGATTCGGTCTAAAGACGGTGTGGACTTATCCCAAGTTTTGTTTCAAAATACAGGAAACGGGAGAAGCGAATTGATTTTAGAGGCTACTTCAAGAACAGCATTCAGAAGTCAAAATTGGGTCATGATTCCACCCTATCCAGGGCCTGCCGTTAGTCCAAATGTAAATGTAGAAATAGGGAATGCGAGTGCGTATCAGTTGTACAATTTGGAAAAAGATCTAGCACAACAGCATAATTTAGCCAGTTCAAATCCTCAAAAACTAAAGGAAATGATTGAACGCTATGAAGCACTTTTAAGCACCAAGTAATTTTAATATGAAAAACCACTTCCTCAAGCCCTTTCTTGTGTTCTTTTTTCTGATGCATCTTCATCTGATTGCACAAACTACACCGTACGAATTTATTTATGGAGACCGCTTGCCCGATGGTCCCGAATTATCCCATAGGGGAGTAGAGCAGGTCGGGGTCCGAACCCTAGTACTTCACCATCCAAATCGATTGGATGTGTTAAACAGTACTCAGGATAAGGATGTTTTTTACGATCGGCCTTTACAGCTTGAGATCTGGTATCCTGCAGTATTGAAAGCCGATGAACAAGAACTGGAGGTCTATGAGGAAGTTATGGGAAATTACAACGACCCGAAACGTCCTTTACTACCCTTTCAATTTAAGGGAAGAGCGAAACGCAATGCCGAGGTGCGTTATGCTGAGACTCCCTATCCTTTGGTACTAGTTTCACATGGCTATACGGGATCGCGATTGTTGTTTACCTATTTGACGGAACACCTTGCCTCAAAAGGGTATGTTGTGGTTTCTATAGACCATACAGAATCTACCTTTAGAGATGCCGGACCTTTTATAAGCACCCTTCTCAACCGTTCTTTAGACGATCTATTTGTGCTTGATGAAATGGATCGTTTGAGTAAGGATTCATCTTCATTTCTTTATCAATTAACAGATGCCAATTCTACCGGATTAATAGGTTACTCCATGGGAGGATACGGCGCACTCAATGTAGGAGGCGCTGGATACAGTCCAGAAGCAGTTCAATTTTTTAAAGGATTAAGTGGAGGCAGAACTGATTTGGAGCAACGAATGATAGGAAATCCAACCTACGAAGCTTCGTTTGATCGGAGAATCAAAGCCATAGTGGCCCTGGCCCCTTGGGGGATGGAAAATAAGGTTTGGAATACAGAAGGCTTGCTTGGACTTAAAATCCCAACGTTTTTTATTGCTGGGAGTAAAGACGATATTTCCGGTTATGAAAAGGGTATCAAAGCCATTTACCAAGGGGCTTTAAACGCTGAACGCTATCTGCTTACCTACAGGAATGCAAGACACAATGTTGCACCCAACCCTCCTCCAGTTGATGCCTTTAAAGAGGGATTGCCTCTCAATGAATATTTGCGTTATGCGGATTCGGTTTGGGATCAAAGACGTATTAATAATATCAATCAACACTTTATTTCCGCATTTTTAGGGTTGAAATTACAATCCAAAACCTCCTTTGCAGATTATTTAGATGCTGATGCATTTACTGAAGATGCGCCTTGGGAAGGTTTTCTGCCACGTACCTCAGTTGGGCTAGAGCTGGACTACCAAAGGGGGAGGGAATGACCCTTAGGGGTTTTGTAGGTCAACGGTCTCTTTTGGAAAATACTTGTTGATAATATAGGGGGGCTGCCAGCGATCTCTTTTTTGAACTAGGGTACGGTAATCGTATTCTTTTGAACGAATTGTTTTAGGATAGAGGTTGAGCGTATCTTCCGTAGCTTTATGGTGCCAAACAAGTTCATCCATCATTTCAGCTACTTTAGCAGTATAAAGGGTGTCTTTTGCCAAATTGATCAGTTCCTGAGGATCTTGCGTAAGGTTGAATAATTGAGTCTCATCAATTTGAGGATAGCGAATCAATTTCCATTCCTTATCTCTAACCGCCCTCACCGTATTTCGGTAGGCTGTATATAAGCTTGTTCGAACCGTTTCTTCTTCTTTCGTAAGGATTTTAACGAGTGATTTACCGTCGATTTGTTCCACTTGTGGGAGGTGTAAATAATCCACTAGAGTAGGGAAGAGGTCGTATAAATAAACTAATGCTTTGGAGGTCTGCTCCTTGGGAATACCGGGGCCACTCAAAATCAAGGGAACCTTCGTACTGTGTTCATAAAGGTTTTGTTTGCCGAGTAAACCGTGACTTCCCAAGGCAAGCCCATTGTCTGCTGCATATACGATGAGTGTATTCTCATACAGTTTGTGCATTTTTAGGCGATCTATAAGGTCACCTACTCGGTCGTCAATATGCTGGATTAATGCGTAATACTCTGCAAGAGAGGATTGAATCACCTCGGGGGTTCTTGGCCATGGAGCCAGTGTTTCATCGCGGACATTAAAATCATCAAATCGAAACGGATGATGTGATTTGAAATTTTCAGGTAGGGGAATTGCGTCCTCAGCATAGGCTTCGGCATAGGCAGGTGCCGGCGATCGAGGATCGTGTGGGGCAGTATAAGCAATATAACAAAAGAAGGGTTGATCTCTGGAGCTTTTACTGTAACGGTCTAAAAAATCAAGTGCTGCACGGGTAAAAACATCCGTAGAAAACCCCTTGCTTGCTAAACTGTCTAAGGTGCCATTGGCATTCATTTGCCTTACGGGTACTTCAAAATGATTGCTCATTCCTCCCAGCATGACCTCTCGACCTTCCTGAAAGGTAGCTTTAAAACTGGCAGCTCCATTATGCCATTTTCCGGTGCCAAAGGTTCGGTACCCGTAGGTGCTTAAATAGTTTGGAAGCGTTTGAACTCCATCCAATCGGTCGTACACATGAAAGAGGCTTTTGCCGCTCAAGAGCATGGCACGGCTTGGTGCGCAAATGGCACCGTGGTGTCCACCCATCACATAGCAGTTTTCAAAGCGCGTTCCTTTTTTAGCAAGAGCATCGATATTGGGTGTTTTAATATGGGGGTTGGAGGCTACACCCAGTGCATCCGCCCTTTGGTCGTCGGTAAAAATAAAAAGGATGTTTGGTCTACTATTGACTTTTTCGCTAGTGTCACAGGCTGAAAAGCTGAGGAGGACACCAAGGACTAACAGAAAAAATAACACGTTGGGTTTCATTTTTATTCTAGTTTATAAAGAGGCCTTCTCCCCTTTAGGTAAGCAATCAAGGGTTTTCTTTTACCTAAAAAACAAAAGACTTGTCTTAAGGTACGCATTATTTAGGAGTAAATGGGATTCACAAAATCGTATAGTAGCCTTTCCCTTTCCCTGGGTCAAAAGGGCTTTCTCAAATTTCTTTTGAATTTTTTTATATAAAGATAGAGCCCTAATTCGTTCGAAAGGCATAAACCCCAGAATTGGATTGATTTCCATTGGCATCAAGGGCAATGATTTTCCAATAATAGGTGGTGTTGTTTTCTACCTCTACCTCAAGAGAAGTGTCGTTAGCTTCGAAATCCAAAGTGCTTATGAGTGTAGAGGCATTGGATTGGTCAAGATAAACTTCATAACGGGTTAAGTCTCCATCGACATCCGAACCTTTCCAGTTTAGCGTCACAAGATTATTGACATCGGGGGTAATGTTGGCCCCTGAACGAGGAGAAATAAGTTCAGTAGGGAAGGGAGCATAGTTTACTACAGCATCTCCTGCTAAATAAAACTTCCACAGCTCGCTCTCTGCTGGGGTTGATCCTGCTTCCCCTATACTTTTTACCCTCCAGCTGTAGGGTTCTGCTTTGGTAAGGGCTATTGTGGTTTGATTGGTGGCGGCTGTATAGGTTTGTGAGCTTTGGGTAAGAAGGTTGGTAACCACAACTTCATAAGAAAGTGCATCTTGCGCACTCGTCCAGCTAAAGGGGACATTACTTTGAGTATCGTTTAGAGGGCTGCCGTCTAAACAAGTTTCATTATTGGCAGGCGCAATCAAAGTAGCCGTGCCTGGTTCTAAGGGCAGTGGCTCTTCTGGAGCACAACTGCTTATCAGAAAAATAAAACCCCCGAAAAGTAATGCAATTTTTCTCATGCTTATTCTTTTATCAGTTGTATGGATTGATCTATCGTTTCCCCTTTGACTTTAAGAATATAGGCTCCTTGTTTGTAATGGTCTGTTGAGAGTCTATAGGTTCTCACACCAAACGGAAGCACGATCGATTCATGATCTATCAGCTGTCCATTGGGTGCATAGACTTCAAGATCAATAAAGGTGTCTTCTCCACCAAAATATAGCTGTAGGGACTCTTTAAATGGATTGGGAGCATACTGTACCTCATAGGAGTTTAAATAACTTTGGGTAAAGAGTCCTTGGCATTCTATACCTGTAGAGATAGAAATAGTATTCACTCCTTTTTCTAAAAAGAGGGTATACTTGCTATTATTGGTTTGGGTGGTTTTCCCGTTTTGAGTGATTTGATAGGTTGAACCTCCACTTAAATCAAAGCTTACGGTTTGGTCCGTTTTATTAAAGAAGCTGCTGACCACTAAAGGATCCGGCTCGGTGATGCTGAGTTCAAAGCAACGTTCAAACTCGGTTGGATCGACCCCATCTACGGTAATACAAATCGTATAGACTCCTGCAGAGAGTCCCTCCAAGGTCCAATCGCTCGAACTGAAACTATCGGTTTGATTGACCGCTCCGCTGACAGCTACATTATAGGTTACCGAAGTGTCTACAACAGCTATACTAATTTCATTTTCCCCCGCACATTTTTCGGTTTTGGAGATTGAAAAATTATTGGCAGGGAGGTAATAAATCAAACATCCCTCCAAATCCACCAACTCTCCAAGAGGGGTGTCTGGACAATTGTCAAAAGGATTCCATACCCCATCATGATCAAAATCATCGGTTACATCGCCTACCCCGTCTCCGTCTTCATCTGTTTGGTCAGGGTTTGCGACCAATGGGCTGTTGTCTAGAATATCCACTATACCGTCGCCATCGTTGTCGTCTGTAGGCAATACCGGCTGGGCTTGTAG
>Ga0255771_1000202_pt1 | contig 67756 bp, 66 predicted proteins | sample 011ome_19_FD_179969 | JGI IMG/M metagenome (GOLD analysis project Ga0255771, IMG submission 179969) | Coastal salt marsh microbial communities from the Groves Creek Marsh, Skidaway Island, Georgia - 011510BT metaG (version 2) | ecosystem: Environmental > Aquatic > Marine > Intertidal zone > Salt...
CCGCGCCGGGCAGCAAGAAGACCGCTATATCATCAATGGCCAGAAGGTCTGGACCACCAGCGCGCATCATGCTGATTTTGGTATTCTGTTGGCGCGAACCGACTGGGACGTGCCGAAGCACCAGGGGTTGAGTTACTTCTTGTTTGATATGCGCCAGTCGGGTGTGGAGGTACGACCACTGCGCCAGATGAATGGCCACGCGTCTTTTAATGAAGTGTTCATGACCGATGCCAGCGTCGATCCTCGAGACTTGATTGGTGGTGAAGGTAACGGCTGGCGGGTAGCCGCCACGACACTGTCGATCGAGCGCCAGGGCTTTAGCCAGAGTCGGCCAGATGGTGGGCTGAAAGGTTTGAGTAGTCTGCAGGGGCGCGTTTATGATGAATATCGCGCCGAGCTGTTGATTGCGCTCGAACCCTATACCTGGTATCCCCAGCGCGCGGGACGGGCTGATTTGGCACTGCCGCGAGCAAGGCAAACTGGTGCCATCAACGATCCGCATATCCGTCAGGAACTCGCTAAACTGTTATCCATGAAACAAGGAGCTGATCTGGCGGCAGCCAGTGCTGCGGCCTTGAGCCGGGCAGGATCCAATACGGTGAGTCCCCAAGGGTCGATTGGTAAGCTGGCCGCCAGTGTTATCGCGCGACAAGCGGCCCATGTGCATACCCTCGTTGCCGGTACAGATGCCATGTTGGGTGGCGCAGCCTCAGCAGAGGCCGGCGTGATAGCGGAGATTTTATTGTCGGTGCCGGCGATTTCGATTGCCGGTGGCACTGATGAGATTCAGAAAAACATTATCGCCGAACGGGTCCTTGAAATGCCTAAGGAGCCTCGGTCTGATACAGGGCCATTCCGGGCTATAGCGCGCAATTCAACAGATAAATAGAGGCACGGATTGACAGTCGGCTGGGGCTGTCGACGGGCCTCGTGGCCCTAGGGCGGTTCAAGCCTGAAGCCGCTGGCCACGGGTGGTGACTGCCTGATGGTCAGGCCGAGGACGTTGAGATACCAGTGTCAGTGGTGCTTAGCTCAGTTAAACGATCAATTTCCGTGCAGTCTGCAAGCCGCCTCGAGACATGCAAAGTCAAGGCTGATGGGCTATATTCCTTGTCTCAAGCAACAAACAGTCAGAGCTTTTCATGACAGAAGTCCCGGTTATTGATTTAGTCCATGCGGAACAAGATCCATCGGCGCTGGTGCCCTTGGATCTTGCCTGTCGAGACCATGGGTTTTTTCTATTAGAAAATCACGGCATCGATGAGGTGATTGACGAGATGTGGCAAGCCTCGGCGACTTTCTTCGATCTGCCGCAAGCCGAAAAGCGCAAAATTCTTCGCAGTGATAGTATCCCCTTAGGTTTCTATGATCGAGAATTGACCAAGCGCAAGCGAGACCTGAAAGAGGTTTTCGATTACATGTTGTCCAGAGAAGATCGTACAGATCTTAATCAGTGGCCAGCCAATCAGCTTGAGTTTCGGCAAGCGATGGAGAAATTTTTTATTCAAGCCTCAGATATTGCTGAGCGTACTTTACAGCTGGTTTATCGCGCATTGAATCGTCAAGTTGGTCAGGAAACCGGTTGTCCACCAGGTGATCCACGCACCAGTAATGTACGACTGAATTACTATCCGCTGTCAGATCCACTATCAGGCGCAGAAGCCGGCGCGGTAGCCGGACTTGGCGATATGGCGTTGCATCATCATACGGATCCCGGAATATTGACCCTGCTGCTGCAGGACATGACCGGCGGCTTACAAGCCTTGTCAAAAACCGAAGGCTGGATCGATGTGACTCCGAAAGCGGGTACCATCGTGGTGAATTTGGGCGATGCCATGCAGGTTTGGACTAACGATAATTATCGGGCTGCGGTTCATCGAGTGATACCGATGGCGCAAACTGCTCGGTATAGCACGCCCTACTTTTACAATCCCAGGAATGATGCGGTGCTGGAACCTATCGCTGGCTTGACTCAAGGCGCACCGCGGTTCAGTAGCTTTACTTGGCGAGACTATATTAAAGGCCGGGTAGACGATAATTTCACCGACCTGGGTGAAGACGATATTCAGATCGACAAATTTCGAATCGCGATTTAAACACTGTCGATTTATTAACCTGACGACTTATTCATTTTCTCACAGAGCATTATTATGAAAACACGCATTACGGAACTCTTTGGCATCCAGCACCCCATCATTCAAGGCGGTATGCATTTCGTCGGTCTGGCAGAAATGGCGGCGGCGGTTTCCAACGCCGGCGGCCTCGGCATCATCACCGGTCTGACTCAGGGTACGCCAGAAAAACTCAAGAATGAGATTGACCGCTGTCGCGCCATGACCGACAAGCCGTTTGGTGTTAATTTGACATTTCTGCCTTCGGTAACGCCTCCGGATTATCCAGGTTTGGTGCAAACCATCATCGACAGCGGTATCAAGGCTGTAGAGACCGCTGGCAATAATCCGGCGAAATGGCTGCCGATGTTGAAAGCAGCAAATATCAAGGTGATCCACAAATGTACCTCGGTGAGACATGCTTTGAAGGCCGAGGCGATTGGTTGTGATGCGGTGTCTGTGGATGGTTTTGAATGCGGCGGTCACCCCGGTGAAGACGACATTCCGAACTTTATTCTGTTGCCACGTGCAGCAGACGAACTGACAATTCCCTTTGTGGCTTCCGGCGGTATGGCCGACGCGCGTTCTTTGGTGGCCTCGCTGGCGATGGGTGCGGAAGGCATGAATATGGGCACTCGCTTTATCGCAACGAAGGAAGCGCCAGTGCACGAGAACGTTAAGCAGGCGATTCTCGCAGCCTCGGAGTTGGATACGCGATTGGTGATGCGGCCCTTGCGTAACACTGAGCGGGTACTCAACAATGTGGCTGTTGAGCGCCTTATTGAGAAGGAAAAGGCGATGGGTGCCAGTCTCAAGTTTGAGGATATCGCTGCCGAGGTGGCCGGCGTTTATCCGCGGGTGATGATTGATGGTGCCATGGAGGCGGGAGCCTGGTCCTGCGGTATGGTCGCCGGCTTGGTGTACGACATTCCTACCGTGCAAGTCTTGATCGATCGCATCATGAGCGAGGCACATACCCTGATTTCAGAACGGTTGGCGCGATTTGATGCGAGCTAAGACGGGTTAATGGCGCATTAGTCAGCGTCAGTCCAGGTTGGACATTAAAAAAAGGTGGGCGCTGATTATCGGTGCCTGCCTTTTTTTATATCTGCGCGTCACGTTTTGTGGTGTGTCTGATTAGTTTTATTGTGGCTTCGGCGCGACTTCTGCCGGGCTGTTCGCGGCAGGGCTTTTGCGCACCTTGACTCTGTTGTTGGTATCGCGACTTAGGCGTATTCGAGCGTCACCTGTGACAGTCTCGGCCGTCTTGGCCGTTCTGTCATACAGAACCACGTTTACCGTAGCGGCAAGGTTCAAGCAGCCGGTCGTAGGAATATAAATCACGGCGTCAGCCTGGTCGATCAGCTGTTGGCTGAGGGTGCCGTCTTCTGGACCGAAAATATAGAAAGCGTTTTCGGGGTGGACAAAGTCGGGCAGGGGAGTCGCGCCTTCAACCAACTCTACACAAACGATAGTTGCCCCTTTGGGCTGACTTGCTAGCAGGTCGCTCACCTGGGTCAGGGGAATGCTGAGGCTGCGACGTTTCGTGTCTGTATTGAAGCGCGCAGCGCGATCATAACGTTCGCCCGTATACAGAATCGCCTGGGCATCGAAGCAGCCAGCAGCGCGCATGACTGCGCCCATATTCTCTGGGGTCTTGGGGTTGACGAGGCCAATGGTGGTGGTTGATGGGTGCATGATGTTTCCAGCGGTGAGTGACGTATGAGCCATTGTGGGTTAGAGATACTTGGCGCGCTCGAGGCCACACTCATAGGAGGCGACCGCAAATTCTCGACAAACCCAGGGTCGTTGTTCGTAAATGGTACACAGCATTGTCTCGCGATCCAGCGCTGCGCACCAACCGTCAGACAAGCGCGCCATGGTTTCTCCGCCCCATTCGTCGGTCTCGATGTACCGGGGGGGCACGCCGGTCTCGGTAATGAGAAAGACTTCCAGCCGACAGCAACATGCCAAACAATTGGAACAGCTTATGTCGTTCCCGGGTAATTCGGTGACGTCGATATTCATGGGTGCTTCCGAGCCTGTAAGCTCAATGCCTGGGTTCGCAGACAAATATTGGGATGTCGCGGTCGGTTCGGGCTCGGTAGTCAACAAAGGGTTTGTAATATTGGTCACACACGGGCCACATCGCTGGTTTTTCTGCCGCGGTGGCCAGACGGGCAGTCAAGAGCATCTTCCGGCCGCGATGGACAACGATAATATCTGGGTGCTTAACCAGATTGTTGTACCAGACTGGATTTCTGGGCGCGCCGCCCTGTGAGGCGACCAGTAAAACACCATCTAGATAAGGCACGTACATGAGTGGAATGGTTATCTGACGCTGGCTCTTGGCGCCGGTCATGGTGACGAAGACGACATCATCGCCACCGAGTTGATTGAAAAGTGTGCCGCCGCTCATGTTATTCAACGCCACGTGAAGTTTAGTGAATCCTTTGATTAACCATCTAGGGGGCAATGCGCCTTGTCCGACTTTTTGAGTATCAGTCATGATTTATTCCTGTTTTCGTGCGCTGTAGGTTGGTCCTGAATTAGTTTCGGCAGCTGCTCGCCAACCCAGGCTGGAAATTGATCCTGTTGGGTGCGACTCATGCCCAGAGATTGTTTTAATGCCGGGCCACAGATACCCCAACCGACAGCGGAAGACAGCGCTAGAAAAATGATGTTTTGCGCCAGCGTGATGTCCCGGCCCTGAATACGCCGGGTCACACCGTCTAGGATTTGCTGAATCAGTTTTTCCGACGGTCCCTCGGTAAGCGGGCTGTATTCAGCGTCCTCCAGGGCGCGCCAGGCCAGCAGTTTGTTGTGACCAGACTGAGACATGAGCCGAAATAGCTCCATAAAGATCGTATCAGCCGGTGCGTCAGAATTCAGGATAGCCGACATATCGGCGATCAAAGCTGCCGTCAAGTTAGTCAGTAGGGCGGTACGCATACCCTCGGCGCTGCCAAAATGATGGAGCAGCGTGCCATGGTTGATGCCGGCATCTTGAGCAATATCTTTAATGTTCAGGCCGCGAATACCGTGGTCCGCCAGACGCTTGCCGGCGATTGCCAAGATCATTGCGCGGGCCTCTTCTGGGCTTCTGCGAACTCGCTGCGAAATCGCCATGACAGTTGTCTGCCTTCACTATTAACATACTTGTGAATACTAACGTTGGGGCTGTCTCATCGCAACTGGTCGGCATTCAAGCCCTAATGATTCGATTCGTCGGTACTGGGCGTTTGGGCTATTTGGGTTTGATGTCGAGGGGAGGTGATTCGTGCTAGCAGTTTCGGGTCAAGTTTTTGAGGGAGATCTATTGACACAAATGTTAATAACATTATGATTTACGCCGTGACTAACCAAAATTTGGAGTATACCCATGGCTAATAGAATGCAGCCGCTGGTTGCCTTAAGGGCGCTCAAGGAACTTGTCCGCAACCCAGATGATACGCGGAAAGTGTTTGAAGTTATTGAAGCCATGGCGGGCAACGCCAACGAAAAAAGTGCCGCTCGATTCAAGCAGACTCCAAGTGGTCAGCGGATTCTCGCGACCCAAGGCAGTCTGCTGGATAGCCTGCGTGCACGCGACGCCCTGCAGGCCATGTCTGCCGATAGCCTGGGTCGAGCCTACCTGCACTTCCTGGATTCGGAAAATCTGTCTTTCGATGGTTTAGTGGAAGCCAGTGAAACCACACGTCTGCAGGAGGAGGGTGATAAAGACTCGCAGCGATTTATGTTACGCCAGCGCGATCAGCACGATCTTTGGCATGTGGTAACTGGCTATGGGCGTGACATTGCTGGTGAGGCCTCACTGCTTGCGTTTACCTATGCGCAGACCCGCAATCGAGGTCTGGGTGTCATTGCTTTGGTCGGCGGCTTGAAGCTGGCCAAGCACTATGGCTTTTCCATCTTCAAATCGCTGCGACAGGGTTATCGCCTTGGCAAACGTGCGGCTTGGTTGCCTCAGCAGGAGTGGGAAACATTGTTGCAACTCCCCTTGGCGCAGGTGCGGGACCTGTTGAATGTTGGACGACCCGATGTTTACTTGAGCTTATCGGCGGCTTCAACTGCGGCCTATACCCAAACCTCTTGAGCTCTGAGGCTTCGAGTATGTGGCGCGAGCAGGATAACTTCTTGATTGCAGACTTGGTTTTTGCCGATTTTGTGTCGGCGTTTGCGTTCATGACATTGGTTGCTGAGCTCGCGGAAGCCCATGGCCATCATCCTGAATGGTCTAACGTTTATAATCGGGTGCAGATAAAACTGACAACTCATGACGCCGGCCACCAAGTGACTGATAAGGACCGCCTGCTTGCGCGGGCGATAGAAACCCATCCCGGCGTGATCGCGATTCTAGATTCCAAGCAGTGATTGCCGGGCGGGCTTGTGTTGTGACGTCACAACGAGCTTAATGAGTCCTTTCGTCAATGACTGATCGGTAAGTGTTATGCAACAAAGTGATATTGACCGGTGTAACGCGCAGTATGGCCGGCCGGGTTGCGTCGAGTTTGGTCTTGATGTGCAGGGCCAGGCGCGGGTGGAGCTGCGTTTTAAAGACTCAGCGTTAATGGTCTATCTGCAAGGCGCTCACATTACTGCCTGTCAGCTCGGAGCCGATGCCGCGTTGTTGTGGACAAGTCAGAGCGCGAGTTACCAACCAGGAAAAGCCATTCGTGGTGGTATTCCTTTGTGTTGGCCCTGGTTTGGTGCTCACCCCTCACGACCCGATTATCCCCAGCATGGCTATGCGCGCACCAGCGGTTTCGAGGTGATCAACAGCGAAGTCAAAGACGATTTTACCGGTATCCAATTACGTCTGGTGTTAGCGACGCCTGAACTCTCTGAGTGGTGCGCCAACGGTGATATTGAGCTGACAGTCACCGTACGACTGTCAGACTCGCTTTGGTTGCAGTTGGATACGCATAATCGCTCAACAGTCACCGTGCCCGTCAGTCTTGCATTGCATAGTTATTTCAACGTTGGGGACGTGGCCCAGATATCAATGCCCGGTTTAATGGGGCTCAGTTATATAGATAAACTGCGCGCTGGCGAGCGTCTACCGCAAAGGGCGCCACTGGTCATCAATGAAGCGATAGACCGAATTTACCTGGATCCGCCACAATCTATAGAGATTAACGATCCGGTTTTAAATCGGCAGGTTCAAGTGCGATCCTGGGGTAACACAGAACTGGTCGTATGGAATCCTGGGGCAGAAGGCGCTCAGGCGATGCTTGATTTTGATGACGCAGGTTACTCGGAGATGGTTTGCGTCGAGCCAGCCATAGCAGCTGACAATAGCTTATTGCTGGTGCCAGGTGGAACTCACATCGTGGGTCAAGAGATAACCTCGATTCAACTTGGGTCGGACCTAGGCTAGGCTTCGCGGTGCATTTCCTGTGTTGTTGCCTTATACAGGAAATTTAAACCTCTTCCACTTTGTGAGCATATCTGATGGCTTGTTCTATGCATTCGATTCGGTCCTGGCCATACACCTTGGTGTCACGATAGCTCAGGCTGGGAACCCCCCAGAGATCTGCGCTATACATGTCGGCCAGATTCCGCTGAGCCCAGATGCGCCAACCATCTTCTGTGAGCAACCAGCGTGCTTGTTGCCAATCAAGTCCTGCGCGTTCCACCAGAACTTGCAAGCCCGCATCAGTCGCGGCATTAATACCTTCCGCCCAGGCGCCGCGGGCGCAGCTTTCTAGAAACTCGAGACCTTTGCCGGCGCTAACAGCAAATTCGTATAGGGCGTAACAGCGTTCGACGCCTGCGCCCAGTGGATCAGCGATTTTGCCGAAATCGATACCATATTGCGTCGCTTCACGTTTCGCATCTGTAAGGATGTAGAAACCCTTGGTTCTGGGCACCTGCATGCGGCGCATTACCATGGGTAAAACAGGTTTGACCTCTAGTGGCAGCTGGTAGTGCGTAGCCAGCTGTTTGGCGCGAACCAGGCCGATATAAGAATAGGGGCTTCTAAAGGACCAGTAGAGCGTGATGGGTGTTGCAGCGTCGGTGCCTGAGTTTGGTCTCGTCGGTAATGGTCGACAAAAATCGCGGTAGCCGCGGTCAAACTGAATCTCTGCGGTAGTGCCCGTTGCCAGTCCGAGCTCATTCAGACGGCATTCGAGATGCGCGAGTCGATCAAGCCCCCAGTACCATTCGCCGCCATAGTGCAACATGGCGCTCAAATAGTGCCCATTGGACCTCAAGTGGACTTCGTTGGCGGTTAAGTGATGTTGGTAGCACTCGGCGTGTTCAGTAATGCCTGAGTCAATCAGGTTGCTAAGTTTGGCCTGATCGTCTTGCCAGTAGGCTTCGAAAAGGGGCAGGGCATGCTCGGCATAACCGGGTTGTAATTCCCAGTGAAGCAATTGTGCGGTCAGCCCGGCATCGCGCTCGAGGTCTCGGCGGGGTCGAGTGTCGGGAAAGTCGAGACCGTACAAGTTGGCGAGGTGCGCGCCGTCCTGAAAAGCGTTTTTCTCCCAGAGTTCGGGCGCGGGATACATCTCTGGTTGCAGGTTAAGAATGGTCCTGAACTCAAATTCAACAGCATAGCGCGCTGCAAATTGGTCAAGCACCTGCAGTAACACATAGCTGTAGGGGTCGGTAAGTCGCAGATACACAGTTACTTTGTGGGGCTGGCCCGCTCGACGTCGTTGCCGTTCCTTGATGCCGCGTTTGAAATTTCGTAGCCATTGACTGGTGATCAGCCGAGTTAAGTGGGGGGCGATGGACATGTTCAGTGACTCCCAGATGATAGTGAGGGTTGCGATAGGTGCGTTGGCGAAGAGTCTAATGGGACCACTAAATCTATCACCTTATTGATGAGCTGTTCTCGATCAAGACCCGTTGGTGTTGCCGCCAGTAACGGGTCCGACAGAAAAGGGTTTGACAGAATCATGGCGGCACCAAAAGGCACTGCGTTGGTGTACAGCATCAAGGCCAACAGGTCGGTGTCGGCATGTCGGCCTGCGACTTGGCTCGCCTCGACCGCCAATTTGATCTCTGATCTGAATGCTTCTTGGGCGGCCTTAAGGTCGGCGTCGGCGTAGCGCCCAACGTCTGGATGAGTGATCGTCTGAAACAGGCTGGGATGTTCCAAGGCCCATTTGAGAAACCCACGACCCATGGCGTTCAACCGTGCGCTGGGGTCCTGTGGTTCGGTGGTCTCGATGGCCTGCAAGGTGGCGGCGGTGATTTGTTGCCAGCCGCTGGTCGCCAGCACGGCGAGTAATTGGGCCTTATTTTTAAAATGCCGATTGGGGGCGCCATGTGAGACACCTAGGTCTCTGGCGATAGCCCTCAAAGACAGGGCTTCCAGACCTTCGGCCGCGATAGTTTGGGCGGCGTGCTCGAGGATCGCGACTTTGAGATCGCCGTGGTGATACTGTTTGTTGGTTAGGCTCATGGCGTTTGGGCTGTCCGTGGTCGGCAGGGCATCAATTTGACATATACATTCTCTGAGCCGTAATATGCGTGAGCATGTAGATGCTGTCTACATAAAAATTCAGTTCAAAGGCTGTGGCCTATGTTCGTGTCGATGCGATAGGGATAATGATGAAAAAGCTTCTTGGGGTGCTGTTTTCCCCCTTTGTATTTAGTCTCGGTTTTCTGGCGCCCTTGATCGCCCAGCTACTGGATGCCACCGGTGTCACCTTACCGGGTGTCGAAACGCTGTATATCGGCCTGCTAGTGGCGGGGATGTTGGGCGTGATAGCACAATGGCGGGGCAGCTGGTTATGGGTCAAGCCATGAATAAGTCTACTAGCAATGATATCGACTGGGATAGCTTGTCGGAAGCTGAGCTTGACGCGCGGGAACGCCAGATTGCCAGCAAGTATATGCATATTGTTCCCTGGGGAGCGGTGGCCTGGGGGCTGACTAATCTGCTGGTCTGGCTCGCGCTGTGGCCCTTGGTGCTGCTCGACATGCTGTCATTGTGGATCGCTTTTCCGTTAGCAACCCTGAATGTCATGTTATGTTATTTGCCGTCTCATGAAGCCCAGCACAGTATCATCGCGCGCAAAGGTCATCCGTTACGTTGGCTGAACGAGCTCGTTGGGCATTTGTCAGTCTTGCCGTTTCAGCCATTTCGCGTGTTACGTCACACGCACTTCGAGCATCATCTGCATACGAATGATCCAGCACTGGATCCGGATTATCGGGTTCATGCACCGTCGAATTTCGCCTTCTTGAAAAATACACTGATGCGCCGCCAACCGGGCGCAAATGATACCGGCTACCCCGAGGCTTTGCAGCGTACGGGTATGGGTCACCTATTGGTCGACGCTTTGATCTATAACGCGTTTTACTTTCTGGTGTTATTTGGTATGGCCTGGAGTGGCTATGCCATTGAAGTAGCATTACTGTGGTGGTTGCCCAGACACATTGCCAGCACCTATATTCAATACTACTTGAGTTGGGCGCCCCATCACCCGGGAAAAGAGCAGGGTCGTTATAGAGAAACGCGGGGATTCAAGAGTGCCGTAGGCAACTTACTGTCGATGGGCATGCAGTATCACATTATTCATCACCTGTACCCGCGTATACCCTTGAGCAAGACCCCAGCGGCGTTTCGTGAACTCAGGCCGATTTTAGTCCGTAAAGGTTGTGAACTGAGCGGTTTGTAGACCAGCGTCAGTGGGCGGCTAGCGGTCCGCAAGGGATTCCGAGCATAGCGCTTGCCGGGGGAATCCCTCAGGGTATATCGTAGCCAACTTTTGGGTTTGCCCCAGAGTCTTGGAGTTGATGATTATGCCACTGACGCCGTTCCACCTCGCTATTCCCGTTCATGATGTGGGTCTTGCGCGACAGTTCTACACTGACCTGCTGGGCTGTGAGGTTGGCCGCAGCAGCAGCCAATGGATCGACCTGAATCTATTTGGTCATCAGTTAGTCTGCCATCAGGTCGAAGGCATGGCGGCGCGAAGTGCAGCGCCCACCAACCCCGTTGATGGTCATGATGTGCCGGTGCCGCACTTCGGTGTCGTGCTCGAGATGGCTACTTGGGAAGCGTTGGCGGCGCGTCTACAGGCCGCCAATATCGAATTTGTGATCGCGCCGCATATTCGCTTCAAGGGTCTTGCGGGCGAGCAGGCCACCATGTTCTTTTATGATCCCAGTGGTAATGCACTGGAGTTTAAGGCTTTCAACGACATCGAGGCTGAGCTGTTTAAAATCTGATGTTGAGTGCCAGGCTTTGTGCTGGGATGCTGCGACCAGCGGCGGACCAGGCGCCTGCACGCTGAGACAATAAACTTTGCGCCGCGAGGAGTATGCCACTAGCATGTGGGCTTTGTTATTACTTCAAAAGCAGTAGAGCATGTCGCAGCGTTTTTGGTATCTTGCCGGCGTGGGGACGTTTATCGTTCCCATGGGTATGCAAACCATTCTGTTTCCCTGGTTGGTGGTGGTGCAGCTCCATGAAGGGGCTGAACGTTTGGGTCTGGCACAAATGTGCACCCAGTTGCCGGCCATCTTCCTGATTCTTTTTGGCGGGGTCCTCGCCGATCGCATGGACGCTCGCAAAATCCTGTTGTTGGGACATTTGCTCGCCGCCTTGCCAATGCTGGGGCTGGCGCTGGCCCTGAGTCTGGATGGCCTGTCCTACAGCATACTTATCGTCTATGCCTTGTTGATGGGCGTTGTGACGGCGTTTGTGCAGCCGGCTCGAGACGGACTGCTGAACCGCGTGGCGGGAGGAGAAGTTCAACAGACCGTGATGTTTACCATGGGCCTGACGTTTCTGGCGCAGCTTCTGGGTTATTTTTTGGCGAGTCAGGCGGACAATGCTGGGCCGGTGATGATCCTGCTGGTCCAAGCGGTTATCGTTTTGGCCGGGATGTTGACGATCTGGAAGCTGGTACCAGGCGTGGTTCTAGCAGCGCTGCCGGGGCAGTCCACGCGCCAGCAACTGTTTGCTGGTTTGAGGTTGGTACTGGATTCCGATCGTATGCTCCCGGCATTGATCATCTTGTTGGCTGTGGCGTTTTTCTTTGGCGGGTCTTTTTCGGTACTGAACCCGCTGATAGTCCGCGATATCTACCAGGGTGGTGCCAATGAAATATCCATGACCTTTGCTGCCTTCGGCTCTGGCACCATCACGATGTTAGTGCTGTTGATTGTCCGCGGCGGTATTGCCAGACAGGGGCGGGCTATGTTGTTATCCATGCTCACAGGGGGGCTGACCTTGGGTGTTGGCGCCTTCCATCTGCCCTTTATGGGTTATCTGGCGGCGTTGTTTTTCTGGGGTATGAGCGGTGGTGTGGCCATGAGTATGGGCCGCACGATCATGCAGGAGGCGGCACCAGAGAATGCGCGGTCACGAGTTATGTCAGTTTTTTCCCTGGCGACCCTGGGTGGCATGCCCTTCGGGGCGTTGTTGATGGGTTATTGTGCGGGTGCTTTTGGCCCTTTGGCCAGCTTGCTGATTAGCGTCGCCGGGGTTTGGGTCACGTCTGCCGGGATCCTCTGGCACGGTCGTTTATGGGGATTGACCACCCAACAATAAAATTAATAGTCGAGTCGTCAATGAATCAATGTACAGAACATTATAGCCGCGTCGGAGATGTCACCCTTTGCTGGTTTGAATGGGGTGCGGCTCATGCTGCGCAGGGGACCACGCTACTGGTACATGCTACAGGCTTTCATGCCCGTTGCTGGGATCAGACGGTTACCCATTTACCCGACCGGCATGTGATTGCGCTGGATATGCGCGGCCATGGTCGCAGTGATAACCAAGGCCCGATTAGCTGGGATACCTTTGGTGATGACCTCGTGGGCTTTATCGAAACGCTGGACTTGCGTGGACTCGTTGGTGCCGGACATTCCATGGGTGGACATTGCCTCGTGCATGCTGCCGCCCGCTTGCCTGATCGATTTGAACGTTTGCTGCTGATTGATCCGGTGATTATGGATCCGGCCTCTTATGAGGATCGCGCTGCTGCGCACACCAGCTTCCTTGATGCCGCCGGGCTCCACCCAGTCGCAAAGCGACGAAATCACTTTGCCAATGCCGAGGCGATGTTCGCGAACTTTATCGGGCGCGGCAGCTTTGCGGTCTGGGACGAAGCCGTACTGCATGATTATTGTGAATACGGTTTGGTGCCTAATCCTGATGGTGAGGGCTTTGTCCTGGGCTGTCCGCCGAATGTGGAAGCCGCGATTTATATGGGCAGTTCGGATGGCAATATTTATGCCGAGCTGGACTACGTCACGATGCCTGTCACTATCCTGCGGGCGCGGCGAGAAGAGGGCGATCGAACAAAAATGGATTTCAGTCTTTCCCCCACTTTTCCGGGACTGGCGTCGTTGATGCCGAATGCGCGGGATGTGTATCTACCCGAATTGACACACTTTATTCCCATGCAGGCGCCTGCGCTGACCGCTGAGTATTTGCGTGGCGAGCGTTAGTCTCACAGATCTCTCTCAGGAGCGTCCAATGTCACCAGCGATGCAACCGCGACTTGCCATTACCATGGGAGATCCTGCAGGAGTTGGCGCTGAAATTTGCGTCAAGACCTTGATCCGGCCCGAAGTGTATGCCCAGGCGCAGCCCTTTGTGATTGGCGACATCGCCTGCTTGCGGCTGGCGATGGACCAGACCGGAATTCAGTTGCCGTTGCGCAAAATGACGGATATTGATGACCTGCAGCTACAAGCCGGCGTGATTCAAGTTCTTGAGGCCTATGCCTTCGATGCGGGTCAACTGGTTATGGGTGCGGTCTCGCCGGACTGTGGTCACGCGGCGGTGCAATATTTTGAAACCGCCGTGAATCTTGCCCTGGCGAGCCAAATTCAGGGGGTAGTCACCTGTCCCATCAACAAGGAAGCGGTTCATGCAGCGGGCTATGTGGGCGACATCGGGCACCAGGAAATCCTGGCGCGGATGACCGGTGCTGGGCTCACGGCGACACTGTTGATGACCCAGGGCCTGAAAGTCGCGCACCTTTCCACGCACAAGTCTTTGGCGGAAGCGGTGGCCTTCGTGCGCCGGCCGGTTTTAGTGGAGAAGCTGCAATTGACCCACGACAGCCTCAGCCGTTGGTGTGGGCGGCCACCGAAAATCGCAGTGGCCGCACTAAATCCTCATGGCGGCGAGGGTGGCATGCTCGGTCGAGAGGAGATCGACGAGATTGCCCCGGCGGTTGCCGAGGCCCGCACGCTGGGGCTGGATGTGGTCGGGCCCTACCCGGCAGATTCAGTCTTTTATCGGGCGGTTAACGGCGAGTTTGATGCGGTTCTGGCGCTGTATCATGACCAGGGTCATATCGCCATCAAGATGCATAATTTTGCCGACAGCATTACGGCCACCATGGGTATACCGTTTATTCGGACCTCGGTGGATCATGGTACGGCCTTTGATATTGCGGGCAAAAATCTGGCGAACGCTGACAGCCTCAGTCAGGCCATTGATGCCGCCATCGCGATGATGAATGGCAAGCTAGTGAGCTAGCTCAGCAATCATGGCCGTGATCTGGGTTGCGTTGAACTGGCCTGGCGCAGTGCGATGATAAGCGGCTTGATTCGCCAAATAGCGCAGCACCTCGTTGGCCGGCGTCGGGACACCCTGTTGCTGGCCAAGCAGGCAAATTTCGCCATTCAAATAGTCGGCTTCGATATCGCCGGTGCCTCGCGACAGGCTTTGCCACGAGGAGCCGCCCCCATGTTCGATGCCGTCAATGGAACCCATGGTAATGACACTGTGGCGCGTCTTGACCTCTTCTTTAGTCGCGCAGTCAATGTTGGCAGCGGCATAACAGGCGAGGGCTTCCTGGCGCACCAATGACATCACATCGCGGTCCTGGGGGCCTGGCGAACAGACCGCCTGAAACGCGTTGCCGAGATTCTGCAGAAGTTTGGCATATTTCCAACGCATGGGCCGTGGATCGGCGGCACACAGAAAGCCGGCTCGAGTGACGTCTTCTGCCACCTCCTGAATACAGCTATCGACACCAGACTGATAACGGCCTACGTCCAGCACGCCGCCGATACCGCTGGCATGGTGCAGGACTTCGGCGGGCACCAAGTGGGTAGCGGGCAACATCACCAGCATGCCGTAGACTCGGCGAAACTTGCGGGCCGCCATGGCCTCGTTAGCGACGCCATTCTGCGCACAGATAATGGGTAAATCAGGCGGTGCCACGATGGCGAGGCTCTCCAGCGCCGCTTCGGTATGCTGGGATTTCATGGTCATCAACAGCACGTCATCAGCTTGAAAGGTGATCTTTGCCGGATGATCGACCACGGGAATTTGTAGGGTCTTGCTGATGCTTGGGCTTCGATAGGTCAAGCCGTCTGCGGCGAGTTTCTCAAAGTGAGCGCCTCGAGCGATCAGCAGGACATCCGCCCCGGCAAGCTGCAAGCGTGCGCCGATGGTTCCGCCGATGGCCCCGGCACCGTAGATAATGTATCTCATGGGAAAAACTCCGTTTAGCTGACTTTCCGCGACCCAGCCCCCAGTGTGCCTTATACGTTGGCCTAAACAAGGCGAATAAGACTGCCAAGAGTATTTATTTTTATAACAGATCTTTGATAGGGTAGCGACAGACAAAGCCCTGTCTGCGGGGTGAAAGGCTTCGTGCGGCGCGACAGCAGGTGAGAATCCGCGCCAGTTAAGCGGTTTCAGGCGCTTTGGGCAGAGATAGTCGATTTTATCCTGAACGATGGTAGAATCTGGCAGTCGTAGCGGTTGTCAGCCGAAGGACCCGTTAATCACAAGACTTTTGACAGTCTATCCACAACCGGTGGGCCGTCAGGCAGGGGAGCCATAAGAGGTTCCAGAGATCCAACAAAGCGTACATCAGGAGTAACGAAGCTATGCCATTGGTACTAAACGAAGAACAGAATATGTTGAAGGACGCCGCGAAAGATTTCTGCGCCAACAACACGCCGATCATGCAACTGCGAAAGCTGCGTGACGAGAAGAACGAAAATGGATTTGATACGGGTACCTGGCAGCAGATGGTCGATCTTGGTTGGACTGGTATCACCATTCCTGAAGACTTCGGTGGCCTGGGCTTTGGTTACATGGGCATGGGTGTTGTGATGGAAGAGTGTGGTCGTACGCTGACAGCCTCGCCGTTATGGGCAACTGCCGTCGTCGGCAGCAGTGCGATAGTGCTCGGTGGCAACGATGACCAGAAGGGCGACCTGCTGCCACAGATCGCAGCGGGTGAATTGCTATTAGCGCTGGCACTAGAGGAAACTCCTCATCATAACCCGTACGGTGCGAAGACCAGTGCGATCAAGTCTGGCGCCGGTTATAAGGTCAGTGGCAACAAGACCTTCGTGATCGATGGTCATGTGGCAAACAAATTGGTCGTGGTTGCACGAACTTCGGGTCAGGCCGGCGAACGGGATGGCTTGACGTTGGTGCTGGTTGATCGTGATGCGGCGGGCGTCAGCGTCACTCGCACGATTATGGCCGATAGCCGCAATGCCGCGAATATCGTTTTCGCAGACGCTGAAGGCGTCTTGCTGGGCGCTGAAGGTCAAGGTGCAGATGTGCTGGATAAAGTCTTGGACGCTGGTCGAATTCTGCTTGCTGCAGAAATGCTGGGCAGTATTCAGGAATGCTACAGCCGCACGGTTGAGTACCTGAAGACTCGAGAGCAATTTGGTGTGCCTATCGGTTCATTCCAGGCGCTCAAGCACCGCGCTGCAGAAATGTTCTGTGAGATAGAGTTGTCAAAGTCGGTTGTCATGGAAGCCTTGTCAGCCCTCGACGAGGACTCAGACCAGGTGCCTGAATTGGCCAGCCTGGCGAAAGCCCGCCTCAACGATACCTATAATCTGGTCAGCAGTGAAGGCGTGCAGATGCATGGTGGCATCGGCATGACTGACGAGTATGAAATCGGCTTCTTTATGAAGCGCTCGCGAGTGTCAGAGCACACCTTGGGGGGCAGTGCCTTTCACCGTGACCGATATGGCGTGTTGCAAGGCTACTAGGGGTTTTTAGCGCCTCTGTGGCGCTTTTACCGCAGTTTAAAAAACGAGTCCTGGTGGCTCGTTTTTTTTGGTTTTAGGTTTTGTTATCGGTGCCGTGGTAATAACCAGTTAAAATAAAACAGGGTGCTGTTGAGACTCAATGGGTCTTTAACAAAAGCTACCGCCAGGGTTAAAGTGAAGTCAGGATGAAAGTCCTAATTAGGCGGATATTAAACTCTGCCAGGGTGTATCAGACCCCGAGGTCTGAAAACTCCATTAGGAGTCTCGGAGTCGTAGCGCGCCCATTGCTGGTTCTCAGAGACAGGTATGCCTGCTCATTGGCGCCAATGAGTATTCATATCGCGAGCGTCAGCGTTCATGCATGTACGGATGAAATAGTACCAGCAACTCAGAGCCCTGTTCACGCAGGGCTCTTTTATTTGCAGAGTCTGACCGTGATTCTCAATGACTGATCGCGCGCCAGTAGCGGCGGAGCTTACCGCGGGTTTGATTTTTAATGAACAAGGTTTATGAACAAGGTTTATGAACAAGGTTAATGAACAAGCTTGTTTAAACTAAATCGCACTCTGTGCAATAATTGCGAGCTCAATCCTTTCCGAAGATGGCGCGCTGCTGGATGGATACACAAACCCTTCAGATCTACCTTGGCCTTTGTCGGAATCTACACTTCAGCAAAACCAGTGAGCAGTTTCATCTGAGTGCTTCGGCCCTGAGTCGCTCAATTCAGCGTCTCGAGGCAGAGCTTGGCTGTGCGCTGCTGCTCAGAGACAATCGGACAGTGAGCCTGACTCCGCAGGGGGAGCTTTTTCGGCAGTATGCCGAAGATGTGATCGTTCGCGGTGAACAGTTGCAGGTTGACCTGGGTGTGTCGCTGCAGCACCTATCCGGTAAATTGTCGCTGTTCTCCTCGGTGACAGCGAGCCAAAGTATTTTGCCTCAGGTTCTGGCGCGGTTCCGTCAAGAATACCCGTTGGTGGAGATCCAGTTGGAGACGGGCTACGCGGTTAACGCGTTGCAGCGCCTCCATGAAGGTTGTGATGTGGTGGTCGCAGCATTGGCAGACGACCATGACCCGCAACTCACGAAGCGAATCATCATGTCCATTCCCATGTTGACGATCGCGCCGGTGGACAGTCAGTTTGATAAAGGTGTACCGGTTGACTGGTCTGCTGTGCCGTTGGTTTTGCCCACCAGTGGTCCGGCTCGAAACCATATTGACGATTGGTTACGACAACTCAGTATCAAGCCGAATATTTATAGTGAAGTGGCGGGTAATGAGGCTATCTTGTCATTGGTGGCGCTGGGCTGTGGCGTCGGCTTTGTGCCAGCGCTGGTGCTCGACAATAGTCCGCTGGCAGGGCGGGTCAAGATACTGGCCGAGGGTCCGGCGTTGACAGAGATTCATGTGGGGTTCTGCACTAGAACAAAGAGTCTGTCGGTCTCACCTGTAGTTCAAGCATTCTGGCAATCAATCGAGTCATAAATGTTGTCGCTCTGGGATGCAGGTCTTCGTAAGCGGACGGCGGAGATTGAAACACCACCCTCGGCAAGCCGGTGCTGTTGAGTTTAACAAAATAATTGAGGGGCGAGAGAAATGAAGCAGCTAGTGCTGAAAACGACCAAGATCCTAGCTGAGGTAAGCGAGGGCGTTGGCTGGTTGACTTTTAATCAGCCTGAACGTCGCAACGCGATTTCATTAGAAATGTGGCAAGGCATTGGCGATGCCATGGAGATGATGGAAGCTGACGCGGATGTCCGTGTGGTCATCATGAAAGGTGCCGGCGGGAAAGCGTTTGCATCGGGGGCTGATATCTCAGAATTCGATCAGCAGCGTGCAAATGCAACTCAACGCCACGAGTACGGTCAGATTTCAGCCCGTGGTAGTCAGTGGTTGGCGCGTTTCAGCAAACCGCTGATAGCGATGATTGACGGTTATTGCATCGGTGGCGGATTAGCGATTGCTCTGAATGCCGATGTTCGCTTTGCAACGCCAGGCTCACGGTTGGGAATCCCTGCAGCACGACTTGGTCTCGGTTATGAGTATCCGGGTTTGGCGGCGCTGGCGCGATTAGTCGGTCCCTCTACTGCGCGAGATATGCTTTTTTCAGCGCGACTATTGGAGGCTGACGAGGCCCTGCGGGTCGGTCTGGTGAATTTTATTGTCAGTGAAGAAAGCCTTCTTAAAGACGTGCAGGTTTACGCCGAGCGAATTGCGTCGAATGCGCCATTAACGGTCAAGGCAGCCAAGGCCGCAGTCAATGCCTATGAAAAGTACTCTCAAATCGAGGCGGCAAGCGCAATTGCTGGTTTGGTTGATGTCTGTTTTGACAGCGAGGATTACAAAGAGGGTCGGCGCGCCTTTGCGGAAAAGCGTGCGCCGGAATTTAAGGGCTGCTAGTGAGTGGGTTTGGCTGCAGGTTCAGGTCGGTGCCTGATTATTTTTGATTCTTCCCATCAGCGGCATGCTCTAGTGGCGGCCTCTTGCAATCATGTGCTGCTGATGCAAGCGCGGCGAGTTCATCAGAATGCTGGTGAAGCATGGGCAGGCGCTCTAAACAGGCTGTTCATCAATAACACATTCAGGCCTTCCAGATAGGCCCGGTAGGTGGGTTCCTGAGTAAAGCCGATGACCATGCCGCGCCCCATGGGTTGGTGCACCATAAATGGCTTACGCGCCAGTTGCTGCCGGTTTTCCTGCCACAGATAACCGCTCGCCAGCAGCTCATCGGCACCGTTGAACCAGGCAATATTATTGCCTGAAGCGAGTTTAATCGGTGCATATATAGCATTACCCTGAACCATTGCTACCAGATTAGTGTGGACGCCAGCGGTGAGCCAGTGGTGCGTATCAATGGTGATATTGGCCAGTATGCCGGGCACATAATCAGGCTTCTGGCCAGTGCTTGTGATCGCGAGCCGAAGAGCGTCGTCGGTGTCCAATATACTACCTGGGCGGGTATCTTCAGCCGGCTCGTCAGGTTCATCGGTGGCGTCTTGATAAGCGTCCTCCCGCTTGATGTCGAGTAATCCGACCTCGTTGCTCGCCGCGTAGGCGGTTGCGCTGCTCAGCGTGATCAGCACGCCTCCTTGCTTCACCCAGTCTCGAAGATTGTCGGCGCCGGCTTTGCCAAGCGTCGTTGCATAGTCACCGGTGGGCAGAATCAGTACCTGGTACTGATTCAGATTGGCACGTTGGAGTTGACTGCTGCGAATGGCCGTCACCGGGTAATTCAGCTGCCGCTCGATCACAAAGCGTGTGTTACCGGCACTGTTGGAATAGGTGGGTTCATCCCAGGCCATGGCGATGGCTGGGGCTGACAATGTGAACGTGCTGCTGCTGCCGAAGCTCGGACCTTGCTCAACCCAACTGTCATCTACTCCGATGACCTGAGCGCCACTATCGGCGGCCAGAGTTGTTATCTGTCGAAGGATGTCCGCCGAGTTACTACGTTTTTCGATAATGAGTGTGCCTGCAGGATAGCGAGTATTATCAGCCATCGTGAATGCCTCATCAGCGCTCTTGACGGTGACGCCTGCCCGTAATGCCGCGCTTAAAAACCGCCCCGCAGCCATGTCGCCCCAGGGCACCAGAAAAGCCACTGTAGCCTCGGGATGGATAACCTGACCCTGACGGGATAGCGCAGCGGTAAAGGCAACCGATGGCAGGTTGCTGACCTTTGTGCAGTTGGCGATATCAATATTGAATAACAGCGGTAAGGACCAAGCGGTCGTGTCGTAGATTTGGTTGTCCAGGTTCTGCGTTCGACGTCGTTCCTGTTCCGCCAGGAACGGCGCATCCATATCAACCTGCTGGCTCAGCAAGGTTGTGGCTAACCGACCTCGCGGCTGTGCCGTATCAATAAAACGGGCGCCGGCGGCGTAGCTGATACCGCAAGCTTTGAAAGCCTCGGTGGCTTGTCTGACCTCAATGCCATGTTCTGTGAGCAAGGACGCCAGTCGATCATTCCCCGCCTTGTCGCGATTGTTAGGAAAAATATAAAATCGTTGCTGTTTGTTATTTTTGCCTATGTCGATGGCATCGACTTGAGTCTGATAAAAGTCGGTGAGCAGGCTGTTGCGATTATCGGCTACGGTTTCGAGCGTGGCCAGGCTGGTGGTGAAGTGTTTGCGAATAGTTTCGCGATAGGTCAACAGGACGCCGTCTGCCCGCCGATAGATCAAGCCCCTTGCAGAACCTGCTTCATAGGTGGATGCGGTGGCGCCGTAGAATGTCGGCCAACTATCAGTATAACCTGGGTAGAAAGCATCGAAGATCTCGTGGGTGAAATAGTCAAACCCCCGTTGATCAAAATAGTAGGCATTGCGCTTGCCGATGCGGAGCATCTGCTGGCTTTGCTGCGACGTCATATGCGGGTTGACGGGATCGGCGGCCGGCGCGAAGTAATAACTTTCATCGCCACCCATCTCGTGAAAATCAATCACTGCCAGCGGAAGATGCTTGTTCAGCGCTATGACCCGACTCTGGGTCTCGGGCTGAGTCAGAGCCAACCAGTCACGATTTAGATCAAACAGGTAGTGGTTGGTACGACCGCTAGGCCAGGGCTCGTCATGCTCGGCACTGATGCGATCAGGACTGTCTTGCAGGCCAACCGTGGAATAATAGTGTTGGGTAAAACGTGTTCGGCCATCGGGATTCTGCAGTGGGTCAATAAATACCAGTGAGTTGTCGGCAACTTTTAGGCTGACTGTCTCGTCCACAGCGGCTAACAGGTGGTAGGCGGTCAACATGGCGGCGTCTGTGCTACTGATCTCATTGCCGTGAATGCCATAGGCTAACCAGGTGGAAGCAGGCAAGCTGGCGATGAGTTGGCTGGCGGCGGCTTGGTCGGTGAGTCGGGGATCTGCCAGGCGCTGCATGTCTATGGTGATCTGGTCGAGGCGAGCGATATTCTCCACGTTGCCGATCACTGCATAAACCAATCGCCGACCTTCCCAGGTTTTGCCATAGTCAATGAGTTTCAGCCGGGCTGGCGCAGCGGCCTGCAGGGCGGTGAAAAACCGTAGCATATCCTCATAGCGGCTGATTCGAGCACCAACAGGGTAGCCCAGTACTTGCTCGTAAGTCGGAATGGCCGGGTCGTAGGCGGCGCCGGGCCACATCTCAGGCAGAGGATGCTGAGCACCGGGCATAGGCGCGGCTAGCGTTACCTGAACGCTGGTGAGTAGAAAGACGAGCAAGCATAGAAGAGTTCGCATGGCGCTGTTAGCTCAAAGGCGAGATTCGTCTCGCAGTACATTAAAAGAAAAGGTTGTGTAATATAGCGGTTTCATCGCTCGGGTGCATTACCTGTGGTTATCGATTTTACTTGCGTGGGAAGGTTTTTGTTGTGTTGAAAATATCTGCTAGTGCTACCCCAGGTCTTTCTCTATCGGCGCTTGCGAGAGCGCTTGTTATCACCGTGTTGCTCTTTCAAAGCGCTCTGAGCTTGGCCAAATCCGAGTCCTTGGATCCGCCGGCAAACCCGGCTGCCTATCAATGGGACTTCTCAATGATCTATGCCTCATGGGAAGCCTGGGAGGCGGGGATGGCAGAGATGAAGGGGAAGGTGAGCGAATATGTCGCACTCAAAGGAACCCTTGAACAGGGTCCAGCGGCGATCCTGAAGGCCTATCAGTTGTCGGATGAAATTGGCCGGTTATCCTACCTAACTTATCGCTACCCCGGTCTGCAGCGGGATATTGATCAGCGTGATCAATCGATCTCAGGGCGTTTTCAGCAGGTTCAAGCGGCGTTTGCCCAGATGGATACGTCGACAGCCTGGTTCACGCCGGAATTACTCTTGATTCCAGAGCAGAAAATGATTCAATGGATTGACACAACCCCAGCTCTGGCGCCCTATCGGTACCCTATCCTCGATACCTATCGGCAGAAGGCGCATGTATTAGATGAGACAGGCGAACGACTGCTGTCTTACTCAGGTCAGTTTAAGCGAACCCCCAGTGCGATTTACGAGGCGCTCTCTACCGCCGATATCGATTTCCCTGAGGTGACGCTGACTACCGGAGAAACGCTGCGAATGACCAGTGGTGCCTATCGCCGGACGTTGGAGACCGCGCGCGAGCAGGCTGATCGCCAGGCTGCTTTTGAGGCGCACTATGGAACCTACGCGGCGACAAAAAATACCTATGCCGCGATTTATAACAGCATCCTGCAACGAGACTGGTATGACGCCAGGTCGCGAGACTATCCCAGTACCTTAGCAAGTTCCCTGGATAGTGATGCCGTGCCCCTCGAAGTGTATACCAATTTGGTGCAAGCGGTACGAGCTGGGACGGAGCCTCTGAAACGCTATCAAACACTGCGCAAAAAAATTCTGAAACTGGATGAGTATCATCTGTATGACGATGCGCTGCCATTGCTTGATGCGGCAGTTGACTATCCTTATGCGCAGGCCCGAGAAATGGTGGTCGACTCGGTACTACCCTTGGGGACAGCCTATCAGACGCAACTCAGAGATTTTCTCAATAGTCGTGCAGTCGACGTTTATGAAAGCGCTGGCAAGCGATCGGGTGCCTATGTGGCGGGTGTCTACGGCGTGGGGCCCTATATGCTACTGAACTATAATGACACGCTGGATGCAGTGTTTACCTTGGCTCATGAGTCAGGTCACGCGATGCACACCAACCTGTCCTATGCCAATCAACCATTTGCTACCGCCAGCTATACGATCTTTGTCGCGGAAGTGGCCTCAACCACCAATGAGCGGTTTCTGTTGGAAAAGCTGCTGAATGAATCCGATAATCCGGCAGAGCGATTTTTGCTGTTGCAAAAGGCCATCGAAAACATAGCAGGGACATTTTACGCGCAGGTGTCCTTTGCCGACTATGAGTTACAGGCACACCAACGTGCTGAGCAAGGCGAGCCAATCACTGCCGAGGTCTTAACCGCAATCTACCGAGATATTTCACGGGCTTATCAGTCGAAGGAGGTCACAGAAGATGCCTTATATGACAACCTTTGGGCCAGGATTCCGCATTTTTATAACTCGCCCTATTATGTCTATAAGTACGCTACCTGTTTTGCTTCCTCAGCGGCGCTATACAATGCCATGACCACAGGCACAGAAGCCGAGCAAGCCGCCGCTAAGGAACGCTATTTGACTCTGCTGCGCAGCGGCGGTGACGACTTACCCATGGCGCAGCTGAAGAAGGCTGGTGTTGATTTGTCGAAGTCCGAAGCGATTCAGGCGGTGATTCAGCAGATGGATGATCTCGTTTCGCGGCTTGAGGTAGAAGCAGTAAATCTCGGGCTGATTGCTGCAGTTGATGTAACGCCCGATAGCTAGAAGTAATAACTCAGCTGCACGTAGACCGAATTGGGGCTGGTGCCATACTCCGCGGCCAGGTAGCCGGGTTCAAAGGGCGTGACCTGGTTGGCCACCGGTGGTTTGCCAATAAAGTGGTAGTAACCCAAGCCCAGATAAAGATCGTCTAACACATTGTGAGTGGCGCTGATGGACCAGAAACTCGATTTATCCTTCAGGTTAACGATAGCCTGAAGACCAAGGGTGGTAAGGGCGGTAGCCTGGAAGCTGAGGCTGGGTATCAAATAGTGTTGGCCCAGCAAAAACACACCGCCTGCTTGGTAGGCCGAGGTTTGAGCGGTGTTCAGGTAGTGCCTGCTGTCAGTGGCGCCCGCACCATTGTAGTGATATTCAACCATGCCGAACATTGATTCGCTGAAGGCATAGTCAACTCCGGTTGAGGTTCGCCAGTAGTGTCGATCACCGTTGACCACGGCAGTTTCGAGCCAGAACCCCAGGCTACCCAACGCTGACTGCATTCCCGCACCTAACAATGTCTGCTTGGCGTAGCGCATGGCGGCAAACTCCAGGTCAGTGCCCGCCAGATTGGTTTTGCCATGGATAAAAGCGGCCGAAGAATCTGGATGAGCGTCTTTACCAAAAATAAAGCCCATATCAAGTTCACCCAACTGACCTAAGGGTTGTTGGTAACGTATGGCATCGACGCCAATTCGGTATTCGGTATTTAGCGCAGTGACGTTGTAGGGCAGGAATACGTCGGTAGGGTTGATGATCCGTGCTGAACCGAAAGTGATCGCCTGGCGACCAATCGTTAGATCTCCCTGGTCGAACTGAAGTTGGATATTCAGGCGATCTAGATTTTGTAATACGGGTCGGCGGGCTTCGTCAACCAACAAGGGATCGATATCCGTCAGGCGATAGTTCGCCGGTGGCTCGATTTGCAAATTTCCAGTCCCCACTAATTGATTGCTGAATACTGGACTCGCTTCGTAGTGTAGTTCCCAGGCGTAACTTGTCGAGCCTGTGGATGTGCTGCTACCTTGCCACATCAATCGCAGGCTGCTTTGGGATTGCCAGGTCTGATCCGCGTGCAACAGGGCATTATCGATGCTTTGTTGGCTGATGGCATAAGACTTTAGGTAACCGCGCAAGTTACTGTCGGCCATGAGTGATGAGTTTGGCGTAAGGCTACAGATCGCCAGGATCAGGCAGGCTGAGCGTCGTTGGTTAGGCATCGTCTAGCGGCGCTCATCGCGGACTACTGCGCCATCTTCCATATGAATTAAACGGCTGGCCCGAGACATGATTTTTTCATCGTGAGTGGAAAACACAAAAGTCATATTGTGGGTTTCGTTCAGCTCTTTCATCACATCAAGTAATGCAATGCCGGTTTTTGAATCGAGGTTGGCAGTGGGTTCGTCTGCGAGAATGATGTCTGGGTGTGATGCCATGGCTCTGGCCACGGCAACGCGCTGCTGTTGGCCACCGGATAGCTGGTTGGGTCGGCGTGATCCGAGATCGTTCAAGCCGACCAGTTCAAGCATATCTTGGACTCGCTGGCGCCGAGCTGGGCCAGCAATGCCCTGCAGCAACATAATATATTCGATGTTTTCTTCTGCCGACAATACGGGTATCAGGTTGTAAGCTTGGAACACGAAACCAATATGGTCACGTCGAAAATCTGAAATCTGTGCGCCTGACATGTTAGCTATGTTGGTACCCGACAATTCAACTACCCCACTGGTAGGATTGTCGAGACCGCCTACCAGATGTAGCAGTGTTGATTTTCCCGAGCCTGAAGGGCCGATAATCGCGGTAAATTCACCGGGTTCGATGGTGATTGATACCTGCTCGACCGCCTTGACCAGAGTCTCACCCTCACCGAAATATCGGCAGACCTCTATCGTCTTGATTACAGCATTCGTCATCGGCTTTATAAGCTCCTGTGCAAGGCGTCAGTGGGAATAATATTGGCCGCAAACCGTGCTGGGTAGAGCGCCGCAGTCAGGGTCAACAAAATAACGTAGACCGGAAAGTTTGTGAACTGGTGCGAGGCGAGAACGGTGGGGATGTTATTGTTCATCGCAATGCCGGATATTTCCATCTCCCCTAATGGAATGCCGTTAGTCGCGTACCATTCGCCGAGTATAGCCCCCACTGACATGCCAAGGATGCAGCTTAGCAAGGCCAGGAACAGTGCTTCGACCATGATAAGTTGAAACAGATCAAATGGCCGAGTGCCGATAGCTTTAGCGACACCAAATTCATAGATCCGCTCGTAGATCGACATAAACATGGAGTTGATCACACCTAATGAGGCCAGAAAGAACAATATAGCGCCGACGATGAGTGACGAGTAATTGGTCATTTCCAGCATGGCAGCGATATCTTTGTTCAATGCTCTCCAGCCTAGCGCTTCAGTTGTGTCGTCGGTCAAGGACGACAGTAGCCCTGTGGGGTCAAGATCAGCGCTACTAACGTCATGAAATAGAATAGCGATCTCGTGGCTACCCTGTTTAATGCCGAGAATTTTTCGAGCCTGTGAGATATTGATAAAGACGATGTTGGAGTCCAGCTCTCGTACGCCAAACTTAAATATGCCAGCCACTCGAAACAAGGCTTGGGAAAGTTCGCCAGTGTTGGCTTCGGCTTGAGTAATCACAACGCGATCACCCAATTTTATCTCGAGCAGTTCCGCCATGGGCTCGCCAATCAGTATGTCGTTGGCATCCTCTAAATAATGTCCTAGGGTGATAGCGGCGGCCAGTTTACTTAAGTGCCTTTCCTGATCTGCATCGACGCCGTAAATTATGCCGGCGCCGACGTTATAGCTGGACGAAATCATACCGCCGCTGATGACTCTGCTAGCGTAGGCAGCAACACTGGGGTCATTTTCAAGTTGAGATTCTATCGAAGCCGACTCAGGCATATATAAATCAACGTCGTAGTTATCGGTGAAACCCTGACGGTGAACCTGAGCTTCGCCAGACAACGTTTTTGTCAGGCTCTCGATCATAACGTCAACCATGCCGAGCAATACCGCGTCAGTCAGTATGAGTGCACTAAGGCTGCAGCCAATGAGTAACACCGTCAGGAGCGTACGACGGGTGTTTCTGAACAGGTTGCGTAATGCGAGTTTGATTATCAGCATTAGAAACTACCCATGGCGCGAGTTGGAGATACCCGAGCAGCGCGAATACCCGGTGGAATACTGACGGCAATCGCAAATGCCATGATGAGCAGCATGGGCCAGGCAAACACGCCCACAGAGAATTCGCCGGTCATAAAGCCGAACTCGATTCCGCCCATATCGATGGGGTCTGGTAACGCAATGCCGCGCAGGGCGAACCAGGCAATGATCGGCGCGGCAATGACAACACCGACCAGCAGGCTCATGATGGCTAACATCATTGTCTCTATTAATATCAGTCCGGCGATGGTGCCAGGTCTGCTGCCGATAGCCTTAAGCACACCGAATTCTCGGGTTCGCTCCAGTACTGACATCAAGACCGTGTTGAGTACGCCGATAAAGACAATAAAAACAATGATGAGCAATGTGAAGCGGTTACCACGCTTGTCAGCTTCCATCGAGTTATAGAATGTGGCTTCGACCTGCATCCATGGATTGATGGTCAATGTCGGCAAGGCTGTCGTCAGCGATTGGGTGATGCTATCCACAGCACTTTCGTCTGCCAGCAACAACGAATACTGATGGACCTTGCCATAGAAACTCAAAAACTCCTGAGCTACCGATAACGGCAAATAGACCTTGTTGCGATCCCATGAGTTACGTGTACCCACAAGGGCTGTGACAATATAGATATCGTTGGCAATAGAGCCATCGGCGCCTTGAGATATAAGAATCAGCTCATCGCCAATCTTGATCTGCAAACTCTCAGCGACACCCATGCCAAGCATGGCGGAATAATAGCCGTCGGCGTTGAGATTGACGTCGAAATATTGGCCTTGATTAACCTTGTCGAACAACCGGCTGGTAGTTTTTTCAAGTTGAGGTTCAATGCCGACGATCTGTACGGGCGTATTGCGGGTACCAGCGTAGGCCAAGGCCGGCGCGAAAACACGAGGCGCTATGCTGTGTACGCCGGGTTGGCTTAGAATTTCTTGACGTTGCTGTGGTGTGTCATCTATACCCTTAAAAACTTTGGGTCGCTGCAGATAGTCGTCGCGATGAATTTGAATATGTCCGGTGTGATCCATTGTGAAAATGCGAATCACGTTCTTGTAGGAGCCTTCAGTCAGGGAGAATGACAAGCAACAGAGTATGTAGCCGCCAGTCATGCTTAACACCGTGAGAATCGTTCGGCGCCTTTGACGAAGGATATTGCGAAATGCGAGCTTCAATAGCAGCATCTTTCTAGTCCCAGTGAGTCATTAAAATCGGCTTTGCAGATTGCGAAGAGTGAAATCGCTATCGTTGACATCAATCGGTTCAAAATTCAGTGACTCGTAGATGACCAGCGTTTTGTGTCCCGGTTTGTTCAGTGGAATCATCTCGAGGCGAGAGGGTAGCAGCCTGCCTGAATAGTCTCTTAGCTCAGAGAACTCGAGGTGCCGTACCATGACATTATTGTCGTCATAAAATCTCTGTGAGACCGGCACCAAATTTGTTTTGTCGATGACATAGTCGATTTTGCCCCAGACAGTCACCGTCTGACTCTGTGGGGTGAGTGTTATGGTGTAATGATCAACAGTTTCGACTAGTGCGAGATCGTATTCTTCCGTCAGCGTAGTCTGTTTGACTAGGTCATCATTGGTGAAGTCGCTGCCCATCCAAGATCCCATCATCATCGATGGCGGTACCTTGATCACTTTGTTGATCTTCGGGAAATAGTTCCACATCTCTTGATCAAGTTTCAGCGTCGCGATACCACGATCTTTCTTCGGCGATAATATGCGGATAAATGCATTGTCTCGCCCTTGATTCATCGACACCATCTCCATGGAGCGTTGATACTGCGGTGTAACGACCTGCATGGTGATCAAAGCTTTACTGATATCGCCGCGGTAAAGTGCTTCCATATCGTCAATCAGTTTTTTTGCGCGCTCAGCGCTTGTGGCTTTGCTATTCAGATCAGCGTGGCAGAGACCCGCGAATGTGACTGTCAGGATAAGGAGTGCGGCATGCAGCGTAAGGTTCATCGATGGTTCAACCTGTTGTGCGGGGATGCGGTATTTTTATACCATGTTCGCCATTTCAATGACAATTTGGGCGACTGAAAGCAGGAATAAGCGGTTCAGCTTAACCTGTGCTATCTGCTAGTATGCCGGGCTTAGAACGCAGGGGTGTACAAATGATATCGATCAAATTAATTTGGGCAACGATGTTGGCAATGATATTGGTTGGCACCCTGTCTTCAGCAGTGGCGGAGGACGCGGAGGCATGGGCTACTGAAGTTGAGGTGGGTTTGGTCTCAACGAGTGGCAATACCGACACACAGAATCTGAAGCTGCGAGCTGATTCAAAAGGCGATTTTGCTCATTTTCGCCATCATTTCCATCTCGAAAATCTGCAATCTTCCACGGACGGATCTGTCACGGCACAGAAGTTTTATGCATTTTATCAGGCAGATTATAAGTTAGACGAGATCTCTGCCGTGTTTGGCCGAATCTCTTACGATGATGACCGCTTCAGCGGTTTCAAGTACCAGTCTGATTTGACAGCAGGTTACTCTCGCATGCTCTTCGATACTGGTACGATGGCGTTGACTGGTGATGTAGGTGTCGGTTTGCGTGTGAGTGAATTAGACAGTGGCCAAAAAAATGAAGAAGGGATCGTTCGACTAGCGGGTAAATATGCGTGGGAGGTGAGTGAAAATGCCGCGTTCCAGCAGTTGTTAAGCAGTGAAATTGGTAGCAAGTCGACCATTTCTCGATCTGATTCTTCGATTACGGCAACAATCAATGGTAGTCTCTCCATGAAGCTGTCGTTGACGGTTAAACACAATTCTGTGGTTCCCGTTGGTCGAGATAAGACGGATACCGAAACCTCTGTGACGCTAGTCTATGGTTTTTAATATATGATTGAGATTCAAACGGTTGAACATTCGGACTTTGCGGGCCTGTTAGCGCTGAACGAAGACGCCGTGCCGCACGTGAACTCCATCGATTCGGCGCAAATGGCCCATTTTCTACAGCAGGCTGTCGCGTTTTTTAAAGTCGTTGAAGACCGCCAGCTGGCGGGGTTCGTGATTAGCCTGGGCAGCGGTGCAGATTACCAGTCGCCCAATTACACCTGGTTTGACCGTGAGTTGCAGAATTTTCTCTATATCGACCGGATCATGGTGCACCCGCAGTTCCGCCGGCGCGGCGTAGCACGATTGATCTATCAAGAACTGGAGCGCCGAGCGCGGGCCAATGGCGTGACAAGTCTGTGCTGCGAGGTCAACTTGATGCCGCCAAACCCAGAGTCCTTGGCGCTGCATCTGAGCTTGGGCTTTGTTCAAGTGGGGACTCAATTCACCTATGGTGGTGAGAAAGAAGTAGTCTTGTTGGTGAAGCAGCTGGATAGTACTAATGAGTAATCGCGCGATGATTATCGCAATCATGCTAGCCTTGGCAGCCTTGATGGGCTACATCGTCCTCGAGCGTTTTTTTCGCTCAGATGTCGTCGTCGAGATGGCGCCTGTGGCTGAAGTGCTTCCATCGAAGAAGCAGCCGGGAGTGCGGGCCCGGATGTCTTCCTGCGAGCGGATTCATGATCGCACACAGCTACGGGGTTATGTGGAGAACACGGGCAACACTGACTTGTCCTTTGTGACAGTCACCGCCATGTGGAAGGATATGAATGGCTTAGTGATTGAGTCGGCTATCATTTATGCGGTCAGGGATCTGGCGTTGGCACCGGGCGAGCGTCGTGAGTTTGAAGCATCTTCCGAGAAAAACCGCGCTGCGCGTTGTAATGTAGAATTACTGGACTGGTGGGCCTAACTGCTTCTCTGGAAAAGCGCTTCCCTATACAAGCGCTTCCCTGTATAGCTTCTTCCTTGCCTGAGTGCTTCTGCGTCTCAGTTTTTCCTGGTGCAGGTTTGCTTCGTGTTAGACGCAGATCTAGAACAGCACGCGAGTCCGTAGTGTGCCATCAATTTCCTGAAGTTTCGCCAGTGCAATGGCGCTGTATTCCTCATCGATATCGGTCACGACGTAACCGACGTCCTGGACGGTTTGCAGGTACTGGGCACGAATGTTGATCTTGTGATCAGCGAAGAAATTATTGATTTTCGACAGTACTCCAGGAACATTGCGGTGGATATGCAGAATTCGATGGCCTCCAGGGTGGGCAGGCAGAGTCACTTCCGGGAAGTTAACACTGGAGAGACTAGTACCGTTATCAGAGAACTTGATCAGCTTCTCGGCAACTTCGACGCCAATCTTGTCTTGAGCCTCCATGGTGCTGCCGCCGACGTGAGGTGTCAGGATGCAGTTATTAAAGGCCCGCAGCGGTGAGATAAATTCTTCCTTGCCCGATTTGGGTTCGCTAGGGAATACGTCGATGGCGGCACCTGCCAAAGCTTGATTTTCCAGCGCCGCGGCCAGTGCATCGATATCCACGACAGTACCTCGTGAAGCATTGATCAAAACGGCGCCGGGTTTCATCTGGGCGATCTGCTCCGGTCCCATCATCATGCGGGTGTTAGGATCCTCAGGGACATGCAGGGTAACCACATCGCTGGCAGCGAGCAGCGCTTTGAGACTGCCGGTTTGGGTGGCGTTACCCAGCGGCAGCTTGTTGACCGCGTCATGAAACACCACGCGCATGCCGATGGACTCGGCAAGTACGCTGACCTGTGTGCCGATGTTGCCATAACCAATGATGCCCAGGGTCTTGCCTCGAATTTCATAGGAGCCAACGGCGGACTTAAGCCATTGGCCAGTGTGTGCCAGGGCATTTTTTTCCGGGATGCCGCGCAGTAGCAGAATCGCTTCGGCGATTACCAGTTCGGCGACACTGCGAGTGTTGGAAAACGGTGCGTTGAAAACCGCGATACCGCGAGTCAAAGCCGTCAGCAGGTCAACCTGATTGGTGCCAATACAAAAACAACCGATGACCATCAACTTATTGGCGGCGGCCAGAACCTCAGCATTGAGCTGAGTCCGTGAACGAATACCAACGATATGCGCGCCCTTGATGGCGTCGATCAGTTCCTCTTGACTGAGCGCGCCAGCGTGGCTTTCAATCTGGGTGTAGCCAGCGGCTGAAAAGGCATCGATGGCCGATTGATGAACCCCTTCCAGCAACAATATCTTGATTTTGGCTTTGTCAAAAGACGTCTGTTTCATTGATTCGACCGCTGGTGGAGTTAGGGGTTGCATATACTAATGATTATTGTGCTGGAAGAACAGTAGACAAAGGGGCTGCTCAGCATGAACACCCCCTCTGGCGTATCAAGGCTTCTTGAACAGCAACGTAAAGCGATCGGTATTACCGGTGACCGTCTTACGTCCTACTTCATAACGTAGTTCATCGTCGGGTCGGAAATGTAAGTCGCTGTAGTCCACGAACTCAAAGCCAGCCGCTTCCACTTCCTTGATGACCAGCACTGGGTCGATTCTACGCCGAAGTTCATGCTCAGTTGGCTGCATATGCCGCTGAGTATGATCGACAACGCCATAAAGTCCGCCAGACTTAAGGGCCTCGAAGGCGGCCTTATTGATGTTGGTGCGACCTGTCGCGGTGAAGTTATGCATATTTCGGAACGTCAGGACCATATCCAGGCGCTTAACACCAAAGCTGAAAGCCGGCACACTAGAGCGATTCTCGCCTTCTTGGCGAGAGAAGTTAGCTCGGTCGAAGGGAATCACCTCAAGACTATCGAATCCAGGCTGGCCCTTGAGTGCTTCGCCAATACGCTCGGCACCGAGGGAAATATAGAGCTTGCCCTTCGCTTCGAGGGTGGGGGCTAGAATTTTGGTGTACCAACCACCACCGGGAAGCAATTCTAGGACTTTCATGTCATCGCGAAGCTGAAAGAATTCGAGGGTTTCCAACGGCTTGCGGTTGGCGTCGCGGGCTGTATCAGCGGTGCTGCGCCGTTCATGTTTAATCGCATCAAGAAGTTTTTGCTCAGTGGTACTGCTATCACTGGCGGCCCAGACGTTCATTACCACTACCGCGAGAAGTAATCCCGGAATCAATCTCATTCAATTTCTCCATTTTGGTGTCCGAACATCTTAACCGCTGGCCGGAGCGGACACCAACCCGTGAAAATATCTGCCGATACTGTTATCTTGCTAGCCAGCCGAGTGCGGCTGACGATATGAAACTAAGCAGGGGAATCTCATGCGATTAAGACAAGTGGCGCTGGTCGCCGATCAACTGGCGCCCGCCCGTGATGCACTAATGACGCTACTAGGACTCGCCGACGACTATCAAGACCCGGGCGTGGGAGAGTTTGGCTTGGAAAATTCGGTGATGAGCATCGGCGATACCTTTCTCGAGGTAGTTGCTCCCACTCAAGCCGAGACCTCCGCTGGGCGACTGCTTCAGCAGCGCGGTGGCAATGGGGGCTATATGGTGCTGTTCCAGGTTGATGATATCGAGCTGTACCGTGAGCATACGCAAGCCCTGTCGATTCGTAAGATCTGGAATATTGATCAACCCAATACCAAAGCCTTTCATCTCCATCCGAAGGATATGGGTGCCACTATTGTGTCTCTAGACTGGATGAACCCGGCGCAAGCGTGGACCTGGGGTGGTGAGGGCTGGGAAACGCGCGCCGCCAAATATGTCGGTGAGATTGCTGAAGTAGATATTCAGACTGACGATCCACAAGCTTTGGCACAACATTGGGCCGAGGTGTTGCGCCGGCCAGTGACGCTCACAGATGATCACTTTGGAATCGAGCTCGATCAGGGGCGGATTAATTTTCAAGCCATCAGCGATGGTCGAGGGCCTGGTGTTGCGGGTATGACCTTTACCGTGACGGATATGGAAGCGCTGCGCCAGCGGGCCTCGGCGATGAATCTGAGCTGGTCTGGGGATCGGTTATTCCTGTGCGGCGCCTGGCTGCGGTTCGTGCCAGCGACCTCCACTTAGGTGTCTGAATTAAACCTCTGATCCGTCGAGTGGCGCAGGCCGTTGGGTAGTGTAAGCCGTTTGGTAGGGCAGGCCGTTTGGTAGGCCAATGTCGACAAATTGACAACTTGTGATCTGATGTGGACACTTGACGCCTGAGTTTTTTGTGATGCCGATGGCCATGTTACCGAAACACGATCTAGATCGACGGGCTGTGCCTATGTTGCAGGTGTTGGGCCTGGTAGAGGCGCTCCAGCAGCGCGGTCATCCGCTCGATAAAATCTTGCGGGAAACCGGGTTGGTCGAGAGTGATTTAGCTAACCTCGAGTTGCGAGTGAGCTATCGGCAGCACATCCAGCAACTTGAAAATATGCTGGCCCTCGCTGGCACAGATGGTTTTTGGCTAGCAACGCCTCGAGAAACAATCATCGCTGATTTCGGATTGCTCGGTTATGCGATGATGAGCAGTGCGACACTCGAACAAGCGATCCAGATTGCGGTCAAATATCACAAAATGGCCGGTGTCCTGTTTGACCTGAGCTTTACTAAAGATGATGCTGCGAATGTTGCCGTGCTACGCTTGGATAACCTGTTAGCCGAGGGGCTGGTGGCGCAGTTTGTTGTTGAGGACTTGTTCATGGGTATCGCGCCTTTGATCAGTTTTTTGACGGCCAAGCCTTTTCAGCCCCAAGAGATTTTTGTGAGCTACCCCGAGACTGACTATGCAGGGCGATATTCGGGGGCGTTTCATTGTCCAGTCAGGTTCGACCAAACCTATTGTGAATATCGTTTCGGGCTTGATTTACTTGAGCAGCCCTTGGCTGAGGCAGACTCGAATACAGCGAAAATCTGCGAAGAGTCCTGTCGAAAAATACTCAATCAGATGGAGATAGGCGCTGACATCGTCTCGCGGATTTGTCACTTGCTGATCAGTACCCCTGGCGAGTTTCCAAAATTAGAGGTCATTGCCGGCAAGCTATTGTTGGGGACAAGAACGCTGCGTCGCAGATTAAAGGGGCTGGGTACCAGTTATCAGAAAATCCTAGATGACGTTAAAAAGGAATTGGCGGTGGAGTATCTGCAGACCACCAGTCTCAGCGTTCAGGAAATTTCTGACCTGTTAGGCTACTCAGAAGTGACGAATTTCCGCCGCGCGTTCGTTAAATGGGTGCATATCTCGCCGTATCAGTATCGTAAAAGTCTTGAACGCGAGCAAGCTCGCCGACTGGATTGATGATGGACCGTGGCCAGCATGCTGACGACGGATTTGACCAAGGGTCTCTTTCAAGGTAGCTTCAGTCTTGATGGCGCCAGTTGCTACAAGAGTGCGACAAGAGTGCGGTAAGCGTATGACATGAATGATGCCGGTGTCGGGTCGCTAGCCCCAGCGCCAAGCATGACAAGGATGAGGGACTATGGCAAAGCCGATAGCATATATTGAGCGTACTAAACGTTACTACGCAGCTCAGGATTTTGCGCCTTATCAATGGGCTCAATATGACGAGACACCCTGGCAGTCACCGAATAAGCCACTGGCAGAATCTCGGGTGGCCATTGTGACGACGGCAGTGCCAGACGGCAGTATCGAAAAGCCGATTCGCACCGCCAGCAGTTGGGATATTCGCCAGGCTCCAGACCGATTTCGTACGGATGAACTATCCTGGGACAAGGAGACGACCCATACAGATGATCGGGGATCTTATTTTCCCCTCGAAGCACTGTCAGCGTTGGCAGATGCAGGCGTCATTGGCGCGCTGGCGCCCAGGTTTCATTTTGTACCGACGGAATACAGTCAACGTAATACGATCAACGACGATGCGCCAAAGGTGGTGCAGGCCTGTATCGACGACGAGGTGGACATTGCGATATTAATACCCTTGTGACCGGTCTGTCATCAGACTGTCAGTTTGACAGCCAGGGCACTCGAACAAGCCGGTATCTGCACCGTGATCATTGGCTCGGCGTTAGATATTGTCAGCCATTGCGGTGTGCCGCGCTATCTTCACAATAATTTGCCATTAGGCAACCCCATGGGTAAGCCGTTCGATACCGGCATGCAGGCAACGACCCTGCGGTTGGCGTTAGATCTGGTGACCAGTGCGACTGCACCCGTTATTCAGCACACGCCATTTCGTTGGTCTGAATCTGAAGTCTGGTGCGACAACTACATGCGGGTGGATGATTCCAATCGTGAGGCGCTGCGCCTGGCGGGTGAGCAGAATCGCCAAGAACGTCTGGCGAACAAGGCTAAAGGCCTGAAGCGCAACTGATCAGGACTTCTTCATCGTGCGCTTGGTCCACATGGCGACGGGCCAATGCCCTGCGAGTGTGATTTCCCGTATGACCTGCGGCTGTTAGCGTGATTCGACTTGTCCATTGGCGAGGCGGGCCTTATCGCCATAAGTTAAGCGGTTCCAGCTGTAACCCAATGCGCCCATGAGGATGTTGGAGATACAGGCCGCTGCAAAAATGCCCGCCACATCGAAATAATGTCGCCCTACATAGGCTAGCGGCACATAGACGACAAACATTCTGACCACAGACATGATTGTTGAAGAGATGGGCTTGCCTAAAGAATTGAAGGTCGCGCTTGCCATCATGAGTACCCCCCAGGTGCCATAACTGAGTGGCACAATAGCGAGATACAGGCTCGCATAGGCGACGGCACTGGGATCATCAGCGAACAAACCGCCGATGTGACTGCCGAACAACAGGAATAATAGCGCGACGCTCAAGCCCCAGATAATAGCGACCGAAAATGCCATCTGCATGCCCTGGTTGGCGCGATCAAATCGCTGCGCGCCCCAATTTTGCCCGACAAATGGCCCAATGCTGGCCGACAGGGCGAACAGAGGGATGACCGACAAAGCTTCGACCCGAGATGCAATCCCGAAGCCCGCCACAGCCTCCTTACCATAGCCTGCGAGCAAGCTGACGATAATCGCCGTAGAGATAGGACCGATAAGATTCGTGGCGGTGGCCGGGATACCAACAGCCAGAATTCGGCGCCAAGAGTGCAGAACAATTTCAGCGCTGGTTTTGGAAAAGTCCAGCAGGTTTTCTCGATAGATCAACACATAGTAGGTCAAAAAACACAGAATGACTCGTGACGTCAGCATAGCCCACGCCGCGCCTTCAAGACCTAGGGCAGGCATGCCAAACAAGCCGAGAATCAGAATGGGGTCGAGCATGGCTTGCAGTGCCGCGCCGCCCACCATAATGGAGCCGGAGATACGGCCATCGCCAGTGGCGCGCAGGGCGTTTGCGCCAATGGCGGGTAGGGCAAAAAAGATCAGTGCGACATACCAGATCTGCATATAAGAGATGATCAGGGGCAGGGTGTCGTTGTCTGCGCCAAGCAACAGAAACAGGGGTTCGATGGTGAAGTATCCGATGGTAGATGCGACCAGCATGATCAGCGCCAAGAGGCTGATGCCATCGGTAGCCAGGCGCCTTGTCATGTGCATGTCGCCACTGCCGATAGTGCGTGCGAGGACTGACGACAGACCGATCGATATTCCTAAGGACAAGGAACCCAGTGCGCCAGTGATAGCAAAGGTAAAGCTGTAGGCCGCCAGAGCATTGGTGCTGACACCGCCGAGCAGCCAGGTTTCAAACAATGCGGCGCCGAGGTTAGCAAAGATCCCCAGCATCATAGGCAGCGTCAGGCTGAGCAGTCCGGCGCTGACGGTACCTTGTGTAAGTTTCGCAGTAGTCAATTTCAGGACTTGGCACTTGTGCCAAGCTGGGCGAGGTTGGCATTGACCAGCTCACCAAAGTTATCGGCACTGAACTCGGAGTCGAACCATTGCTCTGCCAGGCCCGGAGCCCCGTGCAGCTCAATAGCCAGGCCGCGGACTAAGGCGTCTACTTTAACGCCATCACCGATAGTCTGAGAATGGCTAATGGAGAGCTGAAACGTATGGAAGCGACTGCGCGCCATCGCGATGAATTTGGGCCGGTTAATGGCTTCGAGTACCGCGCCGGTACACCCTACTTGCCAGACTTCGGCGGCAGATTGGTAGTGGGATTCCAATTTTTCTTTTTCGCTCAATGGGTAGGCTCTGATTTGACGGATTGACGGGGTTTTAACTTGGGGCAAATTAGCAGCGACAGTATGCCAGAAAGTGAGGCGCTGTTGGTCAAATTTATCGTTAATCGCCAGGTGTTGGGCAGAGTATGTGTAGATTTGTTTGTCAGATATCTACGGATCTACTCTATAATAGGGTTGGCTTTCGCATCGCGCTGCCGTCAGTCGGCGCCTTTGATCACCCGCTGAGATCGACCCTTGAACAAACCGTTTTCGAAGGACCCTGTTATTGAAAAGTCGCTGAACCATTCCATCAAAGATGGTGTGGCTTTCTCGATCATGGCTGGCGTCGGTGAGAGTTATTTTTCTGCTTATGCGGTGTTTCTCAAGGCGACAACTCAGCAGGTTGGCATGCTCGCAGCCTTGCCACCGCTATTAGCGTCCTTCGCACAGATGCTGGCGGTGGTTGTTGGCCAGGCGATGGGCGTGCGCAAGGGCATCATTGTGTTCGGCGCCTTGGTGCAGATTCTGGGTCTGTTGTTAATCGCTGCTTTGCCAAGCCTGTTTCCCGATTGGGCCTTTTCGTTATTGCTACTTAGTGTCGTCCTGTATTTTGTCGGGCCAAATCTGGGCGCGCCTTTATGGGGTAGTTTGATGGGGGCGCTGGTGCCGGAAAACGTTCGCGGTCGATTTTTTGCACGTCGAACACGTTTGTCGAGCGTCGCGTCGTTCACAGCTTTGCTGCTAGCAGGCACTATCCTCCAGTTGTTCGATTCGATGGATTACACCCTGTATGGTTTTTTGCTGATTTTTTCGATCGGCATGTTGGCGCGGACCTATTCCTGTTATCAATTAAGTCGTCTGTATGACCCACCTCAGGTGCACAAGAGTGCGCCACGAGAAGAACGTGATGGGTTGCCGGGCCTGGCTTTTTTGCGTCAACACCCAAATTTTTTACGTTTTTCTTTGTTCTTTGCCTCGATGCAGTTCGCCGTCGCCATTTCAGGCCCCTTCATGGTGGTCTATTTATTACGGGATCTGCATTTTAGTTATCTCGAACTGACGCTGAATACCGCCGCGTCGGTGTTGATGCAGTTTCTGGTGCTGAACCGCTGGGGGCGACTCGGAGACCTGTTCGGCAATCGCATTATCTTGCGCCTGACGGGTTATACGATCCCGGTCATTCCTGTTCTGTGGGTGTTGTCATCGGACTTCTATTATCTGTTGCTGGTGCAGATGGTCAGTGGCTTGGTCTGGTCAGGGTACTCTCTGAGTAGTTCTAACTTTCTATTTGACCTGACACCGGGACATCGCCGGGCGGGGATGATGGCGTTACACAATTTTTTCAGTAGTGTCGCGGTGTTTATTGGCGCGTCGGCGGGTAGTGCGCTGGCATTGATTTTACCCACCAGTATAGCGACAAGCCTCTTTTCGGTGGATATTGCCTTCAGTTGGGGTTCGGTATTTTATGGCGTATTTCTGTTTTCGGCATTCACTCGCTTGACTGTCGGTCTGCTGTTTCTGCGTCATATTGAAGAGGTGCGTTTGGTCAAGCCGATGAGTTATCACGGTCTGGCCTTCAGGGTTACGCGCTTCTCGCCGGTATCCGGGGTGATCTTCGATATTATCGCGCGAACTCGCGATAGAGATGGTGATGGTTCTTAGCAACGCCGTCTGATTAAGAACGTTAGGAACGTCAGGAAAGCCAAAGCGGGAGACACGCTGCCAGGGACACCAACGACGACTGACGGTCGCCCAGGCCGTCGTCGAGGCAGGTTGTTGGCTTGCTCTATCAGAGACTGCGCTGCTTGCCGTAAACCTGCCTTAGACCGGCGCCTGGCGAGGTAGTTTGGGTTCGCGTGGGCGGGGTAGTTTTTCATATAGATCGCTGATCAATTCATCGCGAGTAGCTTTATGCTGGGGGTCGTCCCACAGATTCACGCGCTGCTCCGGATCTGCCGTCATGTCGTATAGCTCGCCTTCGGTGCCAGCATAGAGACTGCTCTTTTCATAGACAGTACAAAGCCAGCCGGCTTTATGGTAAATCGACTTCATGTGGAGGCTGACTTCGCCGTGTTCCGAATCCCACTCGGTAATGACGTCCTCACGCTGTTGCGCCTCGGCATGCGCGTCATTTTGGGGCAAGACCTGACCCTGCACCCAAGGCGGTGATTCGATACCGGCGATTTCACAAAAGGTTGATGCCAGGTCGAGATGCCCAACGGGCAGAGTAACCCTGGCGGCTGGGGTTTCGGTACGGGTCGCCGGGCGCCAGATCATGGGCAAGCGCATTAAGGCGTCAACATGGTAAGGCCCTTTAAACAACAGACCAAAGTCACCCTGGAATTCGCCGTGATCGGTGGTAAAGATAATGTCGGTGTTGTCATACCATCCCTTGGCTTTGAGCCAGTCGATAACCCGACCACAGGCATCATCAATCAATTCGTTCTCGATATGGTTCATGGCGTTGATTTCCCGCACCTGGTCTGGGGTCATGTCTCTCGGTATGAAGTCTCGAGGTGATTCCAGATTGCTCCAGACAGTGCCGTCATAATAACCCTGCCAGTGCTTTGGTTTAGTGGCGAGCAGGGCTTGCATCTCTGCCTTGTCTTCGCTGTACAGCGAAGGTAACGGCACATCACGCCAGTTCACTCGGTGGGTTTCTGAGGCCGGCGGATCCCAGGGATGGTGTGGGTCTGGGAAACTCATCCAACAGAACCAGGGATCTTGATCCTGACGTTGATCAAGCCAGTCAAGGGTGCGGTCGGCGACCCAATCTGTGTGATACAACGCCTTGGGGATATCGCTGGGCCAGACCTGAATCCCTTGGGTATCACCGGCGCCGATGGTGTTCTGCCCGCGGGCAGTGACCATCGGATAGAATTTTTCTTTGAGGTCGGGATGTTCCTGGGTCATGAAGCGGTCATAGTGGCTGTGACCTTCAAAGAAGTGGTTCGCCAGTTCCATATGATCGAAGCCTCGATGGGGCCCGGTGTTGTGTTCGTTGGCCATGCGGTTTTCAAAGAAGATCGCGGGGTCGCCGAGCCAGGGTTCAAAGTGAGCTTTGCCCAATAGCGCCGTCTGATAACCGTGATCCTGCAGCCAGTGGGCGATGGTGGGCGTCTCTTCGGGTAGTGCCACGCCGTTCATCCAGACGCCATGGGTCGATACATATTGGCCTGTCATGATGGTTGCCCGGGCTGGCATGCAAACGACGTTCTGGTTATGGGCGCGCTGGTAATTAATACCCTCGCGAGCCAACTTATCGATCACTGGTGTTTTGGCGACCAGTCCACCGTTACAGCCTAAGGCGTCGAAGCGCATCTGGTCCGTAGTGATTAGCAGAATATTTCGTTTCATCGCCAGTTTTCTCATGGATAGTGGCGCCAGTGTACACAACTTTGCAGTAGTAGGGAGCTTTCGCACGAGTCCTGGGTCGAGGAGCAAATCTGCAGCCCTCGGGGCAGAGAATGGCCTATGCGGCGCGCCAGATCAGTTTCTAGATTAAGTGTCTAGATAACTGCATAAACAGCTGCATAAATAGCGCCCCAAACCTATAACGGCCTCGATCGCCTCGGTGCGAGCAATGGCGCCAGAGACGCCAGAGATATAGCCGGACATTCAGCGTTCGGCGCAAGTTCAGGCTGAAATTGACTGCGCTGGTGCGGCGAATTGAGATCTGTTTTAGGCTAGTCGGCTAAAACATGAGCGACACCTAGCACTAAAAAAATCAGTAGAAATAGGCGTTGATTCCAAACTTCCATTTTGACGGTCCTCAGTTGGTTTTCGAACGGGTTAAGCGATTGTCCGGATTGTCTTTGAGACTCACCGATATACAGGCTCGTTGATAGGGCTGATGGGTAAGCCCATATTGCTGCGGTTCTCCAGTGGTTCATTTGTGTTAGCGCTGCGTCTCATGGCGAATCGGTTCCTGTCTGGGGCTCGGTTGATTAATCGCGTTAGCATGATCAAAAATATCTGACGGTATCGTCCTGATGAGAGTCGTACTGAAGATCACTTGCATTGATCCATCTGTCGGCGTGCCAGCGCGCCAGTGTCGCTGTACTGAAGGGCATCAGGGATCCATGCGCTGCGCGCCAACCGAGTGCCGGGTCGAATTTGACTGTTGCGTCGCTGTCGAATTGTGCCGAGTTCGCAGTGACTGACAGAGCCCGCATGTCTAGCGCGGCATCAATGGGATTCAGCTGGGCAAAGATAACTTGTGGATCAGGGGCATTAGCGCTGCTGGTATAGGCGGTTATACAGGCATTATCTAAAGCGGCTGCGGCCGGCGACCCTAAAGGCGCACAAGGTGGCAGAGCGCCGCCGGTGGCGGAGCAATGGGGTTGCCATCTGAATTGGCAAGCCTGGTTGCGCGGAACAGTTGACTGCAGGCTAGTTGGTGACCCAAGGCTAAGCCGGTGGTCGATGTCAGGCCATGCATCGGCGTTGTTCTTGGTGCCCGCCTGCTGGCCATGGGCGCAGAGTAACGTCAGGCTGAGCCAGAAAAAGATGCGGAAAGTTGATTGTTGTGTCGATGCCATGTCGACATTGTTATTGATCTGTGTCGGCTAAACGCTCGACCCGTTCACAAAAATGCAAGTGCGAGTTCGTAAGCTATGACGTTTTGAGCGCTGGCGCCATCAGGGTCTCATTCGAGACCCTGATGGCTGAGCATGAAGTGCTACTTTTCGCGGAGAATGACCGGTAGATCTGAGTAACCCTTGACGAAGGATGACTGCACCCAGGTGGGTGCCCCAACGGCTTCGATCGCCTTGAAGCGCTTGCCGATTTCTTCCCAGAGAATTTTCAATTGCATTTCCGCCAGACGATTCCCCATGCAGCGATGGATGCCGAAACCAAAGGATAAATGTTGTCGAGGATGGGCGCGATCAATGATGAAGTCGTCAGCACGCTCGATGACCTCACTGTCACGGTTACCTGACACATACCACATCAAGAGTTTCTCACCTTCTCTGATCTGCTTGCCGCCTAAGATAGAGTCCTGCAGGGCAGTCCTGCGCATATAGGCCAGGGGGGTCTGATAGCGGATGATTTCTGGAACCAGGCTGGTAATCAAGTTGCTATTGTCGCGCAATTTTTGATATTCGCCAGGATTCTGATTCAGGAACCAAACACCACCGGTAATGGAGTTTCGGGTCGTATCATTACCACCGACAATCAGCAAAACCAGGTTGCCCAGGTATTCCATAGGATCCATGTTGCGGGTCGATTCACCGTGAGCCAGCATGGAAATCAGGTCGCCGCGCGGCGGCTCGTTAACTCGCTGGTTCCACAGACCGGTGAAGTACTCCAGGCATTCATACAGTTCTGCTCGGCGCTGATCCTCGCTTTCAACGATGATGCCGGTTTCCACATCGGCGGTGGCAACGTCTGACCAACGGGTCAATTTACGTCGATCTTCAAAAGGAAAATCGAACAGCGTCGCCAGCATCTGAGTGGTCAGTTCGATAGACACCTGGTCAACCCAGTTGAACTCTTCATTGCGGGGCAGGCTATCAAGAATAGCCACTACTCGACCGCGAATTTCATCTTCCATCAATGCCAAGTTTCGGGGTGCCACCACGGGGCTGACTTCTCGCCGTTGCTGATCATGCTTGGGTGGATCCATGGCGATAAACATGGGTAAGGCGAAATCTTCATCTTGGTCGGTCGCGACGATGGAGCCCGACGAGGAGTAGAGATCATGGTTGGTGTCGACTTCCATGATGTCCTTATAACGCGTTACGTTCCAGAAGGATCCGGCTTCGGCGTGATCAGTCTGCAAGTGCACGGGGTCTTCTTTGCGCAGGCGCTCGAAGTAGCCTACGTGATTGTCGTTTTCGAATAAATCTGGCCGGAGCAGATCGAATTCATCCAGTGGCAGATCATAGGGGTTGGATTGTTCAGTGGTATCCCTGGCTTCGCTCATGGTTAACTCCTGATGAATTAAGTGTATTGATGGCCATGCTCAACAATGACGGTTGCTGGCGCCTTCACGGCCTTGTGATGAAGCGCCATTGCCGTATTGGGTAGGCTTAAGAGTAACTAACCTCCACGGAACAGGCAACGTCAGACCAGGCCACGTCTAACCAGGCCCCGCTGAGTCGAGGCCGCCGGCGTATTGTTGGCGCTCACCGGCAAGTATGTTGTGGTAATTGCAATATCATGTCCCGAAATGTTCATTTTACGCAAGGTTGTAATTGCTCTACAGTAGCGTCCTTTATGGGTAATGTCCGCAGTGAAGTTCCCTGCAGACACCATTTCAACCCTTGACTGCCCCTTGAATACACAAAAGGATACTTCTGCCATGGCTAACTATTTCAATACTTTGTCGCTGCGTGAGCAGCTCGCCCAACTGGGTAAATGTGAATTTATGGATCCTGCTGCCTTCAGTGACGGGGTGAGTGTCCTGAAGGGCAAAAAACTGGTGGTCATAGGTTGTGGTTCACAGGGACTCAATCAGGGCTTGAATTTGCGGGACAGCGGCCTTGATGTGTCTTACACCTTGCGTGATTCGGCTATCAAAGAGCAACGACAATCCTGGAAGAACGCCACAGACAACGGCTTTACAGTGGGTACCTATGCGGAACTGATTCCGACGGCAGATTTAGTTCTTAACCTGACGCCAGACAAACAACATACAGCCGTGGTAACAGAGGTTGTGCCTCTGATGAAGAAGAATGCGTGCCTTGCGTATTCGCACGGCTTCAATATTGTCGAAGAAGGTATGCAGATTCGGGATGACATTACGGTGATCATGGTAGCGCCCAAATGTCCGGGCACGGAAGTACGTGAGGAATACAAACGGGGATTTGGTGTGCCGACGCTGATCGCGGTGCATGAGAAGAACGACCCTCAGGGACAAGGTCTGGCTATAGCGAAGGCCTATGCTGCCGGTACCGGAGGTCATAAGGCCGGTGTCTTAATGTCTTCCTTTATTGCTGAGGTCAAGTCTGACCTGATGGGCGAGCAAACCATTCTGTGTGGCATGCTCCAAACGGGTTCACTGTTGTGCTTCGATAAGATGGTTGCCCAGGGCATAGCGCCGGGTTATGCGTCTAAATTGGTACAGTATGGTTGGGAAACGGTGACTGAAGCGCTCAAGTATGGTGGCGTCACAAACATGCTGGATCGCTTGTCAAACCCGGCAAAGATCAAGGCTTTTGATCTCGCTGCTGAGCTCAAAGATATTATGCGGCCTTTGTACCACAAACACATGGACGACATCATGAGCGGCGCCTTTTCATCGGGCATGATGCAGGACTGGGCCAACGATGATGTTAGTTTGTTGGGCTGGCGTAAAGAGACCGGCGAGTCGGCATTCGAGAATGCGACCAATACTGACGAAGAAATCAAAGAGCAGGAATATTTTGATCACGGCATTCTGATGGTCGCGATGGTTAAGGCCGGTGTTGAGCTGGCTTATGAAACCATGACTGCTGCTGGTATCAAGGCTGAGTCGGCTTACTATGAATCTCTGCATGAGACGCCACTGATAGCCAATACCATCGCCCGCAAAAAATTGTTTGAGATGAACAGTACTATTTCCGATACGGCTGAATACGGTTGCTACCTTTACAATCACGCTTGCTTGCCCCTGTTGGCGGATTTTATGGCAGGGATGAATACGGATGTCATCGGTCATGGGTTGAGTCTCCAGGATACGGGTGTTGATAATCAACGCCTTATCGAAGTTAATGCTGCGCTTCGTAGCCATAGTGTTGAGATTATCGGCCAGACCTTGCGCGGCTATATGAGCGCCATGAAAAAAATAGTCTAGCGGGAACGCCAGGTCGCGACACTTGATGGATACCATTTGCGTGCAACAGTGTACGGCGAAATTCAATGCTGATTTTTCGCTGGATGCGATCACCTGGAACATAGAGCCGGGCCAGTGTTGGGTGATTCTCGGCGCTAACGGCTCGGGGAAGTCTGCTTTAGGGGCTTTGTTGGCTGGCGAGGGTGAGATTCAATCTGGCTCGCTAACGGGCTTGCCCGGCCGAGTCAGCATTGTTTCTCTGGAAGCCCAGGCGAAACTCATTCAGGCAGAGCGTGATAAGGACGACAGCGATATCACTGATGTCGTGTTTGCCGGCACGCTCGTGGAAGAGATGCTTGAGGAGTCCTGTGTCGATCCTGCGCTGTTGGCTAAACTCGTTCAGCGGTTCAATTTGACGCCGTTGTTGACGCGGAGTTTTCGGCATTTATCGACCGGCGAAACCCGTAAGTTGATGCTGGTCCAGGCGCTAGCCAGTCATCCGGAACTATTAATTCTTGATGAGCCCTTCGAAGGTCTGGATGTTCGAGCTGTGGAGATTTTGCGAGAGTGCCTGGTGGAGCAGAATAGGTCGACGGCTTTATTGTTGATTTTGAATCGCTTTGATGAGATCCCGGACTTCGTCACGCATATGGCGTTGTTACATCAGGGGGCGCTGGTCCAGCAGATAGCGGCCAATGATCCGCCGGCAGTGGCCCAACTGGCGCAACTGCTGCATCTACAAACCAGTGACATTCGAATACCCGAGATGGAAACTGATGTTAATGTGGCGGCGCTGGCGCCAGACCAGCCGCTGGTAGAGATTCGCAACGCGCGGATCGCCTATGGTGATAACCTTGTCTTTGAGCACCTCAACTGGCGCATTGAGCCTGGTCAACACTGGCAATTGTCAGGTCCCAATGGCAGTGGTAAAACCTGTTTGCTGAACCTGATTACCGGTGATAACCCGCAGTGCTACAACAATGATATTTTCGTGTTCGGTTATCAGCGTGGCCAGGGAGAAAGTATCTGGGATATCAAGCAGCATATCGGCTATGTATCGTCGGGTTTGCAATGGGACTATCGCGTCAGCGTCAGCGTTCTGAATGTGATACTCTCCGGTTTTTACGATAGTATCGGTTTATACCAGACTGCATCAGATCGTCAGCAAGAGATTGCGCGTCAGTGGCTCGGATTGTTAGGGATGAGCCAGCGCGCTGGGGCGTCCTTCCAGCAACTCTCGTTTGGTGACCAGCGACTGCTGTTGATTGCTCGGGCGATGGTCAAGCATCCACCGCTGTTGATCCTCGACGAGCCCTGTCTGGGTCTGGATGATATGAATCGGCAACTGGTGCTGGCGTTGATTGAAAAGGTCTGTGCTGAGACGGATACTACGGTGGTGTATGTGAATCACCATGCGACGGACCGGATCGAGGGAATCGACCATTACTTGGCCCTCGATCAACGCAGCTGAAGCGGATGGCCGTCATGACGGCACGCTATTAAACTAATTATTGTCGAGATCGAGATACATGCCTACTCAACCGCCAGGTTTTCCCCTGGTCTTCGCTAAACGCATCTTGCTGTTCTCGCTGATTGCTGTGGGTATGGGGCAGACGGTGTTGTTTGCCATTCTGGCGCCCCTGGGTCGAGAAATCGGGTTGAGCGTGATTCAAATTGGCGCGATTATTTCTGCGTCGTCCGTGACTGTCTTTCTGTGCATGCCGATCTGGGGCCGAGCCAGTGATCGCTGGGGGCGCAAGCGCATTATTCTGGTGGGTCTGTTTGGCTATAGCCTGGGTACTGTGGTCTTTGCCGCCGTATTCAAATCGGCAATGATCGGACTGTTTCCACCGATGCTGGCGTTTGTTGCTCTGGTGGTGTCGCGCATGGCCCATGCTTCTGTGATGTCGGCGACCATGCCGGCGGCGAGTGCCTATATGGCAGATATCACTGACATCGCAACCCGAACTAAAGGTATGGGCGCTGTGGGTGCGGCGAATAATTTGGGCGCGATTCTGGGGCCGGCATTAGGCGGTGGTCTAGCCATCTTCACGCTACTGACTCCGCTCTGGTTTTCTGCCGGCATTACGTTGGTGACGGCCGTGATCGTGCTGATTTACTTGCCCGATGTGCCGCGCCAAGTGTTTACCCGTAAGCAGGCGAAGATGAAGCGCACAGATCCCCGCATCATGCCCTTCATGATTGTCGGAGTGTTGATGTTTATGGGCTTTGCGATCGTTCAGCAAACCATGGCGTTTCGGTTTCAGGATGTGCTGTCTTTGACTGCGGTTCAAACGGCTCGAACCTTTGGTTTGGGTATGATGCTCTCAGCTGCCGCATCGCTGTTTTCGCAAGCGGTTCTGGTTCAACATCTGGATATTCGACCTTTCAATTTGTTGCGTATCGCCATGCCGTTGCTGATCTTGGCGTTTATTATTATGGCGACTGCAGAATCTAGAATTCTGTTGTTAGTGGCCATGACGCTGTTGGGTTTAGGTATGGGTCTGGCTGGACCAGGCTTTATGGCGGGCGCATCCTTGGCAGTTGGACCGGAAGAGCAGGGTGCTGTTGCCGGTGTCGCGGGCTCCTGTGGTCCCTTAGGTTTTACCATCGGGCCGATTCTGGGCACGATTTTGTATTCCATTCAGCCGGAATATCCCTATATATTTACGCTGATGGTGTACTTGCCGTTATTGGTGTTTGTGCTGTGGCATAAGGATAAGATTTGAGCGGCTAGATTTGACAGCACGCAACTGGTCGGTGTTTGGTTAGTCTTCCGGCGGGTACTGCGCGAAAAACCTGCCGGCCAATACGTTTTCGCCGTTTTTGATAACCTATTGCACTTCGGCAAAATACCTGTAGTGACTAGCCTTTACCCTTGGTTTTGTTCTTGTGCTTGCCGGCGTTCTTCTCGATAAATTCAAACACCATGCCAGCGATATCTTTGCTGGTAGCCGTCTCGATGCCTTCGAGGCCGGGGGACGAATTTACTTCCATGATCAAGGGGCCGCGATCCGAGCGCAGAATATCCACGCCGCACATATTAAGTCCCATGGTGGCGGCCGCTTTGACGGCGGTACGCCGCTCGGCGGCGCTAAGTTTAACCAGTTGCGCTGTACCACCGCGATGCAGATTGGAGCGAAATTCGCCGGGTGCAGCGCGGCGTTCCATCGCCGCGATGACCTTGTCGCCAACCACGAAGCAGCGGATGTCCGAGCCTTTCGATTCCTTAATAAATTCCTGTACGAGGATGTTGGCGTTTAACCCCATAAAAGCCTCGATGACACTGCTGGCCGCTTTTTTGGTTTCCGCCAGCACTACGCCAATACCCTGTGTGCCTTCCAGTAATTTAATCACCACGGGGGCGCCCCCGACTTCTCTGATCAGCGCGTCAGTGCTGTCAGTGTTATGGGCATAAGCGGTGATGGGGATACCGATTTTCTTACGCGATAATAATTGCAGCGAGCGTAACTTATCTCGTGAGCGGGAAATTGCCACGGACTCATTCACACTATAAACGCCCATCATTTCAAACTGGCGCAGAACGGCTGTGCCATAGGACGTCACCGATGCCCCAATACGAGGAATGACCGCATCAAAGTCATCAGCGCCGAACTCTTCGTCGCGATAGTGCAGCGTTGGTTTTTCCGAGGTGATGTCCATAAAGCATTTAAGATGGTCCAATACGCGCACTTCGTGACCGCGAGCGACACCAGCTTCGATCAGGCGGCGGGTAGAGTAGAGTTTCTTGTTCCGTGACAATATGGCAATGCGCAATACGGGCCTCTCAATGCTTGGGGAAGTGAAAAATATGTCAAATGCCGATAGGGGTTTCGGCTTCTATTAATAATGCATTCTATCATGATAGTTCGTTCCGATAGCGACCAGAATAATCTCACGATCACCAAAAGTTGACTGCCCCGTAGCGCTGACATATGGCATCACCCTTGTCAGCGGATATTTCGAACAGAAACTATCTCAAATGAATGATTGGTGATCGGCTACAAGTGTGTTTTATTCATGCCTGAAAATGACAATAGAGGGTTGAGTATGCGACTGAAAGATAAGGTGATCGTTATTACCGGTGGGGCCGGAGAACTAGGCTCGACCATGGCTCGTCGATTCCTGGCGGAGGGTGCCAGTGTGTTACTGGCTGACTTGGACGGCGCCGCGTTGGCGGCAACATCGGCCAGTCTGGGGGGCGAGCGCATCGCTTTGTGTGTGGCCGATGTTGGCGAAGAGGCGGACAATGCACGCATTATCAAGGACGCCGAAGCGGCATTCGGTGGCGTTGATGTGTTCGTCGCGAATGCGGGCATTGAAGGTAAAATGGGCCCGATCGCCACGCAGTTGGCTGAAGATTTTGATCGGGTGATGCGGGTTAATGTGCGCGGTCCATTTCTGGGTATCAAGTACGCGATGCCTGCCATCGCCCGTCGGGGTGGCGGCAGCATCATTATTTTGTCTTCTATTGCCGGTGTCACCGGTGGTAACGGTGTTGCACCTTATTCCATCAGCAAGCATGCGGTAATAGGTCTGATGCGTAGTGCTGCGATGGAGGGTGCTGCGGCCGGGGTGCGGGTCAATACCATCAACCCCGCGCCGATGGTAGGCCGCATGATCCGATCTATCGAGGAAGGTCTTAGCCCGGGGCACGAAGATGAAATGCGGGCTGCCTATGTCGCCAATTCCATACCGATGGGGCGCTACGCAAATTTTGAGGATATGTCGGGATTATTGGTGCTGCTCGCCAGTGACGAAAGTAGTTTCCTCACGGGCAGCGTTTATATGGCCGATGGTGGTATGAGCGCACGTTAAATAGGTGCAGCTATTTTCTGGTGATGAGGTAGATACCCAGAACGAAGCTTACGGCACCGCCGATATAGCACATGATGACTGCATCGGTGTCGGAGCCAGTCACAACGTTTGAGATCTGTGCGCTCAAGGAGCTTGATAGTTGATAAGCCCAGTATTCGAGGCCGAGTCCGATCAACGCCAGGATGATACCCATAGATTGCAGAGAAGTTGGAGAGCGACTGGCCATGTAAATTCCTTCTGGAGGAGGGCGTGAAAAAATCCAGTTGGCGCCATAGGCGCGCAACTGGAAAGCGCTATTGGAACGCTTAAATATCTTTGCGGTTGGATTTTTTCTCTTTCTTGGCCTCGCGTTTTTCCTTCAGCGTTTTATCAGATTTTTTCTTGACCATTTTTTTAGCGTCTTGACCTTTCGACATATTCTGCTCCTTTTAACGGGTTAATCTAAAAAGCCGCGCTATTGTATGGGGAAATTCGATGCAAGTAATCAACTCCCGGCAGTAAGTTCTGATATATTATTTTTAACGGCGTATCTGCCGCTCAGTTGGCGGCCGTCTGATCTGGCGGTTTGGGGTCTTGGTGCCTCGAGCAGCACCCTTGGCGATGGTTTGATGCCGTTGAACTACGGCAGCAACGAGATTAACGTTTTGCATTAATCAGCAGGGTGCTGCTGTTGTCTATAGATAGGAAGTCATCATGAAGAAATTTGGGATCGTTGTCGTCATCTTGCTGGTCACCGGTTATTTTGGTTGGCAGAACCGCGTTGACATCCTCGTTTGGGGTGCACCTAAGTTGACGCTTCTGATGAATCCTGTTTTACCTAATATCCCGACAAAATGGGCCCAGGGTCCCGCTAGCACAGCGCTGCCGGCTAGCGAGCGGCAGCCCAACATCATTCTGATTCTGGTGGATGACATGGGTTTTAACGACATCTCACTATACAACGGTGGTGCCGCTGATGGGAGCCTGCAAACGCCGAACATCGATGCCCTGGCCAGGCAAGGTGTGACCTTCGACAATGGCTATGCTGCTAACGCCGTTTGTGCGCCGTCCCGCGCATCGTTGCTCACAGGCCGATATTCAACCCGCTTCGGTTTCGAGTTCACGCCGATTCCCAAAGTGGGTCCACGTATCTTTCAATGGATGGATGATATTAATCCGTCGGTGTTGCCGCTTGATATTGATATGGTCGCCGCCGCAGAGTTGCCGAGTATGCAGGAGCAGGGCGTCCCCACTGAAGAAATCACCATCGCTGAGACATTGAAAGATGCGGGTTACTACACCGCGCATATCGGCAAATGGCATTTAGGAGCGACTAATGGCATGCGACCGGAAGATCAAGGCTTTGATGACAGTCTCTATATGAGTGGTGTGCTATATCTGCCAGAAGATGATCCACGGGTTGTTAATGCCAAAGTGGATGATCAAATCGATAAGATGGTCTGGGCTTTCGGGGAGTATAGCGCGCAGTTTAACGGTGGGCCGAAGTTTGAACCCGATGGTTACCTGACGGATTACTATACTGATGAGGCGGTGAAGGTGATCGATGCCAATCGTAATCAGCCGTTCTTTTTGTATCTTGCTCAATGGGGGATTCACAATCCTCTGCAAGCAAAACGCGAAGACTATGATGCGTTAGCGCATATTCAAGACCCAAAGTTAAGAGTCTATGCCAGCATGATCCGTTCCCTAGACCGTAGCGTCGCGCAAATCACCGAGGCCCTCGAGCGCAATGGCATTGCTGATAATACGTTGATTGTGTTTACCAGTGATAATGGCGGTGCTGGCTATATCGGTTTGGCTGATGTGAATAAACCCTATCGAGGCTGGAAGTTGACGCACTTTGAAGGCGGGACTCACGTGCCTTATATGGCCAAGTGGCCCGCAAAGATCGCGGCAGGCAGCGAGATGCAGGCGCCCATTCATCACGTTGACCTGTTTCATACCTTTGCCGCTGCTGCTGGCGCGGCGATTCCCGCAGATCGAAAACTTGATGGTGTGAATTTGTTGCCCTATATTCGCAATGAAGCGCAGGGTAACCCGCATGAGACCTTATTTTGGCGCCAAGGTCATCATCAGGCAGTGCTCCACCAAGGCTGGAAGATGGTGCGCGCTGACCAGCCTGATAAACGCTGGTTGTTTAACCTGGCGGCGGATCCCACTGAGCAAAATAATTTGGCGGCGGCTAATCCTGAACAGGTTGCGCTGCTCGAAGGTCTGTTGGCGGCGCATAACGCGGAACAGATTGAACCCCTGTCGCCCAGTGTGCTCGATAGCCCACAGCTGATCGACAAAGATGGCTCAAAAGCGTACGAAGAAGGCGATGAGTACATTTATTGGCCCAACTGATCTGGCACTCAGCGTGATGAGGGTAGCCTGATATAAGTCAAGATGACAGTGTCGATTCGCGTCTAGATTAGGGTTTTCTCTATCACCAGTTGCGCCGTTAATGGTTTCGGTCCGGCAGCTGGATATCATCCTTGAGATGGCAAAGTCGGTTGTGACAGGAGGCGATACCATGGCTGAAAAACGTGCTGGAAATTTTATTAACGCTGCGATCCTTAATGACGTGAGCAACAGCAATCGAATGAGAAACACCAGGCAAGTATCGATTTTCCTGTTGTTGAGCCTATTGTTGGGCCTGCTGCTGAGCTGTGCCGGGCAGGGCCAACATGAGCAGACGGGAACGGTGATTGGCGGGCTGCTGGGTGGTGTGCTGGGCTCTCAAGTCGGCGATGGACGAGGCCGTACGGCCGCGATCATTGCTGGTACGCTGATCGGTACTGCGGTGGGTGGCTCTATCGGTCAGTCCATGGATGAAGTTGATCGGCAGAAAGTGGTGATGAGCCTGGAAAATGTCAGAACGGGCGTGCCGACCCGCTGGCAGAATCCAGATTCAGGTAACGCTTATGCGGTCGTGCCGACGCGTACCTGGACATCAAGCACAGGCCCTTGTCGCGAATACACGATCAACGCCAAGGTGGCTGGCCAAGAGGATTCGGTTTACGGCACTGCCTGCCGGCAGGCTGACGGTAGTTGGAAAGTGCAGAACTGATGGCATTGGTTGAGTCGACGGTTTGATTGCGTAACACACCGTGGGTAATCACAGTGTTCCGCTTAAGTCAGTATCGGGTTCAGTTGTAGCCGTTGGGTTAGAAAGGCTGCAACTTTTTCTGCCATGAAGACCGCAGCGTCTTCAGGTTCTCCTGGTGTTACGGCAATGAGTTTAGCGCAACTGAAGGTGAAATCTGGAGACTTATCTAAAAGACACGAGTCAGTTGCTGAGCGCGACTTTGGTGGATACTGCCGCCACAATCCAAGAACGATTGCTTGTGAATAGTCGCTGACCTTTGCGGTTGCTGCACCGGCTGATACAAGGTTAATCGTTAGTCTGGGAGACTGGATGAATTTTATGGCCACCACAGGTTGGGTATCAACGTCCAATGCGGTGGTTCCTGCTAGTTGAGTCAATCCTTGAGTCAACTTTTGTTTGGGCTGAGCATTGCCAGGGCCACATCAACCAGTTCAACGGTTGGCAGTTGCGCCACGGCCGCTAGCGGATGCCATTCACACTTGTCGGTGGTACCCGCGAGTTCATAGGTTAGGGAGCCGCCCAGGATGGTGGCGGTGTAAATAATTTGAATGCTCTGAAAAGCTTCATCTGGCAGGTCGCGAGTGAAGGCGTGAACGCCAAGCAGTGTGCTGGAGGCAACGCTGAAACCAGTTTCTTCTTTAACCTCACGGATCATGCCCGCCTCAGGGTGTTCGCCAAAATCAAGACCGCCACCAGGGAGTGTCCACCGGCCCCCATGGCGTTCCAATTCTGGCGATAGGCGGCAAAGCAAGATTTCATGTTCCCGTCGAATAATCCCGTAAGCCGCGACGCGCAGTACTTGTGACTTGATGTGACTCATCGTGATCCTTACCTGAGACTGAGGTTTTGGAAGCAGAGGTTTTAGGCCCCGCGGCTATGTTACACCCGGGCGAACTCGCTCAAGTGCATAGATCAAACCGCGCAACTCGGCCAGTGACTTCATGCGTCCGGCATAAGAGTAGCCGGGTTTAAGTCCGGGCTTGTTCTTCTCTTCTTCCAAGGTATGGCCGTGATCCGGGCGCATGGGGATCGGCTCGCGCTGGCCCCGTCGAGCTTCTTCGTCGAGGAGCGCTGAGACTAGGCCAATCATGTCATTGTCGCCATCCAGGTGATCAGACTCGAAAAAAGACCCGTCTGGCTCGCGCTTGATGTTTCGCAGATGCACGAAGTAAATACTGGGTCCAAAGGCGCGAACCATGGCAACCAGGTCATTGTCGGCGCGGGCGCCATAAGACCCCGCACATAAGGTCAAGCCATTACTGCTGCTGGGGACGGCGTCGAGCAGTGCTTTGGCATCGCTGGCAGTGGAGACCACTCGCGGCAATCCGAACAGGGAGAAAGGTGGGTCATCGGGGTGGATACACATCTTGATACCGGCCTGTTCGGCGCTCGGCATAATGTCTCGGAGAAAGGCAAACAGGTGAGCCCGATAGCCTTCGGTGCCCAGTGCCGTAAATTCACTGATCGCTTGGCGAATACTGGCGCGGTCATAGGATCCTTCGCCGCCCGGTAAGCCGGCGATAATGTTTTGTTCGAGTAGTTCTCGCGCGGGCGCCGACATCTGCGCAAAGCGCTCTGCTGCAATGGCTAATTGGGCTTGGCTATAGTCCTGGCTCGCATTGCTTCGTGCCAACATATGCACGTCATAGGCGACGAAATCGGTCATCTCGAAACGTAGTGCTTGGGCAGAGTTGGGCAGGGTGTAGGCCAGGTTGGTACGAGTCCAATCCACCACCGGCATGAAGTTGTAACACACCGTCTGGATGCCAGCTTGGCCAAGATTCAACAAAGTCTGCCGATAGTTTTCGAGGTGCCGCAGATAGTCGCCAGTGCGGGTCTTGATATCGTTATGCAGGGGTACGCTCTCGACCACTGACCAGGTCAATTCCTGGGCTTCGATCAGTGCCTTGCGCGCGATGATGGCATCCAACGGCCAAAGTTCACCAGTGGGAATGTCATGGAGTGCCGTCACAATTCCTGTCGCGCCAGCCTGTCTGATGTGCTGCAGAGTAATGCTGTCGTCGGGGCCAAACCAGCGCCATGTCTCTTGCATGTTAAGTTCCTTGGTGAAGTTGGCGCGGCATAATTGCGCCTCGATGTTGAACCACCTGCGCGGCCAGTTGTTGCGCCGCCTGGATGGCTTGCGGAATGCTTTCGCCCTGAATACGAGCGGCTAAATAGCCGGCATTAAATGAATCTCCGGCACCGGTAGTGTCTGTGGCATTGACTCGAATTGCCGTGCCTGTGAGATACGAGTCGTTGATTACCACATGACAGCTCAGGTCAGGCGCCTTAATGATGAGTTCTTCAAGGTCGAATGGTTGATACAGCGCCATAGACTCCTCAAGTGTACTAATCTCCCATAACGCGATGTCGTCCTCCAGTGCCGGCATCACTATCTGGCAGAGTGGCAGAATCTGGCCGTAAGCTTGGCGCGCCTCAGTGACACTGGTCCAGAGTTTCGGTCGGTAGTTGGGGTCGAAAACAATCGTGGTGCCTTGGGCGCGTAATGCCGTCAGGCACGTGACTAGATGCTCTAGGTTCTGGTCGGCGATGATGGCCAGGGTGATACCGCTTATATAAAAGTAGCGGCAGTTGGGCGGCGTCAGGTTGGCTGCGAAGAGTTCACGGGCGGGGCTGAGACCGCGCCAGTAGTCAAAGCTGCGTTCACCGTCTAAGCGGTTGGTGATGGTATATAAACCTATTTGACGATTCTTGATATGCTCGAGGTGATCTGTGCCCAGGCCTTCTGCGGCAATGATGCTGGCAACCTGAGTGGAAAACAGATCGTCACCCAGGCGGGTCATATAGGCGCAGTTCAAGCCCGCGCGGCCCAGATACACCGCTGTATTATAAGTGTCGCCACCAAAGCCTTGTTGCCATTGGTGATTATCCAGACTGGAAAATTCCACCATGACTTCGCCAGCGCAGACGATATCATATTCAAGGTTGTTCACAGCTCACCTGCCAGAACAGCGCTGGCGGTAGCCCGACTGCCTTGGGTTTGGATAAGCTGAAAGTACTGGTCTGCGAGGGCGACGAAGTCAGGTCGTTGGGCGGCCCACTCGTTCAGGCCTATGTGGCTTAGCAACTTGTCGATTGGCGCATCTTGATGGCCGCGCATAATATCGGTCAAACCGTCTGCGGCTGGATCGATGATGTCGTAATGCTCACCGTCGTCGCGAACTTGGCGAAGAAACCCAGCCCAGCCCGCCAGCGCGAGAGCGTGAATTTTGAAATCCTTCGGATTGTCAGTCAACACGGTTTCGAGCCAACGTTGACGAATTTTTTGGGAGCCGTCTTCGGCAATTTGCGCGGTTCTGTGATTAAGCGCCGAGTTGGCAAAACGGTCCAGTAATTGTCGCTGATAGTTTGGTAGATTAAACTCAGCTGGCATCTGGAGACTCGGGCAGACCTCGCTCATATAACGCTCTACCAGTTCAGCGAAGACATTGTCGTTGATGACCTGGTGGACATATAGGTAGCCACTGAGCTGGCCCAGATAGGCAATCAGGGAATGACTGCCGTTGAGTAAACGCAACTTAGCCTGTTCAAATGGCGTGGCATTATCGACAAAGACCGCGCCGCCGAGCTCCCACTCAGGTCGACCGGCGCAAAACTGGTCTTCGATAATCCATTGACTAAAGGTTTCAGTGAATACGGCCGCATGGTCGTCGACACCGAGATCTTGGTTAAGTTTTGCCAGATCATTGGTGGTCGTTGCAGGCACCATTCTATCGACGACGCTGTTCGGAAAGCTCTGGTGGGTCAGTATCCAGTGGCTCAGTTCAGGGTCTAGGCGCCGGGCAAAATCCAGTACCACGGTTTTAAGGGTGTTGCCATTGCCAGGCAGGTTGTCGCAGCTGAGTAACGTGATGCCGCCATGGGCTGCCAGCATCCGGCGGCGTAAGCCTGCCACGATAAAACCAACGGCCGTTCTGGGTCGTGGAGTTAGTGGCTCATCGGTCAGTTGCTGTATGTCAAAGACAATGTCTGGATGGTTTTCTGCCAGGCTATGATTAGCCTGGTCGTAGCAATAACCTTTTTCCGTAATGGTCAAGCTGACGATATGGGTGTCGGCGGCCGCGATAGCCTCGATAATACGGTCGTTGTCAGCTGTTGCCGATAGCACGTCTTGAATGGCGCCAACCACCTGCCGGGTGACGGTTGCACCATGGCGTTGTACCAAAGTGTAGAGACCTGATTGGGGACGCAGTTGTTGTTGCACTTGTTCGCTGCGCAAGCTGACGCCCAAGATGCCCCAAGCGCCACCTTTGACGTTGAGTGCAGCTTCCGTGTACCAGGCTTGGTGGCCTCGATGGAACGCGCCAACACCGAGATGGACGATGCCCGTCTTGAGTCGCGCACGGTCATAGGTCGGCTGGGCGACTGCTGTGGGTAGTGTCGATAGCAAACTGGGACGCAGGCGGTTTACCGGATGGGTTTGGCTCACAATTTGTAAGCCTTTTTAGCCAGACCATAGGCGAGGTCATGGGCGAGTTCCACGGCCTCGTTTTCGAGCAATCGATGTTCGGCCACCAGACGCGCCAGAAATGCGCTATCTGCTCGGCGGGCGACGTCGTGGCGCGCGGGAATCGACAGGAAAGCGCGGGTATCATCGTTGAACCCAACGGTATTATAAAACCCGGCAGTTTCCGTGGTCTGCTCACGATAGCGGCGCATGCCTTCCGGGCTGTCATGAAACCACCAAGGTGGTCCGAGTTTGAGTGCCGGGTAATGGCCTGCCAGCGGTGCAAGCTCTCGGCTGTAACTGGTTTCATCCAGGGTGAAGAGAATGAGAGTTAATGCCGGGTCATTACCATACTTATCTAACAGTGGTTTCAGGGCCCTGACATATTCCGTCGGCAGTGGAATATCAGCCCCCTTGTCGCGGCCGAAACGCTGCAACAGTTGCGGATTATGGTTGCGATAAACCCCCGGGTGAATTTGCATCACCAGGCCATCCTCAAGGCTCATGCCCGCCATTTCCGTGAGCATTTGGGCGCGGAATAATTCAGCGTCGGCAGGGCTGAAGCCGCCGCTGAGAATGTTGTCGAACAAGGCGGCTTTATCACGGTCGCTCAGGTCTGCGGTGCGGGCGCTGGGATGCCCGTGATCGGTGGAGGTAGCACCGTGGCGTTTGAAGTAATCACGCCGCTGACGTAATGCGGCCAGGTAACCGCTGAAGGACTGGGTGTCTTCGCCAGTGAGCGCGGCTAAGGTCACAAGGTTCCCATGGAAGCCTTCATATTCGGGGTCGAGGACTGGATCGGGCCGAAAGGCGGTGATGACTTTGCCCGTCCAGCCACTGTCGGCAATGCGTTGGTGATGGCGCAGGTCGTCCAGGGGAGACTCAGTGGTGGCCAGCACCTCGATATTGAAACGCTCAAACAGGTTTCGAGGCAGAAACGCCGCGCTCTGAAGTTTGCCTTGCAGGTGTTGATAATAGTCAGCTGCGGTGTCGCTATTGAGTACCACGTCGATACCAAAAACATCTGCGAACACATGATCCAGCCACAGCCTGCTCGGTGTGCCTCTGAACCCGTGATAATGATCGCCAAAGGTCTGCCAGATCACTTCCGGATCAAGCTCTCGATCCGCCGCCTGGCCCAAGCCCAATTGCTCCATGGATAGGCCAAGGCTGTAGAGCATTCGTAACACATAGTGGTCTGGCTGCAGGAGCAGACTAACGGGATTTTCAAAGGCCAGGTTGTCCGCGAACCACCGGGGATCGGTGTGTCCGTGGGGGCTGATAATGGGCAGATGTCTGATTTCTTGATAGAGCCGGCGAGCAATGTCACGGGTGGTTTTATCGGCCGGAAATAGTCGGTCAGCATGTAGCGATAATGGAATCTTCATCATAAATTTCTGTATATCGTCAGATAGGTCGGTACTGTCAAATGGCAATGGGCCTTATGGCAGTAACTCCGGGCACTCAAGTCGTGTACGCCAAGGACCACCGTAGATTGACAGTGCGTGCCTGTCAACCAGTGGCGCTTGGCTCCACAGCCCAGTGCGGGTGGCCAGTGAAGCGGTTATCGGACACCTCCCGCCGGGAATGACGTGCGGGCTCAGCGTTGCTCGTCTTGTGGCCGCTCGCTGAGTATTTTGTGACCAGTGAACATGGCGGAAATGATATTGCTACCTGACCTGATCTCGGTGACAACAACCGCAACGATGTGCATGACAATCACGACCGCTAAGGTATAAAAGCCGTACACATGTATCGTGCCAAAAATTTTGCGGTACTCACGCATGCTCTCGTAGGCCGCGCTATCGTACATTTGCGGGGCATTGGCGACCAACAACCCTGGGTCAATACCGGGTGCGGCGACCCACTGGGCAATCCAGTGGCCGAGGGGCGGAAAAAACAAGTCAGTGCCGGCGAGCACCAGACCTGTGACCATTTGCGTGGCGAGCAAGGCAAATAGCAGAACAACGCTCAAACGCCCCAAGGGATTGTGACCCAAATATTGCTCCGGGCGGCCGGCCCTGATCGAAGCTAGGTACTGACGGACGGTGCCGATGAATCCTCGTTTGATCTTGATGGATTGCCATCTGGCGTGCTGGTTGCCCAAAAAGCCCCAGATAAATCGCCAGATTAGGTTCAGCGCAAAGACATAACCGATCAGTGTATGCACGGTCTTCAGAAGAACCTTGCCGTCACCAGAGATGCCCAGATCACGACCAAACAGAATGACCAGCCCCACGGCCATCAGGCCGATTACGCAGAGCACGTTGAGCCAATGAAACCAACGGGTACCAGCGTCCCATACGGCGTAAGCTTTTAGTTCAGACATAGTGACGTTCCTGATTCTAGTTGGTCTTTGCGGACGATCTCGGCTGACAATCATCGGCGACAAATTATCGATCCCACTGCCATCCTGGCATGGTTGGGCGGGTGTGCTAGTCGTTCATCATAGCGGTGGCTTCGACCTCAATCAGCAGTTCTCTCATCACCAACGCACTAACACCAATCATGGTCGAGGCTGGCTGGTCATTTTGGCTGAAATACCGATCCTTAGCTTGCCGATTGGCTTTGCTTTTGTCTCGGTCCAAATCGACCACATAGGTATTGAGTTTAACCACGTCATTGACGCTGGCGCCTGCTGACTCAAGCTCTCTGACGAGGTTAGCGTAGGCTATCTGCGCTTGCTCTTCGAAGGATTCGCCGACTCGCCCATCGGCATAGCCCACCTGGCCAGAGACGAAGATGGTTTTCGTGCCGTTGTTGCTACAAACGACGGTGTTGGTGAAGCCCATGGGGTGCGGATTAAGAAATTCTTTTTTTAACATATCAAGCTACCTCTTGATGGTGCCAACAGTGAGTGAGTAGGGGCCAGCGTGGAGATGCGGACCATGTACCCGAGTGCAGATGATATCCCTTAGCCGGCGGCATTGCAGTAAGGCCTGCGTAGAATGATGACCTAGGTTGAATCGCTATCCAAGGGTATTTTTGGCACTGCCGTTTTTTGTTACCGATGTGCCGCCCGGGACGGGAAATATCTCAGCCATAGCAGAAGTGCAGATGTCGCCGTCACGCCAGCCTTTGATGAGATTCTGAGCATTGCTCGGCAGGCGAATATTCCAGCTAATATCAGTCACATCAGGCTCGCCATGAGCCTCTGCTACCTGATTCGTACACAGGCACAGGCACATAGGCACAGGCACATAGGCACATAGGCACATAACGACTTACTGGCAGGTGCGTGTGCCTAGGTGAATGACTTGGTCATTGGTCGAGGGACTATCAAGGTTAATCACACATTCCTGACCAGCCTTTTTGACCGTGATTGATGCCATGTCAGCGTCGATCTCTGCTTGGAAGTAGCCTTGGTCATCGCTGATGGCAATTCCTTGAGTGCCGAGCAACAACGCATGGCTCAAGGGTGTTCCATCGGGTTTTAGCAGCTGTCCAAGCACCACAATAATGTGTTTGGCTTCGACCTCAATGGCGATAACATTGCCCGGATACAAGGTTTTCCGATAGGTTTTCGTGTCTACGTTGAGTAGCGTTTTGCCTTCAGTGAGGAACGAGATGTCATGGATATCATATTCACTTGCTGGCACAAAGCGGGTGGAGTTCAGCTTGACCTTGGCCCGTTTTGAGCCATCAACGATGACGCTCACGTCGCCGCCTTCGTCGGACTTCCCCTTGGTGCTAACCAGAAACCCACTCAGCGCCTGACGATCGCCACCGATACCGAATGCCTGCTTCGTGACGACAAAACTGGTATTGGCTGAGCCCGAATAGTTGGCATACCCCAAGTCATGACGATATGCCGATGTCAGTGCAGCATTGCCGAGGTTTCCCTTCGCTGAGGCTCGGGTCTCAAATGTCCCACCATCTTCGCTATCGGTTCGAAACCCAACTTGATATCGGTTGGCGGCGGCGCTGGCGTTCTGCCAGTCGGATGACACATAGCCTGAGACCCCATCATTGTTGACGTTACCTTGCTGGCCCCGATCTTGATATCGTACCGCCGCGACATGCACCCAGCGGTTTTTTTGGAATCGATAGTTGAGCCTGAAAAGAACCTGGTCCTGACCATCGTTGGTAGAAAATTCCAGACTGCCATTGAGACTGCCGATCCCTGATGTCCAGTTTTTATCCCAGCGAGCGCCATAGTTTCTGGTCGTATTAGTATCAGATGTTTTGTTCTCGCGATAAAAAGCGTTGAAAGAACCATAGCCGGTATTCCATGTGCCAGACAGGCGATTTTGCAATGCCTCGCCCCCGATTTGAGAGACCACCTCAGTGTCAGGTAGGTCGTTCCAGATCCTCCTGCTGCTAAAGCTGATATGCATATTTTCAAAGCGCATTCTTAATTTCAGATCTAGTGCTGATACCTGTAGGTCGTCGTAGGCAAAAACCGATTGTAGTTCATAATGGTTCCCCTGTTTGAAACCGCTAGCCTCGATCATCGTTGATGTTTGGTTAGTGGAAAAACCGAACCCAGTCCCTAAACTATCCGTTAATCGGTGGGAGATTCCGGCCCGTAAAAACCGCGTGTCGTTACCTTTGGGCAGTATTTGGTCGGAATTGCTTTGATCCATCTCTTCCCCCAGCTGGAGGAAATACAAGGACTGATCAGCGGGTGGTAATCTTGAGGATTTTGAGAAAAATTGCGTTTCCAGGCGTTCGATGCCGGCACTGTTTATAATTTTTATTTCAATGTCATAGGCGCCTGCGGGGAAGCTTGATGTGTTAATAAGCTGGTTGCCGACATCATAAAACTGTGTGTTGATCAGTCTACCATCCTTGTAAACTTCTACTCGGCTTCGGGAATCAAGAAAAACTTCAATTTCGTTGCCCAGGGAAACGCTGAGGTCATTTCTGGTAATCAGCGAGCTTTCCACTGTGGCTCCAACAAATAGTGTGTCCTTCATAAAAAGGAAACTACCCGCGTTGCCGCGAAATATGCCCGCCTGGAAATCCTTGCCCTGGAATTCTCGAGCGACGGCCAGTGTGTCTACGGAAAAATTAGCCGAATCGGTGAAATTGCTACGCATCAAGACCCGATTTTCAGCGTAAGACAGTATTGTCGTGTTGGCGAGGTTGTAGTGGTTCTCGCCGATCGCAGAACCACTGGTGTAGATAGATGCATAGTCGAGCAAGGAAAAGCCTGCGTCAGACGGCGGTAAAAACGCCAGTTGCTGAGGTGTGCGAGTCTTGAGAAGATCCGGTGCGATGAAAAGGTCCATTCGTAGACTAGACTGGTCGAAAATCACGCCCACAGAGTCAGTCGTCAGAACGCCACAATTGATAGAGGATCTGTTCTTGCATAGCTTGTTAGCGTTCGTATATAGCGGTGCCGCCAGCAGCTCCCGGAAGCTTCCAGGATCTTTCAAATCTACCAGCGTATCGATTAACTTATCCGGATCCAAAATCAAAATATCAACGTCAGTAAACCGCGATCTAACGGAAACTAAATAGAAACCGCCATAGAACAGGTCAACCTCTGTTTCTTGGGGTTCATCAAGTTCTTCAAAGCCCACGGGTACCCAGTCGGTATCGATCACTCTTCTAGAAATCTTCGGGCTGGGATTGTCTATAGGCTGCAGATTGGCGGGATTTGGCCACTGTTCTGTATCAGAAGACGACTCATCGAGTAAAAAGCTACGAGCAGTTTGCGGGTCGTCGGAAAAATTCGCTGGATTAGACCCAGCGCTCGGGTTGGCTTCGCAGTTGCCTACTGCACATATTGTCGAGAGGTTCGATTGATTGTTCGGGTGTTCGTTGGCAATAGTCCAGGCATCAGTAAAGCCGAGCGAGTGCAGCTGTTTCAGGCAGATAGTCGGTCCCAGGCTTGTGGCGGCGCTGACAAGGACACGATGTATGAGTGTGTTTGATTGATTTTCGGGCTGGCGTTCACTGGCAATTTGCAGATGATTAGTTAACAGCGGATGAGACTTCTTGCTTTTCAGCATGAAGGCCTCAGCATTAACAATCGACACAAAGCTGCCAAGCACAAGACTCTGCGAGTTGTCAGTACATTCTAGATTGTCAGCCATCGTAACAGATGGCAGGAACATGAGCGCAAGCATGAGCAGACCACTGAATGCCGATGAAATACTGTTGGGTGATCGACGCAATAGGCCCTCGCCATAAGTTGATGTAACGCGGATGAATTTATTGTGGATACCTGGCGCTGCCTGAATCTGCTATTGAAACCTGCTATTGAAAAAGCTATTGAAAAAAGCTCGGTGAATTGCCTGCATGGGTCTGAATGTCATATGAGAACGGTGCGTCGTAAGGGAGGTTTAATTCCCAAGTATTGCCTGGGTAAATTCTTTTATGAGGAAGTTCTGCGCACTCAGTCGCATTCGTCGGGTTGCATTGTCGTCCGCGAGTTAACAGGAAGTTTGCGTTGCCAGTATTGCTTACGGTGACTAAAGTCTTGTGCCTTACGATCCGCGGGATGGAGACCGGGTTACGGGGTAAAACAATGGCTAAAACCTGATAGGCAATAATGATATCCAATACTGGCCTGACACCGTCATCGGGTTGTGGCGTTGCTAATTCAATCGGCCTGGCGATGGGCAAAAAGTTAATTCTATAAATTCTCTCTTCATCGTTGATCGGGGTTAAATTCATCAACCGAACGAGGCTTTTGCTGCCAGGTTGAATCACGAGTTTGTTGGGCGTTGCGATAAATTCAGGGACGAGGGTCCTGTCGAACGGTACCAGGGTTTCATCCACAGTACCGGGTGACTGAACTTCAAAGGCATCTACCTTGACGTAGAGTTTGGCGTCGGGGTCATCGTTGATGACCGTGATATCGTGTTTGTTAGCGGTCTGCGCATCAAATATAACAATGGCCTTGTCAACCAGCAGTGAGGCAGTGGCAATCTCACATTGCCATGACGTTAGGAATAGAAGTGTGGCTAAGATGGAGGATTTCATGGGCTATTCCGGGCTGATGATCATAGTGACGGTGTCTAGGTTCTTCCGCGGGGGGTTACGGGAGAGTTTTTCAGTGATCTTTGATTCAATGCTGACTTGAAGCGTTGGTTGCTTGCCACAAAGGTCGTTGGGGTTTGGCGTGTGGGGACTGGTTTGAACCAAAGCGTAGTCGTTGTTTTGATTACCAAGGGGTTTTTTGCCGCGATCTAGATTGTCATTGGTTTTTGAAGCCTGTGAGTCGAGCAGTGAAAGTTGACTGCCGGCGAACATGGACGGAAGGCACAATTGAAACTTGGTGTCGGCGGGTAGTTCTTGTCCTTGCAAAAACCATTTGGGCCTCGCTGGCGATCCTTCGAGGAAGCTGGCACCTTTGTTCAGCGCCAAACCAGGCGGTTGACGGACGACAGCGCCTCGAACGATTTCAAACTCAATACCGAGGTTTGCAATAGAACGTTTGCCTAGATCACCGTCGATTTCTGCCTGAGTCGGCGCAGCCGTCAATGCCAGGCCGAGCAATAGCGTGGTGCGCGTGATTTTGTGCTCAGGTTCATAGGTCTTCATTCGGGTTCAATCATAATAGTGAAGGTTTCTGCGTAATCACCTGAAGTGACTCTTCGCAGTGACTGCTCAGTGAGTGCAAAAGTCAGGGTGGCATTATCGCTGCCTGAGCAACTATCCGAGAGACTATCGCCCATGCCGCTGATAGCAGCATTGAGAACCGGAATGGTTCCAGAGGTGCCAGTAGCGTCGATGAAAGCCAGGGCAACAGGAAGATCGTCGCCTGAACTAAGCCCGGAAAGGTAAAAGTTACCGTTAGTGTCTTGGGATGCAGCGCTAACGGACAATCTATAGCTGCTAGTCGTTGAATGAACACAAAAACGCTCATGTGCCATTAGATCACCGGTGCCACTGTAAGCGCCGAAATTGACATCATCTAGGCCTGAAATTTTGACTTGTGCCGCGGCCCCTTGGATTGCGACTGTAACGGTGAAATTCACCGAGTCTAATTGATTGCCGTTGACGCCGCCCATAACCGTTAGTAAAAAATTGCCTATATAAGAGCCGGGCGTCTTGGCGGCGAGTTCTGTGGCGGCGAGTTCGATCAACAGTTCGGAGTTATTGCCCGCCGACGTGCAGCTGGTGCTCCCGCCGTCATGGACGTGAGACTCGAAGTCGTCAGGTTGCAGCGTTTCAAAGTTCGTGGCAGCGACGACATCCCTGTGCTTGAAGCCGACATTCAAGGTGCTTTGCGCCGAACTCGACGGATTGCCGTTGCGGTGTAAAGCGAAGTTGCCACTAGCGTCAAGGGAAGTCACCTTGAGCCAATAGGGGTACAACTTGCCATTACCGCTATTTTCTGACGCGATGCAGAAAACTTGTGACTCAGTGATGGCACCTGAATCATTCCATGTGCCTAGGTTAAAGCTGGCTATGGAGCCTATCTCGACTATGTTTGCTGCGTTTACTGACTGCATTAATATCAAGCCGGTAATCGCAGTTGTGCGAATCAAGAGGCATTTAAGTCGCGCAGCAAGGCGGGAGGAAATAGAGTTGATTCGCTTGTTTAAAAAGCTTGGCAACCTATTTCTCTCCGGTCCTCGAGACTTGGATGTTGCTTCAGTTCGGATAGCGGGTTACTCGGGGGCCAGAACCAGTTGTAAAGTCCCGGTGTAAACACCAGAGGTCGCGTCGCGTATTTCTTGCTCGGCGATCCGAATATCAAAAGCAGTGTTTACGTTTTGAGTTTCATCGCCGCAATCGACCTCATCGCTACCACTGATAAAGCTGATTGCCGTCGCGTATGCCACTGCAGTCGCGCTACTTGCATCAGCGCTCTCGTCAAGGGCGAGGGTGTATTGTACTGAGTCGTTGGTGACTGATGAGGTGATTTCAAACTCGGTGCCATTAGGATTGCTGGCGGTGATGTTGTAGCCATCTTGACCGTTTCGATAAACGCAAAATGCGTCACCTTGATTGATCGCGCCGGTATTGTTTGCGCCATAGGCTGGAAACGTAACGTCATCCATGCCTGTGATTTTGACGCTGTCATTGATGGTAAGAGAGAGATCGGATGAGCCAGTGCTTGTGGCGTTTAGGGTACCTTGCGTGGCAGCGTTAGCAGCACCGCTAATCGCGAATGTCAGGAGTGCTGCGGCGGGCAGCGCGATAAAAGTTTGTATTTTCATGGTTTCATTCCTTTGAAATAGTAAGTTAGGTTGTGTGTGCAACCACCCAATCAGTTATCAATTGCTGTGCCAAC
>Ga0255771_1000204_pt1 | contig 67532 bp, 68 predicted proteins | sample 011ome_19_FD_179969 | JGI IMG/M metagenome (GOLD analysis project Ga0255771, IMG submission 179969) | Coastal salt marsh microbial communities from the Groves Creek Marsh, Skidaway Island, Georgia - 011510BT metaG (version 2) | ecosystem: Environmental > Aquatic > Marine > Intertidal zone > Salt...
CAGCGGCCATGTCGAGTGCCGCACAAACAGGCCGGACACATGGCAGCACCGACCAGCGATGCATCACCGTCAAAAAACCCTTGCCAACACGGAGCCGTCCACACATGGCTAGAAACGGCTGTCTGGCCACCCGAAATTCACGTCCGCTGCACCTCCAGCATCAGACGTTCGCCAACAGTCTTCCGTTTTCGGGGGTAGAGCGGACCTAGCTGACTGGTTTTTAGAACAGCCGTTTTTGACCCGAAGGAGACATGTCGCAAATGAAAACGGCGGCCCCGAAGGACCGCCGCTTTTCCGCACGATGCGGGCGTGACCGGGCGATAGCTAGATTCTCTCCCAGAGATCGGTCTCCTCGTCGAGGCGCGCTGTCTCGAGCCCGCGAAAATCGCCCGCGGACACAATTCCAACGACGCGTTTGCCTTCGGTAATCGGCACATGACGATACCCGCCATCCTGCATGAGGCGCAGCGCGTCGATTGCGATCCTGCCCGGATCGATCGTATCGGGATCCGGCGTCATCACCTCGGCGAGGCGTGTTTGCGCGGCGTCGCGTCCTTCGGCGAGGACGCTGCAGACCGCATCGCGGCCGGTAAAAATACCGACCAGGTGGTTGTCCTGATCCGTCACGAGGACCGCCCCGATCCTCCGCTCGCGCATGCGCTCGCAGGCTTCCTTGACGGTGTGGTCGGGAGACAGCGTGACCGGGTTCTGGTCGCGGACGATCTCCATCATGTGCCGTTGCGTCATTCTCATCCTCCTTGACGATAAAGACGGGCCGGCCTGGCGCTGCCGGATGGAAACATACCGGTCATCATCCGTGTGGCGCAAGCAGGGGTCCGTAATCCGATGTCCGGAAAAGGCATGTCAGTGAGCGTTTTTAGGCCGACAGGTGCGCACACCGATGATCCGGTAAAAAGGACAGAAACTCACGACAGCGGTGAGAAGCGGCACGACCCCGATCCACCCATACAGATTGTACCCGGTGCCGGGAGCAATGATGCCGAGCGCGTATGCGATCAAGGCAAGCCCGACAACGGCCCTCAGAATACGATCGATGCTGCCAACATTTTTTGCCACGATTTCCTCCTATGGGTCCGGCCAAAGCAATTCAGCCGGAATATCCTCGGCGCAGTCCGGCCGCGCCGCCTTGACGTATATCAAGCGGGATTCGACAAAATCCGTGACGCCGGGCGGCCACCGGAACGGCTCCCGCCGCCCGACAGGCGACATGCCGCAACGGAAAACGGCGGCCCCGAAGGACCGCCGTTGCGAGAATTGTCGGCCGATGCGGTTACTGACGTATCCTTCCGACGCGGTCCCATACAGCCCCCGGACCGGCAAGCGCCGGGTTGGACGTGTAGATGGAGGCGGCGGCGGCGCCCGCCCTACTCCGCCGCCTGCGCGGCGGCCTGCGCTTCGGCGCGCAGCAGCCGGTTGATCTTGAGCCGGAACAGCCCCGCCGAGGCGTCGAGGTCGAGACCGACCTTGGCCCGCCCGGCGTGGCGTTCCTCCTCGGCCTGTACCGATTGCAGGATTTCCTTGTCCTCGGCGAAGGCGATGCGGAACTGGTCGCTGATGCCGTCGCCGACGGACGTGTCGTCGGCCAGGAAATTGCGCACATGCAGCCAGCGGTCGATGGTGCGCGTCTCGGTGATCGGCGTCATGAAATGGCAGGAAAAAACCTGGAGCCGCCCGTCGCCGCCGCTCTCAAAGCTGCCGGTGCCCGCCGCGGTCGCGCCGAAATCGATAATCGACACCGACGGCAGGTACATCAGGTAGCGCTGCCACATATCGACCTTGCCGTCATAGGTGCCGAAGGCATCGACAAACCCGGTGGGCGACGAATTCGGCGTGAAGCGCTCCGTCAGCACGCCCCAGGGCTCGTCGGAAAACACGACGGGCGCGTTGATGCCGTCCGGATTGCCGAGGGTCGAGGGATGCACGTAATTCACATGGGTCGGATCGCACAGGTTGTCGCACAGCAGAAGATAATTCGCCTCGACATCCAGCGCATCGCCAAAGCCGACGCCCCAGCCGTCCTGGTGGTATTCCGGCAGGTCGTAGATCTCCGACGTGTCGGCGGCCGCCGCATCGCCCATCCAGATCCACACCAGCCCCATGTTTTCATGGACCGGATAGGACCGGATCCGGCAGTTCGCCGGCGGCGCGTCCTGCGTCGGCGCATCGACGCAGGTGCCCGCGCCGTCGAAGGTCAGCCCGTGATAGCCGCATTGCAGGTCGTCGCCGATGACGCGGCCCTGGGACAGGGGCAGGAAGCGGTGGGGACAGACATCTTCCGCCGCGCGGACCGTCCCGTCCGCCCCGCGCCACAGAACGACGTTCTCGCCCAGGATTGTTTCGGCATGCGGTGACGTGGTCAGATCGGTCGCCCAGCAGGCGACGTACCAGGCATTACGGACAAATGTCATTGTTCGACCCCCTCTGGCTTCGGAACGCATATTTGTTCGTGTACATACAATTATGCGGACGGCCGGCGGGCGTTGTCAAGCGAACACGGTTGAGGCGAAGAGGGATCACCCGAACAGGGGCGACATCTCCGGCACCGGCCGCGGCGTGAGCAGCAGGCTCGACTGGTCCACCAGCAGCGGCGTGATCGTCCGTATGAACGCCTGCCAGTCTGCGTCGGCCGCCAGCGCGGCGACGCGGGTCTCGCGCTCCGCCGCATCCTCGAACCACCACCAGAGCGTAATGTTTTGCAGCGGGCCGGTCATGGACATGAAGGCGCCGATCGTGCGCCCGTCCATCGTGGCGAGCGCCTTTATCCCGTGCGACTTGCACGCCTCGACGAAGGCCGGGATTCCGCCGGGGCGAAGCTGGAACGCGCGCTCCTCGATCACCCTGTCGGCATTCAGGCCGGCAAGCTTCGCGCCGGTTTCCGGCAGCCAGTCATTGCCGCCGCCCCAGAGCGGGTTGAGCGCATCCACCGGCAGCAGTTCGGAAAACCCGTTGACCTGGCGGCGGACGATCTTGCGGGTGTTGACGAAATAGGGTGTGAGTTCCGGCACCGCATAGAGGCCGCGCATGCGCGTGTTCCAGTCGTCGAAACTGTCATAGCGGTACAGGTGCACCACCTGGTCGGTCGGGCCTGTCCGCGTCGAGAAATACCCGACGAGACGGTCCATGTAGCTTTTGACGAGATCGAAACCGCGATCCGTCTGCGCCTTGTCGAAGGCGGGCACGTGGCCCGGTTCCATCGTGTATGCGCGTCTCTCGAAGATCATTATTCGGCGGCCTGTTTGTTGTGCGTGAAATGCGGCATCACTTCCCCGACGAATCCGTCGAGCGACATGCGGGACTGCTCATAGGTCAGCGAGCCGAAGGCGAAGCGGCAGACGAAATAGTTGGTGGCCGAGGTTTCGAGATAGCGCTCGATCTCGGCGCGCACGGTGGCGGGCGAGCCGAAGATCAGCAGGTCCTTCGCGACCGTCTCGTCGAAGTCTTCCGTATAGGCGGCGACCACCGGGCTGTCGCCGTGTTCCTTCCACAGGGCGACGAAATGCCGGTACCAGGCGGGATAGGCCTCGCGCATGATCCGCTCCGCCTCTTCGTCGGTTTCGGCGATGACGGTGTGGCGGCAGATGGCGATCTTCGGCATCGCCGCCTCGTCGCCGGTATAGGCATCGCGGTAGCGCTGCATCAGCTCGGTCGAGCGGGCGAGCGGCGAATTGGTCAGCGCGTTGATGCCCCGCGCGCCCGCGTTCGTGGCGCCTTCCGGCGTGCCGACCCCGATCCACAGCGGCGGGTGCGGCTGCTGGACGGGGTGAATGTTGACCGGCACGTCTTCGAAATCGAAATGCCTGCCGTGCCAGTTCAGCCGTTCCGTCGCCGGGTCCATCGCCAGCAGCGTGATATCGAGAATCTCCTCATAGATGTCGCGCGCATCCTTCGGGTCGACGCCGAAATAGCCGAGCTCGTAGGGCGTGATCCCCTTGCCGACGCCATAGAGAAAGCGCCCGTTCGAAAACTGGTCGAGCATGCAGATCTCCTCGACCAGCCGGAGCGGATGGTACATCGGCAGCACGTAGACCATCGGCCCGAATTTCAGCCGCGTCGTGCGCTGGGCGACGGCGGACAGAAAGACGCTCGGCGAGGGGGCGACGGTGAGCGGCGTCGCGTGGTGTTCGGCGATCTGATAGGCGTAAAAGCCCGCGGCATCGTACGCCTCGATCAGTTTCAGCCGGTCTTCGTAGGTCTGCGCAAGCGGCGTATCGGGCCGCCGGTCGAGATGATCGAAAATGCCAAAATCGATACCGGTCATCGGTCTCCCCCGTGTCTTGTTCGGTCTCTTGTTGGGTCAGTGTTATGCAGTCTTGCGCAACAGGTTAAAACACCGGGCAGCGCCACGCCAGCGGGCAACAAAGACGATGCGCCCTGCATTCTGCGGGAGGCTCGCCGCGACCCGCCGCGACCGGCGAAACGCCGATTGAGAATCGGCCTCAATAAAGATAACCTGATTATCTACTGACACCTGAATATCAGCGGAAAGGCACGAAATGACGGCTTCCTACATCGTTCGCTATCACGGTACCGCGGCCGACCCGGACCGGTTCGTCGATTATTACCGGAAAAGCCACGCTCCCATTCTGCAGCGCTTTCCGGGGATCGGCTCGCTGGTCCTGCATCGCGCCGCCGATTTCACCGACCCCTTTGCGATCACGCCCGGCGGCAACCTGCTGATCGCGCAGATGACGTTCGACGACATCCCGTCGCTGAACGCCGCGCTGGCCTCGCCCGCCCGCGCCGAAGCGCGCGACGATTTCGCAGGCTTCCCGGCCTTCGACGGCGAGGTGACGCACCAGGCCTTCGTGTCCGAGACGATCTTCCGGGCTACTTCGTGAGCGCCTTTTCCGGCATCCGGTCGCCCCAGGGCATCATCGCGACGGCGGAGACCGAATTCTGCGGCGACCCGTCGATCAGCTTGTCGCTATAGGCGAGATAGACCAGCGTGTTGCGCTTAGCGTCGAGAAACCGGACAACATTGAGCCGTTTGAAAAAGACGGACTGGCGTTTCTTGAACACTTCCTCCCCTTCCTCGTCGTCCTCGATCGCCTCGACAAACGCGATCGGGCCGACCTGCCGGCAGGCGATGGAGGCATCGGACGTTTCCTCCGCAATCCCCAGTGTGCCGGTCAGCCCGCCCTTGCGCGCCATGCTGACGAAGCAGGTCACGCCCTGCACCTTCGGATCGTCGAAGGCTTCCACCGCGACCTGGTGGTTGCGCCCCAGCAGCTTGAACGCCGTGTCCACATGGCCGATTTCCTCGGCGGAAGCGGGTGCGGCGAGTATCGCCGCGAGTGCCAGTGACGCGGCGAAGGCGGATCGCACTATCGCGCCCCTTGCAAGAGAGTTACGCACGGCCGGTTCCTTTCGATTGAGCGGGTTGCAGAAGATGTGGGCGCGCCGCGCCGGTATTTCCACCTTATCCCGTGTTAATCTGCCGGCCGCCTTCCGCGGTTCCGCCCGCACCGCCCCTTGAACGAGCATCAGAGAGCCATGTCAGAAAACAAACGCCGTATTCTCCAACGCGACCGCAACCCCCACCTGTTCCGCCCTGCGACGTTCCGCTCGGTCACCGCGCGGAACCGGATCATGATGTCGCCCATGTGCCAGTATTCCGCGACCGGCGGCATGCCGGAGGAATGGCATTACGTGCACCTTGCCAGCCGGGCGGTCGGCGGCGCCGGGATCGTGTTCACCGAGGCGACGCATGTCTCGCCCGAGGGACGCATCACCCCGAACTGTCTCGGCATCTGGAACGACGACCAGCGCGACGCGTTCAAACGTATCGCCGCCTTTATCGCCGATCAGGGCGCCGTGCCCGCGATGCAGATCGGTCACGCCGGGCGCAAGGCCTCCACCGCGCGCCCCTGGGACGGCGCGGGACCGCTTGCCCCGGACTCGGACCAGGGCTGGCAGGTCATCGGGCCGTCCGCCCTGCCCTTCGCCGACTGGCAGACGCCCGTGGAAATGGACGGGGATGCCATCGCCCGGGTGCTGCAGGATTTCGCCGATGCGGCCCGGCGCGCGCGCGAAGCCGGGTTCAAACTGCTGGAACTGCATGCCGCACACGGCTATCTCGGTCACAGCTTCCTGTCGCCGCTGAGCAACCGGCGCACCGACGGCTATGGCGGATCGCTCGAAAACCGCAGCCGGTTCCTGATGGAAACGCTCGGCGCCATCCGCCGCGAATGGCCGGAGGATCTTCCGCTCTTCGTGCGCCTGTCCTGCACCGACTGGGTCGATGGCGGCCTGACGCTGGGCGACACCGTCGAGGTGGTGAAACGCCTTGCCGCGGGCGGCGACGTCGACCTGATCGACTGTTCTTCCGGCGGCAACGACACCCGCCAGCAGATCCCGGTCCATCCCGGATACCAGATACCGCTGGCGGAGACGGTCAAACGCGAAACGGGCATGGCGACCGGGGCGGTCGGCCTGCTGCACAGTCCCGATTTCTGCGAGGAGGTGATCGCCAACGGGCGCGCCGATCTCGTCGTCCTCGGGCGCACCCTGCTCGCCGATCCCTACTGGCCGCTGCACGCGGCGACGAAGCTCCACGCCGAGAACATGACCTGGCCCGTGCAGTACGAGCGCTCGGATATTTTCTGACCCGACGCAACCGGTCCAAAGAAAAAGGGCGGACCCAACGGCCCGCCCTTCCCTGACGAGGTTCCGGCGCCTACCGACCGGAAAGACTACGCAACGCTACGCTCCGGCTCAGGCGCGTCCCCCAACGGCCCGGTCCAGGATCTGCGGTGTCGCTTCGGCCCGGTCGCGTTTGGCGTCTTCGCCGGCGCGAAGCTGGGCCCGTTCGGCGGCAATTTCGAGGCGGGCCATAATTTCCTTGATGTCGAGATCGCCGTCGCTGAGCGACGCTTCTTCAGGCTTTCCCGCTTCCGCGGCGCCGTCATCCGCGGCTTCGGGCAGGGTTTCCCCCTTCGCGGCCGCGACGGCCTCGAAGACGAGTCTCGGAAAGTCCGAGGCGCCCTCGGATTTCTCGTAAAGATCTTCCGCCAGCAGATATTCGTCGCCCATATCCTCGAACCGGCCTGCCGCCAGGGCCTCGGCGGCGGAGGCGGTCGGCGGTCCCTGCTCGGGCGCGGTCGCGGGCGTCAGATGATGCACAACGGCGGGCGCGGCGTCTTCCCCGGCCGGGGTTTCGGCGACGTAACGATCGACGATTTCCGATGCGGCGGCGCTGGCCCGGTATAGCGGATCGCGGGAGACTTCGTCCGCGGATTTTTCGACAAGATCGATCAACTGACAGACCAGCGCGTTCAGCGAAACGTTCGATTCCTCGAGGTCCCTGATCCGGCACTGACAGTCTTCCAGCTCGGCGGAGCGCGCATCGAATTTGGTCTCGAGATCGCTGAGAATGCGGCTGAGCGACTTGTTCTCCCGCCGGCGCAGTTCCTCGGACTGGTGGAATTTCTGGACCGCGTTCTCGACGCGTTGATTGAGATTTTCGATGTTCGACATCAGGTTGCCCCCGTGCGGTTGGTTAATGTTTTCTGGCACCATTGGACCGCCGACGTACTTAACCAAACGTTAAAGACGCGCAGAAATTTAAACTTGTTTGCGAAAAAATATGCACGCCGCAAAAGCGTCCCGAAGAATCAGGATTTTACGGCCCGTCGGGGCATCGCCAGCAACGCGAGAACACTGACAACCGGCCCGATCGCCATCACGCCCATCGCAATTCCCCAGGCCGCCGCGGTGCCGCTGCCGCCTGCCGCGTCCAGCGCGACCCCGTATGCGAGGGGCCCGAGAATACCGCCCGAAAACCCGATGAACGCCTGGACCGCAAGGGCGCTGCCGCGGCGTGCGGGATCGGCGACGGAGATCGTGCCCGCCGTCGTCGCCGAGTTGCGTCCATAGGAAAACAGGCCGAACAGGATGCACAGCGCCAGCGACAATTCGTAACCGCTGTTCACCGTGAGACCTGTCGCGATCGCCAGCCCGCCGGAAATCACGGCCGCCCCCATCAGGATACGGCGACGGTCATAGCGGACCGACAACTCGCCGATGACCATGGCGGCGGGCACGCCGACAAAGGCGACGATGGTCGACCAGACAACCGGGCTCCACCCCGCCTCTCCCGCCGGGAGACGCGATTGCAGAAACAGCAGGAACGTCACCAGCCAGATGCGGTGGGCGAAAACCTCCCAGGCGACGCCGAGCGACGCGACGACATAGGACATCACGGCACGGTCGCGGAACACAGGGCGGAAATCGAGCGCCGCGCCCGCCGGTCTTGCGGCCGGGTTCGGCCGGCCCGCAGGCAGAACCAGCGCGACGATGATAAAGGCGCAGGCTCCGCCGGCCGCCGCGATCGCAAAGGCCCAGCGCCAGTCGAACAGGTCACTCATCATGCCCGCGACCAGAATGGACAGCCCGGAGCCCAGCGCGAAAACCGACGTGTAATATGTCGCGCCGCGTTCCTGGGTCTTGCCCGCGGGAAGCTGATCGGTCATCGCCTTCATGCCCGGCATGAACGTGCCCGCCAGACCGATCCCGGTCAGCACCCGGAACAGGGCACCGCTCCAAAGCCCGTCCGCCAGAAAACCGAACCCGAAATTGCCGATCACGCCCAGCGCCGCGCAGGTCAGGTAGATACGTTTCGGATCGATGCGGTCGGTATACGCCGTCAGCACCGGCACGGTGACGATGTAGCCTGCAAACAATGCGCCACCGAGCCAGCCCGCCTGCGCATTCGTCAGCTGCCAGTCACAGATGATCTCGCCGAGAACCGCGGCCGGCGCCATGAAGCCCAGCAGCGTCATGACCAGCGCGGCGCAGAAGCAGGCGACAAGAAGAACCGGGGATTTCAAACGACCGACACCACGATTTTGCCGACGGCCTGATTGGCCTCCATGCAGGCATGGGCGTCGCGGATTTCATCGAACCGGAAGACCCGGTCCAGCGGCATGCGGTACCGGCCGTCGGCCAGCCCGTCGAGATACGACTGGAGCGCCGCCGTCGGCATGGGCGTGGACGAACTGGAAAAATAGGTGAACTTCGTGGTCGAGGGGATCACCGCACCCGGGGCGAAATCGGCAATGGTCCATTCGCCGCCGAGGAGCCCCGCCATGCACAGGGTCCCGCCCCGCCGGATACAGGCAAAGGAATCGTCGACGACCCTGGTGCCGACCAGGTCGAACATCGCGTCCACGCCGTCCGGCAGGATGTCGCGGACCTTGGGCGCGATATGACCATCATCGATCACCACGTGATCGACGCCGAATTCACGCAGCCGGTCCCCCTTCGCCGGATCGCGCGTGGTCGACAATACCGTCAATCCCTTTGCCCTCGCGTAATCCGCGGCCACTAGCCCGACCGCCGAGGACCCGCCCCGGATCAGCAGGGTCTGTCCCGCCGCGATCCCGAGCGACAGTTCCAACGCCCCCCAGGCGGTGTGAAAAACCTCCGGCACGGCGGCAAGGTGTGTCCAGTCCAGCGCCGTCTCCACCGCGTGGACATGGGCCGCCGGGACGGACGTAAATTCCGCATAGCCGCCGTCATAGGCGCGGCCCATCCCGCCGGTAGTCGCGATGACGGTCTGGCCGGGTTCGAAATCCGTCCCCGGCGCGGCCTCGACGATACCGGCGCATTCGATTCCCAGGACCCTCGGGAATGCGACCGACGGCGAATGGCCGAGCCGCGTGTAAAGTTCGCCGCGGTTGAGCCCGAATGCCATGACGCGGATCAGCACACGCCCGCTAACCGCCTCCGGCCGCGGCCAGTCATCGCGGATTTCCAGCACCTCCGGGCCGCCGGGACGCTCAATCACGATGGCGCGCATGGTCCGGGTGCTCATCCGAGGAAATCCTGCAGATCGACCTCGCCGTGATGCGGCGGCAGCGTGCGCTCGAACCGGGCGCGGCTTTCGGAATCCTGCAATGGCGGCCTGGTGGCGTCGATCCCCCATTTGGAAAACAGCACGTCGCGCGGATTGTCCCCGCTCCGCCGCGCGGTCGGGTCTATGGGATGGCCCTTCGCATCTGGAATGACGAATGTATCGGCGACGGCGTCCACCCGGGTGGAAATGGACCAGACGAGGTCTTCCGCCGACGTGGCGTCGATATCGTCGTCAACGGCGATTGCCAGCTTGCAACTGGGCCAGCGCTCGCCGAGCACCGCCGTCAGCACGTTGCGCACCTCGCCCGCGGTCTTCGGCGTCATCTGCACCACGCAGGTCAGCGTGCCGCCCCAAGGCACATAGATCACCTCCCGTACGTCGTGCCCCATCGCTCTCAGCCGCGCAAGCAGCAGCGCTTCATGGGGCAGCGAGATCAGCGGCTGATGATCCGAATACATCAGCGTGTTGTGCTGGCGCAGGATGGGGTCCTTCCGCATGGTGATCGTTTCGGCCTCGAAAACCGGCTGCTGTGTCACGCCCGGCAGGTAGTACAGCGCCTGCGACGGTCCCGGCCCGTCTTCGCGGCGTTCATGCGGCAGCACATGGCCCTCGATCACCAGTTCGGCATGGGCCGGCACGTCCAGCGGGATGGACTCGCAGGGCACCATCTCGATGCGCTCGTCGATCAGGTTGCCGACCAGTTCAAGTTCTCCGAACTTCGCCAGATGATCGGGAATGCTGTAGCTCGCCATGATTTCATAGGCCGGATGCGTACCGACGACGCAGGCCATCGGCATCGGCTCGTTCCGCGCCTCCCACATCTCGTATATCGCGCGTTGGTGGGGGGACGAGGCGATCAGCATGGTGCCGCGGCGCGCCTCGAAGGGCGAGAGGCGCGTAAACGAGAAATTCACCGCGCCGTCATCGGGCTCGCGGCAGATATTCATGACGATAATGCCGGGACCGGGGTCGCGGCTGCCATGCCGGAAACCGGGAATACGCTGCAGATCGACCTCGTCGCCGGTCAGCACGATTTCCTTGTGGGGCGCATCGTTGACCAGCAGGAGCTCCCGCGGCGGCATGGCAAGGCGTTCGGCCAGCACGTGTGTGACCTTCTCGGGCGTGGTCTCGAGCACCGCCGCCTGCGCGACCCTGTCGCGGAAAAACAGGTCCGCCACCCGCCAGCCCGGATAGCCCTCGATATTGTCGAACACGACCGGGCGGTTCGCCTGGACGATCAGCGTGCTCAGATGATCCCGGGATACGGGCTTCGGGACCCGGAGAACGAGATCCTCGTTCGCATCGATGAAGCTGCGCAGATCCCTGGGCATCACTTCCCCCGCAGTGTTTCCGCCTCACGAATGATCCGGATGGTTTCGGACCACAGACCCAGCGTATCTATTTCCGCCAGCGGCGCCCAGCGCGCGTCCGAGACATCGTCATCGGCGACGGGTTCGCCCGCCACCCATTCGGCGGCAAAATCGACCAGCGTATAGTGAAACTGGATCACCCCGTTTTCGTCTTCGCTGACGCTGTCGACCACATCGACCAGCCCGATCAGCCGGGCATCGATATTGGTTTCTTCCTTCAGCTCGCGCAGCGCCGTCTCGCGCGTGGTCTCTCCCAGTTCCTGGCCGCCGCCGGGGATCGACCATTCCCAGCGGATCGGCGGCTTCGCCCGTTTGACCAGGAGCACCTGATCGTTCTTGAAGCAGACGACACCGACGCCGCAGAACGGCCGGTCGGGATATTCGCGCGGGCTCATCGGCGGCGGGCTCTTCGGGGGCGTACTCATCGGACCGCACTCATGGCAGGCCGTCCCCGCGGCGGCGCGGCCACAGGAAAAACAGGAATCCGGCAAACTCGATGCCCACGAAAACGATCAGCGCGGCCTGGTGGCCGTCGGCGCTGTACAACCCCTCGCCCGGCGACGGGTAAAAACCGATGATCACGCCGACCAGCCATTGAACGGCGAAGGCGGCGGCAAAGGACAGCATGTTCTGGGCCGTGTTCACCCGCCCCGTCAGGTTTTGCGGGAAGTGCTGGTTGAGAACCGCATAGGCGAGCGTCGCGGTCGCGCCGAAATACCCGAACAGGGTGCATAACAGCGTCGGATAGGCGGTCCAGCCGGCGGCAAACAGAGCCTGTATGCAGATCGACAGGAAAATACCCACCGCCGCGGGCACAACGGTCGGCACACCCAGCCTCTGCAGACGTTCCGCCAGAAACCCGACAGACAGAACGCCGGCGAACATGCCCGCATTGAACATGAACATCGCATCGGCGACGGCGCTGCGGTCGAACCCGGCGACATCGCGCAGCCAGGGCGCCGCCCACAAGGCCTGATAGGCCAGGAACACGCCGTTGTGGAGGACGACGATCAAACACAGGCGCCAGAAGAAAGTGCTGCCGTAAATCTGTTTGAGATCGCTGATCTGCGCGGCGAAGGCTGACTGTCCCGCGACGACCGTTCGCGCGTCATGCGGGCGTTCCGGCACGAGGAAAAAGATCAGCAGCGCCGCCAGAACAGACACCCCTGCCAGCCACCAGAACACTGTCCGCCAGTCGACGCTCTGGATCAGGATTTCCAGCGGCACCGTCGATGACAGCGCGCCGAATGTCCCGCAGGCGAAGATGATCCCGTTGACCAGCGGAATCTTCTCTTTCGGGAACCACAGAACGTTCGCCTTGAGCGCCGCCATCAGGGCCCCCGAAACGCCCACGCCGACCAGGCCGCGCCCGATCACCAGCGTGAGGGCATCGGTGCCGACCGCGAAAAGACAGGCGCCGAGCGCCGCCACGACCAGAAGCGCCGCCTGCACCCGCCGCGGCCCGTAGCGGTCGAGGATGATGCCGAGCGGCAGTTGCACGGCCGCGAAGGTAAAGAAATAGGCGCTGGTCATCAGGCCGAGGTCCGCCGGGGTCAGCCCGACATCCGCGACAAGCTGCGGCGAGATGATCGCGTTCACCGTCCGGAACAGATAGGACATGTAATAGCCGATGCCGAACGGCAGCAGGACCGTCAGTATCAGCACGCCCGCCGATTTTTTAAGGGGAACGGTGGTCGCTTCAGTCATGAATGCGCGCCTTGCGGGACGGCCGGATGAAGTTGATAAAACAAAGCGCCTGAAGGCCGATCATGATCCCCAGGGCCGTCGCATGCGCGGTTTTCGTATAGCCGCCATCCGGACTGGCGGGAAATGCCTCAATCACGCCGCCGATCCCCCATTGGCAAATAAACGCAAAGACAAACACCATGAAGTTCATCGCCGTAATCGAGCGCCCCGTCAACGCCGCGGGGAAATGTTTAGTCTGCGCGGAATAGGCCAGAAAGGTCGCCGATGCCAGCAGCCCGAACAGAAACCAGATCGCCGCCAGCCCGGTCGTCACGCCCAGCGCCAGCAACACCTGCAGGCCGATGAGCATCATCATCCCGCCGCCGAAAACGTGAACGGGCTGCACCCGCGTGCGCCGCAGCCAGTCCGCGATGAAACCGGTGAGCAGGAGCCCCGCCAGAAACCCGAGCTGGATAATGAACAGGTAATTCGCCCGCTCGGTCTGATCGAAGCCCGCCACATCGCGCAGCCACGGATCGGCCCAGAGCGTCTGGTATATCAGGAACGCGGTGTGCGACATCGCGAAGAGCAGTGCGATCCGCCAGAAATGCGGGTCGCGCGCAATCGACCTGTATCCCTTCAACTGTGCGCCGAAGCTCTCGTCGGTCTGGGCGGATCCCGGTTTCTCCGGCACCAGCACCAGGATCAGCAGAGAGACCACGACCGTCAGGACGGCGAGGCCGGCGAAAATGTCCCGCCACCCCGCCACGTGCAGCAGGATTTCCACCGGACGGGTGGCGGATATGGCCCCGACCGCGCCACAGGCCCCGATCAGATTGTTCATCAGCGGAATCCGGTCAGGCGGAAACCACAGGGCATTGGCCTTGAAGGCGCCCATCAACGCCGCCGAGACCCCGAACCCTATCAATGCCCGGGCGACCAGCAACAGCGCGAAACTCTCGGCAATCGCGAACAGTCCGGCCCCCGCGGCCGCGACCAGCAACAGGAAGGCGTTCACGCGGCGCGGACCGTAGCGGTCCAGCGCCACGCCGAGCGGAAACTGGGAAGACGCGAACGCGATCAGATAAATACTGGTCAGCAGCCCGAGGTCGGCGGGACCGATGCCGAGTTCCGACGTCAGGTTCTCGGAGATAATCGCATTCACCGTCCTGAACAGGTAGGACAGGTAGTATCCGCAGCCGAACGGCAGAAAGACGAGCAGGATTAGCCGGATCCCTGATGGCGCCGTCTTCAGGGGCGTGGCCGCGTTCCCGGTCAAGACGGTTCACCCGGTCTGGGCTTCATCGCGCTGCGCCCGTAAATCAGCGGCCCCATCAGAAGCCCTGCCGACAGGACAACGAGTTCGCGGAACCGCCTGAGCACCGCGACCGCGACGCCAAGCGCCGGGTTGCCGGTGAGCGCGCCCACCGCGACCGTGAACGCGCCCTCCTGGGTGCCGAGCGCCAGCGGCACGAAAAACGCGCCGACCCGGACAAGCTGCACAAGCGCCTCGATGATCCAGGCCTCCGCGAACGTCACCGGTGCGCCGAGCAGGTGGAACGCAATCCAGACCTCGACCGCGCCGAGCGCCCAGTTGATGAAGCTGAGAACGACGGTCGCCGTGAACCGGCCGGGCGAAAAGCGGTAGAAATCGACAAGCCGGTCCTCGAATTCGCCGACCTTTTCGAAAATGTTGCGAAGGCCGGGCCGCGACAGGATGCCGGCAAACCAGCCGCCCGTGCGCGACGTCAGCCGCAGGCGCTGAATGGCGAAGAACGCGCCGATCCCGGCGGACAGACCCACAAGACCGACGCCCGCGGCCCATTTGAAGCCGGCGCTCAATCCCGGTTCGAAAAGGAGCAGCGCAAAGCCGATCAGCAGGAAAGGCACCAGTCCAATGACAAAGGTTGTTCGCGCCAGCACGATCGATGCGAACCCGTCGCCATAGCCGATGCCGTAGGCGCGGTTCAGGATCGCCGCCTTGACCGGTTCGCCCCCCATGCCGGCCAGCGGCGTGGCGTTGTTCACGGCCTCGCCCACCATCCGCACCATCCAGAACCGGAATATCCAGATCGCGCGCAGCGGCAGCGACCGGAGCGTCATCAGCCATGCCCAGCTGTCGAGCACGAAGGCCAGCTTGTAGACGGCAATCATCAGGACAACGCCGATCCCGACCTGGGACAGGTAGCCGCCGACCGCCGAGAGGTCGGTATTGACCAGCACGGCTGCGAGAAGGCCGATACCGACCGCCATCGCGCCGGCGCTGATCAGGATAGCCCGAATCCGGTCGCTCATCGGCTGGCACCTGCTTTTTGCAGTTTGAGGCTCATATCGGGGAAAATTGCACTCCCGGTTCCGCTATCGGCGATTTCAGGCGCCGTCAGGCCGGCGGCGGTGACGATCCTAGCAGAATCCTCAACGCCGGGTCATCAGGCGGCGCGCGTGGCGTTTTGAGGCCTGTGCGGCAAAATTCGCGGGCGATTATTGCCAGCAACCGGAGCGGCGGTTAGTTTACCGGCCTTGAAAAACATCGGTCGAATGGTCGGCTGACAACGAGGAGGCCCGCGTGCCCACGACCCTGGAATTTACGATCGAGCCGGAAAACACGACCCGCCGGGTTCAGATCGACAATCTCGTCATCGCCGGCTGGACCGGACGCAATGTCGAGGCCCTGGAAAAACACATCGTGGAACTGGAAGAACTCGGCGTGCCGCGCCCGAGCTCCGTTCCCTGCTTTTACCGCGTCGGCACCGAACAGTTCATCAACGGCAGCGAGCCCCAGTTCCTGGGCGAGACATCGTCGGGCGAGGTCGAATTCGTCCTGATCGGGACCGATGAGGGCATGCTGATCGGCGTCGGCTCCGACCACACCGACCGCGAGGTCGAGACCTACTCGGTGCCGGTCTCCAAGCAGATGTGCGTCAAGCCGGTCTCACCGAACGTCTGGCGCTACGATGACGTGGCCGGTCATTTCGACGACCTGCTGCTGCGTGCCTGGGCCACCGAGAACGGCGAGAAAAAGCTGTATCAGGACGGCGGCGTTATCGCGATGCGGCCGCCCGAAGAACTGATCGGCCTGTATATGCCCGGCGAAACCGCACTCCCCGCCGGCACGGCCATGTATTGCGGCACCCTTGCAGCCATCGGCGGCATCCGCCCCGCCCAGCGCTTCGACGTCGAAATCGAAGACCCGGTGCTGGGCCGGAAACTTTCATACGGGTATAACGTCAACACGTTGCCCGTGGTCACCTGAGCGAATATCTGAAACTTGCGCATATCTGGAACTTAACCGAGGAAGACATCATGCCGATCAACAAGCAGCACAAGGAATTCTACGCCGTCGACATGGGCGGCGAATGGGAAGTGCCCGAGGGATATCCCGAAGGCATCAAACAGAAAATTCTCGTCGGCCATCTCGACGAGAAGAACAAGACCGGCTGCCGCACGCGCCTGCTCAAGTTCGAGCCCGGCGTCTACACGACCGCGCCCTTCACCCATGACTACTGGGAAGAAGTCTACCAGCTCAAGGGCGACCTGATCGTCGGCAATGACGAGAACGGCGACGGCGGCCGCAGCTTCGACCCCGACACCTATGCCTGCCGTCCGCCGGGAACGCCGCACGGTCCGTTCAAGTCGGTCAATGGCTGCGTTCTGCTGGAAAGCCATTATTACGACGAGACGAAATAGGCGTTCCGGAAGGCGTCACCCGGACGCCCACGGCGCTTGATCGGCACATAACGCGTATTCAGGCCTCTGTCCGGCGGGCGGGGGCCTGAATGCCAAAAAAAGCGGGATGACAGATGGATCTGACGATGAAACCGGTTCTCGAACTGCAGGCAGGGCTGTGGAGCGGCAAAACGACCAGCCGCGAACTGACAGAACAGGCGCTTGCCCGCATCAAGGATCCGGACGGTGAAGGCTCGCGGGCGTTTCTCGCGGTCCACGAAGAATCCGCCCTTGTCGCCGCCGATGCATCGGACCGTCTGCGCGCACAGGGTGTTGTGCCCTCCCCGCTTGCCGGCATTCCGGTCTCGCTGAAGGATCTGTTCGACGAACAGGGACAACAGACCCTCGCCGGGTCCAAATCCCTCGAAGGCGCAGCGCCGGCAACAAAAGATTCGACCGTCACCGCGCGGCTGCGGGCGGCGGGCGCGGTTCTGGTCGGCCGCACCAACCTGACGGAATTCGCGTATTCCGGGCTCGGCCTCAACTGTCACTACGACACGCCGCGCAACCCGTGGGACCGCGAAACGGGGCGTATTCCGGGCGGGTCTTCGTCCGGCGCCGGCGTCTCCGTCGCCGATGGCATGTGCGCCGTGGCGATAGGCACCGATACCGGCGGTTCGGTGCGTATTCCGTCTGCGCTGAACGGCGTCACGGGTTTCAAGACGACGACGGGCCGCATTCCGCTCGACGGCGTCTATCCGCTTTCCGCAACGCTGGACAGCGTCGGCCCGCTGGCGCCCACGGTCACCTGCTGCATCGTCACCGACGCCATACTTGACGGCCGGACGCCGGTCGTGCCGCGCGCCCTGCCCATCGAAAACCTGCGCTTCGGCATCCCGCAGGACTACGTGCTGAACGACCTCGACGACCACGTCGCCTCGACCTTCGAAGGCACGCTCGAAGCGCTGTCCCGCGCGGGCGCGACGATCACGGAAGTGAATTCGTCAATGTACGAGGAAATTCCGGCCGCGATGCCGAATGGCGGCATTCTGGGCGCGGAAGCGTTCGCCCATCACCGGCCGCGCATGGACGACTTCAGGGACAGCTACGATCCGCGCGTCTGGGTCCGTATCCGCCGGGGCGAGAACCTCTCGGCGGCGGACCTGATCGACTGCCACCGGATTCGCGCAGATATCCAGGCCCGCGCCGCCGAGATGGCGATGCCCTTCGATGCGCTGCTGATGCCGACCTGCGCGACGGTCGCCCCGGCCATCGCGCCGCTCGATAATGACGAGGAGGCTTATGGCGCGGCCAATATCCTGATGCTCCGCAACACCACGGTCGGGAATTTCCTGGATAGCTGCGCATTGTCCATTCCGTGCCATACCCCCGGCAGCGGCCCGGTGGGGCTGATGGTGATGGGAGCGAACGGTCATGACGAATGGCTGACGCGTATCGGGCTGTCGATCGAACGGGCGCTCAAACGCGGTTAGCGGATGCTCGGCGCTGCGGAGCGCCCCGGGTCAGCGCGACATGCTGCTCTCACGCCCTTGGCGCTCAAGCTCGGTGAGCTTGTCGAGACCGGGCAGGATTTCCGAAAACAGCATTTCGGAGCGGGCGATCGGTCCGCCAACGTCTTTTTTCGGAAACCGCTCGCGCCAGGCATTCAGTTTGATGCCGAGCCCGCACAGAACACCGCCGACGGTTTTCTGCGAGCTGATGACATGCTGGCGGATCTGGCGGAACTTCTGCGCATTTATATTTTCCCACATCTGGTCCGATTGCTGGCGGAACGCCTCGAAACGGCTGGTCACAGAGGCCAGCAGATCGTTCAGTTCGCCTTCAACCCCGCGGATGGTGCCCAGGATATGGGGGTCCTGACGGAGCTGCCAGTTGCTCTCCAGCCCCTGCAGGTCCTCGATCATGTTGATAAGCTTCGGCGTGAGATCGTCGACATATTCCTGGTAATAGGCCAGCGACAGATAGATATCGGCGAAATCATCCAGGAACTTCGGTATTTCCATGACGTCGACTTCCAGGCTGTCCGCCAGCTGCATCAGGTTCTTGCGCGCCCTTTCCGTATCGGGGTCGCGGAAAAGATCGACCACGTTCTTAATCCTGTGAGATGCTTGTTCCCCCTCGCCGTAAACGAGGTTCATCAGCGGCAATGTGAAGACCTGCATGTAGAGCTGGAGCGATTCCTCCTTCTCGGGCGACAGCCTCAGGTATTCGACCGACGAAGGCTCTATCCCGAGATCGCGAAACTGGATGCGCAGGCTGTAGACGTCATAGGACGACAGCCGGCCGAGCGCGCGGAGCAATTTCAGATCGGCATGATCCTCATGGCGCGACCAGCCGAACATGTTGTGCCCCTTTTCATTGTCCAGCTCGCTCACGAGGATCTGACCGGAACCGGATTCGCCGCTCCGGAACAGTTCGATGGCGGGATCGAGGGCGGCATTCTTGATCAGGCGGCCCCGGCGCAGCTGTGACGTTTCCACAGGCACGATTTTCATCGGCATCCTGTAGAGTGAATCATTGTCTTCGCGAAACTTTGCGTCCTGCGCAGCATCGCCCATGCAGTTTTATCCGATCACCAACCAGATGCCCGTAAAATGCCTTTTGTTTACGAAGAATTCGTAAAAATCTGCCGAGACACCCCGGCGAGCGGGGCATCGGCGTACCTTTTAGGTGCGACAGACCGTTCAGGCGCTGTCGAGGCGCATTTCAAGGCGCTTCGGAATGGCAAATTCCGGCAAACCGGCCTTCGTCCATGATTTCAGGGCCTTATCCATGATCGCCCGGTCCGGAATCGAAATTTCGCCCGAGTCTATGGAACTCGTCGCATCGACCACGACCTTGCTGCCGGGCTCCGTGTTGCCGCCCCGGATCCTGACCGAGGGATCCATATACATCGGCACGAAGACGTCATCGATGATGACCGTGTCCCGCGCCGGGTCGTAATGGGAATTCATCGCCCAGTTGAGATGCTCCTGATCGCGGATATCCACATTGGCATCGACCACCGTGATCCGCTTGCAGGGCGAGATGCTGGCGACCAGCCTGCCGATCCGCTTGCCGTTGCCCGGCGCTCCCGGTCGGACCGCCACGATCGCATGCGCCAGCAATCCGCCGAAGGTCTTGTCGATGATGACATCGGCAACCGATGCCTCGCCCAGGTCGTGGCGCAGGACCTTCAGCAACTGCCCGGCATTGGTGAGGCTCTGCATCGTCGTGCTCTCGCTCGGCGGCATCTGGCTGGCGAGACCGTAGAAGACTGGATCCTTCCGGTGGGTAATCGCCGTGATGCGCACCACCGGCCGCTGACCGACCGGCCCCATATAGCCCGCGAACTCGCCGAACGGGCCTTCTTCCGCCGTCTCGCCCGGATAGACCAGGCCTTCGACCACGATTTCCGTGCGGGCCGGAATGCGCAGATCGACGCTGTGGCCTTTTACCTGCTCCAGCGCCGCGCGTTTCAGACCGCCGGCGAGCGTCGCCTCATCCACCGCAAAGGGCAGCGTCGTGACGGCGGCATAGTACATGGCGGGCTCGGCGCCGATGATAAACGCCACGGGCGCCGGCTCTCCCCGGTCGTGCCACGATTTGACGCACTGGAATCCCTGGCGTCCCGGCGAGAAGTTGCAGACGGCGCGGTCGGCGCCCAGCACCTGCGTGCGGTACACGCCGTAATTCTGGTCATCGGTCTCCGCGTCCCGCGTGACCACGATCGAGGTGATATACGGCGCCACATCCTTCCCCGGTGTCCACACCGGGATGGGCAGCGCGCCGAGATCGACGTCGCCGCCCTCGACAATCACTTCCTGGCACAGGCCCTTGTCGACCATCACAGGCGCTATGGGATTCAGCAGGGCGTCTTCCCATTTGGCATTGATCTCGTGCGGTTCCACGCCGAGTCCGATGGCGTACGCCGCCTCGGATGCCCCAAGCGCGCCGGTGGCGACCGGAATTCCGGACCCTTTCACGTTATCGAACAGGAAACCGAACCGGTCTTTTTCCTCCAGCGCCTGAAACCCCCATTTGACCATGCAGCCGATTTCCCAGGACGGATCGACCTCTTCGGTGACCCGGCGCACCAGCCCCTGCTGTTCGAGAACCGCGAGATAGTCGCGCATGTCATTCAATGCCATGGATTCTTCCTGTTAAATCGAGATCTATCGGCTGTGTTCAGAAAACGATGTCAGACCCTCGGGTCCAGGGATGGCAGGCCAAAGCGGATACGGCCCGCATTGACGGACTGGATATCCCACGACACGGTAATCTGCAGAGACGCCGCATGAACGTCGCGGAACATGCGGAGAAAATCGTTCTCGGGCGTCAGGCCCCGCGCGCCGACCAGAGGGTTAAGGCGCTCCACCGCCCGGACGCAAAGCTGCACCGCAAAGGCGTTGTTCCGCCGCCAGCGCGCCCTATCGTCCAGAACCGGCACGCCGCCCGCTTCCGCTGTGGCCATCGCCTCCGCACTGTCTTTCAGCAGCAACGCTTCCGCCGCGTCTATCTCGGCCCCTGCCTCGGCCACCCGGATCTGCGCCGTCGGCAGCTCCGCCATGGGCGCGTTGCCGACGGTGCTGCGGTCTCTCAGGTCGTCCTCGATCAGCGCCAGCGCGCCCTTGGCGATCCCCAGCGCGGGCGCCGCGAACACCTTGGTGCCGAGCGTCAGCGGCGGCACCCGGTAGAGCGCACCCGGATTGATCGCCGAGCCCGGGGACGGCCCGCCCATGAGTTCCGTCGACGGCACCGTCCGGTGTTCGGGAATAAAGACATTATCCAGCCGTATGGAGCGCGACCCGGTGCCCGCGAGTCCCGGCGAAAACCAGTCATCGACGATTTCGTAATCCGATTTCGGCACGAGGGCGAAACGGTGCTCGGGCGGTCCCTCGCCGCTTTCGGGCGGCACGAAAACCTGCAGGTTGTTCCAGTCGGCGAAGTCCACGCCGGAGGCGAAGCTCCAGAGGCCGTTTGCGACCAGACCACCCTCCGTGCGTTCCACCTTTCCGCCCTTCGCCGGAAAGGACGATGCGACCAGCGCCTTCGGATTCGCCCCCCAGACGTCTTCCTGGGCCTCGGGCCGGTTCATCCCGAGAATCCAGTTCTGGACGGCAAGATTGGAGAATATCCAGCAGCTCGATCCGCAGCCCTGCCCCAGCTCGGCGCCGAGCCGCACCATCATACCGATGTCCCAGCCCTTTCCGCCGAAACGCTCCGGCTGATGGATGCGGAAAAATCCCGCATCGGCGAACGCCTCGAAGGTCTCCCGCGGCACGGCGCGATTTGCCTCGGCAGTGCGCGCACGGCCGCGCAATACCGGGATCATCTCCCGGGCACAGGCGACCATCGCGTCCTGTTCCGCGCCGGTCAGTTGGGGGCCCGACATCTCAGGCACGGGGATCGCTCGGCGTCAGACCGAGCTGGATTTCGGCCGCCGATATCGCATGACGGTCCCACGCCATGTTGATCTGCATGGTTGCCGCGTGGATATCCCGGTAGGCGCGCATGAAATCGCTTTCCGGCGTCAGACCGCGTGCGCCGATCAGAGGATGAAGTATATCGACCGCCTTCACGCACATGACGCCCGCATAGGCGTTGTTCCGCCGCCAGAACGCCCTGTCCTCGACCGTGGTCAGGCGGCCGATCCTGCCGATTTCCAGCGCGACATCGCAGTCGCGCTGCATCAGCGCCCACGCGGCGTCGATCAGCGCGCCCGCCTCGGCAACCCGCAATTGCGCGGTCGTCAGCGTCGCCATCGCGACGCCGGCGACGCTGTTCCGCCCCGACAGATCGCGTTCGATGGCATCGAGCGCGCCGCGCGCCATGCCGATCACCGGACCGGAGAATATCTTGTTGGCGCCGCACATCGGCGGCACCCGGAAAATGGGGCCGAAGTTTTCGGAGGCCTCTATCGTTTTGCCGACTCGCGCCTCCGCCGTGTTCAGCATCCGGTGCTCGGGGATGAAGACGTTTTCCAGCTCGATGGACCGCGATCCGGTGGCCACGAGGCCCGGCGAATTCCAGTCATCGATCACGCGGTAATCCGATTTGGGCACCAGCGCCATGTGATGCGACACGCCGCCGCCCTCGCGCGGCACGAAAACCTGCATGTTGTTCCAGTCGGCCCAGTCGACGCCGGAGGCGAAACTCCACACGCCGTTGGCAACGATACCGCCCTCCACTTTTTCGACCTTTCCGCCCTTCGCCGGAAAAGACGACGCGGTACAGGCATCGCTGTTATCGGCCCAGACATCGTCCTGGGCCTGGCGCGATGCCATGGCGACGATCCCGTTCTGGGCGGCGATATTGGAAAATATCCAGGCCGACGAGCCGCAGCCGCGGCCGATTTCGACGGCGCAGTCGAGCATGGTCCGGTGACTCATCTCGAGACCGCCATACCGTGCCGGCATCTGAACCCGGTAAAACCCGCCTTCGAGCAGGGCTTCGTGGGTTTCGCGATGAAGACGGCGGTTCTGTTCGGCATCGTGCGCGCGCGCACGCACGGTCTCGGTCAGGCCCCGCGCCATCTCGACCAGTTCGAAATGGTCGGGGCTACCCGTCTTCGGGGGTGTCGATCCGTCTGCCATGCTCTTTCCTCAATAACCGGCCGGCTTGCGGCCAAGTTTACGACGGCTTGTTCGCCGGAGTCTTGCGCGTTTCCACACGGGTCATCCAGGTGGTCGCGATGAAGATGACCGCTGCGCCGAGCCAGGTCCATATTTCGGTGGTCTGGCCGAACGCGAAGAACGCAATCGCCGCGATCAGGGGAAGGCGGAGAAACAGCATCGGCGAGACGAGGCTCGCCTCCGCCAGCCCGAACGACCGGGTAAGGCAGAACTGCGCGCCGACGCCTGCCACCGCGAATCCGGCCACCTGCCATGCCAGATCTCCCGTCGGGTTCACCCACCAGATCGCCGCGGGGATTGCCGTCATCGGGAGCATGAAGATGAAATTCCACATCATGATAGACGGAATTTTATCGTAGCGTGCCAGCCAGCGGGACAACGTATCCGACGTCGCATGGAAAGCCGCCGCCGCCAGCGCCAGAAAGATGCCGAGGTTCAGATCGCTGAAACCGGGGCGCACGATGACGAGCACCCCGCCGAACCCGACCAGCGTTGCGATGACCCGGTGGGAATGCAGCTTTTCGCCGAGCAGAAAGATCGCGCAGATCATTGTGAAAATCGGCAACGTGAATTGCAGTGCAACCGAATCCGGCACGTTGATCAGGGTCAGCGAGAAATAGCCGCTGCACATTCCCGTGAGGCCGAGCGCCGCGCGCATGAGGTGCCTCGAGGGCACCCGGGTTTTGAGGGACCCGATTCCCGCCTTTAAAATTATGGGCGTGAAGATCATCAATCCGAATATCTGACGGAACAACACCGCCTGAAACGCGTTCATGCCGCCGTCCTGCACCGCCTTTACCAGGGTCAGCGATACGGAAAAACAAAGTGCGGCGCCGACCATCCAGAGAATACCGGCGACGGGACTGTGCCGGTCGGGGCCGCCTGCAGGAGCCGCCATCAGGCGTACGCTCCCTCGGCCATTTGCACACGCCCCGGGATCGCCTTTCGTTCTGCGGCAGGATGGAGATACCGGACCGCTTCACCGGACCGGATCGAATGTTTCCGCAGCAGCATATGTTCACCTTCCATCTCGCCTGACGTTCCCCGCTGTTATCCGTTCTGTTATGAGCGCGAGTGTAGCCGATACCGCTGCATCCGCACCATCCCGACGGCGTGTATCAGAGCAGGCTTCATCGCGGCACGTCCACGCGGTCGCGCCTTGCGATGACCGGGCGCGCCGCCTAATCTCCGCACAAATATCAGAGATGAAGGCAGATCAATGGAATATCTCGAAACCGGCTATCCGGAACCGACGGAAGAATACCTGAAACCGACGGAATTTCTCGATTTCGACAAGCCGATTGTCGCAGAGTTTGCAGCCAGGGCAATCGAGGGCGCGACCACCGAAAAGGAAAAGGCCATCCAGGCATTCTACGCCGTCCGGGATTCCATCCGCTACGACCCCTACCGGATCACCAACCGGGCCGAAGCCTATTCCGCCAGCAACGTGCTTGAAACCGGCGCCGCCTATTGCATTCCCAAGGCCGCACTCCTTGCCGCCGTTACCCGCGCCGCCGGAATTCCGACCGCCATCGGCCTGTCCGACGTGACCAACCACATGTGCAGCCCGCGCATGGCCGAAGCGATGGGCGGCGAGACGCTGTTCATGCATCACGGCTACGCGGTGATGCTGATCGACGGCAAATGGGTCAAGGCGGCTCCCGCCTTCAATATCGAGCTTTGCGACAAGTTCGATGTCACCCCGACCGAATTCGACGGGGTGGAGGACGCGCTGCTTCAGGAATTCGACAAGAACGGTCACAAACACATGGAGTATGTCCGGAGCCACGGCATCTGGTCCGATATACCGGCGCAGCGGGTGTTCGACGATTTTACCGCGTTTTACGGACCCCAGTTATGGGAGCGCTGCCGCGAAGCCGTCGAACAGAACGAACGCAAGCTCGCCGCCAATTTCGAAGACGAAACTCCGGTCACCTGAACATGGAGGAAGGCGCCCGCGTCCGCGTGGCCGAACTGCTCGGCGCGGCGCGCCTGTCGGCGCAGCCCGTGCCGGATATTCCCCGCCAGGACGCGCCGCAGACGATGGCGGACGGATACGCCGTCCAGGAAACGCTGCACCGTTATCTGTGCGAGAAGACCGCCAGCGCCCTCGCCGGCTGGAAGATCGGCGCGACGACCGCGGGGATGCAGGCATATCTCGGGGTGGACGGTCCCGCTTACGGCCATATTCTGTCGGCGCATGTGCATGAGCCCGGCGCCGTTCTCTCCGCGTCGGACTTCTGCCACCCGGGCATCGAATGCGAGATCGCCGTGCGTATCGGTATCGATGCCGGCACCCGGACCTATACCCGCGAAACGGTCGGCGAAATAATCGACGCGGTGATTCCCGCCATCGAGATTGTCGAAAACCGTTATGGCGACTTTCTGGCGCGCGGCACGCCTGCGCTGATCGCCGACGACTTCTTTCACAAGGCCTGCGTCCTCGGAACGCCCGTCACGGACTGGCAGGGTATCGACCTCGCCGCCGTCAAGGGCCGAACGCTGATTGACGGTGTCGAAAAAGGCAGCGGGACCGGCGCCGACGTGATGGGCCATCCCCTCGAAGCGGTCGCCTGGCTGGCGAATACGCTGGCCGCCCACGGGACCCGACTGACCGCCGGCCAGATCGTCCTCACGGGCTCTGTCGCGCCCGTGATCTGGCTCGACAGCCCGGCGGCCGTGGCTGAAATCCGGCTGGAGGGCCTCGGCGACGTCCGCGTCGACTTCAGTTAGGCGATGTCTTCCGGCTTCTGTCCGACAGCCGGTACGCCGCCCTTCTCGCCCCAGCGCGGGGCCGATTCCAGATGGATGTGAAGCTGGTCCAGCATGCGCATGCAGGACTGGTCGACGATGTCCTCCAGCGATTTCGGGCGGTTGTAGAACGCCGGTACCGGCGGGAAGATAACCGCGCCGATGCGCGCCAGCTTGGTCAGGTTTTCGAGATGACCGATATGCAGCGGCGTCTCGCGGATCGCGACGATCAGCGTGCGGCGCTCCTTCAGGATGACATCCGCCGCCCGGCTGATCAGGTCGCCGGTATTGCCGGCCGCGATATTCGACATCGTCTTGATCGAACACGGTGCGACGATCATGCCCTCGGAATGGAATGAACCGGATGAAATCGACGCCCCGATATTGCCGGGATCGTGAATCTCGTGCGCCAGACCGTTGATGTAGTCGAGTTCCAGGTCGTGCTCCATCTTCAGGGTGAGCTTCGCCGACTTGCTCATCACGAGATGTATTTCGATGTCGGGATCTGTCCGCATGAGTTCCATAAGACGGACGCCGTAAATCGTGCCGGTGGCGCCGGTGATGCCGACAATTACTCGTTTCATTCTGAAAATTCCCTGGGATGGTCGTGTCGATAGAGCGGAAAGGCGGAGCGAAATACCGACTGAGCTTAAGTGGTTGATTCAACGATGATTTGGTTTAACAGGTTACGCAGGTCCGACAAAGATGGATTTTCCGCAATGTACCGACAAACACGCCGGGGGGGCAAATGCACCAGTTGAATGGCTTTATGCACAATCTTGGCGGTCGGCTGACGACGTGGGAGCCCGACCGCGCGGTGATCGAACTCGACGTGGCGGAATACCACCTGAACGGTATCGGCGTGGTGCATGGCGGCGTGATGGCCGCGCTGATCGACACTGTCGGCGCCCGCGCCGGACTGTTCTGCGCCGTTGACGGCAATATCCGCCGGGCAATGACCGTCTCGATGAACGTCAATCTCGTCGGCAACGTCAGAGAGGGTTCCATGATTGCCGAAGGCCGGGTCCGCAAGGCGGGCAAGACCATCTACGTTTCGTCATGCGATGTTCACGACCATGACGGCAACCTGCTGGCGACGGGCGAGGTCGTCTGCCGGTACGCACGCGGCAGTCATCTGCCGGAAGGCATTGCCGCGCCCGGCGAAAGTGCCGACGGCCCCGGCGGGCAATCATAAATTCGTGTTTGGCCAACGGTTTAGCAACGGTTTAACCATTGCATAAGCTAAAGTGTGGTCATATCTGACCAAAGGACCCAGCGAGCAGTGACATGATGAAGACCGATCGACGCCTATTCTGCGCCACCGTCGCAGCGACCGCCGCATTTGCAGTGTTGCCGGGCGGGGTGCGCGCCGACGCGAAAGCGTCCATGAAACCTGCTGCAAAAGCAGCCGCGGAGGTCTCCCGACCGGTCTATCCGTCAATAATCGGCGAGGTCCGGTCGCATACCACGGTTTACGAGGATTCGCTGGTCGATCTCGCCCGCAAATACGGGCTCGGCTATACGGAAATCGTTTCCGCCAATCCCGGACTGGATCCCTGGGTGCCCGGTGCCGACAAGAAAGTCGTGCTGCCGACCGCGCATATCCTGCCCGCCGCGCCGCGCGAGGGTATCGTCATCAATCTCGCCGATCAGCGGCTGTATTTTTTCCGCGAAGACGGCAAAACCGTCGATACCGCGCCGCTCGGCATCGGAAATGACGGCTGGGATACGCCGAAAGGCACGACAAAGGTCGTTCGCAAGAAAAAGAACCCGACCTGGTACGTGCCCCAGTCGGTCCGCGAGCAGAACCCCGAGCTGCCGGCCGTCGTGCGGCCCGGGCCGGACAATCCGCTCGGCTCCCATGCGGTCTATCTCGGCTGGCCGGCCTATCTGTTCCACGGCACCAACAAGCCCTATGGCGTCGGCCGCCGTGTAAGCCATGGCTGTGTGCGGCTGTATCCGGAAGATATCGCCCGGCTGTTCGGCGACATAAAGATCGGCATGATGGTGACGGTTGTCGATCAGCCGATGAAGGTGACGAAGATGGACGGCCAGCTCTGGCTTGAAATTCACCCGACCCAGGAACAGGCGGACGAGGTCGAACAGACCGGCATGCACACCCCGGCAAAACCCGCGGAGTTCGAATACCTGCTGACATCGGCCGCAGGCGAGGATGCGGACCGGATTGACTGGGAAAAAGCAAAAAGCGCCGCGATGGAGCGGCGCGGCATTCCGATCCCCGTTCTCCGGGAAAGAGAACAGGCTTCGGCCGACTGACAAATCTTTGAAACTGTCCGGTACGGATAAAGTCCGCACCGAATAGAAAACGGCGTTCACTTGAAGACAGGGAACGCCGTTTCTAATTCCGGGAGCCTACTTGCGCAGGCCTTTCTGGAAAACGCGGTCAGCCTTGTCGCTGGCTGCCTTTGCTTCCGCGGCGGCACGATTGGCCGCATCGGCCGCAGCACGCGCTGCCGCAGCAGCAGCCTGGGCGTCAGCCGAAGCCTTCATCGAAGCGGCTTTCGCTTCCGCCGCATTCGTGTTGGCCTGTTCGAGCATGGCTTTGTCGCTCTGGCCCATTGTTTCGCAGCCTGCGGCAAACAGGAGCGGTACGGCGATAACGGTAACAAGTTTAAGATGCTTCATTTATTTTACCTCCTAGCGGTACTCTAAGTAAAAATTCTGCCAATCCCGGACGAACGCGCAAAGGCTTACATTAAAATTGGTTAACACGCCAGACTTTCTGCGGGATTCACGCGAAATCGACACAAAAAGATTCATTTGACCGTTTATAGCAACGTATGCACATCGCACGACGCGCGGAGACTATGCTTCCAAATCCTTAACAAGAGGTAGCCGTGGCGCGGACTTCGCATTTTGCCGCCCTGGTGTCCTTCCCGACATGGATTCCCGTCGATTTCCCAGGAGGATGTCCCCTTGCCCAGCGCTTGAATGCCGCCTGACACAAAATTTCGAATCACCCGACATCGCCAAAGACTAATCCTGCCTGTCACCGATCGTCTGCAAAACCGTTCGAATCCTCTCCGGGAGGCCAATTTAACAACATGGTTGTCTCAGGCAGGGAATATACTGCGGCTGACGGCGCCGGCGACGCATTTGATTGGCAATGTCGTGATTGGCAATGTCGGCGGAGTGCGCTAGCAAAGCGCCAATAGTTTCGGGGAGACGAGATATGGCGGCGAACATTTATCCGGTGATCCTGTCCGGCGGGTCAGGGACACGGCTGTGGCCCCAATCCCGGACATCTTATCCCAAGCAGTTCCTGCCGCTTGTTTCCGACCAGAGCCTGCTGCAGGAAACCGCACGCCGGGTCTCGGACCCGGCGACCTTTGCCGCGCCGCTGATGGTCTGCAACGAAGAACACCGGTTTCTCGTCGCGGAGCAACTGCGCGAGATCGGCATCCAGCCCAGTCATATCCTACTGGAGCCCGTCGCCCGCAATACGGCGCCGGCCGTCGCGGTTGCCGCCTTCCTGCTGGCCGCCAGGGATCCGGACGCGCTCATGCTGGTGCTCCCCTCCGATCATATGATCGGCGATACGGGCGCGTTCCTCGCCGCGATACAAACCGCCGCCGACGCGGCAAGGGACGGCGCGCTCGCGACATTCGGCATCAAGCCGACACGCCCCGAGACCGGCTACGGCTACATCGCCGCCGGCGGCCCGCTGGACAGCACGCAGGGCTGCCTGAAGGTCGAGAGTTTCGTCGAAAAACCGGATCTCGCAACGGCGGAGGGATACCTGAAGGACGGGAGCTATTTCTGGAACAGCGGGATGTTCCTTTTTGCCGCGTCGGTGTTTCTCGAGGAATGCGGCCTGTTCGAGCCCGATATCCTCAAAGGCGCCGAAGCGGCGGTCGCCGGCGCGGAAACCGACCTCGACTTTCTGCGGCTGGCGATGGCGCCGTTTGCGGCGGTGCCGTCCAAATCGATCGACTACGCCGTCATGGAACGCACAATGCGCGCAACCGTCGTTCCGGCCGACATCGGATGGAACGATGTCGGCTCGTGGGCCTCTTTGTGGGAGATCGGCGACAAGGATGCGGACGGCAACGTGATCAAGGGGGACTCCCTCGCGATCGATACCCGGAACTCCTTCATATCGACGGACGGCCCGCTTGTCACCGTGCTGGGGGTAGAGGATCTTGCCGTCGTCGCCACGATGGATGCTGTGCTCGTCCTGCCGCTCAACCGCACGCAGGACGTAAAATCGATCATCGACCGGCTGAAGGCCGAGAAACGCGACGAATCTTCGCTCCATCCGCGCGTCTACCGGCCCTGGGGATTCTATCAGACCGTCCATGACGGCGACCGGTTCCAGGTCAAGCGCATTACCGTCAACGCGGGCGCCTCCCTCTCCCTGCAACGACATCATCACCGGGCGGAGCACTGGGTGGTGGTCAACGGCGTGGCCGAAGTGACCAAGGACGACGCCACGTTCATTCTTCATGAAAATGAATCCGTCTATCTGCCGCCGCTGTGTATTCACCGCCTGGTCAATCCCGGCAAGGTTCCGCTTAATCTGATCGAAGTCCAGTCCGGCAGTTATCTCGGCGAAGACGACATCGAGCGGTATGAAGATATTTACGGGCGGAATTGACAAACGCCGCTAGCGCCTTGAATTTTTTGACTTTCCCCCTGTGGATAAGTTTGGGGAAAAAAACCGGTATATTTCCGGTCGCGAAACGCTGAATTCTTTTTGCAATATGTTTCAATATGTTAGCGAACGCCCGATAACCTTTTCCGGAAACGCGCCATGTGCATGGCTTCGCCCTGCAATATTCATGTGCGACACCTTGTGATCCAAATATTCCATCCCTTTCTGGTCTGGTGGAACCTTTAAAATGCATCCGTTAACTATCGCCACAGGCGCATACACGGGACCGTTGTCACCGGATAATTAATCTTGGTTAATAACGATCCGGGAATCCTTGGTGGCTGCTGGTGTCGAAAATGAACTTTATTGACGAGTACCGATATTTACGTCCCGTACAACTGCACTTCCTGCGAGGCGCAAACATTTCCTGCATTTGTATAGATGCTTTGACCGGCACATTTCGCACTCTTCGTCCGAAATAATGTCGAACGGATTTGTCATTTCAGGCAGTCCTGTTTTATTCTTGTCAGGATAACGAGCACGTCCTGAGCGAAAGGGCGCAGGATGTGGATCAGCATGAGGGATGAGACATGCTGTTTACGTCGCTGTTGAAGAGAACGTTTCGGACACAGGCAATCCGTCTGATCGACCACAAGGGGCGCACGACCGAGATCGGCGACGGTTCCGCCCCAAGGTGTACGCTCCGCCTCAAAAAGGCGCACCTCAACTATACCCTGGTGCTGAACCCCGGCTTGTCCGTGGCGGAGGCCTTCATGGACGGCGACCTCGTCGTCGAAGACGGGACTTTGTTCGACTTCATGGAAGTCGCCGCGATCAACTACTGCCATGTCGAGCGTTTTCCGCTGGTCAGGATTCTGCAATGGATCGGCATCGGCAGCAAAAAGCTGAAGCAATACAACCCGATCGGGGTCGCACAGAAGAACGTCGCGCATCACTATGATCTCTCGTCGGATCTGTATGCGCTTTTCCTGGACAGCGACCGGCAGTATTCCTGCGCGTATTTCACCGACCCGGACCAGAGCCTCGAGAGCGCTCAGCTCGCCAAGAAAAGGCACATTGCGTCCAAGCTGTTGCTTGACGGGGATGACCGCGACAACCTGAACGTTCTCGATATCGGGTCCGGCTGGGGCGGGCTTGGCCTCTATATCGCCGGCGTTTCCGGTGCCGACGTCACAGGCGTTACGCTATCGACCGAGCAGCACAAACTGTCGAATGAACGGGCACGGGACGCCAACCTGGACGGGCGCGTCCGTTTCTGCCTCCAGGACTACCGCGAAATGCCCGAAAAATTCGACCGGGTCGTTTCGGTCGGCATGTTCGAACATGTCGGCAAGAAGAATTATCCGGAATTCTTCGGCAAACTGGGAGATCTGATGACCGATGACGGCGTTGCCGTCATTCATTCAATCGGCCGTCTCGACACACCGTCTGCCATCAATCCCTTTATCAGGAAGTATATTTTCCCGGGCGCGGATGTCCCGTCCCTGTCAGAGGTACTGCCGATCATCGAACGCTCCGGACTGGTCTGTACGGATATTGAAATACTGCGCATCCACTACGCCGAAACCCTGCGCCACTGGCGCGAGGCCTTCGAAGCGAGACGCGACGAGGTCGCGGCAATCTATGACGAACGTTTCTGCCGCATGTGGGAACTTTATTTGGTGATCTGCGAGATGGGCTTCCGCTACGAGAACCTGATGGTTTTTCAGATCCAGCTTTCCAAGTCGCTGGAAACGGTGCCGCTGACGCGCGATTACATGGTGGACTGGGAACGGGATCGGGCAGAGAAAGACGCCGCAGCGGATCAGGGCCGTCATAAAGCGGCGTGACCCGGCGTTCAGACGGGCCCCGAATAGCGGCGGCGGGTGATCCGCCGATAGCGGTTCAGACGGGAACCGCCATGATGTCCACGGGACGGTCTTCCGGGAATTTCTGCGTCTCGGAAAATCCGAGCAGGGTCAGAAACGGCATTCTTGGCGAGGCGATGTAGAACCTGTATTCGCCGCTCAGGCAATCCCGCAGGTACTGGATATCGATGCGCCTGCCGGACGTCGTGGCGCTGATCTCGATCCATAACATCGGCCGGCACCTTTCAAGAAAACGCCGCAATCCGCCGATAACGTCCTTTTCGAAGCCTTCGACATCTATCTTGATGAGGTCTGCCGCAACGATCCCCTGCGCATCCAGATAGTCCGACGCGGCGCTGACCCTGATCTCGACCCGCTCGCCGCCCCAGTTATAGGGCTGGTGCTCGAACGAGCCGGTCCCCTGATTGACGCCCGCCGGGAGCATGAACGACTTCGTTTCGTCGGCGGCGCCCATGGCCGTCCGATGAAGGGATATGGAGCCCGTCAGTCCCGGGATGGCGCTTTTGCGCTCTATCTCCGGCCAGAGGACGGCATTGGGCTCGAACGTATGGACGGTGCAGCCATGGGCCGCGAACCAGAGCGCGTGATGGCCGATATTGCCGCCGATATCGAGAACCGTCGCTTCACCGGGATTTCCCAGATGGGAAAGACAGTATTCAAGCCAGGGCTTTTCATAGGCCCCGTTGAAAAAGGCGCTCCAGTCGACGAGATAGGCCGTCGACCCGGGATAGGATATGCCCGCGAAGTCGAAGTTCAGCGGCGCTTTGGTCCGGCGATCGGGATTGAAGAAAAACCGCAGCACCCGGTCCCACCCGCGAAACACGCGCAGAAAGCGCAAAGCCCGAAAACAGCGGGCAAGCGGCAGGCAGGCCGTGATCTGCATTGTCTTGTATTCCTCGAACGCGAAACCAGATTATCAGGAACCGTTATAGCATCTATCCGGGAAATCATGCGGCGGGGTCATTAAACGGGCATCAGAGCGGGAGGTCCTGAAATGTTGTCCCCAGATTTCGCCTTATTTTCCCCATGTTCCACAGGCAGCATGCGCTGACGGCAACCGTCCACCGGAAAAACGGGTGATCCGACTTAAGGGACTCACCTGATAGACGATTCGGGCTTAGGGTCCGAATACTTCAGGATCGGAGAAAGTATCGTGGCAACAACGCTGCACCCACACGACGACGACATGCTCGACATCGACGACCGCCCGCATGACGGCGGGAGCGATGACGTCCCGGGCTACCGGCAGCCGCCGAACAACCTCGAGGCGGAAATGGGCCTGCTCGGCGCCATTCTCGAGAACAATCGCGCGTATGAACGGATTTCCGAATTCATGCGCCCCGAACATTTTTACGACCCGCTGCATGGCCGGATCTACGATGCCTGCAGCAAGCTGATCGAGCGCGGTCAGCAGGCGAACCCGACAACGCTGAAACATGTCTTCGACACCGAAGAATTCGAGAGCATCGGCGGCCACCGTTATCTCGCGGAACTGGCCGGAGCAACCTTCGCGATCATCAATGCCGAGGATTACGGCAGGCTGATTTACGACCTGTTCCTGCGCCGCCAGCTGATCGAGCTTGGAACCGATGTCGTCAATCACGCCTTTTCGCATGACCCGGAAGACAGCGCGATGCGCCAGGTCGAGGGCGCGGAACAGTATCTCTATGACCTCGCCACAAACGGAAACTATGAAGGCGGCTTTCAGAGCTTCGCGGAATCCATCAAGGACGCGGTCGATATGGCCGCCATCGCCTTCAACCGCGACGGGGCGCTCGGCGGCGTTCCGACCAAGTTCCGGCAGCTCGATCTGCTGCTTGGCGGGTTGCACAAATCCGACCTGATCATCCTTGCCGGCCGGCCCGCCATGGGTAAAACGGCCCTCGCCACCAATATCGCGTTCAACGTCGCCAACCTGACCGACACGATCGTCGATGAAGAGGGCAACGAAACCCCGGTGGACGACCCGGTCGTCGGCTTCTTTTCGCTCGAAATGTCGGCGGAACAGCTGGCGGCGCGTATTCTCGCGGAAGGCGCGCAGATTGCGTCCGACAAGATCAGAAAGGGCGAGCTGAACCAGACCGAGTTCGACCGCCTGGTGCAGACCAGCCAGCGCCTGCAGAAAGCGCCGCTGTACATCGACGACACCCCTGCCCTGACGGTATCGGCCCTGCGCACCCGGGCGCGGCGCCTGAAACGCCAGCACGGGCTTGGCCTGATCGTGGTCGATTACCTGCAGCTCCTGCAGGGCAGCGGCGGCGGCCGGGAACAGAACCGGGTGCAGGAAATTTCCGAAATCACGCGGGGACTGAAAACCCTCGCCAAGGAGCTGGAGGTGCCGGTGATCGCGCTCTCGCAGCTCAGCCGTGCGGTGGAACAGCGCGAAGACAAGCGCCCGCAGCTTGCCGATCTTCGCGAATCGGGGTCGATCGAGCAGGATGCCGATGTCGTGATGTTCATCTATCGCGATGAATACTACATGCATCGCCAGGAACCGTCCCGGAAGGCGACCGACACGGCTGAATCGTTCAATCAGGCCTACATGCTGTGGGAAGAGAACATGAGCAACGTGCGCGGCCGCGCCGAGGTGATTATCGCGAAACAGCGTCACGGACCGACAGGTACCGTACATCTCCGCTTCTATCCGGAAGCGACGAAATTCGACAATCTGGAAGATGACGACGATTTCGGCGATCCGCGCGATGCGGGGGGCGCGCCGCCACCGGGAGACGTTCCGTTCTGACGGCTGAAACAATCCGCCATCCCGGCGCCGTCCTGACCATCGATCTGGACGCTATCGCAGAGAACTGGCGCGCATTGTCAGAGATGACCGGCCCCGGCAAATGCGGCGCCGTCGTCAAGGCGGATGGCTACGGACTGGGGCTTACCGAAGTCAGCCGGGCCCTGAGCGCTGCCGGATGCGACCGGTTCTTCGTCGCGACGATCGACGAGGGCATCGCGCTTCGAAAGGCGATCGGGGATCGGCCTGTCGTATATATCCTCAACGGCGTTATGGCCGCCGATGCCGTCGGCGAATTCGCCGCCCACGGGCTGACGCCGGTCCTGAACTCGCCCGGCGATATTGCGCTCTGGGGCAGTCATTGCCGGGAGTCCGGCGGCGGAACCGCCATTCTGGCGCTCGATACCGGCATGCACCGCCTCGGCCTGACGCCGGCAGAGGTCCGGGACCTGGCGGGAGACCTCGGGGCGCTGGACGGGATCTCGCTTGACTATGTCATGAGCCATCTCGCCTGCGCCGAAGACCCGGGCCACCCGATGAACGAAGAACAGCGCCGGCGCTTCGATGCGCTGCGGGGGAATCTGGCCCCTGCCCCGGCATCCCTCGCCAATTCCGGGGGCATCTTCCTGGGCCCGGCATACCACTACGATCTCGCCCGTCCGGGTGCCGCGCTCTACGGGGTTTCGCGCGCCACCGGAGCTCCGAAGAAAATGAAACAAGCAGTTGGTTTAAAAGGAAAAATCCTGCAGATCCGTGTCGTTGACAGCGAATCGACCGTTGGCTACGGTGCGTCCGGTTCGGTACCGGCGGGCAGCCGTCTGGCGACCGTCGCAGTCGGGTATGCGGACGGATACCTCAGATCGCTGGGCAATAGCGGACATGGTTACGCCGCAGGCGTAAAAATTCCGGTTGTAGGACGTATTTCCATGGACCTGATCACCTTCGACATCACCGCGATTCCCGCCGGTGCGCTTGCGCAGGGCGACGAGATCGAGATGATCGGCGAGAACCAGACGGTCGACGACGTCGCCGACGAAGCGGGCACCATCGGATACGAGATTCTCACGTCGCTCGGCAGACGCTATGCGCGCCGTTATACCGGCAGCACGTCATGAACTATGTGGCCTCTATCGGGCGCGTATTCCTGAGCTTTCTGGAATCGACCGGAAGGCTCGCGATCTTCGCGGGGGTAAGTATCAGTCACATTGTCCGGCCGCCCTTCTATCCCCGGCTGCTGCTGCGTCAGGTCATCGAAATCGGGTATTACTCGCTGCCGGTCATCGGCCTGACCGCCGTCTTCACCGGCATGGTTCTGGCCCTGCAGAGCTACACCGGCTTCGCCCGTTTCAACGCCGAAGGCGCCGTGGCGACGGTGGTCGTGCTGTCGATCACGCGCGAACTGGCGCCAGTGCTGACCGGCCTGATGGTCGCGGGCCGCATCGGTGCTGCGATGGCGGCCGAAATCGGCACCATGCGCGTTACCGAGCAGATCGACGCCCTGTCGACGCTGTCGACGAACCCCTACAAGTACCTGATCGCGCCGCGGCTGCTGGCGGGACTGGTCATGCTGCCCTGCTGCGTTCTGATCGCCGATATCATCGGCGTGTTCGGTGGATACCTGGTCGCCGTCCACAAGCTCGACTTCAACCCGGCGGTTTATCTCAAGAACAGCTGGCAGTTCCTTGAGCTTATCGACGTGATATCCGGCCTGGTGAAGGCGGCTGTCTTCGGATTCCTGATCGCCCTGATGGGCTGTTACCACGGGTTCTATTCCAAGGGCGGCGCCCAGGGCGTGGGCTCGGCCACCACCAATGCGGTCGTGTCGGCATCGATCCTGATACTCGCCTTCAACTACCTGATCACCGAAGCCTTTTTTGCGCAATGAACGCCCGCCCGGTCAAAATAGCCATTCGCGGCCTGACCAAATCCTTCGGGAAAAAGCACGTCCTGCGCAATCTCGACCTCGATATCCTTGAAGGCGAATCCATCGCCGTGATCGGCGCGTCGGGTACCGGAAAATCGGTGCTGCTGAAGAATATCGTCGGCATCATGACACCTGATTCCGGGTCCATCAAAATCGATGGCGAGGAAGTCGCGGGCCTTACCGGAAATGCCCGCGACAGGGTCAATCGCAAGTTCGGCATGCTGTTCCAGGGTGCTGCGTTGTTCGATTCCCTGCCGCTTTGGGAGAATGTGGGATTCGGCCTTATGTCGGCCCATGGCGTAAGCCGCGCCGACGCCCGCGTGGCCGCCATCAAGCGGCTGCGCCAGGTAGGCCTCGACGAAGACAGCGCGGACCGCTTCCCCGCCGATATATCGGCCGGCGCACAGAAGCGCGTCGGTCTGGCGCGGGCGATCGCGACCGAACCGGAAATCCTGTTTTTCGACGAACCGACAACCGGTATCGATCCGATCATGGGCGATGTGATCGATAATCTGATCGTAAAATCCGTGAAGGAACTCGGGGCGACCGCGCTGACCATCACCCACGACATGGACAGCGCAAGGCGGATCGCCGACAGGATCGCAATGATCCACGACGGCAGGATCGTCTGGGTGGGAGATGTCGCGAAGCTCGATGACAGCGGCAACGATATCGTCGACCAGTTCATTCACGGCAGGGTCAATGGGCCGATGTCCGCCGCCCTGCTCGGCAGCCCGGTGGCCTGACCGGATGGCGAAGAAATCCGCCATATTCGCCTGCCAGAGCTGCGGTGCGACCTATAGCAAGTGGCAGGGCCAGTGCGACGGGTGCAGCAGCTGGAACACCATCGCGCAGGAGGCATCGGCCGACAACACGCCGAAGGGGCTCGGCGCCGGCCGGGGCAGCCGGATCGACTTCGTCCCGCTGGACGGCGAGAGCATTCGCCCGCCCCGGCTGACGACGGGGCTGGCAGAGTTCGACCGGGTGACGGGCGGCGGGCTGGTCCCGGGCTCGGCCCTTCTGGTCGGCGGCGATCCCGGCATCGGCAAATCGACCATTCTGCTGCAGGTCGCGGCCGCAATATCCAGAAGCGCCTCCTGTGCCTATATCTCGGGCGAGGAAGCCGTCGATCAGGTGCGGATGCGCGCCGAACGGCTGGGGCTGGCCACGTCGCCCGTGCAGCTTGCCGCGGCGACAAGCGTGCGCGACATCATGACGACGCTCGATGTCGCCGATCCGCCCCGCCTGGTCGTTATCGATTCCATCCAGACGATGTATCTCGACAATCTGGATTCTGCGCCGGGATCCGTCTCCCAGGTCCGCAGCACGGCCGATACCCTTATCCGCCTTGCCAAACGCCGCGGTTTTACCATTGTCCTGGTCGGCCATGTCACCAAGGAAGGCACCATTGCCGGGCCCCGCGTGCTCGAACATATGGTCGATACAGTCCTGTATTTCGAAGGAGAACGCGGCCACCAGTTCCGGCTGCTGCGGGCGATAAAGAACCGTTTCGGCCCGACGGATGAAATCGGCGTGTTCGAGATGACCGAAGCCGGGCTGATGCAGGTGGAAAACCCGTCCGCCCTGTTTCTCGCCGAACGCCAGGACGATGTTTCGGGTGCCGCCGTCTTCGCGGGGATCGAAGGGACGCGCCCCGTTCTGGTCGAGATACAGGCGCTCGTCTCTCCCCCTGCCCCCGGCACGCCGCGGCGTGCGGTCATCGGCTGGGATTCGGGGCGACTCGCGATGGTGATTGCGGTGCTCGAGGCGCGCTGCGGGATCAGCCTCGCCGACCGGGACGTCTATCTGAATGTCGCAGGCGGGCTGCGTATCAGCGAGCCTGCCGCCGACCTGCCCGTCGCCGCGGCACTTGTATCCGCCATCCTCGACCAGCCGCTTGCGGCCGATACCGTCGTATTCGGCGAAATCGGCCTGTCCGGCGAGGTCCGTTCCGTCAGCCAGTCCGATCTCCGCCTGAAAGAAGCCGCCAAACTCGGTTTTGAAGCCGCCTGGGCACCGCCGCGCCGCCGGTCGGGTCGCGCAAAGGACACAGGCGATTCTTCCAAACTCCGCATTTCGGAGATGCGAAAACTGCAGGACATGCTAGGACTGTTCGACCTTTCAGATGCCGCGATGCGTGCTGTTACAGAGGCTGCCGAATGAACACTGCTGATATTGCCGTCGCTGTCATTGTCGTACTGTGCGGGATAATAGCATTGCGCCTGGGCCTGGTACGGGTCGTGCTGGGTCTCGCCGGCTGGGTCGGCGCCGGACTCGCGACGATCTACGGCTATTCCTATGCCCAGCCCTATGCGCGTGAATTTATCGGCAACGAGCTGATTGCCGACATTTCCGCCGGCGCGGGTATCTTCGTCGTCACCATGATTATTCTCACGGTGATCAGTCACGCGATTGCCGGCGGCGTGCGCGATTCCCCCTTCGGGATGCTGGACCGGACATTCGGCTTTCTTGTCGGTCTCGCTATCGGCTGCGTAATCGTCAGCGGCGGGTATATATTCAGCCAGCAGGTATTCGGGATGGACGATAACGGTCCGTTCTACAAAGATGCGAAATCCCTGCCCCTTCTGCGCCGCGGCGCCAATATACTTGCCTCGGTGGCACCGAAAGAATGGGGATTGAAGAAACAGGAGCCATCCGGTGCAAGCCCCGACAGCACTTTTCGCTCGCTGCTGTCGCCCAAACCGGAAAGCGCCGGAAGCGAGCGCAAATCCGGCTATAAATCCGAAGAGCGCCAGGAAATGGATCGCCTGATCCGAAGCCATCAATAAGGATACTGACCGCGTGTCGATAACCACAAATCCCTTCGATGATGACAAGCTGCATGAAGAATGCGGCATTTTCGGTGTTTACGGCCATATCGATTCCGCCGCGCTGACGGCGCTGGGCCTCCATGCGCTGCAGCACCGCGGCCAGGAAGCTTCCGGGATCGTTACCTACCAGGACGGCCAGTTTTTCAGCCACCGGGCAGCAGGCCAGGTCGGCGATAATTTCAGCGAAGAAAGCGTTATCAGCAAGCTGCCCGGCCGGTCCGCCATCGGGCATAACCGCTATTCGACAACCGGCGACACCCTGACCCGCAATATCCAGCCGCTCTTCGCCGATTTCGCATCGGGCGGGTTTGCCATCGCCCATAACGGTAACCTGACGAATGCCGTCGCGATCCGCCGCGAACTCGTCCAGCGCGGCTGCCTGTTCCAGTCGACCACGGATACCGAGGTCATCATTCACCTGATCGCGACCAGCAAGTTCGACACCGTGGTCGACCGCACCGTCGCCGCGCTCGAACTGGTCGAAGGCGCCTATTCGCTGGTCGCCCTGCATAACGATACGCTGATCGGCGTACGCGATCCCTACGGCGTGCGGCCGCTTGTGCTCGGCCGTTTCGAAGATGCCTGGATATTGTCGTCGGAAACCTGCGCGCTCGACATCATCGGGGCGGAATACGTCCGCGACATCGAACCCGGCGAAATGGTGCTCATCGACGAGGACGGCGTGCAGTCGATGCATCCGTTCCAGAAAAAGCCGCACCGGTTCTGCATATTCGAATACATCTATTTCGCCCGCCCCGACAGCACGATCGAGGGCAAGAACGTCTACGATGCGCGGAAAAAAATCGGCCGCGAGCTTGCCATCGAAACGGGCGTTCCCGCGGATGTCGTTATCCCGGTACCGGATTCCGGCGTGCCGGCCGCCATCGGATATTCGGAGGAATCCGGCATTCCGTTCGAACTCGGCATCATCCGGAATCACTACGTGGGCCGGACGTTCATCGAACCGACCGACCGGATCCGGCATCTCGGCGTAAAGCTGAAACACAATGCGAACCGCCAGGTGATCGAAGGCCGCCGTATCATCCTGGTCGATGACAGCATCGTCCGCGGCACGACATCGGTCAAAATTGTCGAGATGATGCGGGCGGCCGGCGCGACCGAGGTCCACATGCGGATCGCGAGCCCGCCCACCACCTATTCATGCTTCTACGGCGTCGATACGCCCGACCGCGAACAGTTGCTCGCCGCCCAGCATAACCTCGAAGAGATGGCGAAAATCATCGGCGTCGACAGCCTCGCCTTTCTGACGATGGACGGGCTTTACAGGGCCATGGGGCTGGACGGGCGGAATGCCGAGAACCCGCAATACTGCGATGCCTGTTTCTCGGGCGAGTATCCGATCCACCTGACAGACCAGTCGACCGACAAGACCAGCCCGCAACTGTCTTTCCTGACCCAGCTCGCATGACGGAACGCCTCAAGGACCGGATCGCCCTGATCACCGGCGCATCGCGCGGTATCGGCGCCGCCGTTGCCGAGCGCTTCGCCGCCGAAGGCGCCCATCTGGTCCTCGTCGCGCGGACCCGGGGCGGGCTGGAGGATATCGACGACCGCATCCGCAAGGCGCATGGCGACGACCGCGCCGCCACGCTGCTGGAACTGGACCTGACCGAACTGGACAATGTCGACCGTATCGGGCCGACCCTCGCCGAGCGCTTCGGGCGGCTGGATATCGTCGTCGGCAATGCGGGGCTGCTCGGCGATATGTCGCCGATGAACCACATCGACGCGAAGGTCTGGAGCAATGTGCTCGACGTGAACCTGAACGCAAACTGGCGGCTGATCAGAACGACCGATCCATTGCTGCGCCAGTCGGATGCCGGGCGCGCGATTTTCGTCACCTCCGGCGCCGCCCACGGAAAACGGCCCTATTGGGGCGCCTATGCCGTTTCCAAGGCGGCGCTGGAGATGATGGTCACCTGCTGGGCGGCCGAAACCGAACAGACGAATATGAAGATCAATCTTCTGGACCCCGGCGCGACCCGCACCTCCATGCGGGCGGAGGCCTATCCTGGCGAAGACCCGGCGACGCTCAAGACCCCGGAAGACATCACCGGGTATTTCGTCGATCTCGCGGCGCCGGAATGTGCCCGCCACGGCGAAATCGTCCGGGCCTATTAGACGCCGGAACCGTTCCGGGCCCGTCGCACTGCGTGATCTGTGTCGAGAAGCGCTGCATCGCGGCGGTCCCATGGCAACGTAAAAGCAACCCGTGTCCCCTTGCCAACCTCGCTGTCGATATCGAACATACCGCCCTGGGCAACCGTGAGCGCGCTCGCGAGGGGCAGGCCGAGGCCCGTTCCGCCGTATCTCCGGTCCAGCCCACTATCGACCTGTCCGAACGGTTCCAGTGCACGGGGGATATCCTCGGCGGCGATACCGATGCCGTTGTCCGAAACGACAATTCGCACACAGTCCGGCAATGCCTCAGCCGCGACGCCGACAACCCCGCCGGGATTGGTGAATTTCACCGCATTCGAGACCAGGTTGAGCAATATCTGGCGGACCATCCTGCGGTCCGCCCGGACCGGCTCCAAACCGGGGTCGATCTCCGCGTTCAGCGCAACACCCGCCTGCGCGACCGCCACGCTGAAATACCGCACGCTGGTATCTACAAGCTCCCTAACATCGAGGCTCTCGAATTCGGGTTCGAACTTGCCGGCCTCGATCTTCGAGATGTCGAGAATTTCATCGATCATCTGCAGCAGATGGTGGCCACTCGAATTGATATCGCTCGCATACTGGTCATAGCGTTCATTGCCAAGACCGCCGAATACGCTTTGCTGCATGAGGTCGGAAAAGCCGATGATTGCATTCAGCGGGGTGCGCAACTCGTGACTCATGTTTGCCAGAAAGCGCGATTTGGCCCGGCTGGCCGCCTCCGCCTGGAGGCGCGCGTCCTCCAGCTCCTCGGCGCGCGCAGAGGCCCGGTCGACAGCCATCGTCAGTACGTCAAGCGCCGTCCCGAGGCCGGCGTAGCGTCCTTCCGCGGTGACGATGAAGCCCGACAGGAGCGCCGGCGTTCCCTGATTGATGAACTGCAGGCTCAACGGTTCGAACGGTATGGCGATATCGACAATGAAAGGGTCCGGATCCATCACCTCGATGACCGGCTTGCGCTCGTACAGCGCCCATCCGAAACGATCCGCAAACCGCACCTGCAACTGCTGGCGGTTGACCAGCCCGACCGCGATGCCGGCGCGGTCGACGACGGCGATCGCCTGCAACGCGTCGTCCGCCTGGAATCTCTGATGAACCTCGCCGCATTTATCCGACGGCGAAACCGGCGCCACGCGGCGAACCAGCCGCCCGATACCCTCGAACGATCTCCCCAAACTGCCATCCACAGGACGTTCCCCGAAAAAATGATCGTGCCCGAAAGTACCGGCGCAGCGTTAATATTTTTGTTATTTATCAATCTGTTACATGAATTTTTTATGTCATTTTTATGACAGCGCGGATGCGGAGGCGGCAATGAAACGGAAGGTGCGGTTCTTGTGCGACGGCGGCAAGCCCCATAGATTACGCGCATGAAAATCCGCAATCTGGCAATCACAGCGATCAGCGCATCTTTCCTCGTTCTCGGGGCCGGATGTTCCTCCGACGGGGCGGGAAATCCGGGCATCTCGACGCCGTGGCTTGGCACCCTGCAGGGTTTTGAACGGGTCGGCGGCGAGGACGAATTCGGCGTTTTCCGGCGTATTGCCCCCGGCAAGATGGCGCGGTTCGAACGGGGCATGCTCGTAGCCCCCGAGATCACCGTTTCCGCCAGATCCGATCTCGACGCCATGCATCCGGAGACTTACGAAAAGGTCAAATCGCTTTTCGATGCCGCCCTCCGTCAGGAACTGGCGAAGCAGTTTCCGATAACGGAGCCCGGCGCAGGGCGTAGCGGCGCGACACACGAAATAAATATCGTTCTGAACAGGGTGACCGTGACGCGGGCGACAAACAACACCCTGGCCGTGCGGTTGGAAGATCTTCGCTTTTCATTCCCGGACGCCACGATCGAAGGCGATTTTCGCGAACTCACATCGAACGTGCGCGCGGCTGCCATTGTCCTGCCGGTATCGGCCGGGACCGTCGGCTGGAACGCGTTGCGCGATCAGTTGACGGTATTCGCGCGCCAGACCGCGGAGCAGGCCGCTGTGGCGTATAACGCCATCAATCAAGAGGCCGACAAGCCCGCCGATCCGGCGCCCAAGGACTCCGCGCAAAAATAGACGGGCAGGTTTTCAGGCGCCGTCGCCATCCGGCGCATAGGGGTTTTTCTGCCCGCGCAGGTTTATCCGGATCGGCACGCCGGGAAAATCGAACTCCTCGCGAATACCGTTCGTGAGATAGCGGATATAGGATTCCGGCATCCCCTTTGGCTGGCTCGTGAAGACGACAAATGTCGGCGGGCGTGATTTGGACTGCGTCATGTAGCGTATCCGGAGGCGCCGTCCGTGAAAAATCGGCGGCGGATGCCGTTCCACCGCATAGCCGAGCCAGCGGTTAAGCGGCCCGGTCGGCACCCGGCGGTTCCACACCTCGTACACAGAAAGCACTTCGGGCAGCAGTTTGTGAATGCCGCGCGATGTCAGCGCGGACAACGTCACCACCGGCACGCCACGGATTTGCGGCAGGGAAATTTCCATCCGGTCGAACATCTGCTTCAGCGCGGCCGGGCCGTCTTCGACGAGATCCCATTTGTTTACCGCAATGACGATCGCCCGGCCCTCATCGATAATGTGGCGCGCGATGACAAGGTCCTGTTTCTCCGGCATCATCGTCGCATCGACGACGAGCACCACGACATGGGCGAAACGGATCGCTTCGAGCGTATCGCCGACGGACAGCTTCTCTACTTTTTTCTCGATCCGCGACCTGCGCCGCATCCCGGCGGTGTCGATCAGCTTGATCGGCGTTCCCTGCCAGGTCCATTCGATCGAAATGGCGTCGCGCGTGATTCCCGCTTCGGGACCGGTGATGACACGCTCGTCACCGAGCAGCTTGTTCACCAGTGTCGACTTGCCGACATTGGGGCGGCCGACGATCGCGAGCTGAAGCGGCCCGTGATAGACCTCGTCCTCGCCATCGTCAATTTCATCTTCGAACGATTCCCCGGCATCGCGATCCTGCTCGCCCCAGTCGAAATCCTTCAGCGCCTCGGCGATCGCATCTTCGAGGTCCGGCATGCCAATGCCGTGCTCGGAGGCGATGGCGACCGGCTCGCCAAGACCAAGCTCATAGGCTTCAAGCCGCCCGGCATCGGCAGACCTCGCCTCGCATTTGTTTGCGACGAGAATGACGGGCGAACGGGATTTTCGCATCATGTCGGCAAAATGCCGGTCGAGCGGCGTGATCCCGGCGCGCGCGTCGAACACGAGCAATGCCGCATCGGCATCCCTGATCGCACGCTGCGTCTGCAGCTGCATTTCGGATTCGACCTGCGAGTCCGGCGCCTCTTCCAGCCCGGCCGTATCGACCACGGTAAAGCGCAGTTTTCCGAGCATCGCATCGCCCTCACGGCGGTCGCGCGTGACGCCGGGCGTCGGATCGACCAGCGCCGAACGCCGCCCGATCAGGCGGTTAAATAGCGTCGATTTCCCCACATTCGGGCGGCCGACGATCGCAATGACGGGTTTCATGATTTCCTGCCTGTCAACGAAACGCGATCAGGTCGGCTTCGTCGGTGAGAACAAAAAGCGTCTCGCCGGCGACAGCCGGCGCAATCAGTACGGGACCGCCAATATCAATCAGTCCGAGTATCTTTCCCGAATAGGGCGACAGAGACCAGATTTCATCCTCGTTGTTACCGACGAGCAGCCTGTCGCCCGCGAGTACGGGCCCGGCCCAGATTATCGGCCCGGTCAGATCCTCCGGATCCTCATATTGCGGCAACTGCGCAACCCAGCGGACACGTCCGCCGCGGCGGGTCAGACAGATCACCTCTGCATCCCGGGACACGATATAGATAAAATCGCCGGCAACCCACGCCCCGTTTATGCCGCCGACAGCGACTTCCCACAGGCGGGTTCCGGTCCGGAGGTCGACCGCCACGGTCCGGTTGCTGTTTCCGACGATGTAGACAATACCCCGATCGATCACCGGCTTGCCGCGTATATGGGCGATAGCGCTGACCGCATCGGAGCGGCGGATCGGGGTCAGGGATTCGGTCCATACCTGACGTCCGTTCTCGACCCGCAGCGCAACCACCTCTCCGGACGAATAGGGAACCACCACGACGCCGCCATCGACGGCGGGCGATGCCCCGCCCACCAGGCCCGCAACTTCGCGCAGCCCGGAATGCGTCCACAACTCGCGTCCGTCGTCCGCGCTGAGGGCATAGAGTTCATTTGCGACGGTGACCACGAAGACACGCCCCCCCCAGACGGTCGGCGCGGCACGCATGGGTCCTGACAGACGTTTCCGCCAGATTTCCCGCCCGGTCTTCGCATCGAGCGCGACGACATCGGCGAAACCGGTCGTTGCAAAAAGCCGTCCGGCATTCACCGCGAGGCCACCACCGAGAATGCCCTCGTCGTCGTCGCTTTTCAATAATTCAACGCGCCAGAGACGGTCGCCGTTTTTCTGGTCGAAAGCACTGACCTCGGCATTGATATCGACGGTATAGACCTTGCCGTCGGCAATGACCGGCTGCGCGAGCAATTGCGCTTCATCGCTCGATCCATCGCCGATATCGGCACTCCACTGCCGGGTCAGCGGTCCGGAAGCAGCGAGATGATGCATCGCATGATTGGGATAGCCCCCCGCCTGGGGCCATTCCTCATTGACGTCGGGGCGCGGCAGAACGACTTTCAGGTCCCGGACCTGCGCGTCGGCCGAAATCGCGCCGCCACCGCGCAGCACCTCGATACGTTCACCGGGAAGCGGTTCGTTGACGGTGCCGCCGAGCCAGCCCTCGCATCCCGACAGCACAAGCATCGCCGTCACGACGGCGGCAATTCGAATGTTCGGGAATGCGGCACTCACAGTTCGGCCTCCGATCAGGATTCACCGAGAATATTGAGCATCTGGGATGCACGTGTACGGATGCCCGGCGGGGACGCCGGATCATCGACGATTGCCCGGTAATTCGCGCGCGCCTTTTCCATATCGCCCGCCCGCTGGGCGGTCAGTGCGAGAATTTCCAGGGCGATATGGCGGTAGGCTTCGCCGGCGCCCGTCATCGGCTGGATCTTCGCCTCAATCGCCGCCGCATTGATCGACGGCACCCGCAGCGCCTGGAAAGCGCCGAGGATCACCGCGAGGTCACGCATGGAATCGGGGGCCGAGCTGTCTGCGGCGATTTCGTCGTAAAGCGTGATCGCGCCCGCGGCATCGCCGCCCTTGGCAACAATCGATGCCTGATAGAACCGCGCAAGAATCCCGTATCCGGACGCCGCATCCGCACCGAGCGCAGAAAATGCGGCGGATGCCTCGGCGGCCTTGCCGTCCTGCATCAGCTCGGCAGCGGCGGCGAACCGTTGGCCCTCCGCATAGCGCTGATCCGTCCGATGGCTCTCCCAGGCTTTCCAGCCCGCGACGGCGGCGACAATCACGACGGCACCGGCAATCACGTATTTGCCATAGGCCCGCCACAGCTTTTCGTAGCGTTCCTGCTTCAGTTCTTCATCGACTTCGCGAAAGATATCGCCCACGCGGCAACTCCGTACTTTTCCGGAAAATGGCCGGTAAGATACCGGGGTGACGGAACGGTAGCAAACAACCATTTTCGCTTTTGAATTAATAATTTAGGGGCGTGTCTGCCGGAACCGGGATAACACGCCCGTCAGAACCCGGCGATTGGCCAATGCGACTGGACGAAACGCCCGAAATGGGGATAATCGTTGTCACGGTATCGTAAAGAACAGGGGTTCAACCCGCGCCGATGGTCACTGTCGTCAGCCTTTCGGACTACAAGAACGCCAACCGGCGATTCCAGCCGGACATCTGCTTCAGCAAGCGGGAACTCGAACAGCTTCTGACGGTCTACAGCCGCCGCGTCATGAGCGGCGAGTGGAAGGATTATGCGATCCGCCACGACCCGACCATGGCGGCCTTCCTGATATACCGGAATAACAGCCGCCAACCCGCCTTTACCGTCGTCAAACATCAGTCCAGCGCCGGCAAGACGGAATTTGTGGTGTTTCACGGACGCGAAAGGCTGAAACGCAGCGAGTCGCTCAAGGAAGCCGCGAAAGTGCTGAACCGCAAGCTCAAGCTCGTGAAAAAATAGATTCGCAAAAGCGGAATTGCAAAAGGGAGTTACACGATGTCCGGTCAGATCATCCGCATGCCCGATATCAGGGAGGTCGACCCCGCTGACGAGGTTGCAACCCTCCGCCAGCAGCTTCTGTTCGCCTTTCACATGGTCGATATGCTCGGCCAGCCGAGCGGCATGGGCAGCCATCTGACGGCGCGGCTGCCCGGCGCCGAGACTTTCTTTTTCCACGTCCACAATTTCGGATTCGGCGAGGTCACGCCGGACCTGATCCACGAGGCGGATTTTGAGCTGAACGTTCTTTCCGGCGAAAACGTCGACATCAATCCGACGCTGCATATCCATACCCGGATTTACGCAGCCCGGCCCGACGTGACCTGCATCCTGCACACCCACGCCAAACATGTGACAGCTCTGAGCGCGCTGGGCGAGAACATCGAAGTGATTACACAGGGCGGCGCGCGGCTGCATAACGAATGCGTTCTGTTCGATGAAGACGACGGCGTGGCGCTGGGCAAAGGCCCCGGCGAGGCAATGGCGCGGGCTCTGGGACAGAAATCCTGCATGGTGCTGAAGAACCACGGGTTGCTGACGGCGGCGTCGTCCATACCGGCGGCAGTCATCCTGGCAGATACCATGGAAAAAGAAGCCGAAATGTTGCTGATGGCGAAAGCCGCGGGCACGCTTTCACCACCGTCCGCCGAGGGCAGCGAGCGGACAAAGCAGTTTCTGTTCAATGACAAAACCTTCGACCGCGGATGGACCTACCTGCTGCGGCGGCTCGCCCGGATTCGCCCAGACGTCATGAACATGTAACGGGATATTACTGGAATATCTTCTGATGCCCGCCGCGGAAATGCTTGAAAAACGGAATCTTCCGGCTTTCTGACTGTCGTGGCGGCTCCAGGATCAGGCTCTCCGCATAGGCGAGGACATTGCGGGTCACCAGGGCAAGTTCGAAATCCTGCGTCTCTTTGATCGGAATCCAGTCCAGATTTTCCAGTTCGCCGGAGCCCTGCAGGTCGCCGACCACGCCCTGTGCCTCGACCATGAAAAAACGCGCATCGAAGCGTATCGGGCGGAATACCGGCGTTATCGCACGGGCGATATATTCAAGGCGGTCAAGCGCCGGCGCATAGCCCTCGCCGAAAAAGGTTTCCCACCCTCTCGGCGGCGGGCGATGCGGCAAGGGATCGTTCGCCCCGATGATCAGGCCGGTTTCCTCGAACGTCTCGCGGATCGCGGCAATGCCGATCGATCGCGCGCGGCCGTTGCGTGTCGTTCTGGACAACTGTGCCGCCACCGCCGGTTCGAGTTCGCTGCCGGCGCGAACCCGCGCATCCGCAGGGTCGACGCGACCGCCGGGGAAAACATAGCGATGGGGCAGAAACCTGTGCGCGCGGTGACGTTCGCCCATGAGGACTTCTATCCGACGCCGGTTCCGGCGCCAGATAATGATCGTTGCGGCATCCCAGGGACGCACGGCTTTCTCGCCCGCCGCACGCTCCGGCTGCGGCGGCGGCGCGGATTTGCGTTTGCTCACAGATACTCTCCTGTCGGCAAATACCGGATTTTCGCGGATTTAAGCGCGTCCAAATCGGGGCTTCCTGTACAAAACATCGCGATGCGCAATTCTGCGATCGTCGCCGTCATCATGTCATGGACCGCGGTCGCGGTCTCCAGCGCGGAGCCAAGCGTTGGCGCGGCCATGCCGGCGAGAGACGCACCGAGCCGCATCGCTTTTGCCGCGTCGATCCCGGTCCGTACCCCGCCGGATGCGAAAACAGGCGTCTCCGGAAGATCGGCGACCACCTCCCGCAGGGACGTCGCCGTCGGGATGCCCCAGCCGGCGAAGGCGTGGGCCACCCGGCGAACGAGCGGGTCGTCCTGTCGGTAGGCCTCGACCTCGCTCCAGCTCGTCCCCCCGGACCCGGCAACATCGATGCCGGCGATGCCGATATCGACGAGCCGCCGCGCGACGCCGGCGGAGATGCCGTTTCCGACCTCCTTCGCGACGACCGGCACATCGAGCGCCGAGACGACGGCTTCGATTTTTTCATACAGGCCGGTCCAGTTACGATCGCCGCCCGCCTGAACGGCTTCCTGAAGCGGGTTCAGGTGCAGGAACAATGCGTCCGCGCCGATCATGTCGACAGCCCTTCGGGCGTGATCGGCGGTGTATCCGTAGTTCAGCTGAACCGCGCCGAGATTGGCGAATAACAGAATATCGGGCGCGACGGAGCGAACCTTGAACGTATCGGCAAATTCCGGCTGTTCCAGTCCGGCCCGCTGGGAGCCGACGCCCATGGCGATACCGAGCGACTGGGCCGCTTCGGCGAGGTGCCGATTGATGCTACGCGCGATATCCGTGCCGCCGGTCATGCTCGAGAGCAGCATCGGGGCGGCAAGTGTCTTGCCGAAAACCGTCGTCGTCATATCGACCGCATCCAGATCCGTCTCCGGCAGCGCGACATGGTCGAAGCGATAGTCTTCAAAACCCGTCGTCAGGCCCTTGGACGACACGTTTTCGTTGATCACCGCGTCGATATGCTGGCGTTTGCGGCCTTCGATATCGCTCACGAACGCGGATCTCCGCGTTTTGTCACATCACGCCCGTCCCGCATGCGTTGCTGACGGCGCTCCGTCGCCCACCACGCCCAGAAACCGGCCAGCAAGGACAGCAATATACCGATCATGGTTTCCAGGACCGGGTCGGAACTGCGCCATTTGAAATAGAGCAGGAAAATGATGATAGCGGTCACAACGCCGATGATCTTAGCGAACACGCGGTTCCTCCGTTTGTTTGAGAATAGCGCGCTCTCAGGCTGCGGGCAAAGCGGCCTGCCCGTTATATGACGCGCTCAACCGGCGACAAGTTCGACCGTTTGCGTGGTCACCGGCAGATCGGCAGGACCGGACGTCCCCGTTGACGGCTCCATGTAGCGTCCTTCGAATGCGAGCGTCAGCCGTTCGCCGGCAAACGGCCAGGGCGCCACCCGGTAGCGTCCCTCGGCCACCGGCGTTACCGTGATGTCCGTGTCGGTTGTCGCTGATTTGGGCACATGCGGAAAAACCGCCTCTTCCCGCGCGCCCTCGTGTATCCGATTGAAATACAGCGCCATCGTATCAAAGAACTGGAGCTGCTTGTATGCCTGCATCAGGCGGTCATCGGCGACTTTGTCCCGCGTCTCAGGCCGCGCCCGTAATTGTTCCTTCAGGCGCTCCTGGCGCTTTTCCTCGTTGGACAGCATTTCCTCGGCGGCGGGCACGTTCTGCTCCGCGACCTTGTCGAGCAGGACAATATCCGACAGGCCGTAACGCCCGTTATACAGGCCCCAGGAATGCATGCTGGATAGCAGGCCGGCAAACGGGTCGTGCTTTTCGTTGAAATCGGGGGAGGCTTTGCTCGTCCCCATGATCAGCTCGAACGGGGTTTCGGCCAGATTGTAGGGATATCCTGTCTCGGGATCGATCCGGAACTCGTTATCGAGATCGGCCCATCCGGCATCATGGTTGGCGATGATATAGCGCGCCGCAGGATCGCTCACCGCTTCAAACTGGTCATTCCCGAACGCGTCTGCAAGCTGGTCTGAAAGCGCCGTGTGCTCCGACATGCGGATTACGAAACGCGGTGCACCCTCCGGCGCGGTCTGGACAATCATGGGCCCCTCACGAAAAAAAGCTGCCTCCAATACGGAGGCAGCTTATCAATCGTTTTTGTCCAGGTCACCAGCTATCGCGTTTTGGCGCGCCGGTTCCCTGAAGACTACGCGACCTTGCGGCGCGGCTCCGGCTCACGATAAGCCATTTCGACGTGTTTCGGGCAATAGGAATAGCCTTCGAGCGTTTTATCGCCGCAGAAGTGGAATTCCTTGGTTGCCGGCTCACCATGCGGCCACTGGCAGGTGCGGAACGGCGACGGTCCATGATTGAACAGACGCGTGATGTTAAGGACTTTCTGCTTAGGAGTGCTCATGATTCATACCCGATTCAACAAAATGCTGCATTGCACAACTGATATAGTGCACCGCGGCGAAAATTTCAAGCGAAATGTGACGATTCCATGAAACCGAAACCGTCCAATAATGAGTTTATAACAAAACCGATTCGGTTATTCAAGTATTTAATGTTGGGCAAGTAAAAACCCAGCTCATTCCCGTAATATCTAATGCTGGTTGCCGGGCGAAAAATAATTCGAAAACCGGTCGGCAAAGGCGCGCGTCAGGCAGCCCCTACTCCCACTCAATAGTTCCTATCTTATAACCCATTGTTCTGAAGCGGTTAATTTACCACTGTCTAAGTATTGTCTAGGTCAGCCCAGAAATAACTGCCACATCAGGCACTATCGCACCTGAGTAGTTTCAACGTGATAACCAGCCTTCACCTGGACAACGTCAAACACGGCAGCCAAGGATTTTAGCACGTGATTTAAGGGTCATACACCGTTCTGATTTGGGACTGGCTGAGCAGTGTAGCAGCTCAGCACGTGTGAGTGCTGTACGACCCTTATCGTAGCGTCTTGAACGCGGCTAGGCACTAGAACTGGAGCGGGATTTGGTGCGCTTCAAACCAACCCGTGTACCAGCTGCCTCCTCAATCGCGGCATCCAGCTCCCCTGCCCTGACAGCTTCAATCACTGTGCGAATGATATCCACCAGCTTGTCCCGTTCACCAACAACGATGCTGGTGGCACCTGACTTGCTGAGCTTGAGAGCGCGAGCGCCGTATCGCACCTCCAGAAACCAGACTCCGCTGATGTCGTGCCAGTACCAAGCACGGAAGCGCTTGGGCACGGTCACACGCTCAAGCTCGCCGTTAGTGTCTGTTCTGGTGATGCGTTTTGTCGTTTGAAACGACATTCCTGAAATCAGCGCTTCAGCACCTGCGAGTTGCTCTTCCAGTTTCTCAACCAGCTTGGCTCTGCGGCGCTGTGTGGGATTATTGGCCTCACGACGTGAAGTGTTGGCAACCTTAAGTCCTGCGTGTACGCTCATGTTTGTGTCCTTTGATCTCGTTAACTGCGAGCAGCTTGCTGTCTTTTGACGAGAAGGAAGACCAGAAAATGTCTATATTTCAGAGAGTTGGCGTATTTTATGGCAAAGGCAGCACCATCAGGGGCGCCTTCCATTCCCTCGTCGATCTCCAGGCCGCCATCAATCGCTTCGTTGCCGAAACCAACAAAAATCACAGATCTTTCTCCTGGACCGCCGATCCAGATAAAATCATCGCCGCCCTCAAAAGAGGGCACCAAGCGTTAGAATCCTTCCACTAGAGAGGCCTTCAAATTGACCCGTTTCTTGCTAAAGAGAATGCTAACAATATTTTTAACGGCTTTCATAACTATGTCTGTCACCTCATCAATGGCTGAAGACCTCGTATACCAATTGCCTACTGGCACAATGCCAAGTTATGATTCTTATGACCGCGGTGTGGGCATTGCGAAAGTTAATGATTCTTATTCAAGGAGTACCGAGACACCCACAGGAGGCTGTTCTGGTGATTACCCCAAACATATAAACGCGAGGTGTTATCGACAAGACATCTGTTCAAAACGTAAAAAAGATAGTTATAGCTTTGATGGAACCTCAAGGTGTAATAGGAACAAAGCGGTTTCCCAAGGTACACCAAGCTCTTACGTAACGCCCAGCAAAGGCGAGTCGTTGTCGTGTCCTTCAGGCTATGGGTTGAATGGTTTACTTTGTTACGGTGGTTGCAAACCAGGTTATTCCATAAATGGTTTAAGCTGTTCCAATGATAGAAATGGCCAATGCAAAAGTAATAGAGAAGTCAGTGGTGGGCTCTGTTATGTAAAGTGCAGAGAAGGCTACCATGGTGACGGGGTAACTTGTTACGCAAATAATAAAAACCTTTGTACTGGTGGTAAAGTATTGCGCGATGGTCTGTGTTATGAAGAGTGCCGATCTGGGTATGATCGTTTTGGTGCCACTTGTACAAATACGGCTGCCTTAAATCAGTACACAAAAGACGCGGCTGCTGGCTTTTCCCTTGTAGCTGCTGAACCTTCGGTGAAAATATCCAAATGTGCCTCTACTAGTTCCGCTACTTCAATTGGATATTGTGAGCAGGCGACCCTCAATGTTCAAGCGTGCGGAAGTATGTTCGGCAACTCAAGCTGTTTTGGCCCCGGCAATCTTGTATTGAAAGTTGCTGGCTCAACTGGGCTCACGACTTATCTATCTGCAGAGAGTGGAGAAGCAAGTGCCACTGTTGAAGCAAACCAGACATTAACAATTGGCTTCTTCGGCGCTAAACCGATAACGGTCGGTGTTCAATGTCAATTTACAAAGGGCGGCGCTACATCATTTAGCCATACTTTTGGGGCAAGCATGGGAACACCACCAATTCCATCACTAGCGGCATCTGACGCCCTTAAAAAAATAAAATCACAGAAGTCTTCTTCATCAAGCGCTAAGGCATCCCCGGCTCCAAAGGTGGATAGCAAATTAATGCAAATATTAAAGTCCGTACCGGTGCCATGTGGAATTATTATGCCAAATCCGAAACTGTTTTCAGGTGTTCCATCAATAAGCCTTTATGACGTAGGCACGACACTTACCCTTAGTGCGGAAAACTGGAATATTGACCGCGGGTTTGCTTCTGTTGAAATTGTTATTTCAGCTGGCGTGGTAGCAACTGTTGGTGGTGATACTGTTGAAGTTACTGGTCTGGGCCGAACATTTAAGACGAAGGTTCCAGGCTTTGGCTTTCAGAAAGATCTGACTAAACTAATATCCAAGCCAATGGGGATATCCTACTGATTGGTCCAAAATATTTTAATCAGTACCCGCTTAAAATATTTGGGGCTGTCCCTTAATCTTTAATAACCGCGTAGTGGGTTACTCCTGTAATTAGAATTTGCATCGACAGATAAGCCCTGTGATCGGCCGCGCGCCTGCCTGCGAAACTATTGCCGCAAACAAATAGTAGTCTTTTTTCGGGGAATTTTTTTCTCTCATTGCCGTATCATGTGGCTACGTCAGTGCTTCCTAGGCTGGCCACGTCACAGCTTCCCAGGGCATTTTTTTCCAGTTTCGAATATTAACTGCCTGGAGTTTCGTATGGCGCCTGGGAGGGTAAATCCGCGACATCGGACGGGTAAATATCTGGGCCACGGATACCATGAATTAATGGGCCTATCCGCAAGCGATATGGCCTGATCGATTGTGTTATAATATAACAATAACCTATTTGGCATTAGAACACCCTCACATGGCAATTTTTATCAATCACGCACTAACGCCGAAGCAGAATGCCTTTGCCGTTCAGTACGTCGCAACGGGGAACGCATCTGAGGCGTACCGGCGCGCCTACAACGCCACAAACATGAAGCGCGACACAGTCCACTCACGCGCTAGCGAACTTTTAAAACACGGTGGGATTGCGGCTAGGGTTACCCAGTTAAAGGCCGACTTAGCGACTGATAATGAGGTCACGTTTGGCGAGGTTGCAGCTGCCTTACGTGCATCTATCAAGGCTGCGATGGAGGCTGGTCAGTACAGCGCGGCGGTCTTAGCCTGCATGGGGCTGGCGAAGCTAGGTGGGTTACTTGTCGAAAAGCGGCGAGTGTCGGTCGACGATTCCGGTCAGTCGTACCTCGATGCGGTGACTGCTTTGGCCAACGCGCCAAGGACGAAACAATGATCTGACTTTCGTTCCCGTGGCTACCAGGTGGCTACCAGACAAGAAGAAGGGGTTAGCGAAAAACCGCTAACCCCTTGAAAACCTTGGTGGGAGATGACAGGCTCGAACTGTCGACCCGCTGATTAAGAGAGCGTGAAAGCTGCGCTTTAATCCCAAACAATATCAAAGGTTTAGCGTTTAAACCACTTGATCAAAAGACAAAGATTTTTACATAGGGGATTTGTAACCCTGACAAGGGAATAATTTGCAGGAATATTTTGGCAGCGGCCGTCCCTATTCAGTGGGTCACGCAAACCGTCATGAATTGCCGAGCGGCGGGACGACGTGGACGTCGCGCGTCTCAAAATTAACGTAGGCCGTGCGCACGCCCAAAAGTTTTTGTAGCGGCGATCGCGGGCGGTGAATTCTTGCCGCAACCTTTCGCCCAGGGTTGACGCGGCTTGCGTCCTGCTTGCTATCGAGCAACAGGATCTCGCCGTCGTCGTTATACGCAACGCAATCAACCGGACCCTGTGCGGCCAGCGGGCGGCACACATAATAGCCCTGCCGCAGCAACCACTCGGTCAGGATCGTTTCGCAGATCTGACCTTGCTGCTGGCGGAAGTCAGGCAGCGTAGACCCCAGAACGGATCCTCTCGGCGATGCGGTCAGCGCGCTTGCCTACCTGGGCCGCCCATCTCGACGACAGCGCCTCCTCGGCGGCGCCCTCGAAATCCTCTCGCGCCAGACTGGCGATCATCATCTTGAATTTAGCTAAGTTTCCCGGCCCCATATTGAAGCACATCTCGATCATTGCCTCGCGGCGGACCTGATCGAGCACGTGCCACGTGTCACGTAGCACGTCCCTCGTCATTGCTTCGAAGCGAACCAGGTCGTTCTCGAGGAGCAGCAGCTCCTCCTCCTCCTCGGTGACGCCGGCACTGTCTAACGTCAGCGCCTATGTGACAAGTTAGCCTACTTGCCTAAGCGAGGATTTCTGGCTCATCGTATTTACCGAAGGGAACGAAGATGAGGCAGAAATTGTTGGCGATCTCGCTTTCAGACCGCCAATTGGCGCCCCTCGGCAGGGCAGCTGAGCGGTCCTGCTTGAAGACGGAGCGGCTGTTGAGATGACGTTCGAGTTTAAAATGATTGTGGATCGAGGCATGGACGGACGCGAATTTTTGCAGGGTCTTTACGTCCCTGAATTTCGACATCACACCCTCCCGTCTTGGGAACGGCTGGTGTGAATTTTCAGCCCGGTTGTTGAGCCAGCGTCCGCATTCCTGGTCAGCGGCGTTTCCGATCACATTCATCGCTGCGCGGTATGATCGAAGGCGGTCTGTCACAAACATCTTCGGCTGGCCATAGCGCTTCATCGCACGCTTCAAAAACGCCAGCGCCGCCGCGCGGTCCCGCCGTTTCGTCGCGAAAACTTCCAGTACCTCGCCTTCGTGATCAACGGCACGCTAGAGATAGTGCGTCTTCCCGTTGACCTTCACGAAAACCTCGTCCAAGTGCCAGCGCCAGTTCGAATATGATCGATGATGAACCCGTCGCCTGCGGATCTCGGCAGCAAACAGCGGACCGAACCGGTTCCACCAGAGCCGCACGGTTTCGTGGCAGATATCGATGCCGCGCTCAAACAAGATGTCTTCGACCTGGCGCAGCGAAAGCGGGTAACGAATGTACATCATCACCGTCAGGCGAATGATCTCGGGTGAACTATTGAAATAGCGGAACGGATTTTTCATTCGCAGAGGCTACGTGCGGCGACTGTCAGCCTCAAGCCGTTTTGCTCTGACACTGCCTTGTAATCTGTTCAACTGTAAAACGTTTCCTTGGCATCTCTGCTCCCTTCAAGATGGATCCAGAGGCCAAATATCTAACTCAGCAAATGGATCCGGTTAAGGGGGGCAGGTCAAACCGGCTCATGAAAAAAGGGGCCACATCAACGAATGCGGCCCCTTTGTTCCTAGTTACTTCTTTAGTGACTTTCGACCACGGCAAGTACTACCCGGCGGCTACTTCTTCGTGCCATAGATAGGGTGCACGTAAGCAGCAATTACGTCAGTAACCAAAGCAGCGGGCTCAAAAGTTTTTAAGGGCCCTTCACAACCTGCGGGATATTTGAACAACGTGCAGCTTGCATCGGCGATGGCAAATCCCAGGGAGAACAACTCAGCCGCCGTACGCGTTATAGCGTAAGGATCATTGGCAACGGGGGGCGGCTCGGCACCCTTTTTTGACGTGGCGGTTTTACCTAAGCCAGCCAACGTCCATAGTCTTTTTCTGAGTTCTTTTACTGGCCCAGATTTGAACATTCTATGCAAGTCTGCAAGCGTTCTGGGCGACAGCACGGATTTCCCTGCTTTCGCTGCATCAGCGGTTTTTACGAGGTTTTTTATCAAGGGAACAAATGCTTTATCGCCAATTATTGTCATCGCATCGAGAGGCTTAAAGCCGCCTTTAACCAGCCCCTTCATCATATCGAGGCTAGCGTCTAACGCTTTGACAGAGTCCACAGCCGCGCCACTGTTGAGTTTAATAGCCCTCGTCAACGCTTTGGTGTTTCTTGACGCCTTGGCTGCATCGGTAGCCCCATATGCCGCTACCCCCAACTGCGCAGCTGCAAGAACCTGATCTGCCGTCACGAACCCACAAGTCCATTTATTACGCGAGAAACCTGCGCCACATTTCATGTAGCCCGGAGGGGTTTGTCCCCAACACACAGGGCCCTCAGCTGCATAACCTTTGCGGCATTTCTTGTAGCAAAGGCCGTTCTGATTTTCCTCACCCTTTTTGCAGGTGGCGCCCGTCTGATAACACCTTGCACCATTACGATTCGGGTACTTCGCACTTCTTATGCTACATTTTTTGTAACAAAGGCCAGCGTCCATTTCCTCCGTACTTGCACATTGGTCTGCCAGAACCTGGGTGCACATGGTAGCGTGCCCCTTGTACCCATCGGGGCAGCGCTTATAGCAAAGACCATCTTCAAGGATACGGTCGCTACCACACAGCTCTTTATTATCTGCATAGCAGAAAAGACCGTCGGGGTGGAAACCAGCCCTGCACTCAGGGTAGCATAGAGCCCCTGATTTGTTCTTACCACTCGGACAGGAACCGTGTTTCGGACCCTCACAACCGGGCTGCGCCCTTACTGTTTGATCTTTCCAGCCGGACGGGCAATTTTGAAAGCACCCGCCAGCAATAATCTGGGTGCCGCTTGGACAGCCCAACGTCTCGGCTTTGCTGGGCGTTGGGTAAGAGCTTGGTGTACCTTGGGAAATCGCTTTGTTCCTATTACACCTTGAGGTTCCATCAAAGCTATAACTATCTTTTTTACGTTTTGAACAGATGTCTTGTCGATAACACCTCGCGCCTATATGTTTGGGGTAATCCCCACTGCAACTGCCGCTAACGTTACCTTTTTTTGTTCGAACTTGTTGTTCATCTATCCCGGGTGTGCCTACGCCGCGACCATATGAATCGTACTTCGGCATGACGCCTGGGCCACGATCCTTATTCAGGGCGACCGGGGCATGACCGACGCCACCATTGATAGATTTCTTGGTTTCCGGAATTGTTCCGACACCCCGACCGTAAGAATTTTTGTAATAATAGTCGGAAATGATCATATTGGCAGCGACGCCCGCCTTGGGCGGCCATCCAAAAATGCTGGCCACCAATAGGCCTAGCATCAAAATTAATAATTTAAATTTCATATTAAGTCTCCTCACCATGTCTCTAGAGTTTTCTCGACACGGAAGGAGCCGAAAACTGGCTTGTCGGAAGGAGCGGAAAGCGCTCCTGATCCGAGAATACAGTTCCGTGTTATGCAATCGCACAGCGGAATCGTCAACCCTGAATAATCTGGTTATTTGGAGCGTTTTTTGAGAGCGGATTGAGCCATCTTGCGCACCCAGGCTCGCTCAGCTGCTGAGGCGTGCTTGACCTGCTTCTGCTTAGCTGGCCGCTTGGCAGGTTTTTCAGGGAACCGCTTTTTGATGGCGTATTCCAGATCCTGCAGGGTTGCGTACTTGTGGTGCAGGGCATTCTGGCTGGTAACACGAGCGATGCCGTGTTCCTGCTCGTCTTCCATGTCCTTCTGGATCTGATCGATTTTGACTGTTTGAGCTCGACCTGCTGGCGTCGCTCCCAGCTGGTCCAGCCAGTCTTGTGTGGTCCGTATAATCTCCCTGATCCGCATATAGCTATTTAGCCATCCAAGCCCGCACCAGCAGATGAACAAATGCATATTAGTTCATCGAAGCTGGCTAACCTCATGATATTCAAGTGATTGTTTTTGTTCACTTTTAGGTCGTTTCCTGGCTCAGATGAACTTATCGTAAGCACAGTAGATTTGTTCATCTAGGGAGACAGCGATGGCTCGTGCGGCGGTACTCACAGAAGCTGAGATCAACAAGGTGCTCAAGATCATTGGGGTGGGCAGGAACAGGGAGCGCAATCGCATCGCCTTCCTGCTCAGCGCCTGGGCTGGCATGCGAGTGGGCGAGATCGCCGCGCTCAAGCTCAAGGATGTGCTGAACCCAGATCTCTCTGTGGTGCAACAGGTCAATCTGCGAGCCTCGCAGACCAAGGGTTCCAAGGGACGTACAGTCGTTTTAAACGACGAAATGCGCAAAGAGCTGTGTCGCTATCTCAAGACCAGGCGGCTTTCTGATCTCAGTGCTCCCGTGATTGCCTCACAGCGCACAGGCAAGCACTTCAGCAACACCACGCTGTGCATGCAGTTCTCCAGCTTCTACAAACAGGCTGGCATGCGGAACTCGTCACACGCAGGCCGCAGGACCTTTGCCACCAAGCTCAACGCACAGGGTGTGGGGATGCGTACGATCCAGTTGCTCATGGGACATCAGCACATCGCAACCACAGCACTCTACTGCGATGTCACGGACGAACAGCTCTACAGGGCCGCAAACCTCGCCTGAGCTGTTAGAGAGCTAATACCCACGCTTTAGACGGCTAATCCCCAGCCCTTAGATTCGAACACCCATTTATCTGTCACATCGTGGGGATGATTGTGCCGTTCTTGTCCCTCACGTAATCCGCCAGAGCGGCTCGTTGCATCTGCGCTTCGTTGAGATGGTAGTAGGTCTCCTCAACCTGAGGCAGGCTGGTACCCGTCATCTGCGCCACCTCCTGAAGATGCAATCCACTCATCACACGCTGGGTGATCGCAAAGTGTCTGAAGCTGTAGGGCACGAGATGGGGCTTTCTCGCAGGATCGATATCCGCGATCGCCATGATGCGCTTGAAGTGCTTGTAGAGCGAGGAACGCGGGTAGCGTGTGCTTCCATCCACGCTGAAGATGATCCCAGTCTTGTGTCCTGAGATCTCGCGCCAGCGCTGATAGTACTCACCTTCCCTGTGCATGAAGGTGCGTTGCTTGCCTACCTTGGAGGTCGCGGCCAGCACATTCACGGTGGCAATGGTTTTGCCGTCAATCTCGCGCAGGCTCACATTGTCCCAGGTGAGCTGAGCTAGCTCCCCTGATCGCATGCCGCTGTTTGCCGCCACCAAAAAGTAGTGACGCACCAGCTGCCTGGCATAGAGTTCTTCTGGATCCACATCCTCACGCACGTATTCACGCATGGCTCTGACAAAGGCCATGTACTCATCCGCTTCAAAGGTCTCTCGCTTGACCCGTGCGGTATCCACTCGTGCCTTGGTGTATTTAGGCAGATAGAACTGACGGAACGAGCCCATCTTCTCTACGTCATAGAGATAGGCCATACAGGCGTTGATGGTGCTCATCTCGTTGCGGATCGTGGTATCCGCGGTCTTGCGCTGTGATCTGCGCCACTGCGGGTAGGCCAGCAACTGGTTCTCTTCCAGCTCACTCAGCTTGGTGTCTCTGCCAGCGGAATCTAAGAAATGGTTGAGATGAGTTTTGATCGTTTCCAAACGACCAGCCACAATACCCTGTTCGCTGGGATTATCCCTGACCTCTGTGGCCCTGTAACTGGTGTACGTCTCCACGGCCTCCTTGAGAGAGATGGAGTAGTACTTCACGCCCCGTTCAATATGCGCATGCAGTTCCAGATACAGCGCCTGTCCGCGTTCAATCGCGGTCTCTCTGATTTTGGTATGCAGGCTCTTCTGGACGTACTTATTTTCAGCAGTGAGCCACACGCGGAACTGCCAGTTCTCTCCGCGTCTAAAAACAACGGCCCCGTTCCTGTTCTCAAAAATAGGGACTTCGTCTTCCGCAAAAAACTGCTTCTTGGCCATCGCACTCCAGACCACAAAATCTGCCCCTGTGCACTATGCACAGCAGTAGTGCACGGATTGTCCAGGTCCTTGTCTAAGTGCTAATGCCAAAGCCCAGCGCAGTCAACGGCTTAGGTATTTTGTTAAAGTCTTGTCTAAGTCTGTGTATCGTTATTAATCAATGACTTAAGGCCATTATTTTACTCCCATTCGATCGTGCCCGGCGGCTTCGACGTGATGTCGTAGACCACGCGATTGATGCCCCGCACCTCGTTGATGATCCGGTTCGCGGCGCGACCGAGGAATTCCATATCGTAGTGATAGAAATCGGCCGTCATGCCGTCGGTGGATGTCACGGCGCGCAGCGCGCAGACGCTGTCATAGGTGCGGGCATCGCCCATCACGCCGACGGTCTGGACCGGCAGCAGGACCGCGAATGCCTGCCAGATCTTGTCGTAGAGACCGGCGTTGCGGATTTCCTCCAGATAGATCGCATCCGCCTTGCGCAGGATATCGAGCTTCTCGCGGGTGATATCCCCCGGCATACGGATCGCGAGGCCCGGCCCCGGGAACGGGTGGCGGCCGACGAAGCTCTCCGGCAGGCCAAGTTCGCGGCCGAGTTCGCGCACTTCGTCCTTGAACAGTTCGCGCAGCGGTTCGACCAGGGACATGTTCATCCGCTCCGGAAGACCGCCCACATTGTGGTGCGACTTGATCGTCACGCTCGGCCCGCCGTGGAACGACACGGATTCGATCACATCGGGATACAGCGTTCCCTGGGCGAGGAAGTCGGCGCCGCCGACATTCTTCGCTTCCTCGTCGAACACGTCGATGAAGGTTGCGCCGATGATCTTGCGCTTCTGTTCCGGGTCGCTGACGCCCGCGAGCTTGCCGAGAAAGAGATCGGTCGCGTCGCGGTGCACCAGCGAAATATTGTAGTGGTCGCGAAACAGGGTAACCACCTGCTCGGCCTCGCCCATCCGCATCATGCCGGTATCGACAAACACGCAGGTGAGCTGGTCGCCGATCGCCTCGTGCAGCAGAACGGCGACAACCGATGAATCGACGCCGCCCGACAGGCCGCAGATCACCCGGCCGGATCCCACCTGCTTGCGCACCTTGGCAATTTCCTGTTCGCGGAAGGCGGCCATGGTCCAGTCGCCCTGGCAACCGGCAACGCCGTGGGTGAAATTCCTGAGCAGTTCTGTCCCGTGCGGCGTGTGCACGACCTCGGGATGGAACTGCACGGCATAGAAACGGCGCTCGTCATTGGCGATCGCCGCGAAGGGCGCGCCGTCGCTGGTGCCGACGACCCGGAACCCTTCCGGCAGCCGGACGACCCGGTCGCCATGGCTCATCCACACCTGCTCCCTGGCGCCGACATGCCAGATTCCCTCGAAAATGCGGCAGTCCTCGGTGACGCTGAGCATCGCCCGGCCGAATTCCCGATGATCCGATGTCTGGACCTCGCCGCCGAGCTGCTCGACCATCGTCTGCTGGCCGTAACAAATCCCCAGCACCGGCACGCCAAACTCGAAAACCTCGGCGGGAGCCCGCGGGGTATCGATATCCAGCACCGAGGCCGGACCGCCCGACAGGATGATCGCCCGCGGCGAGAAGGCCGCCAGGCTTTCGCCCGTCACCTTGTTGAACGGATGTATTTCGCAATAAACGCCGCTTTCGCGAACCCGCCGCGCGATCAGCTGGGTCACCTGCGATCCGAAATCGATAATCAGAACGCGGTCGGACGTGATTTCGTTTTCAGCCACGCTCCGGATCACTCCGGCGGCCGGTAATTCGGCGCTTCCCGCATGATCGAGACGTCATGCACGTGGCCTTCGCGGAAACCGGCGGAGGTCGCCCGCCGGAACGTGCAGTTCCGCTGCATTTCGACGATGGTTCCGTTGCCGGTATAGCCCATCGACGCCCGCAGCCCGCCGATCAGCTGATGCAGCACAGCCCCCGCAGGCCCCTTGTAAGGCACCCTGCCCTCGATGCCCTCCGGGACGAGCTTGAGCGAGTCGTTCACTTCCTGCTGGAAGTAACGGTCGGCCGAGCCCTGCGCCATGGCGCCGAGCGAGCCCATGCCGCGATAGGATTTGTAGGAGCGGCCCTGATACAGGAATACCTCGCCCGGGCTTTCCTCGGTTCCCGCAAGCAGGGAGCCGACCATTACGCAATCGGCGCCGGCGGCGATCGCCTTCGCCAGATCGCCCGACAGGCGCACACCGCCATCTGCGATGCACGGCACATCCTGCGCGCGGCAGGCCTCCGCCGATTCCATGACGGCGCTGAATTGCGGGACGCCGACGCCGGTCACGGCGCGGGTCGTGCAGATCGACCCCGGTCCGATACCGATCTTGACCGAATCCGCCCCCGCATCGATCAGCGCCTTTGCGCCGTCCGGTGTCGCGATATTGCCGGCGATCACCTGCGTGCTGTTGGAAATGCGCTTGATGCGCCCCACCGTCTCCAGCACGCCCCGTGAATGCCCATGTGCGGTATCGACCACCACGACATCGGCCTCGGCATCGATCAGCGCTTCGGCGCGGGCGAAACCGTCTTCGCCGACACCGGTTGCCGCCGCGACCCGCAGGCGGCCCTTGTCATCCTTGGTCGCATCGGGATGAAGTTTCGCCTTTTCCATGTCCTTGACCGTGATCAGGCCGATGCACCGATAGGCATCGTCCACGACCAGCAGCTTTTCGATCCGGAACTTGTGGAGAAGACGGCGCGCCTCGTCCATATCGACGGTTTCCCGCACCGTAACCAGGTTTTCGCGGGTCATAAGCTCGCTGACGGGCTGCCCCGGATTGTCGGCAAATCTTACGTCCCGGTTGGTCAGGACGCCGACAAGCTTGCCGCCATTGCGTTCGACAACGGGGATACCGGAAATGCGGTGACCTTCCATCAGCGCCAGCGCATCCGCCAGCGTGCGCTCGGGACCGATCGTCACCGGGTTCACGACCATGCCGGATTCGAATTTCTTGACGGCGCGAACCTCGTCCGCCTGCAGGGCGATATCCATATTCTTGTGCAGAACGCCGATCCCGCCGAACTGCGCCATGGCGATCGCCATGCTGGATTCGGTAACCGTATCCATGGCCGCCGAAATGAGCGGTATACCGAGCGATATCGTTCGGGTCAGTCGGGTTCGGGTGTCGGCTGCGTGGGGGAGTACGGCGGATTCCGCGGGTACGAGGAGTATGTCGTCAAAGGTCAGCGCTTCGCGGATTTCCATGTCACAGCCTGCTATTGGAGTGACGCTGAAATATATACATCGCGCACTCGAATCCCAAACGGAATAGCGGTTCCGGCCGCGAAAAAATTACGTGTTTCCCCGGAACCCCGTCGCGACGATGTAAGTCTCCGGACTTTCAGGCCGCGAAGCGTCGGGCTTGACCGTCCGGACCTTGTCGAAACTGCGGTTGATCGTCGTCATCAGCTCGCCATGGGCGCCCCCGGCGAAGGCCTTCATCACCAGGGTGCCGCCTTTGATCAGCGCCTCGCAGGCGAAGGCATGGGCCTCTTCGCACAGGGCCATCGTACGCAGGTGGTCCGTCGATTTGTGGCCCGTCACCGGCGCCGCCATATCGCTGAGAACAACGTCGGCCTGTCCGCCCAGCGCCTCCATCATTCGGGCAGGCGCTTCCGGGAGGCTGATATCGAGGCACAGAACCTCTGCGCCGCCGACGGCCTCCATCTCCTGGATATCGACCGCGACGACCCTGCCGCCGCCGTCGCCCGGCTGAACGCGTTCTACGGCGATCTGTGTCCAGCCGCCGGGGGCCGCCCCGATATCGATGACCTTCTGGCCGCGCCGCAGCAGACCGTACTGATCGTCCAGCTGGACAAGCTTGAACGCCGCACGCGATCGCAGGCCCTGTTTGCGGGCTTCGGCGACATAGGGATCGTTGAGCTGACGGTCGAGCCAGCGGGTTGACGACGCGGTTCGGCCGCGCGCGGTCTTGACGCGCACCCGCATGTTGCGCCCGGTCAGCCCCCGCCCTGAGGACTTCGCGCCCGATGCGCCGCCTTTTCCGCTGCCGCGTCCGCTGGATTTACGTGCCATTCAGGCGTTATTCCGCCGCCGAGGCGGTTGCAGTGCTGCAGATTGCCTGGGGCTGCCCCGCCATCACGCTCAGAATCCCCTCGCGGACACCGCGATCGGCGACGCGCAGCCTGCCCGCCGGCCAGAGCCGGCAGACAGCCTGCAGAACGGCGCAACCGGCGACGACCAGATCGGCCCGGTTATGGCCGATACAGGGGTGCGCTGCACGCTGATCGAAATTCTGTATGGAAAGTTCGCCGCTGATGCGGGCGACAGCATCGAATGACAGCCAGGCGCCGTCGACCATCGACCTGTTATATCTCGGCAGGCACATATCCACCCCGGCGATGGTGGTGACCGTCCCGGCGGTGCCTACCATCTGGACCCTGCCCTCGGCGATCTTGCTCGAAATGCCATGTTCTTCATCGAACGACCTGAGCATACCCATCACGTCCGACACAAGCTTTTCGTATTCAGCCGGCGAGAAATCGTTTCCGCCATGCTGTTCGGTGAGCGTCACCACGCCGCAGGGGAGAGATGTCCAGCCATCGACGCGTGCGCCGCCGCCCGGCAGAATCCGCGCCCAGACAAATTCCGCACTGCCGCCCCCGACATCGAACATCAGGGCATGATCGTGCGTCTGGTCGAGCAGCGAAAAACAGCCGGTGAGGGTCAGTTCCGCCTCTTCGCGCGAACTTATGACCTCCAGATCAATCCCGGCTTCCTCTTTCACCCGTTCGACAAAATCAGCGCTGTTGCCGGCCGACCGCGCCGCCTGCGTCGCGACGCAGCGCGATTCCGAAACCCGGCGACGCGTCATCTTTTTCGCGCAGATCTTGAGCGCCTCGACAGTCCGCTCGATCGCCTGATCCGACAAGGTGCCGGCGGCGCTGACGCCCTCGCCGAGCCGGACGATACGCGAAAATCCATCGACAACCCGAAAACCATTGCGAGTGGGATGGGCAATCAACAACCGGCAGTTGTTGGTCCCCAAATCGAGCGCTGCGAACACACGGTCACTGCGACCGGACCCATTTCTGCGACCCGACCTGCCTCGTCCATCCGCCCGGCTGTTATTTTTCTGCGGCGGCATTGCCGACACGCTTCCTCTCCGTCGCGCTTTGCCCCGGGCAGGCCTGCGCATGGTTATTTGTTCTTCAATGATTAAACTATATCTGCCAAACAATGACCTGCGAAGCAGTTTTTCAGCCAAACCGGCCGATGAAACATTCCTAAGCATAGTCGCTTCTCAACACTGCCGGCATATGCTAGAAACCGCGCCGGTTGCCGCAGGGGCTTTTGAAGTCCCGCCGTTGGGGAATAGTTTAACGGTAGAACGAGTGGCTCTGACCCGCTTAGTCCTGGTTCGAATCCAGGTTCCCCAGCCAA